>Ga0209723_1000012_pt1 | contig 380195 bp, 260 predicted proteins | sample BiotimSIPDNA_2_FD_185750 | JGI IMG/M metagenome (GOLD analysis project Ga0209723, IMG submission 185750) | Anaerobic biogas reactor microbial communites from Washington, USA - Biogas_R2 time_0 SIP DNA (SPAdes) (version 2) | ecosystem: Engineered > Bioreactor > Anaerobic > Unclassified | place... | reverse complement strand
TTGGGTCGGCAAAAGTAACAACCTTTTTTATTCCTGCAAAATTTTGAAGAACTTTTTTTTAACTTTCCCGGGTCCTGCTTTTCAACACTCCCCCGGAGGCCTCTTTAGCTCTCCTCTCTTCTTCAGGACAGGATATCCTTCCTCTCCTTCCCGTTTCAACCATTCAATGAACTTCGTTTTGCGGCTGCAAATGTAAACCCCTTTTCCGAACTTCCAAACATCCCACCGCACTTTTTTTCATCATTGCGATTCCCCACTTTACAGTGGATTCAGAATCAAAGGGATACCCCAGAACGCAAAATCCCGGAAATATTTTTACGAATACTTAACGTTTAAAGTTTCGTTATTCCGATTATAATATTAACGGACCACGTTTCAGCAGGGACGCGCAGGGGGTCAGACCTGCTGGTATTTGTAATACCCCAGGTCGTCGATGGAGCAGTTTCCGATAAATTCGGCATGGGCTCTGACCTGGGCTTTAGCCAGGCGGCTGAAGTTGCGGGCCGGGCGGAGGTATTCCCGGTCGCGGTGGGCGTCAAGCATCAGCAGATAACCCATGATGATATATCCGGCCATTTCCACCATCCTGCGGGCGTGGAAATCGGTATATTCGTTATCGTTGACGGCCATCACATGGTTGACGGCATGTTCATACTCATCGGTCATGATGATGAGCGCCCGTTTAAGGAAAGCCAGTTCAGGGTCGACCTTAAGGGCTTCATATTCCCTGATTCGGGCCAGGTAAGCCCCTGTGGTCACTCCCCTGATTGCGGCGACGACCTGGAGCTGGGTGGTTCCCTCATAAATGGTGGTGATACGGGCATCGCGGTAAATCCGTTCGACAGGATAATCCTTCATGAATCCGGAACCGCCATGCACCTGGAGGGCATCGTAGGCCAGCTGGTTACAGAATTCGCTGGTCATTCCCTTGGCCAGCGGGGTGAAAATATCGGCAAGTTTCTGGAAGTTTTTCATTTCGGCACGTTCCTCCGCATCCAGTTTTCGCTCTTCGGAAATCTGCATGAACGATTTGTAGATGTCCACAAAACGGGCCGTTTCGTAGAGGAGTGTCCGTGAGGCATCGAGTTTGGCTTTCATCACCGAGAGCATTTCATAGACGGCAGGGAATCGGAGGATGGCTTTTCCGAACTGAACCCTTTCGTGGGCATAAGCCAGGGCTTCGCGGTAAGCTGCTTCGGAGAGGCCCACCGACTGCGCGGCGATGCCCAGGCGGGCGCCGTTCATCAGGGCCATCACATACTTGATGAGGCCCATTTTGCGGTCGCCGACCAGCTCCGCCGGGGCATCCCTGAAAACCAATTCGCAGGTGGGTGAACCGATGATCCCCATTTTATGCTCAATGCGTCTGACAGTCACCCCTCCTTTGGATTTGTGGTGGATAAACATGGAAAGGCCGCGGCCATCTTTGGTACCCTGTTCACTGCGGGCCAGTACCAGGCTGATGTCGCCGTCACCGTTGGTGATAAACCTTTTTACGCCATTGAGGAGCCAGGTTCCCTTTGATTCGCTCCAGGTCGCTTTGAGTTGCACCGACTGAAGATCAGAACCGGCATCGGGTTCTGTCAGGTCCATGGCCATGGTGGCCCCTGCCGCCACCTGGGGAAGATAGAGGGCCTTCTGTTCCTCGCTGGCAAACTCGTTGATGGTTTCGGCACAGTCCTGAAGACCCCATATGTTCACGAAACCTGCATCGGCACGCGAAACAATATCGGCGGCCATGATATAGGGGACAATAGGAAAGTTGAGCCCTCCGAAACGGCGCGGCAGCGACATCCCCATCAGTCCGCTTTTAACCAGGGCGTCCAGGTTCAGCCGTGTTCCCCCGGCATAACGCACATGACCGTCAATCACCTGCGGTCCTTCGGCATCCACCCCCTCCGCATTCGGGGCAATGATGTCGCCGCAGATCTCTCCGACCACCTCCAGCACCTTGTCGTAACTGTCCATGGCATCCTCAAAATCCATGGGCGCAAAATCATACTCCTTCTTCTCGCTGAAATTCCGCTCCCGTAATCTGACAATTTTCTCCATCAGGGGATGGCTGAGATGAAACTTCAGGTCTCTGTTGTCATTATAATAATTTGCCATTTTTTTAACTGATATCGGTGAATAAAAACGGGGTTATCTGGTGTTCTTTTTATAGTACCTGATCATACGGGGGATGACTTCTGCCACGTCACCGGTAACGACATAATCGGCAATGGTGTTGATGGGAGCTTCGGGATCGGTATTGATGGAGATGATCCTGGCCGATTCTTCCATGCCTGCGCGGTGCTGGATCTGGCCTGATATGCCACAGGCGATATAAAGTTTAGGTCTGACGGTTACACCCGTCTGACCGATTTGTCGTTGGTGGCTGGCATAACCTGCATCGACGGCCGCGCGGGAGGCTCCCACCTCCCCGCCCAGCAGTTCTGCCAGTTCATACAACATCCTGAAATTCTCCTTTGAGCCCACACCATACCCTCCGGCCACCACCACAGGAGCCCCTTTGATGTTGACCCTGCTCTCTTCCATATGGCGGTCGATGATCTCCACCACAAAATCTTCAGGATGGACATACCTGCTGATATCCACCCGTTTGACCACACCGGTATAGGCAGGATCGAGAATCTCCTTTTTCATGACCCCTTCCCTGACGGTGGCCATTTGCGGGCGATGGTCGGGATTGATGATGGTGGCGATGATGTTCCCGCCAAAGGCGGGACGGATCTGGTAGAGGAGGTCTTTATAAAGGATGCCTGCTTTCTTGTCCTCGTGATCACCGATCTCCAGGCTGGTACAGTCGGCCGTCAGTCCGCTGTGGAGTGCCGAGGAAACCCGTGGCCCCAGGTCACGCCCCACAGAAGTCGCCCCCATCAGAGCAATCTGGGGTTGCTCCTCCCTGAAAAGGCCAATAAGAATAGAGGCGTGGGGAAGCGTCTGGTAGGGATCCAGCCGGGGATCATCGGCCACGTGCACGACATCGACCCCATAGGGGAAAAGCAGTCTCTCACACCCCTCCAGGTTTTTGCCAAGGACCACCGCCTCCAGTTTACAGTGCAGTTGGTCGGCCAGTTTACGCCCCTTGGTGAGCAATTCGAGGCTGACTTCAGCCACCACCCCGTTTGCGGTTTCACAATAGACAAAAATATGGTTCATCTGTGTCAATAATTTCGTGAGTATGGTTTCTTTCTTTAAACGAAGCCCCGGGGAACATCAGGATGGTCATTTGGTTGCCCGGATTCAGATATGGAGGGGGAGTGACCACCAGGCAGGAAACCTGAATAGTACGTCCCTCCGTTATTACCCGATGGTATGGTTTTCTATCAGTTCAATCATCATCTCCTCAATGCCCTCGTCGGTGGCAGGAATGATCCGGGCATCCCTCGACTGCAGGACGACATTGTCGATTTTCTTGACCTTGGTGGGGGATCCTTCCAATCCAAGTTGTGCGGGGTCGGTATCGATATGGTTCACCGACCATTCCTGTATGTTCAGGTAAGGTCTGTCGTTGTAAAGGTGGAGGTAATCTTCGGCTGCGGACTGTATTTCGGAGATGGTTTTGGCATGCTTGTATTTCATAAGCAGTCGTGCGTTCCGGGGGCGGCATTCAGGTGCGGAACCATTTACGGTGATCAGCAGAGGCAGGGGAGCGCTCACGGTTTCGACGCCGTGCTCGAGGCGTCTTTTCAACCTGATGCGGTCACCATCGAGTCCCAGGAATTCTTCGACATAGGTCACCTGGGGAAGGTTTAGTTTTTCGGCCACCTGAGGTCCTACCTGTGCCGTATCGCCATCGATGGCCTGACGCCCGGCTACCACCAGGTGTACTCCGCCCAACTTGCAGATGGCCTGGGCCAGGGCATAAGAAGTAGCCAGGGTGTCAGAGCCTGCGAAAGCCCTGTCTGTTAACAGAATACCATCATCGGCACCTCTGAAGAACCCCTCCCTGATGATCTCGGCAGCCCTCCCTGGGCCCATGGTCAGCAGGGTGACGGTGGCTCCCCGGCAACCCTCCTTGATGGTCAGCGCCATTTCCAGCGCGTTCAGGTCCTCGGGATTAAAAATCGCCGGCAAAGCCGCCCTGTTCACAGTACCATCGGCCTTCATGGCATCCTTTCCCACATTCCGGGTATCGGGAACCTGCTTGGCCAATACAAGAATCTTTAAACCTTCCATATATGCGGATTATTATTTTCAGGGCAGCAAATATAAAAAAATGAAACCCGACAGGCAAAAACCCGTGTTATTTGGCGTGAGGGCCCTTCCCTGCAAACCCTGCCCCCACAAACCAGATTTAACCACATTTTACTGAGATACAACTCCTTGCAAAACCATTGAAACAATCTGACATTTTGGTTAAAAGTTTTGCAGCGCTGCGGGAGCCTCCCCTCAGCCAGCCACATCCCTACAACAGAAAAACACCATGCCACACCAGAAATCGATATCCCCGCAACAATAAGACACCATTCCACTGCAGCCAGCCGGAAACAAAAAGAGGAGCTTACAGCTCCTCTTTTCATATTATGCCTGTGCGGCAGGCCCCCCGAAGGTCATGGGTGGGATGACCGGTTCCCCGGAAATCCGGATCGGCCCGTGCACATTTTCGTACTTTTTCAGGTTATCCTGAAGCGCCATAAGCAGCCGCTTGGCATGTTCAGGTGTAAGGATGATCCTAGACTTGACGTTGGCCTTGGGAATTCCGGGCATGATTCTGACGAAATCCACGACAAACTCGGAACTTGAATGGGTGATGACCGCCAGGTTGGAATAGATCCCCTGGGCGACTTCCTCGTTCAGTTCGATGTTGAGTTGTTGCTGGTGTTGTTTGTTATCACTCATGCTCCGAATTTTTATTCTTCCTCTTCACCCACGGGTTCCTTGATATCGACGAGCCGGTCGTATTCGGTTTTGGAGCCGACGACCAGGTTCTTGTATTCCTTCAGTCCGGTTCCTGCGGGAATCAGATGCCCGCAGATCACGTTTTCCTTCAGTCCGTCGAGGTAGTCGACCTTGCCCATGATGGCCGATTCGTTGAGCACCTTGGTGGTCTCCTGGAAGGAGGCTGCCGAGAGCCAGCTGCGGGTTTGGAGGGCGGCCCTGGTGATCCCCTGGAGCACCTGGCTGGAGGTGGCGGGGATAGCATCCCTGGCCTCGATCAGCCGCTTGTCCTTACGGCGAAGAAGTGAATTCTCATCTCTGAGCCTGCGGGCCGAAATGATCTGCCCGGCACGGAGCCCTTCGGCATCCCCGCTTTCGGTGATGATCTTCTTGTTGTAGATCCAGTCGTTCTCCTGGAAAAACTCATTCTTATCGACCACCTGCTTTTCAAGGAAACGGGTATCCCCCGGATCTTCGATTTCCACCTTGCGCATCATCTGGCGGATGATCACCTCAAAATGCTTGTCATTGATCTTCACCCCCTGCATCCGGTATACATCCTGTACTTCGTTGAGGATATACTCCTGTACGGCGGTTGGCCCCTTGATGGCCAGGATGTCGGAAGGTGTGATGGCTCCGTCGGACAGGGGGGTCCCGGCACGGATATAGTCGTTGTCCTGTACCAGGATCTGCCGTGAGAGTGGCACCAGGTACCTCTTGACTTCGCCCGACTTGGTGGTGACCACGATCTCCCGGTTACCCCTCTTGATTTTGCCGAGGGTCACCTCGCCGTCGATTTCGGAAACCACGGCGGGATTGGAAGGATTACGGGCCTCAAAGAGTTCGGTCACACGGGGCAGACCACCGGTGATGTCGCCGGCTTTGCCTGCGGCACGCGGGATCTTCACCAGCACCTGCCCGGCACGCACCTTATCCCCGTTGTTCACCGAAAGGTGACCCCCCACAGGAAGGTTGTAGGTACGAATCAGGTTCCCCTCTCCATCGACAATCCTCAGTGAGGGATTGCGGGTTTTGTCACGGGTCTCAATGATCACTTTCTCGTTGTACCCGGTCTGCTCGTCCGATTCCTCGCGGTAGGTCACCCCTTCTGCCAGGTTCTCGAATTCGATTTTCCCGTCGTACTCGGTGATGATCACCCCGTTGTAGGGGTCCCACTCGCAGAGATGCTGCCCGCGGGTTACGGTATCTCCGTTCTTGATATAGAGTTTCGACCCGTAAGGGATCGGATGACTCGAAAGCTGGATGTTGGTATTCTTATCGATGATCTTGAGTTCTGCCAGACGGCTGACCACCACATCGACCTCTTTTCCGTCCTTATCGGTGAAGGATACGGCGCGAAGCTCTTCGATTTCGGCATATCCGTCGTATTTGGAGACGACCATCGACTGGGCCGAGATGTTGCCGGCGATACCTCCCACGTGGAAGGTCCGGAGGGTAAGCTGTGTCCCCGGTTCCCCGATCGACTGGGCAGCGATGACCCCTACGGCTTCACCCCTCTGCACCTTCTTGCCTGAAGCCAGGTTGCGGCCATAACACTTGGCGCACACGCCCACTTCTGATTCGCAGGTAAGTACCGAACGGATCTCCACACTTTCAATGGGGGAGTCTTCGATGACAGCGGCGATGTCCTCTGTGATTTCATCGCCCGATTTCACAATGAGGTCGCCCTTCAGGGGATGGTAGATGTCATGGACCGAAGTACGGCCCAGAATCCGCTCTGAAAGACTTGACACCACCTCCTCGTTGTTCTTGATGGCGGTGGCCACCAGCCCGCGCAGCGTTCCGCAGTCGTCTTCCGAAATGATCACATCCTGAGCCACGTCAACCAGCCTGCGGGTGAGATACCCGGCATCTGCGGTCTTCAGGGCAGTATCGGCAAGACCCTTACGGGCCCCGTGGGTCGAAATAAAGTACTCGAGCACCGAAAGCCCCTCTTTGAAGTTGGCCAAAATGGGATTCTCAATAATCTGACTGGTGGTGGAACCAGACTTCTGAGGCTTGGCCATCAGTCCCCTCATGCCGCACAACTGCCTGATCTGTTCCTTGGAACCCCTGGCCCCGGAATCCAGCATCATATAGATCGAGTTGAAACCCTGTTTGTCGGTACTCAGGGTCTTCATCACCGAATTGGTCAGCTTGGCATTGGCATGTGTCCAGATGTCAATTACCTGGTTGTATCGTTCATTGTTGGTGATGAATCCCATGTTATAATTGGAAATCACCTCCTCGACCTCTTCATACCCATCGTCCACGATTTCCTTCTTGTCCATGGGAATGATGACGTCGTCGATATTAAAGGAGAGGCCTCCGCGGTAAGCCCAGTAATAGCCCAGGTCCTTGATGTCATCGAGGAAAGCCACGGTAGTGGCGTTCCCTGCGACCTTGAAGACATCGGTAATGATGTTGCGGAGCGACCTCTTGGTCAGCAACTGGTTAATGAATCCTGCCTCACGGGGCACGCTTTCATTGAAAAGTACACGCCCGACGGTGGTTTCCACCACATGACGGAAATATTCCCCTTTTTCGTCGACATCCTCCACCTTCACCTTAATGATGGCGTGCATGCTGACAATACCTTCGTTAAAAGCGATAATCACCTCTTCGGGGGAATAGAATACCATGCCTTCCCCTTTGGCTCCGGGGCGCGGCTTGGTCATGTAATAGAGTCCGAGAACCATGTCCTGTGAGGGAACGGTAATGGGAGCGCCATTGGCCGGATTAAGCAGGTTATGGCTGGCCAGCATCAGCAGCTGTGCCTCGAGGATGGCGGCATTTCCCAAAGGAAGATGCACAGCCATCTGGTCTCCGTCGAAGTCGGCGTTGAAGCCTGTACACACCAGAGGGTGCAGCTGAATGGCTTTCCCCTCGATCAGCACCGGCTGGAAGGCCTGAATCGATAACCTGTGGAGGGTAGGTGCACGGTTCAGCATCACAGGATGCCCCTTCAGCACATTCTCCAGGATTTCCCATACCACCGGATCCTTCCGGTCTACTATCTTCTTTGCCGATTTTACGGTTTTCACGATACCCCTTTCAATGAGCTTGCGGATCACAAAAGGTTTGTAGAGTTCCGCGGCCATATCCTTGGGCAAACCACATTCGTGGAGCTTGAGCTTCGGGCCGACGACAATGACCGAACGGGCCGAGTAGTCGACACGTTTACCCAGAAGGTTTTGACGGAAACGCCCCTGTTTGCCCTTCAGACTGTCGGAAAGGGACTTCAGTGCCCGGTTGTTCTCCGTTTTGACGGCATTCACCTTGCGGGAATTGTCAAAGAGGGAGTCCACGGCCTCCTGAAGCATGCGTTTTTCATTGCGGAGGATCACCTCGGGAGCCTTGATTTCGATGAGCCTCTTTAGCCGGTTGTTACGGATGATCACCCTGCGATAAAGGTCATTGAGGTCGGAAGTGGCAAACCTGCCGCCATCGAGGGGCACCAGGGGCCTCAGGTCAGGCGGAATCACGGGAACCACCTTCACGATCATCCATTCGGGGCGGTTCAGGGTTTTGCTGGCCCTGAAGGCTTCCACCACCTGTAACCGCTTGAGGGCTTCATTTTTGCGCTGCTGGGAGGTCTCCGTACCGGCACTGTGCCGCAGATTATAGGACAACTCATCCAGGTCGGTCCTGGCCAGAATGGCATGTAAGGCCTCCGCCCCCATCTTGGCTACAAACTTGTTGGGGTCCTCATCATCGAGGTACTGATTCTCACGGGGCAGCGAATCTAAAATGTCGAGATACTCCTCTTCCGTCAGCAAGTCCAGTTTCTTCACCCCGTCGGCCGACTTCACCCCCGGATTGACCACCACATACCTTTCATAGTAAATGATGGAGTCGAGTTTCTTGGTGGGAAGACCGAGCAGATACCCGATTTTGTTGGGCAATGACCTGAAATACCAGATGTGGGCCACGGGCACCACCAGGGAGATATGGCCCATCCTTTCACGACGGACCTTCTTCTCGGTCACCTCGACCCCGCAGCGGTCGCAGACGATCCCCTTGTAACGGATCCTCTTGTATTTTCCGCAGTGGCACTCATAATCCTTTACCGGGCCAAAGATCCGCTCACAGAAGAGCCCGTCGCGCTCAGGTTTGTAGGTCCTGTAGTTGATGGTCTCCGGTTTGAGCACCTCCCCATTCGAATGGTTCAGGATTTCCTCGGGAGAGGCCAGGCTTATAGAAATTTTGGAAAAGTTGCTTTTTGCTTTGTTGTCTTTTCTGAATGTCATACAAACTACGCTTTATAGTTGAATCAACACCCATCCTTACAGATGGTCCTGTAAATTATTCCATTCTTACGCTCAGGCCCAATCCCCGCAATTCATGCAGAAGGACGTTGAGTGATTCGGGAATTCCCGGTTGCGGCATGGGTTCACCTTTGACGATGGCTTCGTAAGCCTTGGCGCGGCCCATCACGTCGTCTGACTTAACCGTCAGGATTTCCTGCAGGATATGGGAAGCCCCGAAAGCCTCAAGGGCCCAGACCTCCATTTCCCCGAAACGCTGTCCCCCGAACTGGGCTTTCCCGCCCAGGGGCTGCTGGGTGATGAGGGAGTACGGACCAATGGAACGGGCATGCATTTTGTCCTCGACCATGTGCCCCAGTTTCATCATATAGATGATCCCCACTGTGGCCGGCTGATCGAAGGGTTCGCCCGTTTCACCGTCATACAGGACTGTTTTTCCGTAGCGGGGAATGCCGGCTTTTTCGGTATACACCGAGATATTCTCCAGAGAAGCGCCGTCGAAGATGGGCGTGGCAAATTTCACCCCCAGTTCTTTTCCGGCCCATCCCAGCACGGTTTCGTAGATCTGCCCCAGGTTCATACGTGAAGGCACACCCAGAGGATTAAGCACAATGTCAACGGGGGTTCCGTCGGCCAGGAAGGGCATGTCCTCGACACGCACCACACGGGAGACGATCCCCTTGTTACCATGGCGCCCTGCCATCTTGTCCCCGATCTGAAGCTTCCGCTTCTTGGCGATGTAAACCTTGGCCAGCTGAATGATACCGGCAGGCAGTTCATCACCAATGGTCACGTTAAACCGCTCGCGCCGTGAAACCGCTTCAGCCTCCTTATACTTGATGATGTAGTTGTTCACCAGGCGGAAGATCAGGTCGTTCTTGTCCTTATCGGTGGTCCACCTGGAGGGGTTCACCGTCAGGTAGTCGATCTCCTGAAGTTGCTTAAGGGTGAACTTCACTCCTTTGGTGATCACTTCAGTCCCGTAATAATCCTTGACACCCTGGGAGGTCTTTCCTGAAACCAGTTCAAACAGCTTCTCTTCAAGCCGGCCGCGCAATTGAGCCACCTCCTTGTCAAACCTTACATCGATCTGGTCGAGCAGGGGTTTGGTAGAAAGTTTGCCTTTCTTTTCCTTGGCCACCCTGGAGAAGAGTTTTTTATCGATGACCACGCCGTTGAGAGAAGGTGACGCCTTCAGGGAAGCGTCTTTGACATCCCCGGCTTTATCCCCGAAGATCGCCCTGAGCAGTTTCTCCTCGGGAGAGGGATCGGATTCCCCCTTGGGAGTGATCTTCCCGATCAGGATATCGCCCGGCCTGACATTGGCGCCAATGCGGATCAGTCCGTTCTCATCGAGGTTACGGGTGGCATCCTCGCTCACATTGGGAATATCGGAGGTAAATTCCTCGACACCCCGCTTGGTATCGCGGACTTCCAGGCTGTATTCGTCGACATGCACCGATGTGAACACATCTTCACGGACGACCCGCTCCGATACCACGATGGCATCCTCGTAGTTGTATCCCTGCCAGGGCATGAAAGCCACCATCAGGTTACGGCCCAGGGCCAGTTCCCCGCTCTGGGTGGCGTACCCTTCGGTAAGGATGTCGCCGTTTCTCACCCTTTGCCCCTTCACCACGATAGGCTTGAGATCTACGGTGGTTCCCTGGTTGGTCTTGGTATATTTGGGCAGGTCATAAGTGACCAGTTCGGGGTCGAAGCGGACGAATTTATCGTCTTCGGTCATGTCATAGCGGACGATGATCTGGCGGGCGTCGACATACTCGATGACGCCGTCACCTTCGGCCTTGATCAGAATACGGGAGTCGGCGGCAGCCCTTCCTTCGAGGCCGGTACCTACGATAGGCGCCTCAGGCCGCAACAGCGGAACCGCCTGCCGCATCATGTTGGATCCCATCAGGGCCCGGTTGGCATCGTCATGCTCCAGAAAGGGAATCAGCGAAGCGGCCACCGAGGCAATCTGATTGGGGCCTACGTCCATGAGCTGAACACTCTCCTTGTCGACCAGGGGATAATCCCCGTCAAGACGCGCCTTGACCCTGGGCCTGATAAAATTCCCCTCACTGTCGACAGGTGCACTGGCCTGGGCAATGATCGTCTCTTCCTCCTCTTCGGCGGTCAGAAACACCACCCCTTCATCGGTCAGGTCCACCTTTCCGTTGGTCACCTTCCGGTATGGTGTGGCAATAAATCCCAGGTCGGTGATCTTGGCATAGACACACAACGAAGAAATCAGTCCGATGTTGGGGCCTTCAGGAGTTTCAATCGGGCAGAGACGCCCGTAATGCGTATAGTGAACGTCCCGCACCTCGAATCCTGCACGTTCCCGTGAGAGACCTCCGGGTCCCAAAGCCGACATTCGCCGCTTGTGGGTCATTTCCGCCAGGGGATTGGTCTGATCCATGAACTGCGACAAGGCATTCGTGCCAAAGAAGGAGTTGATGACCGACGAGAGGGTCTTTGAATTGATCAGGTCAATGGGCGTGAACACCTCATTGTCCCTGACGTTCATTCTCTCACGGATGGTACGGGCCATACGGGCCAGACCTACTCCAAACTGACCGAACATCTGTTCGCCGACAGTACGCACCCTGCGGTTGCTCAGGTGGTCGATATCGTCTACATCAGTCCTCGAATTGATCAGCTTGATCAGGTATTTGATAATCTCGATGATGTCTTCCCGGGTAAGCACCCTGGTTTCCATATCGCTGTGGAGTCCCAGCTTCTTGTTGATCCGGTAACGTCCTACATCCCCCAGGTCATAACGTTTGTCGGAGAAGAAAAGCTTGTCAATGACATCCCGGGCAGTCGCCTCGTCCGGAGGTTCGGCATTACGCAGCTGACGGTAAATGTGCAGAACGGCTTCCTTTTCGGAGTTACAGGGGTCTTTCTGCAAGGTATTGTAGATGATCGCGAAATCCTGCTGGTTCTGATCCTCCTTGTGCAGTAAGATGGTTTTGGTCCCGGCATCGATGATTTCATCGATGTGGTCGTCGGTAAGAATCGTTTCGCGGTCGATGATCACTTCATTTCTTTCAATGGAGACCACTTCGCCGGTATCTTCATCGACGAAGTCTTCCACCCACGATTTCAGGACGCGGGCGGCCAGTTTGCGGCCAACCACCTTCTTGAGGCCGGTTTTCGACACCTTGATTTCGTCGGCCAGGTCAAAAATCTCCAATACGTCTTTGTCGCTTTCGAAACCAATGGCCCTGAGCAGCGTGGTCACCGGCAATTTCTTTTTCCGGTCGATGTAGGCATACATCACACTGTTGATGTCGGTGGCGAATTCGATCCACGATCCCTTAAAGGGGATGATCCTGGCCGAATAGAGTTTGGTTCCGTTGGCATGGACACTCTGCCCGAAGAAAACGCCGGGCGAACGGTGCAGCTGGGAAACGATGACCCTTTCGGCACCGTTGATGATAAAGGTTCCCTTGTCGGTCATGTAGGGAACGGTTCCCAGGTAGACATCCTGCACTACCGTATCAAAATCCTCATGTTCAGGGTCGGTACAGTAAAGCTTCAGCTTGGCCTTCAGGGGCACACTGAAAGTAAGTCCCCGTTCAATGCATTCATCGATGCTGTAACGCGGGGGATCAACCTGGTAATCTATGAACTCGAGAACAAAATTGTTGCGTGTGTCGGAAATAGGGAAATTCTCCTGGAAAACCTTGAAAAGGCCTTCGTTTTTCCGGTTCTCGGGGGTGGTGTTCAACTGAAAAAATTCCCGGAATGACTTCACCTGCACCTCGAGGAAGTCAGGATAATCATACCTGGTTTGGGATGAGGAGAAACTGATCCTCTCGTTCTTATTATTTATGAACATGTATTTATACAGGTTAAGTAGTAAAAATATAAATACAAAAAGGTTTAGAATCTGGCCGAAGCGAGATTCTAAACCATATTACCTTAAATAAGGCTCCACTTATTTAATTTCAACTTCTGCTCCTGCTTCTTCGAGCTGGGCTTTCAAAGATTCAGCTTCTTCCTTTGAAACTTTTTCCTTGACTGCCTTGGGGGCTGCGTCAACCAGTTCTTTGGCTTCCTTGAGGCCAAGACCGGTCAGTTCTTTAATGAGTTTAACCACCTGGAGTTTTGCCTGACCACCAAACTTGAGGATGACATCGAATTCAGTCTGAACAGCTTCTTCAGCGACTTCGGCGCTGGCGGCTGCAGGACCGGCCACTGCGACAGCTGCGGCAGCAGGTTCAATGCCATATTCATCTTTCAGGATCTTGGACAATTCGTTAACCTCTTTAACAGTCAAGTTCACTAACTCAGCTGCAAGCTGTTTTAAATCTGCCATTTGTATTGAATTTTAAAATGATTAATTATTTTTCTTTTCTTCCAGAGTTTTCAGTACTCCGTGTAAAATAGTACCACCCGACTGGAGCTGTGAAAGGACCGTCTTCATGGGTGATTGCAGCAAGGCGACCAGGTCGGCCACGAGTTCGTTCTTCGATTTAACGGTGAGGAGCGCGTCGAGCTGGTCATCGCCGATGTAAACCGCTTCTTCCACGAAAGCCCCCTTGAGCAGGGTGGGTTTGTGTACTTTCTTGAACTCCTTGATCAATTTGGCCGGGCCATTGCCGGCATCGCTGAACATGACCGAGGTATTGCCTTTGAGAATATCATAAAGCCCGGAAGCATCCTTGCCCGATTTTTCCAGTGCCTTACGCAGCAGGGTGTTTTTTACTACAACCAGTTTGATCTCCTGTTTGAAACATCTTCTCCGGAGTTCGCTGGTACCTTCAGCATTGAGACCGGTAATGTCAGCCAGGTAAAAATGGTTGTATTTCTTAATCTGTTCGGTTAAACTATCAATAATCACCTGTTTTTCAGAACTCTTCATAACAACGCATTTTTAGTCAGTGACTGACTTGGGTTCAACTTGGATACCAGGGCTCATGGTACTGGAGAGGTAGATGCTTTTGATGTAGGTTCCTTTTGCGGCCACGGGTTTGAGTTTGACGATGGTGTTGACAAACTCGCGGGCGTTATCCTTCAGTTTATCAGGGGTGAAGGAGACCTTTCCGATGGATGTGTGGACGATCCCAAACTTGTCGACCTTAAAGTCGATTTTACCCTGTTTCACTTCCTGGACGGCTTTGCCCACATCCATGGTGACGGTGCCGCTTTTCGGGTTGGGCATCAGGCCGCGGGGACCCAGGATGCGCCCGAGGGCACCGATCTTACCCATCACGGGAGGCATGGTGATGATCACGTCGACATCGGTCCATCCGCCTTTGATTTTCTCGATATACTCCTCGAGACCTACAAAATCAGCGCCCGCATCTTTGGCTTCCTGCTCCTTGTCGGAGGTAACCAAAGCCAGTACCCTGACCTCTTTTCCTGTTCCATGGGGTAACGAAACTACGCCTCTGACCATCTGGTTGGCTTTCCTCGGGTCCACCCCAAGGCGAATGTCGATATCGACCGACGCGTCGAACTTGGTGAAGGTAATCTCCTTCACAAGGCTTGCGGCTTCGTCGAGCGTGTAGACTTTCGCCTTTTCAATTTTCCCAAGTGCAGCTTTTTTATTTTTCGTAATTCTGCCCATCGTATAAAATTTAATTAATTATTGAATGGAGATGGTCCCTCTACGGTAATCCCCATACTTCTGGCAGTACCGGCTACCATGCTCATCGCCGATTCCATGGTGAAGCAGTTGAGATCTGACATTTTGTTTTCAGCAATTTGTCTGACCTCCTCCCAGGTCACGGAAGCCACCTTCTTCAGGTTTGGCTCCGCAGAACCTTTCTTCGCTTTGGAAGCTTCGAGAAGCTGGATGGCCACGGGGGGTTGTTTGACGATGAAATCAAACGACTTGTCGGCGTAAACCGTAATCACCACAGGTAAAACTTTCCCTGCCTGGTCTTGCGTCCGGGCATTGAAAAGTTTACAGAACTGCATGATGTTCACCCCTTTTGACCCCAATGCCGGCCCTACCGGCGGCGACGGGTTAGCGGCACCACCTTTGATCTGTAATTTGATTAATCCAGCAATTTCTTTCGCCATAGCAAAATTTTAGAGCGTTTTCTACTCCTTCTCAACCTGTAAGAAACTGAGTTCCAAAGGAGTCTTTCTACCAAAAATCTTCACCATTACCTGCAGTTTCTTCTTCTCCTCATTGATTTGCTCAATGGTGCCGTTGAAACCGTTAAATGGTCCATCGATTACTTTTACAGTTTCTCCTACCACGAACGGGATGTTCAATTCTTCGCCGGTATCGGCCAGTTCGTCGATCTTTCCCAGGATGCGGTTGACCTCACTCTGCCTCAACGGCACAGGGTCCCCCCCTTTGGTGTCGCCCAAAAAACCGATGACGTTGGGGATATTGCGCAGAATGTGCGCAACCTCTCCGGCCAAAACGGCTTCTATCAGGACATATCCCGGGTATAGACTTCTCTCCTTACTGATCTTTTTTCCGTTTCTGATCTGATAAACCTTTTCGTTAGGTATCAAAACCTGTGACACGAACCCCTGAAGACCACCCTTGGCAATTTCGTTTTCCACGTACTCCTTCACCTTCTTCTCTTTGCCGCCTATCGCCCGAAGGACATACCATTTTTTAACAGAATCGCTCATTGTGCGTCTTCAGCAGTTAATTAATAAAACAAGCCATAGATAAATCTCATTATGTTCTCGAAGGAGATGTCCATAACGAAAATTACAAGTGCTATAATAAAGGAAGCAACCATTACAACCAAAGCGCTGCTCTGCAGCTCTTTCCAGGTAGGCCACGTGACTTTGTGCATCAGCTCGTCGTAGGCCTCCTTAGCATATTCCCTGAGTTTCCTGAACATATGTGAAATGTTTTGCGCGGATGGTAAGGGTCGAACTTACTGTGCCAGGCACCCCTCCCGATTGAGGTTCATCCGAAAATAGTCCCGGACTGAAAAATGAGTCCGGGACTAATTTATACTGCCATATCTGGAATAATCTGAATTATTCGACGATTTCGGTCACCTGACCGGCACCGACGGTGCGGCCGCCTTCGCGGATAGCGAACTGAAGACCGACGTTCAGAGCCACCGGGTAGATGAGTTCCACTTCAATGGAGACGTTGTCGCCGGGCATCACCATTTCACGTCCTTCGGGGAGGTGGATTTCGCCGGTCACGTCAAGGGTACGCAGGTAAAACTGCGGCCGGTATTTGTTGTGGAACGGGGTGTGACGTCCGCCTTCCTCTTTTTTCAGCACGTAGATCTCTGCTTTGAAACGGGTATGAGGTTTGATGCTGTTGGGTTTGGCAAGGATCATCCCGCGTTTGATTTCTTTCTTGTCGACGCCACGGAGGAGGAGACCCACGTTGTCACCAGCCTGGCCATCATCAAGGATCTTACGGAACATTTCCACACCCGTACAGACGGTTTTACGTCCGTCGGCACCCAGACCGATGATCTGGAGTTCGTCGCCGGTGTGCACCACGCCGGTTTCGATACGGCCGGTAGCCACGGTTCCGCGGCCGGTGATGGAGAAGACATCTTCCACAGGCATCAGGAACGGTTTGTCCTTGTCACGGGGAGGCAGCGGAATCCAGGAGTCCACAGCATCCATCAGTTCCATGACTTTTTCTTCCCACTGGGATTCACCGTTCATGGCACCCAGGGCCGAACCGCGAATCACAGGCGAATTGTCACCATCATATTTGTAGAAAGAAAGCAGGTCGCGGAGTTCCATTTCCACCAGTTCAAGCAACTCTTCGTCATCGACCATGTCGACTTTGTTCATGAAAACCACAATACGGGGCACATTCACCTGGCGGGCCAGCAGAATGTGTTCGCGGGTCTGAGGCATCGGACCGTCGGTGGCGGCGCAAACCAAAATGGCTCCGTCCATCTGGGCGGCACCCGTAACCATGTTCTTCACATAGTCGGCGTGACCCGGACAGTCGACGTGGGCGTAATGCCTCTTCTCAGTGGAATACTCCACGTGGGCGGTATTAATGGTAATACCCCTTTCCTTCTCTTCGGGAGCATTGTCAATCGCATCAAATGACTTGATTTCAGAAAGACCTTTCTTGGCCAGTACCATGGTGATGGCAGCCGTCAACGTGGTCTTGCCATGGTCAACGTGACCGATGGTGCCGATATTGACGTGCTCCTTGTCCCTTTTAAAATGTTCTTTTGCCATAACTTCAGTTTTTTAACTTTTAATTTAACTCATCAGAGCCGAAGACGAGAATTGAACTCGTGACCTCATCCTTACCAAGGATGCGCTCTACCCCTGAGCTACTTCGGCTTTTCTTACCAGACCTCCGGAATTCCGGAGCCCGGCGTGAGCGGGAAACGGGACTCAAACCCGCGACCCTCAGCTTGGAAGGCTGATGCTCTATCGACTGAGCTACTCCCGCTAGTTTTGAAAAAACCGTGCAAAGTTAGAATTTAATCTGATACGGATCAAAAAAAATCAAAAAATCATTGAAAATTTATTTCCCCCGTACCTTATCTTTATGCCTTGTCAACTGGATGCGAATGGCATCTACCGCCAGATCAGTAGCTTCCTCGAACGTATCGGCCTGCTTCCGTGCAAAAAGATCCTCTGCAGCGGGAAGTTGAATCCTGATTTCCGAAATCTTATTATTGGCCGCTTCCGGCTTGTCGACCTTCAGGGATACTTCCGCACCGATGATCCCTTCAAAAAAGGTATCCATTTTCGATACTTTTTTGTTTACAAAATCGATCAGTTTCTGATCGGCCGTAAAATGTACAGAATTCACCTTAATGTTCATCACGCTGTTTTTAAGTTAATCCTATGGTTCTATATTTCAGATGTTCATCCGGAGCGTGGACGGCCACCGGCCTTGTGGACCGTGATGGCCGTTTAAGCCTCCGTTTCCCTGGCATTACCCCCTGGGGTGGGCCTGCCGGTATACGCCGTGCAGTTTTTCAAAGGTCGTATGGGTATACACTTCCGTAGCCGCCAGGTTGGCGTGGCCGAGCAATTCCTTCACGGCATTCAGATCGGCTCCCTTGTTCAGCAGGTGTGTGGCATAGGTGTGCCGCAGAACATGGGGACTTCGCTTTTCGGCCAGGGTGACCCGGGTCAGGTAGTTCCTCACAATCCTGTAAATCAGTTTCCCGTAGGCCGGAACCCCTTTGTCGGTCACCACCAGCATCCCTTCTCCGCTTCCCGTCAGCGCTTCCCGGCATTCCAGATACTCCCTGATCTGCCCCTTCATACTCCTCGGAAAGGGAATGATCCGTTCTTTGTTCCTTTTCCCCTCCACCTTGATCTGGCATTGATCCAGATCGACCCGTGCCACAGGCAGGGAGAGCAATTCAGAAAGCCGGATCCCTGTTCCATACAGAAGGGTGATGACCAGCTTGTCCCTGATTCCGGGGAAATCACTTCCGAAAAAACCATCGTCAAGCAGGTGGTTCAACCGCGGCTCCTCCACGAAGACCGGCAGCTTCTTCCGCACTTTGGGCAGGGGTATGTCGGTAACAGGCGTCGATTCCAGATGACCCATTTTCATTAAAAACCTGTAGTAGGATTTCAGGGTGGAAATTTTCCGCCGCACCGACCGGGGGGTCAACCCCGCTTCCATCAAACTGACCACCCAGTCTCTCACCAGCTTCCTGTCGACGCTCCCCGGATCAAATGCCCCCGACCTCTCCGCACAAAACTGCGCAAACTGGCTCAGGTCTTTCCGGTACGCCGTTACCGTATGGGAAGAATCACGCTTCTCATACTGCAGATATGCTATGAAAGATTCCTGGTAATCCATTTGATTTCACAACTCAATCAGGAATCCTGACCTGAAAATCAGTCTTCCTGGCGCTGCAAACCCTGAATGTAAACAGCCTTTTTCAAAACGGCCCTTTTTTTCTCAGAGGGTTTCGAAAACACTTGTCTTTCCCGTAATTCCTTGATGACGCCCGTCTTTTCGAACTTGCGCTTGAACCTTTTTAAGGCTCTTTCAATATTCTCTCCTTCTTTAATCGGAATAATGATCATAAAACTCTGTTTTTCATTTTTGAAACGAGGCGCAAAATTAAAAAATATTCGGTTGCAATCAAATATAACACAAAAAATTCACATTTACCAGGGTTGGGGCCTTCGGGAGATTAAAATATCAGCGGCAGGTGAGGTAGGGTACGAGTTTGCGGTAGGTAAGGGTGTCGAGAAGTTGGTATTCAAGCAGTTGGGAGGGTGATTGGAAGGGTCCGTGGGCAGAGCGCAGGTGAAGGATGGCGCGGGCGAGGTCACTGCCGATATAGGGATGACGGGCCAGGCTGCGACTGTCGGCGAAGTTAAGCCGGAGGGGAGTGGTCAGCGTGCTGTCGACGGTCACTTTCCCCTCGAACTGGCGGTAGCGCTCCTCCGTCATGCCATAGACTTCCCGTAGTTGTAAGGGCGATCGGAATCCGCCGAGGATCCGCCGGTAACGGATAATTCTGCCCGCAAAGGCAGGGCCAATGCCCGGAAGGGTCTCCAGAAGGGCCGAATCAGCCAGGTTCAGCTCGATCATGGCTTCACTCCTCCTCAGATCCGGGGCCTCCCCGGGAACAGGGAGTGCCCTGGCGGAGCCGCCGGAACCGGGAATGCCGCTCTTCCGGGCATATGTACCTGGAAAGGTTTGGTGGCCCCTGGAAGGCGGGGTTCCGGGAAGATCCAGGTAGGGCAGGACCACCGCCATCAGGGAATCGTTCATCCCGTAGAGTTTACCGAAATCCTGCGGCCGGCGAAACTGTCCGCCTTTGGCCCGGTAACGCAGAAGGTTAGTGCGTATTTGCAGCGGGAGTGCCAGGGAATCGAGCTGTGCCGGCGAAATGGTGTTGGGGTCAAAAGTGAAGAGCTTACCGCCTGGCCATTCCGTGGCAGAGGGCAGGGTGAGTTGTTCCAGGAGCGCCCGGGCCTCATCGGCACTGCTCCCGCTCCTGAATTCCACTTTCCCCGCAAAAAGATTCAACAGGAGGCTTACCATCAACAAAAGCCCCAGGAGCAGCGTACCATTCCGCTCCGAGCGGGTGAAAGAAAAATACTCCCCGACAGCCATCCGGAATCGGTTCTTTCCCATTGCAGAAACCGCGCTAAGTCTGGAAAGGGAGAGTGCCGGCGATTTGCCGGAAGCGTCCGCTCATCCCTTCTGAAATTTACTAAAAAAGGGTGAAAAGGACAACCCTTCCCATGGGAAAACTCTAAAAAAAAAGATCTCCCCTGAAGTATCCCGGGCACCATGCCGGATCAGAGGCGCAGCAGGCCGATGCCGTTCAGGAAGATGATGGCCAGGGCAACCGGGGCAATGAAGCGAATGAGGAACATGTAAAAAGGGATGTACCCCGCCTTGAGGGCCCCATCATTGGAAAGTTCGGCCGATGCCTTTTCGCGTCCGAAGAACCAGGCCACAAAGAGGACGATAAAGAATCCTCCGGCAGGCAGCAGAATATTGGCGGAGGTGAAATCCAGTATTTCAAATACATTCTTTCCGAAGAGGGTGATGCCTTTCATCAGGGGGTTCCAGGCGAGGGTGCTCATTAAGCCGAGGATCGAGACTGTTCCCGCGGCGGTCCAGGTGGCGGCCTTCCGGCTCATTTTCAGTTCTTCGGTAAAGAAGGCGACGATGACCTCGAGGACCGAAATGGTGGAAGTGAGGGCGGCCAGGGCCAGCAGCACAAAGAACAGGAGGGCGAAGAAGGATCCTCCGGGCATTTGCTGGAAGATGCCGGGAAGGGTGACAAACACCAGTCCCGGGCCGAACCCGGGCTCGATATGGAAGGAAAAGACGGCGGGAAAAATGGCGATACCCGCCAGAAGGGCCACAAACGTATCGGTAAGCGCCACCGAGAAGGAGGTCCCCAGGAGGTTGTCCTTTTTCGGAAAATAGGAGGCATAGGTGATCAGGGTGCCCATGCCGATGCTCATGCTGAAGAATACCTGCCCCAGTGCGGCCAGGATGGCCGAGGAGTCTATTTTGGAGAAGTCGGGGCGAAACAAAAACCGGATGCCCTCCATGGCCCCGGGAAGAGTCAGGGAGCGGATGCCCAGGATGACCAGAATGATGAAGAGCACAGGCATGAGGATGACGGTTGACTTTTCAATGCCCTTTTTCACGCCGAAGACAATGATGCCCGAGGTCATCCCCATGAAGAGGAAAAACCAAATCACCGGTCTCCATGAGCCATCCCTGAACTGGGTGTACATGTCGCTGAGCTGGGGACCGCTTTTACCGGTCAACCCCCCAGTGATGGCCTGGTAGATGTACTCCAGGGTCCATCCCGCCACGGTGGTGTAAAAGGCCAGGATCATAAAGGCGGCAGCCACGCCCATCAGACCGACGAGATACCAGGGTTTTCCCGGAGCCAGTTTCCGGAAGGCCCCATACGGGTTTTGCCTGGCCGACCGTCCGATCACGAACTCGGAGAGCATCACCGGGATGCCAATGGCCACCACAAATGCGAGGTAGACCACCAGAAAGGCGGCTCCTCCGTTTTCCCCCGTGAGGTAAGGAAACCGCCATATGTTTCCCAGACCCACGGCAGAACCCGCCGTGGCGGCGATCACTCCGAACTTGGTGGCAAAAGATTCCCTGCTTCCCTGCTGTTTTTCCATAGTAATATGCTTTATTGGGCAAATATACGCTCAGAACGGATATCCGATAGCAAAGGAAAGGTTAAAGTCTTTCCCCGTCAGCGGCCGGGCACCCGTGATCCAGCCGTGGTATTCCGGCTGTGCGGGATCTCTCATTTTAAGGCCCAGGTCGAGCCTGAAAACAAAATAGGTGAAATCAAAACGGAAACCCATGCCGGTTCCCAGGGCCAGCTGCCGGTAAAACTCCCCCAGGTGAAACTGTGCCCCGGGGCGGTTGTCCTTTTCGTTGATGGCCCATACGTTTCCCGCATCCAGAAAGAGGGCCCCCTCCAGAAAACGGATGAGCCGGAACCGGTATTCCAGATTGGCTTCCAGTTTGATGTCGCCCGACTGGTTGGGATAGGATCCTTCAGGCGCCCGGTATGTCCCGGGGCCCAGCGAACGTACCTGCCAGGCCCTGATGCCGTTGGCTCCCCCCGTAAAATACTTCTTCTCAAAGGGAAGTACGTCAAAATTGCCGTAAGGATACCCCACCCCGGCAAATACCCTGGCCACTACCGAGTTGTACTTATCCAGCATGTATCCCCTTCTGAACTCCACATCGCCCCTGACATACTGCGCATAGCGCGTATCCAGAAACTTGTAGTAAGTGCTGGGCTCCAGTCCGGTCGTATCGGGTTCCGTGAACCGGTCTACCCCGGAGACCCGCGACAGGAGATGCAGAAGATTACCGGAACTCTCGGCCGACATTCTCACATAGGAGTAGTTCTCGCGCGACCTGATGGCCTGCGTGTTGAATACGTAGGAGTAATTGGTGGCCAGAATAAGGTGGTCGGTGAAACTCTCCCTGATGTACAGATCATAAATGGAGTTGATAAATTCAGGATCGAAGCGGGAGAGGTTCACCATGTTAAAATCAAGCAGGTTCCAGTTGTGCCGCTGAAAGTCCGAGGTCATCCATTCGTAGCCCAGTCGCAGGGTGGAAATGGTCCTGGTGTAGTCGGGCCTGCGCTGGAAATTGTATCCCAGGGTAAAAAGCGACTTGGGAAGGTTGTTCCCGAAAGAGGGGATCAGGCTCATCGGAAAGATGAGGCGGGGAACGATCAAAGTAGCTTCGACCCCCAGTTCCCGTGTATTGAAGTCGAGCGACTGGTTGCTCACGATGGCCTGCTGGCGTTCCATGGCTCCCCTGAATTTGAGGTTCAGGATTTCGGCCCCCCGGAACAGGTTGCGGTGAGAATAGGTGAGGTTGCCGGCAATGCCGAAATTTCCCGAGGTATTGGTTCCTTCCACATCAAAGGAAGTCGATTGCCGGCTCAGAGGGGAAAGGTCCACGGTACAATCGAGCAGGTCATTATGCAGCGAATCGGGGGCTTCCCGGAAACTGATATTGATAAACCGGAACTGGCGGAGGCGGTTCAGGGCATTAAAAGTTTGCTCGGTCTCCCCCGCATGATAGCGTTCCCCCGGGGTCATCCGGTTTATCCGCATGAAGAGATGGGGGTTGTAACGGAGACTGCCGGGATAAATGAAACGATGGCCGGGCAGGGTAAGGGTATCGCGCGGCAGGGCCTCCTGGGAGAGGACATTCCAGGTGAAATGGTGGGTACGGTAGGTTTTAAAGATCCTGGCCGAATCGTTTTCCCCGCCCGGGGGCAGTTCCACCAACATTTTCAGCCGGGCCTGCCCCGGAGAGGCCAGCGTGTCGGCCTCAAAAAACAGCAGCGGCTTTGAGAAGTAATAGTAGCCTCTGTTCCTGAAGAAACTCACCAACAGATCCCTTTCCCGGTCAAGGAGTTCCAGGTCAAAGGGCTTCCCAGCACGCATGTGGGTGGGCCGGTACATCCCCTCGTAGAGGTGAAGCAGAGTGGTATCGGGGATGGCATGCGATACCGCACTGATCCGCCAGGGCTCCCCGCTTTGGATCCGGTAGGTCAGGTCGGCCTTCTTACCCCCACCCCGCATGCGGGTGGTGAAATCCACCGCCGCATCATAATACCCCTTGTTACGAAGATACTGGCCGAGTTGCTCCCGCGACTGTACCGCCAGGCGCTCATCAAAGACCTGGGGCGCCTCCCCCGCCCTCTTCAGCCAGCTGTCGGGCTTCTGCGGTGAGGAGAGATTGTAGAGCCACATGTGAAACTTTAAAAAGCCCAGAATACGGGTATTCTCACGCTGCCTGACATATGTAATGAGTTCCTCCCTGTTGAGATCCCTGTTGGAGACCTCCAATTCTACCTTGTTGAGCAACACCTCTCCCTCGGGAACGTACTTCGTTCCTGCACAGGAGGCCACCAGAAGAGGCAGAAAGACGGCACACCACCAGGGCAGACAGCGGAAAAGACAACTCACTTTTTGCATCAGGCAAGGATCACTTTTACAAAAATAGTGATCTGTTTCTTGCAGGCTCTCCGTTTTTGGGCTTATCTTTAAAAAAATAAAGGACGATGCTGGGAAAGAACAGGATTAAGATCATCAGGTCGCTTGAACATAAAAAATACAGGCTGAAGGAGAAGCTTTTTGTGGCGGAGGGCACGAAGCTGGTGACCGCCTTGCTGGCCTCGGGATGGGAGGTGGAGTTTCTGGCGGCGACACCCGGATGGCTAAGGCAGGAAGCCCCTATCGCGGGGAATGCCCATAGTGTGGAGGAAGCCTCCCCTGATGAGCTGGCCAGGGCCACCTTCCTGAAGACGGCTCCCCCCTGCCTGGCACTCTGCCGCCTTCCCGAATACTCCCCGGAGCTGATCTCCCCCGGCACGGACCTGGTGCTGTGTCTCGACGGCATCCAGGATCCTGGAAACCTGGGAACCATCGTCAGGCTGGCCGGCTGGTTCGGGATTTCCGACGTAGTCTGCTCCGGAGACAGCGCCGACCTCTTTGCCCCTAAAGCCCTACAGGCCACCATGGGAGCCCTGGCAGGAATTCGCGTCCATTACCTCCCCCTTGCCCCCTTTCTGGAACAAAACAATAGCCCCCGCGTGGAAATCACCGGCACCTTTCTCGATGGAGAGAACATTTACAAAGCCCACCTGCCGGGCCACGGGATCGTGGTGATGGGAAACGAGGGACAGGGCATCAGACCCGCCATAGCCCCATTGATTTCCCGGAAAGTGACGATCCCCGACTTTGCCCCTGCGGGAATCAAACCCGAATCCCTGAATGTTTCCGTGGCCACAGCTATCGTGTTATCGGAATTCCGGAGAAGAAAGGAATAGAGGAGGAGACACACAGGTTGAAAAATGAGTTGCGGTCATCACGGCCGGTGTGTGGTAACCTCCGGCTCCGGGACTTGGGGGCTCAGGCCATGGACCGGCCGGCGCTACTCGAAGTGAAATAACAGGGTAAAGACGTTGGAGCGGAGCGACTTCAGGGCATCGGTGTAATACTCCCTCTGGTTTGTTCCCTGGCCGGGGCCCGGTCCCAACTGGTTGTTCAAGCCAAGGCTCACCTTGGCTTCCACCGACAACCTGAAAAACTGCAGGTAGCTGTCCCATCCCGCCCCCAGTTCGGCATAATATCCGTCACGCTGAAGCCCCACCAGGTCGGTGGAGGCAAACTTGGAAATATCAATGCGCATAGCTCCCCCAAAGATCACATAGGGCCGGCCGTTGTTGATCCGGTCGGCTTTATATTTGATCAGCAAGGGCAGGTCGATAAATGTCGACTTGATGGAATAATCATACTGGGGCTCACTGTAAGTAACCAGGTCATCCTTTACCTCCAGGTTGTACTGCAGTTTGCGCTCCCCGAATGACATTCCCGGAAGAAAACGCAGGTCCAGACTTCTGTTCAGCCGGAGATTGCTGACGATCCCTACCGTAAACCCTGGTATCAGCTGGGCCACGTCGGCCCTGACCACCTTCTCCGGAGAAACCTCATTCTGGTAATCCATCCAGTTAGATGAGGCAAACTGCGGATTTTCCTTCAGGGAAGCATAATTGGAAACACTGAAGTCCAGGGTATTCACACCCAGTGTAAAGCCAAAGTGAAGCCTTTTCTCGTCAAAAGTGGTCAGATGGTTAAGCTTCATCTTCTGTGCTGCCACGGTACCCGCAACCACCATCAGTAAGCCGGCCAACAGCATCTTTATGTCAGAATTTCTTTTCCCCATCTCCATAAGAACAAGAAAGCGGTCAATTTATTGTGAAACGGCAGGGCTTTCCATCGAAACGGCCACTTTTCTGCCCGAATAGATGGTCGCGATGCCGAGGGTGAGGGGCCTGGCCTGTGCTTCAGTGAAGCCAGCCGTTCGAAGTAGAGCCAGAAAATCCTCTCCATCGGGAAATTGGCCCACAGAACCAGGCAGATAGGTATATGCAGCCGGGTCGCCGGAGATCAGGCGGCCGATGCCCGGAAGCACCCTGGTAAAATAGAAATTGTAGAGCTGCCGGAAGGGGGCCTTCCGGGGGCGCGAGAACTCCAGGATCACGACTGTACCGCCAGGGCGGAGCACCCTGAACATCTCCCCGATACCGGCGGCGGTGTTTTCAAAATTACGGACGCCGAACCCGGAGAGCACCACATCAAAGGAGGCCTCCCCAAAGGGAAGGTTTTCGGCATCGCCGTACTTTAGCTCAATAAGGTGGGTCAACGCCCTGCGCTCCAGCTTTCTGCGTCCCACGGCCAACATGTTCTCTGAGAGATCCACCCCTACGACCCTCTGAGGCCGGGCTTTCAGGGCAGCAAGCGCAAAATCGCCGGTTCCCGTGGCCACATCAAGAATGTCACGGGGCCGCTGTTCACAAAATAATTCCACTGCCCTGCCACGCCAATAACGGTCTACATTGAAGGAGAGCAGATGATTCAGCAGGTCGTAGCGCGCTGCAATACGGTCAAACATAAGGGCGACCTGCTTCTTCCTGGAAAGCGGGGAATGATCGTAGGGTAAAGTGCGCATCAGATCCCTGTACTCATTTTATCGGTATACCCCAGTGAAAGATCATCGATGCGGATCTCACCCCGGGTGACATGCCCCAACATAAAAAAGGGAATGTGCATCGAGGAAAGCACATCGACAAATTCATCTTCTTTCTCGGGCGCCACATCGACAATGATCCTGCCCATGCTCTCCCCGAAAAGGAAGGCATCACGACGCGTCTCGGCATCAGTGGTGATGTCAAAACCCAGATTCTGCGGAAAGGAAGCCCTCAAAAGGGTAAAAAACAAACCGCCTTTACCTACCGGACTGGCACTGCTGATGAGTTTTAATTCGTGAAGACGCAAAAGAACTTCGCGTAGATGTACTTCTGTATCAATATTAAACTCAGGCAGGGGAGAATTGGAAATACCGTGGTAAAACTCCAGATACTCCGAAGCGCCGATATCGTCGGATGGCCTCCCCAGCAGGAAAATATTGTTCCCCTTTTGTTTGAACTCATGGGTGGTGACATGCGCATAGTTGCTGACCATACCCATCATGCTGATGATGATGGTTGGCGGAACAGGTCCGTGCCCCTTGAAATGATCAAACCTGATCTTCCGGTCGGTAACTTTAAGGTGAAACTTCTTTGCGGCATTCTCCAGACCTTTCTTGGCCCCCGAGGCGATCAGATGCCCGTTATGGTCGGCAAAATTAATATGATAAAGAAAGGCACTGACCACCAACGGTTTTGCCCCGTAACACAACATCTTGCGTGCGGCCCTGGAAATGAGAATCTCGGTCGCCACCTGCGGATTGTCTTCCAGATGATGGTGAAACGCATGGGTAGTCATCAGCAGACAGTGGTCAGTAGATTCCAGCTCAAAAAGACCGGTCTCATCCGTATCACCCTCTTCAAGCGAGTCAGGGCTAACCGCCATCTCACTGAAGTCATTGAAATAATTGATGGTCGACAAATTGGGATTAACCATCAGGGTATAAATGACATCCTCTATGTTTTCAGGTTCTGCCACGTCATCGATGGAAAAGCCTTGCATATCATTATCACTCAAAATCATATACCTTGATGTTTAAAATTCTTCTAAACAAAGGTAATTAAGTGCCTGTAAATTCCATCGGGTCGGCACTTTTTTTTAATTTCGGCTCATCAACGGGAAGAGCGATGCACATGGAAGAAAGCGTACTGATCACCGGGGCCACCTCCGGGATAGGCGAGGCTACCGCCCGGCTTCTGGCCGAAAAGGGGTATCCTCTTATTCTCACGGGCAGGCGCCGGGAAAGGCTGGAAACCCTGGCCGAAAACCTGAAATCTGCAACAGGCCAGGCCGTATGTACGCTCTGCTTCGATGTGCGGAACCAGGAGGAGACTGCCAGGGCTATCGAAAGCATCCCCCCCTCCTTTCATCCCATAGGGGTTCTGATCAACAATGCCGGATTGGCCTCGGGATTGGACCCGCTGCACGAAGGCGATCTTTCCGACTGGGAAAAGATGATCGATACCAACCTCAAAGGACTGTTATACGTGACTCGGCAGATAGCTCCCATGATGGTAGCCCGCGGAAAAGGGCATATCGTCAACATCAGTTCTATTGCCGGAAAAGAGACCTATCCGATGGGTAATGTATATTGTGCCACCAAACATGCCGTACAGTCACTGACAAAGGCCATGCGTCTCGATATGCTCAAGCATGGCATCAGGGTGAGTTCGGTGGCTCCCGGAGCGGTCCACACCGCGTTCTCAGAGGTTAGATTTCATGGCGACCATGAACGGGCTGAAAAGGTCTACCAGGGTTTCACTCCCTTAAACGGGCGTGACGTGGCCGAAGCCATTCATTTCATTCTCAGCCGTCCTGCACACGTCTGCATCGACGATCTTTTAATTATGCCGTCGGCACAAGCTTATTCACGTGATTTTAACCGGGAGCAATGACCATGGATGCCCTGCTGGTCACCCCTGTAAAAGACTCTCCCGAGACCACCCGGCGGACCATCGAAGCCGTGGCCGCCGCCTCCGGAAATTTTGAATACCTCGTTTTCGATGATTTCAGCGGCCCCGAAACCCGCCAACTCCTCAGGGAAGAAAGCACCAAACTGGGATTCACCCTGATCGACCTGGCCGATCACACCTCAAACCCCTCCCCCAACTACAAACTCGTCTTAACCATGGCCCAGCAAAAGGCCCTGGAATACCGCGTTCCCCTGATCCTGATCGAATCAGACGTGGTCATCCGCCCCAATACCATCACCGGGCTGCTGGAAGTTACCCGACAGGCAGTCCGCCCCGGATTGATCGGCGTAATTACCGTAAATGAACAGGGTGAATTCAATTTCCCCTATTCCAATGTCAGAAAGGAAGCCACATCATGGTCAGAGACTTCACGCAGCCTCAGCTTCTGTTGTACGCTGATCTCCCGCGAATTTCTTGATGTGTATGACTTTAAGGGACTTCCCTCTCAAAAAGACTGGTTCGACATTCATATCAGCCGACAGTCCCGAAAACTCCGGTTCAAAAACTATCTGGTCAGGGAAAACGGCGTGCTTCACCTTCCCCACAGCAGCCGCCCCTGGAAACAACTCAAATACACCCATCCCCTCAAATACTACTTCTATAAGCTTCTGAACCACCGCGACAGAATCTGAAACCCACTTACAGAAGTCTATTTTCGTCTCATAAGATGCTGACGCAAGCCTTAAGTAAGGTGAAATCCGCTTTTATTGTCTCAGAACGACCAGGGTTACATTACAAATTCAGGCTACAAGTTTTGCCAGGTTTGTAATGTTTTCATCCGGGCATGCTTCCGGAAAGCAAGCTACCAATCAACGGTTTGTTACAATTAAAAAAGGGGAACCTTTCGGCTCCCCCTTTTTAATCAATCAATTCGGTATTACCTTTTGACTATCCTTTCTGATTTGACGATGCCGCCCTCGTTGAAGAGAGTCACGACATAGACGCCGCTCACCAGATTGGAAGTACGGATCACGCGCTCAGGAGACTGCACATCGATAACGCGCTGGCCGGCAATGTTGGTCACAGTGACGCGGGTCAGCCTGTCGGCGTTGTCAATATTCAGCACATCGCTGAACGGGTTCGGATAAACATTGAACAGCAAGTTGGAGGGAACCGGTGCCGGCGTCGACTGGCTAAGGTCAACGATGTCTTCCAGTTTCCTGGGCTCAAGTTTATAGAGATCATGTGCACCATTGACCACACCGGTGACGGTGTAGAAATGGCCATCCTTCGGTACATAAGCATACATCCAGTCGTTGACGGTCACCTTGTTTTCGGTTTCGGTGAAGATCACCCAGCTGCCGTCGGGCATCGGGCTACCCATGAAACGGGCGCCTTCGACCTTGACAAGAACACTTTCATATTTTTCGTCTTTTGCGGCATTGGGATCAGCCACCAGAATCGGGGTAATCGCCAGCGGAGGATTGATAATAACAGCCTTGGCGGCGGTCAGGGTGGTGACACCATTCACTTCGGAGATGGCGCCATCGACCTTCACACCATTGCCTTCGACGGTAACCAGCGTGGCATCGGCCACCCAGATTCCGCTCCAGGGAGCCACAGCATCCTGCACAAAGTAACCCACACCCGGGACAGCCCCAGTTACGGTACCGGTAATCTGACGGTAGAGGTCAACCATGGGACTTGCGTCACCAGTACCCTGCACTTCGGCAATGGTAGCTGTGCGTACCAGGTCGTCGATCACGGTCACCACAAGGGTGCGTTCGCAACCATTGTAATCGTAGGTGAAGGTGTATTCACCGGCAGCCAGAGTGGTATCCACACCAGCTTCGGCATCCACCACGGCAGCTTCTTCCCACTTGTAAGCGTGGAATTCAGCGGTCTTGGTCACAGGATTGCTGTTGATGGTGAAGGAAGTGTTGGCGGTGCAACCATGGGCGTCAGTAACGACCACTTCATGCGTGCCAGCCGGGAATTCCATCTTGTAACTGCCATCGGTGGTGATGTTCACCAGGCCTCCGGCTACAGTCACCTTGTAAGGCTGCGTGCCGCCGCCCACAGTGATGGTGGCATATCCGGTGCATTCCAGTTCTTCGATACAGCACACGGAGGTAGCCAACTTCTGCTGCACGGGAACGAAGGTCTGTCGACCGCTTTCCTTGGTGCAACCCTTGCTGTCGGTCACCTTGAAGTAGTAGTGACCTTCCACTTCGGAGCCGTCACCATAGGTCAGACCCGTGACGATGATATCACTGGTGAAGGAACCATCGTAGGTCACCCAGGTGGTCGACGGGTATTTGCGATACTGGAGGGTGAACGTACGTCCTACTTCTCCGGTCACAGTGACCTTGACAGTAGCCTTGGGATCACCGAAGCAGCTCATATCTTCAAAGCTGACGAATTCGATGCCGGCAGGCTTGTTGATGAAGGTGTCGGCCTCGGCGATGCAACCGTTGGCGTCACGGGCGAAAGCCTGGTACCACAGACCTGCGGCACCCTGATAGGTTTCCACGTCATAACCCCACGGCACAGTGAACTTCAGGGTTCCACCCTTCTTGTCATAGACATTCCACATATACTCGATCGGATCCACACCACCCTGGAGCCTGCGGATTTCATAGACACCGGCAAGGTCATCAGGACAGATGAAGGCATCCTGTTTCACATCGAGGGTGATCAGGAATTCAATAGGCTGGGTAATGGCCACCAGATAAGGATCAGATTCGCAACCTTCCACGTCGATGAAGACCACAGAGTACTTCTCGCTGTCAGGAATGTTGCTGGTTTTGTTGGTACTGGCCTTGAGGCCGCTGAGCACGTCTCCCACTTTCACGTCGGTGTAAGGTTTGCTGACGGGAGCTCCGGTATAATCCTTACCGGTAATCCTGACACTCCAGGCATGGTTGTTACCACCCCAGATGTCGGTGACCTGGATACCACCGTCGTTTCCATCGAAACATTTCACGTGAATGGCGGTGAAGCTACCTTCCACCTCTTCAGGCTGGTTGACCTGTACCCTGTGGTGCAGAATCGGTTTTCCCTTACCATCGGTCGGCCATCCCTGGACGCAACCGGCGGCGTCTTTCACAAATCCTACCCAGTTACCGGCCTTCACCATGAACTCGGGTGAATCCTGCCACGGCAGATCGTCGGTATCAAGGTTGGCAAAGTCGTAGGTGTGTTCCACCACGGCATATTTGAACGGCAGCGAACGGATCCCCGGATTGGCGGGATCAGCAGGATTGATGTAGGAAGCTTCAACCTTGATCTTGCCCAGTCCGTCATAGCAGAGGGCATTCTCAACAAGTTTCATCTGCAGCATCAGGCTGTCGACATTGTTCACTTCACCCGATACATAAGGAATCGAACATCCGTTGGCATCGGTAATGAAAACATTGTAGTGGCCGTGAGGCAGAGCAGTCCAGGTATGGACACTCTGTGTGGCACCCAGAAGCTTGGTAACTCCGTTCGGATAGTAAATGGAACCCTGGGGACCTTCCAGTTTCAGCGTGTACGGTTTGGTACCGCCGGTGATGGTAGCCTTGATGGTTCCGGAAGGATCGTTACGGCAGATCACATGGTTGAATTCCACGTCCATGACCAGCTTGGGCGGTTCTTCGACAGTGATCGTCGTCGTGTAGACACAGTCGGCATCGGGATTCTGGAATTCCGACGGGAAACCGTTGGCATAGTGAGCGTCATAGTTGGGATTCATCCTGTAGGGCAGGTAGGGATTCGGCCAGGCTGTCCAGGTTGGATTCGTCTCGTATACCTTGATTTCCCAGGCACCGGCGGTCAGACCCGTCAGGGTAACCAGACCCACCTTATCCTGGTTCGCATAGGTAATATTGCCAGCAGGCAGGGTATAGGAACCCTTCTTGGCTACGACATAGTATTTGAAGTTGTCAACAAGGTTCCATCCACCAGTGATGTTGAATTTGATGGTACCGTTGTTCATGGTCCCCGTCATGGGTTTGTCGTCGGAGCAGCTCGGCATGGTGCTGACCACATCCTTGATGCCCAATTTGGCGGGTTCTTCAATGACTACCCTGACCGGGCCGACGATACAACCGTGGGCATCCTTGATCATGATATCATAGGTGCCGGCACCGGCGCGACGGTCGAAAGTCAGATCTTCATCGAAATAATATTTGCTCGCAGGATCACCAAGGGCAAACCAGTTCTGGCCATTGTTGGTAGATTCCATATAGGGGGCGGTACCACCTGTGATGATGTAGCGGATGATACCATCCTTCACACCGTTGCAGGAAGCGTTGACCTTTTCGAAGTCGAAATAGAGCACTTCGGGCTTGATGATATTCACCGTAGTGATGGCCTGGCATTTCAGGGAATCGTCAACCACCGTAAGGGTGTACACTCTACCGGGAGCCACGGCACCTTCAAGGTTGGTGAATTTACCGGTTTTGTTGCTGACGGTTTTGAAACCGGCGGCGGTCAGCGTGTAGGTGTAGCTGGCTTTGGAACCACCTGTGGCTGTTGCGGTGATGGTACCGTCCATGGACGATACAGCCTCTTCCTCATCATAATCCCAGATATTGCAGGTCACGTCGGTTTTCACCACGTTGACAAGAACCGGAAGGGAACCTTCCACGGTAATGGGGCCGAAGAACTTGATGAGTTCAGGATCCTTCATACCACAGTAGTCGCGCACGGCAATGTAATAGACACCATCCTGCACATTCTGTACGGCAAGGCTGTCATTCCAGATATTGCCATTGGTGAAGGGTCTCCAGGTCACCTGTGACACCCAGTCGGCATGGTCAAAGATTTCAGGCTGCTGGGTAAGCATCCACTGGTAGCGGCCCATAACACCCGGGATGGGGAAACGGCCGTTGAAGGCTTCAACAATGATCTTGCCGTCGGTGGAACCATCGCAACCGGCAGGCTCGGTGGAAACTTCAATTTCCAGCTGGAGCGGATCGATGATTTCGATTTTCTCGACATTGGAGTAGCAACCCCACTCATCGCGGGCCACCACATAATAGGTACCGGCGGGGAAAGCATCGAGGTGGCCGATCATCTGGCCGTTCTGATAAATGCCGGCAGCAGTGGTTTCGGTCTGCGAAATGTAGAACATGGGGTTCCTCAGCTGCTGTACGCCCTGAAGCACCACTTCTTCCCAACCCCTTTCGGAGGTCCAGATCCAGTAATTGAAGGTCACATTGCCGAAATAGTGTTCCATCGGCATGCCCCACCACCACGATTTCGACAGATCGAGGAAACCGAAGTCGAGGTCTACACCTTCGAACTGATCCCAGTCCCATTCACCGGTGAACCAGTCATCCCACATGTCGCCGTTGAAGAGGTTGACTTTCTCCAGCGCACACTGGTTGTAGATCTTGTCGGGGAAGGAGATTTTATTCTCGAAGTTGGGCCAGTCAAACAAGAGCTGGAAGGTACAACCGTTGGCATCCCTTACAAGAATGGTATGCCTGGCCGTATCAATGGCAAAGGTGTTGTAATCGGTAGCCCTGGTCCAGGCGTTGTTGTCCATCTTATACTCATAGTAGTACACATTGCCTTCCTTGAAGGGAGTGCCGCCCATGGCAGCAATCACCAGGTTCCCGTCGGAATTGCCCGGACAGGTAGGAGGAAGGGTGAAGAAAGGAACAACCTGCGCATAGAGCGGAGTGGGCTGGGTGATTTCCAGGGTCAGCGTATAGGTGCAACCGGCGGTCAGGTCTTCAATGATGAAGTTGTACACGCCTGCGCCCAGATCTTCAAAGGTATTGCCTTCAAGCGCCGCAGATTTCAGCAGAGCCTGGCCACCGTTGGTCACCGGCTCCATACTGAACTTGAATTCATGACCGCCTGTTCCGTCTACGGGAACCACGCTCACGTCGGTAGTTCCGCCGTAGCAGGCAATCGGTTCGTACTGCAGTTCAAATTCGTACTCGAGGATCTTGATGGCATCGTCGCCGATCTCATTGCGGTAAACCTGGGTGCAACCCTGTGCATCTTCGATTTCCACATAATATACGCCGGCTTTCAGGTTTTCAGCCATTACGGTGATGTCACCCACTTCGGTCACGTTTTCGGGGGCCCAGTAGGGATCGTTGTAACTGTAGCGCCATTTCCAGTCGGCGGTCGAGGTGCCTGTTCCGCCAGTCACTGAACCGTCAACAATCCAGAGTGTACCGTTGTCTTCTTCACAGCCGGTATCGGTGTGGTCCACTTCAAAGGCAATGGGGTCGGGCATGCCCACGGTCACCGTCGTATCCCACTGGCAGCCATTGGCATCGCGGAAGATGATGGTGTATTGACCGGGAATCAGGATACCCTTGTAGCAGATGGTCTCTTCGGAACCGGGAGGACAGGCTACTTCCTTCACCGTTTCATAGGTGAAGTATTTACCCACATATTCATTGTTGAACATCACATCGTAGCCGCTTTCCCAGGCGGTACCGCCGGTAAGGGTCACGGAGATGCTGCCGTCGTTGCCGTTGCAGGTGGCGTCGGTCACTTCCACGGTAGCCTTGAAAGCATCAAGGGTGTCGAGGACTTCGACCATTTGCCAGCCACCGCAGAAGGTGAGGTCGCAGCAATCGTTCTGGTCCTGGATGTTGACCCAGTAAATCCCGACGGGAAGCTGGACAATACCGGTATTGTAATCATAATCCTTCAGGATATTGTCGGCGCAGTCGTTGCACGATTCGGCACAGATCACAGCGGAGACGCCTTCCCATTTGGCATCGGGTACAATATAATAGGTATAGGCAGGATTTCCACCCTCGCCGATAATGGTCACATCACCATTGCCACCGGGGCAGTTGGTATAAACCGGACTGGGGGCGGTAAATGAAAGAGGTTCAGCAGCTTGAACTGCAAAATTGTGGATGTAGGAAACACAGCCGTTGAGCCTGACCATCACGGTGTTGTTGATGGAGGGGGCATAAACGGGTGAAGTGGCTTCGGTGGACCAGGTCAGTCCGCCGTTAAAGGAGTATTCCATACCCTGTACATTGGCGGGCACGGTAACGGTAGCCTCGGTGGTCACACCGCTGCAGTTGGCAAGTCCAGATTCGACTTCAATACCGGCCCATTGCTGGGTCACGGTCAGTTTTCCATTCTCATATTGTTTATTGGCGATGGCCGACTGACCCTTGATATTCCAGAAATTGGACTTGGACACATCCCATTTCAGATCGGTCAGGAAAGGAGTGGGAGCCACAGGACCGTAATTGTGCTGGTAGCCTTTCACCCCAAACTTCAGCTGGAAGATATTGTGGAGATAGTTGTCGCTTTCAGCTATGCTCACGGCATTGGCCGTGGGACTGCCCCAGTTGAAAATCACTCTCCCTGGGGTGGATTCGGACACCGTCATGACCGAAAGGGCCGGATGGATACCCGCAAGTCCGAGGTAAGTGAATTTTGTGGCATCATAGGTGAGCTCCACATGGAACGTATCGATCAGGATAAAGTCCTGCATCGACACCTGCACTTCATACACGTTATCAAACTGATAACATGTACTGACAAGATCGGCCTTCACATGATAGGTTTCCTGGGGCTGGAAATCCTGACCAAAGGCCAGTGCCGCCCAGAAAACAACAACCATGCTTAAGCCAATTTTACGAAGAAACCGCCAAAAGCTAAGTTCTCCGAGCAAGAAATTTCTAGTAAATTTTTTCATAGCAACTTGCTTTTAATTGAACTTAATTGATTGATTGATTTTGATTTATTAATAAATAATATAAATTTTCAGACATATTTGTCTTCTTTTTTTATCCTATTACACAAACCTATGAAATTTATATGCAAAGTACAAAATTATTTATTCAATATTATGCACGTTTTCAAGGTTCTTTTCACACTTTCCCGCTTTTTTTTCCAACAAAACCTTGGTTTTAAGTTTAAAAATAAAATCTTAACTGTTAATTACGCACGATTCTACAGGCTGGTTACTCCTGCAAATGCCGGAAATCAACCGTCAAATATACGCTTTTTTAAAGAAATTCGTTAGAAACCATAAAATAATTCAAAATGGAAAATGAGGAGTATGGTCATGAAATTCGTTAAGGGACGGTGTTTCCTGACGGCATGTGCGTTGCTTTTGGTGATGGGGGTGAGTTCTTCCTGTAAAACCTGCAATTGCCCGGCCTACACCCGTCATCCGGGAGCGTGGGCCCTGCATGCCCGGCTGGTCCAGGGCATAGGGGAATGCCCCGGTGATGGTAAAGCGCAACCTTTACGGGAAAACAGTAAGGATGCCGGGTATAAAACCGCTATATATAATATTATGGTATATATGGAGCCCGCCCCGCCCCTGATCTGACCCCATTTCACCCGAAAAGCACGCTTCAAGAGGGAAAGCTTAGGCAACGCCTGCGGGATTAACCCCGCCGGGGAGCCGTCTTTACGCACATCACCCGCTTTAAGAATATCTTAACTTACCTGCCCCCTCCGAAAAAGTAGGCCGCCGAACCGGCAGATATTCAATAAATAGTGTTTACTTTGTAAATAAAAATGGTTGTACAACCATTCAGGAGATCTATTTTTTAATCATCATAAATCATTTAGCAGCTATGTCAAAAATAAAGATTGGAATCAACGGATTCGGGCGCATCGGAAGACTGGTTTTCCGGGTAGCCATGGAAAAAGAGAACCTTGAAGTGGTAGGGATCAACGACCTTCTGGACGTGGATTACATTGCCTACATGCTGAAGTACGATTCGACCCACGGTCAGTTCAAGGGTACGGTGGCCGTCGAAGAGGGTCACCTGGTGGTGAACGGTCAGAAGATCAGGGTCACGCAGTGCACCGATCCCTCCCAGCTGAAGTGGAATGAGGTAGGTGCCGAGTATGTGGTGGAAGCCACGGGGCTCTTCCTCGACAAGGTGAAAGCCCAGGGTCATCTCGATGCAGGTGCCAAAAAGGTGGTGATGTCGGCTCCGTCGAAAGACGACACCCCGATGTTCGTCATGGGGGTGAACCACACCACCTATTCCAATGACATGGCTTTTGTGTCGAACGCCAGCTGCACCACCAACTGTCTGGCCCCCATCACCAAGGTGCTTCATGACCAGTTCGGCATTGTCGAAGGTCTGATGACCACGGTGCATGCCACCACCGCCACCCAGAAAACCGTCGACGGTCCTTCGAAGAAAGACTGGAGAGGCGGCCGCGGTGCCGGGCAGAACATCATCCCCTCCTCCACGGGAGCAGCCAAAGCCGTCACCAAGGTGATCCCTTCCCTGAAGGGCAAACTCACCGGTATGGCCTTCCGCGTCCCCACCCCCAACGTGTCGGTGGTTGACCTGACCTGCCGCCTCGAAAAACCGGCTCCCTATGCCGAAATCTGCGCCGCCATGAAAAAGGCCTCCGAAGGTGAACTCAAAGGCATCCTCGGTTATACCGAAGACCAGGTAGTCTCCACCGACTTCATGGGCGACCCCCGCACCTCCATTTTCGACGCCGGCGCCGGCATCGGTCTCAATGACCACTTCGTCAAAGTGGTCTCCTGGTACGACAACGAATGGGGTTACTCCACCAAACTGGTGGAACTCATTGAATACATGGATTCGGTGAAGTAAACCACTTTCTGATAAACATAATCAAAGGGGCGAGAATCGCCCCTTTTTTCATTCATAACGTAAAGCCTCGATAGGATCGAGCCTCGCGGCCTTCATGGCGGGGTAATATCCCGACACCATCCCGACCAGGAAACAAAGCAGAACCCCCATCAGGATCCAGGTCCAGGGAATGAAAAAGGGACTCCCGATGGTCACGGAAACCAGGTTGCCCATGACGATCCCCATGACGATCCCCAGGGCACCGCCCAGTTGCCCGATCAGGACCGCTTCCAGGAGAAACTGCTGCCTGATGGTGGAGGCTTTGGCCCCGATGGCCTTGCGGATCCCTATTTCGCGGGTCCGCTCAGTCACCGAAACCAGCATAATGTTCATCAGTCCGACCGCCGCCCCCAGCAGGGTGATGATTCCGATCAGGGTGGCCACCAGGGTGATGTTCCTGATATTGTCAAGCAGAATCCTGACGATGTTGTCGCTCTTGTCGATGTTAAAGTCGGTCTCATCCGATGGCTTGAGTCCCCTGACGATCCGGAAACGGGCCTCTGCCTCCTGGATGGCGGCATCGAGCTGCTCCACGGAGGAGGGTTTGACCTGGATGTCAAAGCTCATGGAGGGGCGTGAAAAGCGCACCCTCACATTAGTGAAGGGCAGCAGGCAAAGCAACTCCCCACCTGCTCCCAGTCCGCTGCTCCGCGACCGCAAAACCCCGATCACCCGGTATTTTCCGCTCCCGATGCTGATCTCTTTTCCCTCGGGGGCCTCACCCCCAGGGAAAAGAATCTCCGCCAGCCGCTGCCCCAGAATGGCCACATGCGCTGCACCGCCGGTTTCCCCGCCGGTGAAGTTGCGCCCGCGCAAGATCTCAAATCCTGCCGTCGACAGATAATACTCATCCACGCCCCTGACCTCCACATTGGGATTGGTACGCACCGATCCGCGCTTGAGCGTACCCATGCCGGTGGCCCCCACCGATACCGATACTTCCGCGGGAAACGTATAACTCTCCCTGAACTTCATGGCCTCATAATAAGAGATATGGGCATGGTTGCGGGTCCTGTATTGCCGGTTGCCCACCTGCGCCCGCATGCCCCGGCTGGTCAGGGTAAAGGTATTCGCCCCCATAAAGGTAAACTCCTTCGTGATCGACCTTTTGATGGAATCAATGGCCGTCAGAATCCCCACCAGAGCAGTAATCCCCACCGCAATGATCAATACAGTCAACACCGACCGCAACAGGTTCGAACGTACCGAACCCATCGATACCCTGATATTTTCAGCCAGAAATGTGGTCGTCTGCATATCCTTGCCCCTTCCCTGAAAATCGTTCTTTTTTACCCTGCGGCCCTCCCCGCACATCACCTGCTCTTTCCCGCCTTTGAGGCCCCTTTCTGCAAAGCTAAGCTTACTTTGCCAATAAGATACACAGGATCAGCATTTAAAAACCAACCTCTTTTTGCACCACCGCCCTGCAAAAGATTTAACATTTTTTACCATTACCAGGATTCCCTGCGATTTGTTCATAACGCAGCTTATGAAAAATCACACTAAGCCCTGTTTTTGAATTTCTTATCCACCCGGAAGCAAGAAATCATAGTGAAATAAAAGAGGCGTTACCGCCGTGAGATTCCTGGAGGCCGCTTTTGATCTGTTGCAATTTCCGGAAAAAGCTTTATAAATTTGAGTCGCGGTAAAACATCTGGTTATGATTTATCAATTCAGGTGCCAAAGTATGGAATCGCGTCATTTCAGGCTGGAAATCGACGCCGATGGCCGCCACTCCTTCCTGGAGTTGCACCAAATTCTCCAGCAGGCCCTGGGTTACCACAATCAGCACATCGCTTCATTTTTCATTCCACTTTCACGCGGACGGAAACCCGTCGAAATTTCCCAGCTTGAAGGCCCCTGCCGGCACGGGCTTCCCACCATGCGCAATACCATGATCGGAATGGTCATCACCCCTTCGGTCAGGTTCTTCCGCTATGTTTTCGATCTGATCAGTGACCGTTATTTACAAATAGAATTAACCGGAACAATTATGGAAAAAAACCTGAGGGAACCCGTAGTGAGTCTGCAGCGGGGCGAAAGCCCTGCCGAAGTGCTGGACGAGGTGATCAACGCCAAGCTTCCGCAGGGAAGAAAGGCTCCTGAGCCCGACACCGATTACGGCCTGCTGACCGACTACTACGAAATTTTCGGAGAGATGGAGGAACTGGTGCGCTGAACCGGCTTCCACCGTTTCCTCTGATGAAGTGCCATACTGTTCAGGGCTAGGATGCCCCGGACAGTTTTTTTTTGTCCCAAACCCTCCTATCTTTACCCCAGAACTGAATTCTTTGCAGATGGAGCCCACCCTGCTGGTGATCACCGGTCCGACCGGTATTGGCAAGACCGCCCTGAGTATCGGGGTAGCCCGCCATTTCGGCACCGTGATCCTTTCGGCCGACTCCCGCCAGATGTACCGCGAAATGGTGGTTGGCACCGCCCGCCCCTCCCCCGGGCAGCTCCTGGCGGTCCCCCATTATTTCATCGGCAACCTGTCGGTCCGCGATTATTACAATGCCAGCCGTTACGAAACTGAAGTGCTCTCCCTGCTCGGGGAGTTGTTCCGTCGCCATGCCGTGGTGGTAATGACTGGTGGATCAATGCTTTACATCGACGCCGTGCGCAAAGGTATTGACGACCTCCCCACGGTGGATCCGGCCATCAGGGGGAGGCTCCTAAAGCAATTCGGGGAGGAAGGCCTTGAAAGCATCCAAAGGGCCCTTCTCGAAAAGGACCCCGTGTATTACCACCGCGTCGACCTGAAAAACCACATGCGCATCCTTCATGCGCTGGAAATTTGCCTGATGACCGGGGAACCTTACTCCTCCCTGCTGACCCGGACCACCCGCAAACGGGATTTCCGGATTCTGACCTGGTGCCTCGACATGGAGCGCGCAGAACTCTACTCCCGGATCAACCGGCGGGTGGATCTGATGGTAGAGCACGGCCTTGAAGAGGAAGCCCGCAGGCTCTATCCCCTGCGCCACTTGCCGGCATTGCAAACCGTGGGCTACCGGGAGTGGTTCACCCTGTTCGAGGGGAAGGGCACCCGCGAAGCCGTGATCGAAGAGATCAAATCCCATACACGACAGTATGCCCGTAAACAACTCACCTGGTTCCGCCGCGACCCCTCCGTACGCCGGTTTGACATGGCCCGGGAAGAAGAATTCCTCCCCACCGTGGAAAAAGAATTGACCACATGGGGTGAAGATTATGGCTCCAGCCTCCCCGTATAAGGAATCATTTGGTAAATTCGTGGCCTGATGGTGAATCTGAAACATATGAAAGTCGCATGGTGCTCCGACCACTAAAGGAAAGGAATATTTGCCCCATGCGAAACGAAGTTCGGCGGAGCACCGCGGAGCCAATTCCATGGGCGTGAAGAGCCGTCATTGGCTTTATGTCGATATTTAACTGAAGAACAAAGCATTAAATTACAACATTACTAATGAAGATAGTCATTCTGGGGCCGGCCCATCCATACAGGGGGGGCATTGCCGCCCTGAACGAACGGCTGGCCCTTGAACTCCAGAGGGAAGGGCACGAAGTCACCCTGGTCACCTTCACCCTGCAATACCCCGGTTTTCTCTTTCCCGGGAAAACCCAGTATACCACTGATCCTCCTCCGGAGGGGCTGACCATCACACGGAAGATCAACGCTATGAATCCCCTTTCCTGGATCAGGGCAGGTATGTTCATCAGGAAGATGCAACCGGGGTTGGTCATCGCCCGCTTCTGGATTCCCTTTATCGGGCCGTCGCTGGGGTCGGTCGCCCGCATCAGTTCCCGGGGGCGGAGCACAAGGGTCATCGGACTGGCCGACAACATCATACCCCATGAAAAGAAACCGGGCGACCGCCTTCTGACCTCCTGGTTCATCCGTTCCTGTCATGCCATGGTGGTCATGTCGGAAAGTGTCCTCACCGACCTGAACCTCTTCGACCGCAAGCTGCCCCGCCGGTACGGGCCCCACCCCATTTACGACCATTACGGGCATATCTTCCCCCGGGAGGAAGCCCTGGCCCGCCTGGGCCTCTCCCCGGCGTTCCGCTACCTCCTTTTTTTCGGGCTGGTCCGCGAATACAAAGGCCTCGACCTGGTCATCGACGCCATGGCCGCCCCGGGGATGCGCTCCCTGCCCGTGAAACTGATCGTCGCCGGGGAATTCTACGCCAACGAAGAGACCTACCACCAACGGGTGGAGGCGGCCGGCCTGACAGAACAGGTGATCTTTCACAACCGGTACATCCCCAACCAGGAGGTCGAAAACTATTTCAACGCGGCCGACATGGTCGTCCAGCCCTATAAAACCGCCACCCAGAGCGGGGTGACCCAGGTGGCCTACCATTTCGGCAAACCCATGCTGGTCACCCGCGTGGGTGGGCTCCCCGAAATCGTGGCCGACCGGAAAGCCGGCTATGTCTGCACCCCGGAAGCCCGGGAAATCGCCGCCGCCCTCGAAGATTTCTTCCTGAAAAACCGGAAGGAAGCCTTCGAACGCTACGTGGCCGCCGACAGGCAACGCTTTTCGTGGGACCGCTTCACGCAGCTTTTTTACGACCTGATGCGGGAACTGAATCCCCCTGATAAAGACAGCTGACCCGATATGAAAAGGCTTCCTTCTGTGGTGTAAACCGGATCAAGGTTTTCACCCGGAGGTCTCACCTCCCGGGTCTCTATCCATAAATGCATTAAATACCGTAAAACAAACGAATGAACAACATATCAGACAGGATCAGGGAATCGGCAGCCCTGAAGCGCAGCATGGCGGAAGACGAGTCTCTCCTGGCGCAGGTGGAAGCAGCCGTGGTGCTTATTGCAGGTGCCCTGCAGGAAGGCCGCAGGGTTCTTTTCTGTGGAAACGGGGGCAGCGCGGCCGATGCCCAGCACCTGGCCGCCGAACTCTCAGGCAAATTCTACCTGAACCGGAAGGCGCTCAACGCCGAAGCCATCAACATCAACATACCCTTTCTGACGGCCGTGTCCAACGATTACGACTATAGTTACTCTTATGCGCGTTATCTGGAAGGAGCTGCCCGCCCCGGCGATGTGCTGGTGGTGTTGTCGACCTCCGGCACCTCGCCCAACATCGTCAGGGCTGCCGAATATGCGATGGAGGCCGGGCTGCATACCATCGCCCTGACCGGGGCCGGAGGAGGCCGCATGCCGGAACTGGCCGGAATCACACTGCGCATCCCCTCGACCGACACCCCCCGCATCCAGGAAGCCCACATGCTCCTGGGTCACATCATCTGCGAAGAGGTGGAAGCCAGGATCTTCGGCCACCACCCTCACCCCTGATCCTTACCCTGCTTCTGCCCATGACCACCAAAGCCCTCTTCCTCGACCGCGACGGTACCATCAATGTCGAAAAACACTACCTCTGGAAGGTGGAGGATTTTGAATTCCGGGAGGGTATTTTTCAACTGGCAGATGAATATTACTCGGCAGGATATCTTATTTTTGTGATTACCAACCAGGCGGGAGTGGCCAGGGGGTATTACACCGAAAAGGACCTGGAAGTACTGCACCGCTGGATGACGGAACAATTCAGGAAAAAGGGGATTCACATCACAGAAATCAGCTATTGCCCGCACCACCCCGATGTCACGGGAGCGTGCAGCTGCCGCAAGCCCCGGCCGGGAATGATCCTCCGGCTGCTGGAAAAATACGGCGTCGACGCGGGGACCTCCCTCCTGGTCGGCGACAAAATGAGCGATGTGGAAGCAGGCCTGCGGGCCGGCATCGGCACCAACTGGCTGGTCAGGGAAACAGGTAAGGTATCCAAAGAAAATGTCACTGTTTACAAAAGCGGAAATACGGCAGATCAACGACTGTTACGATGACCTGAAACGGGAAATCGGCAAGCGTTTCGACAATGAGCGGATGGAGAAGGTCGACAAGGCCTTTATCTTCGCCAATGCCGCCCATGATGGTATTCGCCGCAAATCGGGGGAGCCCTATATCATCCACCCCATTGCCGTGGCCACCATCGTCGCCCACGACCTGGGACTGGGAGCCACCTCGGTGATCGCCGCCATCCTCCATGACGTGGTCGAAGATACCGACTACTCCGTGGAGGATATACGCAACCTCTTCGGGGAAAACGTCTCCCGGATTGTCGACGGACTGACGAAACTCTCCGGGGAGATGGACACCCGCCAGGCGCTGACCCTCAAGAAGATGCTGATGACCCTGTCGGATGACGTGCGGGTCATCCTCATCAAACTGGCCGACAGGCTGCATAACATGAGAACCCTCGAATCGCTCCAACCCCTGAAACAACTCAAGGTGGCGGGTGAAACCCTGTACCTGTATGCTCCATTGGCCCACCGCCTGGGGTTGTACGCCATTAAAAACGAACTCGAAGAACTCAGTTTCCGGTTCAAGCATCCCGAGGACTACAACCATCTTCTCTACCAGCTTCACGACCAGGAGGAGAAGAGAAACTACCTGGTCAACGAGTTCATCGCCCCCATCAGGCAGCGGCTCGCCGAGGAAGACATTGAATGTACGGTGACCCACCGGCTGAAATCGATGTTTTCCATTTGGACCAAGATGCACACCAAGGGGGTGACTTTTGACGAAGTATATGATCTGCTGGCCATCCGGATCATTCTGAAGGCCAAACCGGCAATTTCGGAAAAGAGACAGTGTTTTGAGGTGCTTTCGCTGGTCACAGACATCTATCCACCCAAGCCCGACCGGATCCGCGACTGGATCACCATGCCCCGGGCCAACGGCTACGAGTCGCTGCACGTGACCGTGATGGGCCCCCAGGGAAAATGGGTGGAAGTTCAGATCCGCACCGAGCGGATGGACCAGATCGCCGAATACGGGTTCGCCGCCCACTACAGATACAAGGATGCAGCCACCACAGAAAATGAACTCGACCGCTGGATAGAACGGATCCGTGACCACCTGGCCAACTCGGAGTACGACGCCTTTGAATTCCTCGACGAATTTAAACTTGACCTCTTCGCTTCGGAGATCGTGGTCTTTACCCCCAAGGGGAAAACCATCAAACTCCCCAAGAATTCCACCGTGATCGACGTGGCTTACGAAATCCACACCAACCTGGGCGACAAATGCATCGGGGCAAAGATCAACCAGAAACTGGTTCCCCCGTCGCATGTCCTCCAGAATGGCGACCAGGTGGAGATCCTCACCTCTGAGAACCAGGTCCCCCAGCAGGCATGGCTCAGCTATGCCACCACGGCCAAGGCCCGCAGCAAAATCAAGGACGCCCTCCGCAACGAAAACCACCGCCACCTCGAAAAAGGTCGCGAAATGGTCGAAGAGGCCATCCGCCAGCACAACGTTCCCCTGGTGGCCAATACCTTCCGCAAAATCGTCGCCCACTACAACCTGAACAACAAGGAACAGCTCTTTTCCGAAGTGGGCATGGGCGTGATCAAACTCGACGACATCGGCAGCATCCTTTCCAGAAAATCGAAAAACAAGTTCATTAAATACTGGAACATCACCTTCCGGGGCAAAGGAAAGGGAACCGAAACCCTCTCAGACGAAGAAGACGATCAGGAAACGGCCCCCATTCTTGATAAAAAAAAGCCATTCCTGCTTAAGGAAAATCCCGACCATATCGCCTACAGTCTGGCCAAATGCTGCAACCCCATTCCCGGTGACGACGTCATCGGGTACGTCAGCTCTGATGACCATGTCATCATTCATAAGAAGAACTGCCCCAAAGCCGAAAAACTGGTCGCCAGCCACTCCCATATGATCATCGCCGCGGAATGGACAAAATTTAAAAAACTCTCCTACCTCACCCGCATCAACCTCTCGGGCTTTGACCGTATCGGCCTGGTCAACGACATCACCACCATCATCTCCAAACTCCACAGCATCAACATGCGATCGGTAAAATTCGACACCCGCGACGGATTGTTCGAAGGCGACCTCTTCCTCTATATCCATAACACAGAAGACCTCCAAACCCTCATCGGGGAACTCGGAAAAATAAAAGGCATCGACAAGGTCACCCGCGTGGAAAACCTCAACGACTGACCCATCAGGAATTTCAAAAAATATCCTATTTTTGGATCTCTATTTAAAATTGGTTTAAGTATGAATAGCCAGAAAACCAGGGAAGCCGTCAAGACCATGTTCACCGAGTATCTGGAGTCGAGGGGGCATAGGAAGACCCCCGAGAGGTTTGCCATTGTGGACGAGATCTATTCGCGCGAAGGCCATTTTGACGTCGAGTCGCTTTACATTTCCATGAAAAACAAGAATTACAGGGTGAGCAGGGCCACCCTGTATAACACCATCGATCTTTTACTAGACTGCAAGCTTCTGGTCAAGCACCAGTTCGGCAAGAATATTGCCCAGTTTGAGAAGGCCTTCGCCAACCTGCAGCACGACCACCTGATTGATGTGGGGACAGGCCAGGTGGTGGAGTTTCATGATCCGCGCATCAGGGAGATCATCGAGGAAGCCTGCCAGAGGCACCATTTCAGGTTGTCGCACCATTCGCTTTACATATACGGCCATCAGGAGAAGAAACGGTAGCCGGCGCGAAAAAAATGCGTATTTTTAGCTGCTTAAAATGAAAAAAATGAAAGCAGATGTTTTGCTTGGCCTGCAATGGGGTGATGAAGGAAAGGGGAAAGTGGTCGATGTGCTGACTCCCGGTTATGACATCATCGCCAGGTTCCAGGGGGGGCCCAATGCAGGGCACACCCTTGAATTCAATCACATCAAGCAGGTGCTGCACACCATTCCCAGCGGAGTTTTCAGGAAAAACAAGATCAATGTCATCGGCAACGGCGTGGTGATCGATCCCATTGTATTCCGGAAGGAGATTGAATCTCTGGCTGCAAAGGGGTTTGACATTTCGGGCCAGCTGATGATTTCCCGGAAGGCCCATTTGATTCTGCCCACCCACCGGCTTCTCGATATGGCATCGGAACAGGCCAGGGGAGAGACCCGGATTGGTTCAACCCTGAAGGGGATTGGACCCACCTACCGCGACAAAATCGGCAGGGAGGGTTTGCGGGTAGGTGACATACTCACCGACTTTGAGGAGAAATACACCACACGTACCGAAAGCCACAAACAACTGCTGCGTGAATATTACCATTTTGATTTTGAGGAGGCCTTTGAGGCCTGCGAAAGGGAGTGGTTTGAAGGCATCACCCTGCTAAAAACCTTTACCCTTGCCGACACCGAGCATTTCCTGAACGAGATGCTGGCTGAGGGCAGAAGTGTGCTGGCCGAAGGGGCCCAGGGCACCCTCCTCGATATCGACTTCGGCTCCTATCCCTTTGTGACCTCTTCCAGTACCATTTGTGCCGGAGCCTGTATTGGACTGGGCATCGCCCCCTCGAAGATCGGCAGGGTCCTGGGGATTTTCAAGGCCTATTGCACCCGCGTGGGCAGTGGCCCCTTCCCCACGGAACTCCGTGATGAGACCGGCGAGGCCCTCCGCAAAGCCGGAAACGAATTCGGCTCTACCACGGGAAGACCCCGCCGCTGCGGATGGCTCGACCTGGTCGCCCTCAAATACGCCATCATGCTCAACGGCGTCACCGAAATGATTATGATGAAAGCCGATGTACTCGACCAGTTCGAAATCCTCAGGGTTTGCGTCGGTTACGAAATCAATGGTGAGGTGACCGAGGCCTTCCCTTTTGAACTTGACGACCGGGTGAAACCCGTCTACGTGGAATTGCCAGGGTGGAACACCTCCCTGACCGGCATCAGAAATGCCGCCGACTTCCCCGAAGAACTGCGCCGTTACATCCGTTTCATCGAGGAGGAAACCGGCGTCCCGGTGACCATCGCCTCCGTGGGTCCCAACCGCGACCAAACCATCCGCATCACAGCATAATCCATTACTTATCCATTCTGATATCCTGATATCATACGCCGATATTCTGACATCTTCAAATTCCAACATCCTGATATTCTTGCATTCTCATATTCTGACATTCTAATATCCTAATATTCAAGATTGATTCGTCATGTCTCCTGACCGGTTCCCATCGAAACTACTTGAAAATGCGGTGAATGAATTCGCCAGGCTTCCGGGTATCGGTAAAAAGAGCGCCCTCCGGCTGGTTCTACACCTGCTCAGGCAGGAGAAGGAAGAGGTGGTGCAGTTCGGGAACACCCTGATCAAATTGCGCAGTGAGATCAGGCATTGCCGGATATGCCACAACATTTCCGATACGCCCACCTGCGACATCTGCAACAACCCCACCCGCCGCGGGAGCCTCATCTGCGTGGTGGAAAACATCCGTGACGTAATGGCCGTCGAGAACACCCACCAGTACAGCGGATTGTACCATGTTCTGGGGGGGATCATCTCTCCCATGGACGGCGTTGCCCCTTCCGATCTGGAGATCGACTCCCTGGTGCGCCGGGTGGAAGCCGGTGGCATCGACGAGGTAATCCTGGCACTCCCCACCACCATGGAGGGGGACACTACCAACTTCTACATTTACAGAAAACTGAAGTCTTTGGGAGTAGCCATCACTACCCTGGCCCGCGGCATCTCCATCGGCGACGACCTGGAATACACCGATGAGATCACCCTTGGCCGGTCGATCCTGCACCGCACCGACTTTGAAAAAAGCCTCAAGTAAACCGGCATGAAGCTCTCCGTCGTGATCGTCAACTACAATGTCAGGCACTTCCTCGACCAGTGCCTGCATGCGGTACACCGGGCCTCCGAAGGATTGGACGCCGAGATTTTCGTGGTGGACAACGCCTCGGTTGACGGATCCTGCCACATGGTCAGGGAGAAATACCCCGGGGTCAAACTGATTGCCAACAGCATGAATGCAGGCTATTCAGCGGCCAACAACCAGGCAGTCAGAGTGGCCGCAGGGGAATACATCCTGTTGCTCAACCCCGATACGGTCGTGGAAGAGGATACCTTCAAAAAGGTGGTCCGTTTCATGGATGAGCACCCCGATGCGGGCGGACTGGGGGTGAAGATGATTGACGGCAAAGGGAAATTTTTACCGGAATCAAAAAGAGGGTTGCCTACTCCCTGGGTCGCCTTCTATAAAATATTCGGCCTGTCAAAGCTATTCCCCCGTTCCCGAAAATTCGGAAAGTACCACCTCTCCTATCTTGACCAGGACAAAACCAGCCCCGTCGATGTACTCTGCGGCGCATTCATGCTTCTGCGCAGGGAAACCCTCGATAAAACGGGGCTCCTCGACGAAGCCTTTTTCATGTATGGTGAGGACATCGACCTGAGCTACAGGATTACCCTGAGCGGATACAGGAATTACTATTTTCCTGAAACCACCATCATCCATTACAAGGGGGAAAGTACCCGTAAGGACTCCATCAACTATGTGAAGATCTTTTACAACGCCATGATCATCTTTGCCGGGAAACATTTTTCTTCAGGCAAGGCAAGGTTTTTCTCCTTGCTGATTCATCTGGCCATCTATTTCAGGGCTTTCATTGCCATTGTGCAGCGGCTTTTCAGCAGGATTTACCTGCCCCTTCTCGATGCAGCCCTGGTTTACAGCGGATTTTTGCTTATCCTTCCGCTGTGGGAGAGGATCATGTTTGAACCGGGGTATTACCCGGCCATCTATCTCCGGGGAGTGGTTCCCGTCTATATCCTTTTCTGGCTTGCGGGGATCCATTTCTCTGGAGGTTATCGTAAGCCTGTAAATCTGATGCGGTTACTCCGGGGCATCCTCTGGGGGACCATCGCCCTGCTGATCGCCTATTCCCTGGTCAGCGAGCAGCTCCGTTTTTCACGGGTGATGATCCTGATCGGAGCTGCCTGGGCCACCGTTTTTCTGCCGCTGTTCAGGATGGTTTTCAGCAAGTGGCGGATTCCCGGGTTCGAACTCGACATTGACCGGCCTAAAAGAATCGCCATTGCAGGAGATCCCGCGGAGGTGGCCCGCGTGAGGGAACTCCTGCAGCAAGTGCCCGTCAGGCCCGTTTATGCGGGATATATCGCCCTGACCCCCCACGACAACCATCCCGAATACCTGGGTACTGTCGACCAGATGAAGGAGATCATCAGAATCAACCGCATCGGGGAGATCATCTTCTGTGCCGGCAACCTGGGATCGGGAAAAATCATCAGGGCCATGCTGGATTTATCGGGGCTCGATGTCGACTATAAAATAGCCCCGCCCGAGAGCATGAGCATCATTGGGAGCAACTCGATCCACACGGCCGGAGACCTTTACCTGGTCCATATCAATGCCATCACCCGGAAAAACAACCGCCAGGCCAAAAGAAGCTTTGATCTGGGAGCCGCCTTCCTGCTTTTGCTTGCTTCGCCCCTGCTGATGTGGTTCGTACGCGGCAGAAAACGAATGTTCCAGAACCTGGCCGGCGTACTCACAGGCCATTTCTCCCTGGTGGGATATATTCCCGGGAGCGGACTGGAACAGGAATTGCCCCCCCTGCGCACGGGCATCCTCCACCCCGGGCTCCTCTTCGGCGGGGAAACCCTCACCCCCGCCAGGATCCACCAGCTGAACATCCTCTATGCCAAGGACTACAAGGTTAGCAACGACCTGGAAATCCTCCTTTCCAACCTGAAAAAACTGGACAGACATGCCCACGCCTAATTTGCTCTCTTTCGGGAAAGTGGTGCTCCGGCCTCCGGAACCTTCCGACCTGGATCTGCTATACACATGGGAAAACGACACCTCCCTCTGGGAGATCAGCAACACCCACGCTCCCTTTTCACGCCAGGTGCTCGCACGCTATCTCGAAAATGCCGGCCGCGACCTCTATGAACAAAAGCAGGTGCGGCTGATTATACAGGAGGAAAGCGGAAGAGCCGTAGGTGCCGCCGATCTCTTCGACATTGACCTGTTCCACCAGAGGGCGGGCGTGGGCATTATGGTCCACCTCCGCGAAGACCGCCACCTGGGTTATGCTTCCGACGCTCTGAAAGTCCTCGACCAATATGCGCTCGAAGGCATAGGCCTCCGCCAACTCTATGCCGCAGTCGCCGAAGACAATACCCCCAGCCTCGGACTCTTCCAGAAAGCCGGCTATGAATGCACCGGAATCCGTAAAAAATGGCTCCATACCTTGTACGGATGGAAAGATGAGTGGTTTTTTCAGAAGATTCTTTCCGGCTAGTCCGCAGATTATCGAAAAACATTTATATTTGCACTCGCAAAATCACATGGTGGATGTAGCTCAGTAGGTTAGAGCGTCGGATTGTGGTTCCGAAGGTCGTCGGTTCGAGCCCGATCTTCCACCCCACCCCAAAAAAAACCGCCCCTGTTCAGGGCGGTTTTTTTGTTTTCTCTCTTTTCCTGTTGCGGCCTCCTGCAGGCTCCTTCAGCCCGCTCTCCTGATATATGGCAGCACCCGCTTAGGGTGAAAACTCCTGCTCAGAGCTTGCGTTTCTCCATCACCGTGCCATCCTCCTGTACAAGGAGAAAAAACCGGTCGAGATATTTGTCACGGGCAATAATCTCGTAATAAAGAACACCATGCTGGTTGATCTCGATCAGGTTCATCAGTTCGCCCACCATATCTGCCTGGCGGGCTATCGCTGGACGGGCCATATGTAAGGGCAGGTTCCGTTTGCTCACCTGCAACTCCCCTTCTTCATTGAACCGGGCAATGGTTTCCATCTCCTCATGGTAAAACACCGCTTCGTAACACGCATCCTCTTCAAACCACTCCACATTCAGCAGGTCGCCATACAGCCTGTACAGAGCCGATACAACCCGCGCCGGCGGAACAAAATGGTTGGGTGGTACAAAATGGTGGATGATGGAATTCATAAAAACCTTTTAGCTATTGACGCCGATTCCCATAAAAAGTAACATGCCCCCCTCTAAAATTTTCAGGAATATCTTTCCTTATACAGATAGAAAACCCTGGTGCGGGCCCGCTTGAGGCGCATCTTCACCGCATCTTCGCTGATACGGAGAGTCGCCCCGATCTCCCGTAAGGACAACTCATCCTGGTATTTCATCAACAGCAACGCTTTCTCTTCGGGATGGATCAGATCCAGAATGGAAAGCACATTTTCAAAGGTGGCCCCCGACAAATCCTCCTCCGACTCATCGGGGATCTCGGGAATCAGGTTGGTCTTGTTCCAGTCGGGGTAGTGCAGTTTCTTCTGGAGCCGCAGGTAATCGATGCAATAATTGTAGGTAATGGCATAAACCCACGAGGAGAAGGAGCTGTTTCCCCTGAATCCCGGCAGTTTCTCATACACCCTGGTCAGGATGTCGTTGGAAAAATCATGTGAGGCTTTCCTGTTTTTGAGGAAGCTGAATACTTTGTCGACCACCTTGTGGTAATACCGGCGGTATAACACCCCGAACAACTCCGGCTTATCTTCGTTCAGGATCTTGCTGACAATCTCCTCGTCTTTCAGGCCGTTATACTTTTCGTCCATCATCTCCTGATTGCAAAATATTGTACCGCAACGATATGAGAAATATCAACTTTTTTTTCCTAAATTTTGTTACTTCCAGGAAATCTTCCGTCTAAATGAAGAATTCAATCTGAATTGGTGCATTCGACAAGAGATTTCAATTCAGTTAGAAAATAATAATTTAAACAAAATTAAATTTTTTTGGTGTTATGAAAAACAAATTTGTACTTGGTTTTGTGATGATCAGCTTCGTAGTGTTGCTGAGTAGTTGTGCAAAAGTTCCGCAGGCCGAACTGGATGCCCTGACCGCCGCCATTGAAGATGCGCGTGCCAATGGTGCCGATGTGTTCCTGCCTACCGAATTTGCTGCCCTGCAGGATTCGATGAATGCCATCAACACGATGGTGGAAGAGCAGAAAGGCAAACTTTTCGGCAATTTCAAGGCTGTCAGCGCCAAGGTGGCTGAACTGACCGCCACGGCTGCTACCGTGAAGGGGAATGTGGAAACCCGTAAGGCAGAAGTGAAGACCGAAGTGGACAACCTGATGGTGGAAGTGAGCACCCTCGTTGGTGAAGCCAAAGGCTTGGTGGCCAAGGCTCCCCGTGGAAAAGAAGGCGCCGCTGCCGTCGAAGCCATCAAAACCGAAATCGGTGTGGTGGAAACCGCCATTTCCGAAGCTGCAGGCAAACTGGAAGCCGGTGACCTGATGGGCACCCTCGACCAGCTGAAAGCTGCCAAAGAAAAAGTGACCGCCATTACGACCGAACTCAACGACGTGATTGCAAAGGTAAAGAAGTAATAAGCTCGATTAGTTTATTGTTTTGTTTCATTGGATATCCCCGGGGTCCTTTCTCCGGGGATTTTTTTAAATTGCAGGGCATGCGTCAGAGAGCGAAAAGAAGAAAAACCGTGATTACCACGGTGGTTCTGGGGTTGATGTTGTTTTTGGTAGCGGGGGGTTGGGCTTACCTGAAGTGGCCCGATCCGCCCATGGAGGAGCTGCGCAACGCCGCCGAGGCCATTTCGGTTGCGCGTGATGCCGAAGCCGCCAAATACGCCCCGGAACTCCTTCACGAGACCATAGCCCTTTTCGACTCGGCGATGGTTCACCTGAAAACTGAAAACAGCCGTTTTTTTCTGAGCAGGGATTTCACACGTGTGGATTTTTTTGCGAGGGAAGCCACCATAAAGGGGGCTCAGGCCCTGGCGAAAGCCTCGGCAAAAGCACGCAGTGTACATCATACCACCGCTGCCACTCTGGAAGACCTGGAAAATATGGCGGCTGAATTCAAAAGGGTATACGCACCCCTGCCTTTGAACAAACCGGTCAGGGAGAGCTTTAACCAGGCGGTGATGATCCTTTCGGAAGCACGGCTGGCCAGGGAAAAATCTGACTATCACATCGCTGAGGTAAAACTCGAAAAAGCCGGCAGGTTGATGCGTGAGTCCGTAAAAAAAGCCCATTCCATGCTGGCGGATTACTTTTCAGACTATTCAAAATGGAAAGAGTGGGCTGAAACGGCGATGGCCACCTCAGCCAGGCAGGGGAACACCCTGATCCTGGTCGACAAAATGGCCCACCGGCTGTGGGTTTACCAGAACGGCAAGATAAAGGCCGACTTCCAGGTTGAACTTGGGCCCCAATGGATCGGTCCCAAGCTTCACAAGGGCGACCAGGCCACACCAGAAGGGGTTTATAAGGTCGTCCAGAAAAAAGAGCGCCACCGGACCATCTACTATAAGGCTCTGCTGATCAACTATCCCAACAATGACGACAGGGCCCGGTACCAACGGAACATCGCTGACAAAAAGATTTCCCGCCGGCTGGAGATTGGCGGACTGATCGAGATACACGGGCACGGAGGCAGGGGTTTTGACTGGACCAACGGCTGCGTGGCCCTCGACAACAAGGACATGGATATCGTTTTCAGTTTGGCACGGGAAAATACCCCTGTGGTCATCGTAGGGTCTCTTGAACCATTGGAAAAAATTATCAGCAATGACAAAGCAAAACAGTGAGCCGGCAGGCTCCCCCATCATTCCGCCACAGGGCAAGGATACCCTCGGTCTGGTGGAAACGGGCAGCACATCAGAGAATGGCAGATGGCAGAAGAAAATGAAGGTGGCGGCCATCGTGGCTTTGTATGTGGCCTTCCTCCCCTTTCTGCTGGTCACCGCGCCCGCCCTCTCTGAACTCTTCCTGCCCCGTGGAAGCGCGCCACATAAAATGAACGCCGGGGCCGATGCCGCCAGAATAAAGCGATTGAACGCCGAGATCACCTCCCTGCAGAAAAAAATAGAAAGATTCACTCCCGGAAATGCCTATCTGGTGGTGAATACCACCGAAAACCGCTTTGCCCTCTATCGGAACCGGCAACTGGTCAGGGAAGGCCTCTGCTCCACAGGAAGTTATATCAGCCTGGAAGGTGAAGGTGACAAAAAATGGGTATTCAAAACTCCCCGGGGCGAATTCAAGGTCCGCGGCAAAATCACCGACCCTGTATGGAGGAAGCCCGACTGGGCCTTCGTCGAAGAGGGCTTGCCCATACCTTCAGCCACCCATCCCTCACGCTATGAAAGAGGCGTCCTGGGAGAATACGCCCTGGCCCTGGGTGACGGATACCTCATTCACGGTACCCTTTACCAGCGGTTTCTGGGACTCCCGGTGACCCACGGCTGTATCAGAATGAACGATGCCGACCTGAGAGAAGTGTACGAAACCCTCCCCGTCGGAGCAAAAGTTTTCATATATTGAATGTGATGAAAGACGCAACCCAGTTAAGAAATAAGAGAGGATGGGCGGGAGTCCTTTTTCTCAGGGTCATCCCGGCACTGCTGGTGACCTGGATGCTCCTCTATACCCTGGCCATGGCAGTTTCGGTCAGAAACCAGGCCCGTCATTTCCGCACGACAGAGGGAATCCCCGGCGATACACTGGCCTGGTCACAGGAGGAATGGCAATTGATACGTGACAAGAGTTTTCTGGAAGCCAGGGTCATCATGGCAGGGAATGACTCCATCGGACTGACCATTGATGTGGCCGACAGCGTAGTCAGACTGGAAAACAAAGGCGTCGTTCTCAGGGAGATCCGTTTCAGCGAGGCAGAGATTTCCAGGTTTTTCAGCTCCTTCACGCCGGCCCACTATGCTGCAGCCTTCTCACGGCCGTTCACCATCACCGAAATCGAAGGTTCCATCGTGAAAGAACCCATTCAGGTAAAAAAGGCCCCCCGTGATTCCACGGAAGCCGCACAGAACATTACCCAGGTCGATACTTCCCGCGTCGAATTTGTAGAGTGGCACCTCCAACTCGACTCCTCCCTGGTAGTGAGCTTCGTCCAGGCCGAACGGTCATTCGGAACCCTCGACTGGCCTACCCTCAAATACCGGATACGCCGGCACCTTAAAACGCTGGAGGAGACTAACCGCGACCTGCTCCACTTCAGGCTTCCCGATTACAAACCTGAGGTGACCATTTTCATCCCTGCCGGGGAAGCCAAATCCTTTTACAGAGCCCTGCCCCCCAGCGGAGAGATCGCCCTAAAATTCTAACACCTTCTTCCGGTTGCGTTATTTCCTCATTTTTGGTTTCTTTGTAATCCCGAAGGATCATAAAAAAACCAATTATGTCACGCATCCTGGTCATTGATGACGAAAGAAGCATCCGGAATACCCTCAAAGATATTCTGGAATATGAGAAGTATGAGGTGGATCTGGCCGAAGACGGCCCCCGAGGCCTCGAAAAAATAAAAGGCGGAGACTATGACGTGGTGCTCTGTGACATCAAGATGCCGGGAATGGATGGCATTGAACTGCTGGGGAAACTGGGCGACCAGGTGACCGACCTTCCGGTGGTGATGATATCGGGCCATGGCAACATTGATACGGCGGTGGAAGCCATCAAGAAAGGAGCCTTTGATTTCATCGAGAAGCCCCTTGACCTCAACCGGCTGCTGATCACCATCCGCAATGCCATGGACAAGTCGGTGCTGGTCACCGAGACGAAAATCCTGAAGAAAAAGGTCAGTAAGAGATTTGAGATTGTCGGAGAGTCGGAGGCGATTCTTAAGGTGGTGGAGATGGCCGACAGGGTAGCGCGCACCGACGCCAGGGTGCTCATTACCGGATCCAACGGCACCGGCAAGGAGCTGGTGGCCAGGCGCATCCACGAAATGAGCCTGCGGGCTGCGGGACCTTTCGTGGAAGTCAACTGTGCTGCCATCCCCTCTGAACTGATTGAAAGCGAGCTCTTTGGCCACGAAAAAGGGGCTTTTACCAGTGCCATAAAACAGCGGAAGGGCAAATTTGAACAGGCCAACGGAGGTACGCTTTTCCTCGATGAAATCGGCGACATGAGTCTTTCGGCCCAGGCCAAGGTGTTGCGGGCCCTCCAGGAAAGCATCATCAGCCGTGTGGGATCCGACACGGCCATCAGGGTCGACGTCAGGGTCGTGGCCGCTACCAATAAAAACCTCTCCGAGGAAATCGAAAAGGGCCATTTCCGCGAAGACCTCTATCACCGCCTCAGCGTTATCCTCATCAGGGTACCCGCCCTGAGCGAACGCCTCGAGGATATTCCCCTCCTGGCCAACCACTTCATTCAGCAAATCTGTAACGAATATGGAATGCCGGAAAAAACCATCACCGAGGATGCCCTCAGGGAACTCCGGAAAATAGAATGGAGAGGAAATATCAGGGAGTTCAGGAACGTCATCGAGCGGCTGATCATTCTTTGCGACCGCAAAATCACCGGAAACGACGTACAGGCTTTCGCGGCTCCCCTTAAATAAACCTTCCGGAAAAGTCTACACACCCGGCAAAACCTAACACCAATATTATGATCAGAAATAAAAAAGTCGTGGTAGTGCTTCCTGCCTACAACGCCGCCAAGACCCTCAAAATCACCTATGATGAAATTGACTTCTCCATCGTCGATGAGGTCATTCTGGTCGATGATAAAAGTCGCGACGAGACCATCCTGGTCGCCCGGGAACTGGGAATCAGGCATATTGTGGAGCACAGCGTCAACAAGGGTTATGGTGGCAACCAGAAAAGCTGCTACCGGAAAGCCCTGGAACTGGGTGCCGACATCGTGATCATGCTCCACCCCGACTACCAGTACACCCCGCTGCTGATCCCCTCCCTGGCCCACCTGCTGGCCAGCGGCCTTTACGAAGTAGCCCTGGGCTCCAGAATCCTCGGCAAGGGCGCCCTCAGAGGAGGTATGCCCGTTTACAAATATGTCTCCAACCGCTTTCTGACTTTCTTTCAGAATCTCATGATGGGAGCCAAACTTTCGGAATACCACACCGGATACCGGGCTTTTACCCGAAAGGTGCTCGAAACCATCTGCTACGAGGAGAATTCCGATAACTTCGTGTTCGACAACCAGATGCTGGCCCAAATCTGGTACGCCGGCTTTGATATCGCCGAGGTTACCTGCCCTACCAAATATTTCAGGGAAGCCTCCAGTATCAACATCCGCAACAGCATCACCTACGGCTTCGGCGTACTCAAAACCTCCCTCCTCTACCGCCTCAGCAAATGGAAAATACACCGCTCCCCCCTGTTCCGAAGCAAACTAACATCTTGATGATTAAAAGATTATAAGATTAGATAATAAGAGGATTAGAAGATTAGAATAACCCGACATTCTGATATTCCAGACTCCTGATTCCAGATTCCAGATCCATTCCAGATTCAAGACTCCAGATTCCCACATTCCAGACTCAAGACTCCAGATTCCCACATTCAAGACTCAAGACTCAAGACTTAAGACTTAAGACTCAAGACTCAAGATTCCCACATTCCAGACTCCAGACTCCTGATTCCAGACTATTTGAGGTATTCGTCGCCGAAGGAGATGCCCATACGGCGGGCAATGGTGACCAGGGGATCGTCGGGCCTGACCAGGCGCGTTTTTCCGCCCACTTCACTCAAAGGTACGGCCACGGTTTTGTTGTCGATGACCGATACCATGGTGCCGAAATTTCCGTCGGCGATACACTGGGCAGCAAAGGAACCGTAGCGGGTGGCCAGGATCCGGTCAAAGGGTGAGGGGCTTCCCCCCCGCTGGATGTACCCCAGCACCGTTTCCCTGGTTTCCAGTCCGGTATATGTTCCGATGGCTTCTGCGATATAGTTGGCGGCCGTTCTTTTCTCAGGTCTTTCGATGCCTTCGGCTACCACCACGATGGAATAGGGTTTGTTCTCCTCGTAGCGGCTTTCCACCTTTTTACAGACCGACCGGAGGTTATAGGGCAATTCCGGCAGGAGGATGATATCGCCTCCGCCCGCAGTTCCTGCATAGAGGGCGAGCCATCCGGCATTGTGTCCCATCACCTCGATGATCATGACCCGCTGGTGGGAGTTGGCCGTGGTATGCAAACGGTCGATGGCCTCGGTGGCGATCTCGACCGCCGACTCGAATCCAAAGGTGATATCGGTACCCCACACATCGTTGTCAATGGTTTTGGGGATTCCCACCACATTCAGCCCCTGTTTGGAAAGCATATTGGCCGTTTTCATCGTGCCGTTTCCGCCTATGCACACCAGGGCGTCAAGGCCCAGGTCATTGTAATTCTGAAGAATAGTGTCGGGTTTGTCATGGGCATCGGCTCCCCCGTTCTTAAAAGGTTTCTCACGGCTGGTTCCAAGGATCGTCCCCCCCAGGGTCAGAATCCCCGACAACTGCGACTCCTTCAACTCTAAATAATCGTTGTGGATCAGGCCTGAATAACCGGCCCTGAACCCGATAACCTCCATCCCGAATTCCACGATGGCGGTCTTGCCTACGCCCCTGATGGCTGCATTCAACCCGGGACAATCGCCCCCGGCCGTCAGAATACCGATTTTCTTTTTCTTCTTTGTCATTTGTAATTAGTTTGGTTTTCCCTGAAGTAATCTTCGTGTGCAACTCCGAAAGTACAAAATTCAGGAAAAGGATGATTGGCAGAACGGGAGAAATTTCATAATTTCGTGGTGCCGGAGCTTTTCAGGCTTTCAACGATGCGCTATAACTCTAACCATTAAATAAATAAGCAAAAAATGAAAAAATTATCTGCCATTATGGTTTCCATGATTTTCATCCTCTCCTTCGGCTGCAAGGAGAAGGTGGTAGCCCCCAACACGCTGACCGACGAGGAAAAGGCGGAAGGCTGGGTGCTTTTGTTTGACGGCCAGACCAGTAACGGCTGGAGGGGGGTCAATAAGGACCATTTCCCCACCAACTGGGAGATTGTGGACGGAACGCTGCACTGCAAGGAATCAGGGCAGGGCGAAGCCGGAGCCACCGATGGTGGCGACATCCTTTATGAAAAAGAATTCCAGAATTTCAAGCTCCGCCTGGAATGGAAGATTTCGGAAGGGGGAAATTCGGGGATCTTCTACCTGGGTAAAGAGGTGGAGGGATGGCCCATTTACATGACCGCTCCCGAAATGCAGGTCCTTGACAACCTGAAACACCCCGATGCCGAACTGGGTGTCGACGGAAACCGTCAGGCCGGTTCTCTCTACGACCTGATCCCCGCAAAACCGCAGAATGCCAAACCCGTCGGGGAATGGAATACGGTCGAAATCACGGTGTATGACGGCACCGTCGTGCACAACCAGAATGGAGTCAATGTGCTGGAGTATCATCTCTGGACCGACCAGTGGAACAACATGGTGGCCAACTCCAAGTTCCCGGGTCTCAATCCCGAATGGGCCAACGTTCCGCGTCAGGGGGTGATCGCCCTTCAGGACCATGGCGATGATGTCTGGTACCGCAACATCAAAATCAGGGAACTCTGACCAGAATGACCCCGGCATGGGGTCCTGTCGAAGAGGCTGTTCCGTGGGAGCAGCCTCTTTTTTTTTGTATGGCCTTTTACTGCGGGGCGTAGGCCGACCCGTTGAGGATCTGCCGGTAGGCTGTGTTGGCCATCAGTTCAGCGAGGGTGACCTGAGGATTCTTCTTCATGTATGCCCTGACGATCTGACGTCCCAGCCATGCTCCGGTGCGGGCCGGCGATTCCTGGGGGAATCCGTTGGTGGTGGGACCATCGTTGATATACCTGACGATATCCATCTGACGTGTCGAAAAAAGCATCTGATGCTCCACGAGGTAGTTCCACATGGCGGTCTCGTTTGACCGGCACCATTCCAGCTGCCGCTTCGAAAACCCGGTGCGCAGGGTGTCGGCCTCACGCGGAAGCATCGCTTCCATAAAATAGAGCAGCTTCCCCTCATGTACCATGTGATCGAGCAGCGTGGTGGCCTCCTTCCCAAGGGGAAACTCCGTCATTCCCCAGGTGTACATCACATCGGAGGGAATCATTGCGGGGATCATCTTCCGCTGCTTATACCGCGGCAAATCGAGCATGTCGTAATAGAAGCATCCGGGGCCCAGGTATTTGTCGAGACTGATGCCCACCAGGCTGTCGGCAGTAAAAACCGACTCATTAAAGCCCGACTGGCAGAAGTATACCACCGGCAGGGGCCTTTCCGGGAAATGATATCGGAAATGTTTGAAGGCCGTGACCAACTCCTTCTCCACCGACCTCAATTCGGAAAATCTCTTTTCAGCCATCTCCCTTACCGCCTGAGTGGTCGTGTCGGCGAGGAACTCCCTGATCAACTGCCATCCGGAGGAATCGGTGACATCTCCGACCCTGAGAACCAGGTGCGTGTACAGATCGGTGAAAGCAGGATAGCGGTCATGCAGTCCCTGCAGATCTCCGATGCCGGGAGCCCCCCCCAGGGAGAAAAGCTCCCGGTCATACCTCACAAAAGAGACTTCTTCCCCGATCCCTGAAAGGTCTACTTTCAGGGGATTCCTTTCGCAGGAAAGGAGGAGGTACATCCCCGCGAGCAGCGCCATTACCCCAATCGCTTTACCGATCCTTGCTATTTTCAGTTGCATGGGCTTTCCCATTTTCGTTAATGAATACCAATCATACGGATGCACACCGGCAATATTGCGAAATTGGCCGAAAAAGCAGAGATTTGCAAGGTATTAATTTTCCCCGGAATGAAGATTGCACTGGTACAACTCAACTACCGCATTGGCGATTTTGATGGTAACATCGTGAAAATCACAGAATTTATCGAGAGAGCACGGCGCGAGGGCGCGGAACTGGCCGTTTTCTCGGAACTTTCGGTGACCGGTTATTATCCGCAGGATCTGCTGGAGCGGCAGGAATTCATCGCCGCCGCGCAGGCGGCCACAGAAAAGATCGCGGGCCACTGCCACGGCATCGCCGCCCTGGTGGGAGCCCCCGTTCTCAACGAGGGGGAAAGAGGTAAGAAGCTATACAACGCCGCCCTTTACCTGGCCGACGGAAAGGTAAAAGACCTCTTTTGCAAGAGCCTGTTGCCCACCTACGACGTTTTTGATGAATACCGTCACTTTGAACCCAACAAAAGCTTCCATCTGCTGGAAGCCGGCGGGGAAAAAATCGCGGTGACCATCTGCGAGGACCTCTGGGACGAGCAGCCGGTGCAGTACGAATTCGGGAAGGACAAGCTCTACCAGTGTTCCCCGATGGAAGAGCTGGCCAAGCTACAGCCCGGGCTCATTGTCAACCTGTCGGCCTCACCCTTTTCTGTGGACCAGGAGGCATGGCGCAAGGAGATCCTCACCCGCAAGGCCCGCCAATACGGGCTGCCCCTGGTGTATGTGAACCAGACGGGCGCACAGGCTGAGCTGATTTTTGACGGCGGGTCCCTCTTCATCGGTCCCGACGGGAAAATCCTCAGGGAAATGGCTTACTTCAGGGAGGACTTCCTGATCATTGACACGGCCTGCAGCCAGGAGGCAACCTTTCAACCCGGAGCCGGAAAAATCGGGAAAATGGAACAGGCTTTGTTGCTGGGCATCCGGGACTACTTCGCCAAAACGGGATTCCAAAGGGCAACGCTGGGCCTTTCCGGGGGTATTGACTCGGCCGTGGTGGCCGTGCTGGCAGTCCGCGCCCTGGGCCCTGAAAATGTCAGGGTTCTTTTGATGCCCTCCCGATACAGCTCCTCCCACTCCGTCGACGATGCCGTAACCCTGGCCCAAAACCTGGGGATCCGCTACGATAACATACCCATCCAGGCATCGGTCGACAGCATCTACCGTGATATGGCCCCCCTCTTCGGCGACCTCCCCCATGACATCACCGAGGAAAATGTTCAGGCCCGCATCAGGGGGGTACTCCTGATGGCCCTCTCCAACAAATTCGGCTGCCTGCTCCTCAATACCTCCAATAAAAGCGAATGCGCGGTGGGCTACGGTACCCTTTACGGCGATATGAACGGAAGTCTGGCCGTCCTGGGCGACCTCTACAAGACCGAAGTCTACGCACTGGCCCGCTGGATCAACCGCCACGAAGAAATCATTCCCCATCACTCTATCATAAAACCCCCTTCGGCGGAACTGCGACCCGGGCAGAAAGACTCCGATTCCCTGCCCGAATACCCCATCCTCGACGACATCCTTTACCAATACATCGAGCTGAACTTCTCCCCGGAAGAGATTGCCGCCAGCGGCTTTGACCTTCCCCTGGTCAATAAGGTGATCAGAATGGTCAACCTCAACGAATACAAGCGATTCCAGGCAGCCCCCATCCTCAGGGTCAGCGCCAAGGCCTTCGGATTCGGCAGGCGGATCCCTTTGGTGGCCCGCTTCTGAGACTGCTGGACTGATTCTAACACTGGTGGACTGAATCTGACCTGGTGGACTGATTCTGACCTGGTGGACTGATTCTGACCTGGTGGACTGATTCTAATCCTGGTGGACTGATTCTGAACCTGATCACCCCCCTCCCGGAGACCGCGCCGGCACCCCGCCCCCGGCGCGGATCCCGGCTCCACACCCTTTCGGTAAACCCCTCCCAGATATACTTCAAAAAAGGTTTTCAGTTCGCCAGATATCTAAAAAAAATTAACTTTGCATGTTATAAAACATAATCAGCGCCCGCTCCATGTTGCATTTTGAATCAGGCATAAAAGAAATTCTCGAGAACCCGAAGTCTCCCTTTTACATTCTGACCCCTGAGGAAAAGGAGGAGTTACAGGACAGCATATCGCTGACGAGTTACCGGCGGAATGAATACATTTTCAGGGAGGGGGACAAGCCTTCGGGGTTTATGATGCTGGTTACAGGCAAGGTCAAGATTTTCAAGGAGGGGGTTGGTGGGCGCGAACAGATCATCAGGATGTCGAAACCGATGGGGATCATCGGCTACCGTGCCTTTTTTGCCGATGAGAACCACATCGCCACGGCCGTGACCCTCGAAGATTCGGTCATTGCCAACATCTCCATGGAATTCATCATGCACAGGGCTGTCAAAAACAGTGAGTTTTCGCTGCGGCTGATCAGAAAACTGGCCCGGGAACTGGGTTTTGCCAACCTGAGAACGGTGACCCTCACCCAGAAACATATCAGGGGCCGCCTGGCCGAATCGCTCATTCTTCTGGCAGAAAAATACGGCTTTGAGCACGACGGCACCACCCTGAAGGTATACATGTCACGTGAAGACATCGCCAACCTCTCCAACATGACCACCTCCAACGCCATCCGCACCCTTTCCACCTTCGCCAATGAAAAACTGATCACCATCGATGGCCGGAAAATCAAAATCCTGGACCTTCAGCGCCTCGACAGAATCAGTAAACTGGGCTGATTCCCTCTACTCCTGCACATATATCCTTTTTATTCTCTGAGAGATGCCGGTAAGGATCTCATAGGGAATGGTTCCTGCGGCAGCAGCTACTTCACTGATGGATATGTGATCTCCGAAAAATTCGGCTTCGTCGCCTGCATGACAGGGGATTTCCGTCACGTCGGCCATGCACATGTCCATGCAGACATTGCCCACCAGAGGGGCAAAGGCGCCACGGATGTATATGCGACCCCTGCCGTTTCCCAGTCGCCGGTCGAGGCCATCGGCATACCCCACAGGAATGATGGCGATCCGGGAAGGCCGGGTGATGAGGCCCGCCCGGTTATAGCCCACTGTTTCACCCGGAAGCACCTCCTTGACCTGGGATAGGGTGCTCTTCAGCCGGCCTACCGGCCTGAGGGGCAACGGCCCGGCACTCACCCCGTACAGGCCGATGCCCAGCCTGACCATCTCCAACTGGGCCTCCGGAAACCTTTCGATGCCCGCGGAATTGAGAATATGCCGGTCAACGGGGTAGCCCAGGGAGCCGCTGATCAGGGCGGCCATCTCCAGGAACCTGCTGATCTGGTCCGTGGTAAACACATCCATGGAGGGATCCTCACTCGCAGCCAGATGAGAGAACACTGTGCGGAGCCTGAGCCATGGACTCTCCCCGAAATAACGGACCGCATCCGCGACCTCTTCCCTGCTCTTCAGTCCCAGACGGTTCATCCCCGTGTCGATTTTGAGATGCACGGGATAACCTGCCAGGGCGTTATGGGCGGCCACCTGTCCAAACTGACGCACCAACTCCGTGGAGTAGAGGTTCGGTTCCAGCCTGTAATCGATGATCTGCTGGAAGCTGTGGTATTCGGGATTCATGACGATGATGGGCAGGGTGATCCCCGCATTGCGCAGCTCCCTGCCCTCGTCGGTGACAGCCACCGCCAGATAATCGGCACGGGCAAACTGCAGAAGCTTGGCAATCTCCACATCGCCGCTACCGTAACTGAAGGCCTTGACCATCACCATCACCCGGGTCCCGGGCCGAAGGAGCGACCGGTAGAGGTTGAGATTTTCCCTGAGGGCATCCAGGTCTATTTCAAGGACCGACTGGTGGGCTTTCTGCTGGAGCACGGCAGAAATCTCCTCGAAGCGGAAATCGCGGGCCCCCTTGATCAGAACAGCCGCCCTGGACCAGGCTGCCGGCTTAAAGCCGGCCAGGAATTCCTCCGTGGAGGCATAAAACTCCTTCCGCATTGAAAAAAGGCCGGCAGCCGCCTTCAGGGCACTTCCAATACCTGTGACCGCTTCCACCTGCGCAGCAGCCAGCATCCGGTTGACCCGGCCATACAACTCCGGCCCGGAAAAGCCCGACTGACGAATATCGGAAAGGATGACCCGCTTTTCAAGGTGGTTTTTCTCGGCTTGACGGTGCAGCACCATCAGGGCGATCTCCAGGGAGTTGATATCGGAATTGTAATAGTCGTTGAGCAGCAGGCACTGGTTGATGCCCCGTTTGAGTTCGAGGCGCATGGTGAGGGATTCGAGACGGCTGAACCCACCGGTCAGGATTTCGGGATCGGCCTCCAGTGCCACTATGGCGGCAAAACAATGGCAGCAGTTTTCAATGGAGGAGTCATCGGTGAAGGGGATGGTAAACGCGCTCCTCCGCCCCTGCCAGGAGGCCTCCAGGGTGGTGTTTCCCTCACCGGGAAAGAGCGAATACCCGATCAGGGCTTCCCTGCCCGACACCGACCAGCTGACCTGTTCAATTCCATGGCTGCGGCAAAACTGCGCAGTAAGTTCCGTAACTTCTCCCTGGTCTGCTGAAAAAACCAGTTGCCGCGCACGGCTGAAAAGCTTCAGTTTCTCCAGGGTTTTCTGCGACAGGGAAGTGAAATTTTCCTGGTGGGCATCTCCGATATTGGTGAGAATCCCCAGTGTCGGCCTGATGATCCTTTCCAGTTTTTCCATTTCTCCGGGCTGGGAGATACCCGCTTCCAGAATGGCCAGGGTGTGCTCCTGCTGCATATGCCAGACCGACAGGGGCACCCCGGTCTGGGAGTTGTAACTCTTTGGACTGCGGACGACCGCATAGTGGGAGGAGAGCAGGTCATGGAGCCACTCCTTGACGACGGTTTTGCCGTTGCTGCCGGTGATACCCAACACGGGAAAGGAAAACCGGCCGCGGTGGAAGGCGGCCAGCCTTTGGAGGGCCTCCAGGGAGTCGGCGGTTTCGATCCAGGCCCCCTCTTCCGGAGGGATAAAGGAGGCACCGGCGGTCACCACAAAAACCCTGACCCCCCTTTCAGCCAACGCTCCTATGAATTGGTGGCCGTCGTGACGTACCCCCCTGAGGGCAAAGAAGAGGGTTCCTTCGGGATTAAAAAGGGTGCGGCTGTCCACCGCTACCCTGGTCACCCGGTATTCTGCGACGGGACCTCCGAAGCATGGGCGCCCCGACACCATCGCCGCTACTTCCTCAACGGTATAGGATATCATGAATGGACATTGGCTTGAAGATAACAGCGGCGGCAAAGAGGCTCATAAATATCCTTTTCACCCAGCAGCACCACCTGTTCCTTTTCAGAAAGGCGATGGGAGAACTGGGCATTGGAACCGCAACGCACACATACGGCATGCACCTTGGTGACAAAATCGGCCACGGCCATCAGTCCGGGAATGGGCCCAAAGGGATTCCCCTTGAAATCCATGTCGAGCCCGGCCACGATCACCCGCACCCCCTGGTTGGCCAGCTGCACCACCACATCGACCAGGTGCTTGTCGAAAAACTGCGCCTCATCGATCCCCACCACATCAACTCCCGCCGACAACAACAGGATGTTGGAGGAATTCTCCACCGGGGTCGACCTGATGGAATGTTCATCATGAGAGACCACGTCCGACTCCGAATAGCGGACATCGATCGCCGGCTTGAAAATCTCCACCTTCTGCCGGGCAAAACCCGCCCGCCTTAATCTGCGGATAAGCTCCTCCGTTTTCCCGGAAAACATCGACCCTGTGATCACCTCGATCACCCCCGTCCTTTTACCTGCGTTGATATCCCTTTCAATAAACATGTGCGGTATTCCGATCAGAATTTAATACTTTTACAAAACCATTCAGCAAAGATACAAAGTAAAAACAATGGATAATCTTAAATTGATGCACATCCTGCTCAGGGATGTGCGGGAATTGGAGGAACTTGTCACGGAGAACTGGAAGGCGGGGCAGTTTGATCCGCTCGACATGGAGCTTTTACGGACGAGGATATCGGGGGTGCGTCATCTCCTGGAAGCTGTCTCCGGGAAGCCATCCGGAGCCGCTCCGGGCTCTGCCGGGGAGGGTCTTCAAGCAACGCATGTACCCCATTCGGCACCCGCAGCCCATGGGAGCCACGCCACACCCGTGATGCCAGAGGCCCCGGGAATCCATCCGGCACCCGCGGCACCTGCAACCCCCTCAGCGCCAGTTAATACGGCGGACACGACCAACCATGAAGCGGAGGAGGCTCCCGTGCACGCTTCGGATTCTGCAGCACCTCACCCCGGGCCTGAAGTGCAACAGCGCGAAATTTCCTTCGCGAAACCGCTCTCCGTTTCCACGGAACCAGCACAGAAGGAGATTCCTGCGACTCAAAAGGGAACTGCACCGGCCCAAGTGATTTCCCCTGCTGCAGCGGACCTCTCAGTGCCCCCGGAGGCCTCCGGAGAAATGCTCTTTTCAGAAGACGCCACAGATACCGACAGCGGCAACGGCCAACACGAAAAACAAATCCTCGGGGAGAAATTCACAGCCGGCAAATCGGTCCACGACCTGCTGATGACCGAAAAAACCAGAAGCGATCTTAAATTTTCCAATATTCCCATTGCCAGCCTTTCGGGATCCATTGGCACCAACGACCGGTTTCTGTTCGCCAGGGAACTCTTTGACGGGAACATGGAACTTCTTCACGATACGGTCAGGAATATTGACCAGATGCACGAACTCAGAGAGGCTTTCAATTATCTGAGGGAGCGGTTCAACTGGAAGAAAAGCGAGACAAGTCTCAAATTTGTGGAACTGGTCAAAAGGAGGTTTCCCCAGAATGGGTAATCGCGGGAAGCTTTACATCGTTCCCACGCCGGTGGGGAACCTGGAAGACATGACCTTCAGGGGGGTACGTATCCTGAAGGAAGCGGAGTTGATTCTGGCCGAAGATACCCGGGTGTCAGCACGGCTCCTCGACCATTACGGAATCATCAACAAACTCGCCTCCCACCACAAATTCAACGAACATGCGATGGTCAGGACCATTGCCGCCAAAATCGAAGCCGGCATTACGGTGGCGCTGATTTCCGATGCGGGAACCCCTGGGATCTCGGATCCGGGATTCCTGCTGGTACGCACCTGCCTCGAAAACGGCATCGAAGTGGAGTGCCTCCCCGGGGCGACCGCTTTCGTGCCCGCATTGATTAACGCCGGATTCCCTACCGACCGGTTTGTCTTCGAGGGATTCCTGCCCCAGAAAAAGGGGAGAATGAAGCGGCTGGCCGCCCTGGAGGAAGAACCGCGCACCATGATCTTCTATGAGTCTCCCTTCAGGCTGGTCAAACTGCTGGAACAGATGGCCGAAATTATCGGCAACAGCCGCAGAGCCTCCGTCAGCCGGGAAATCTCCAAGATGTTCGAGGAAACCGTCAGAGGCACCCTTGAAGAACTGATTTCCCATTTTCTGAAAAACCCACCCCGCGGCGAAATCGTCGTGGTGGTCGAAGGCAAGGGCAAAGTCCGGGCTGATCAGCAGGCTGATGAACAGGCTGATGAACAGGCTGATGAGCAGGCTGATGAGGAAAATGCCTGACTCTTTCACAGAAAGAACCATTTATACCCATCAATCCAAAGCGATGAACCGATTTCTGCGCATCCTCTTTCCTGTCCTGCTTATCGCGGTTGAAGCAGCCCCACAGCCATCCGCTGAAAAAATGATTGCCGGAATCTCCTACTACACTGACGGGAAAGCCATGGCCGATCCATATGTCAGGGAGCGGTGCGTGATGGACTTCAGTTATCCCACAGACCGTCAGGGCTTTGCCACGATCATTTGGTTTCATGGGGGCGGACTGACCGGCGGGGAGAAATTCCTGCCTGAGGAGCTGCGGGGTCGCGGAGTGGCGGTGATTGCTCCCAATTACAGACTTTATCCAAAGGTGAAAGCTCCGGAATACCTGCGTGATGCCGCAGCGGCCATCGCCTGGGTGTTTAACCATATTTCAGAATACGGCGGCGACCCATCCCTGATTTTTGTGTCGGGTCATTCGGCCGGAGGATACCTGGCCACCATGACCGCCCTCGATAAAATCTGGCTGGCCCCCCATGGCATCGACGCCGACCAAATAGCCGGGGTGATCCCCTTCAGCGGACACACCATCACCCATATGACCGTCAGAGAAGAAAGGGGCATCCCTTCCACCCGGCCGGTCATCGACAGCCTTGCACCCCTCTACCACGTGCGGCCCGACGCCCCACCCCTGCTGCTGATCACCGGCGACCGCGAACTGGAAATGCTGGGCCGCTACGAGGAAAACGCCTACCTCATGCGCATGATGAAGGTGGCCGGGCATAAGGAAACCCACCTGCTGGAACTCGACGGTTACGACCACGGTATGGCCCAACCCGCCTTCCCCCTCCTCCTGAAAGAGGTCAGGCGAATCACTGACCTCAAAAAACAGACACTCCCCGGCACGTAATTTTGCATTGCCGGCTCCTCTTCTCGAAAAGCCATATCCGGAGTACACAGAAACACTTCCCTCACCCCGGGAAGTTCCGTTTCATGTGTTTACAATATCAGATTGCATGGCATATGGTGTGAAACAGATGTAATTAGCTCCGCAAGCTCCGCCGAACTTCGTTTCGCATGGAGCAAATATACATGTCCTTATGTGGTCGAAGCACCATGCGACTTTCATTTGGAATACTCCTTACGGCTGAGGAGATAGCGCATTCCTACCGAAAGCTGAATCCCCATGCGGGAATCAGCCTCCTCAGGAGTTACCACAAACAAAAAAAGGTGAAAACAAATAATAAAGAGAGTTTTTGGGCCTTCTACTATTTTTATAGTAAATTTCCTAATAAAATAGTTGTGGATGCAAAACTTTCTACTATATTTGTAGTAGAAAAAAACAAAAGGTATGCATCGCACGAAGCAGCTGACCAAAGCGGAGGAGCAGGTGATGAAGATCCTGTGGGACCTCGGGGAAGGGGTGGTGAAGGAGGTTGTGGAGCAGTTTGAAGAACCGCGTCCCGCCTACACCACGGTAGCCACGGTATTGAAGGTTCTGGAGAAGAAAGGTTTTGCCGGCCATAAAAATATAGGGAATGTCCATCTCTATTTTCCGCTGGTCGAAAAAAGCGACTACACGCGGGTTCAGTTTTCCACGCTGCTGAAAGAGTATTTCAACGGTTCTTTTCCGCGGATGGCCACCTTTTTTGCCCGGGAGAACAATTTGGGCATTGCAGATCTGGAGGAGATGATGAAGGTTGCCGCCAGGGAACTGGAAAGAGAACGTCAAAACAAGGAGCGATGATGGCGACAGGAATTGTGCTGGCAGAGGCCTCGCTGGCCATGGCGCTGTTTTACGCCACTTACCACTTCCTTTTAAGGGGGGAATCCTTTATCAGGGCCAACCGTGTTTACCTTCTGGGAGCGTTATGGATGTCGGTGTGTTTGGCGCTGTTTCCATTCCGATACACCGTAGAGGTGGGCGGGATGGCCGCGAATCCTGCGGGATTGCAACTGCTTGCTGGTGGTGGCCTGACTGAGACCGCAGCGGCCCCTGGCGCCAAGGGCGCCCCGGGAATCCTGTCCACTCTTCTCCTGTGGGTTTATCTGGGGGGGGTGGCGGCGGTACTGGCCAGACTGGCCTTTCAAACTGCCGGAATAGCCGGCGTCATTTACCAATCGGGAATCAGCCGTTACGGCCGTTTCAGAATAGTGCGGAACAACAGGTATCCCATGCCCTTTTCCTTTTTCGGACTGATCTTTTACAATCCCGCCTTGTATGACGGAGAGGAGCTGACCGAAATCCTGGCCCACGAAGAAGTGCACATTCGTGAGAGGCACTGGGCCGACCTGCTGACCGCCGAACTGTTTACTGCTGTATTCTGGTTCAATCCTTTTGTCTGGTGGTTGGAGCGCGCCATCAGGCAAAACCATGAATACCTCGCCGACAGGGGAGTCCTTGCGCAGGGACACCCCGCGGGAAGGTACCAGGCGCTGTTAATTAACCAGTTGATGGGCGCACCGGTGATGGGGTTTACACACCCACTCCATTACGGCCTCAACGCAAACCGTTTTAAAATGATGACACAATCGAAAACACCTAAGAAAAGGGCAATGCGCCTGATGTGGGCTCTACCCATAGTGGCCCTGTTATCGGCGGCATTCGCCCGACCCGTGTATGAATCCCTGCCCCCTGCGGGACAGCATCTCTCCACTGCGCAGGAAGCCCTGCCCTCTTCCGGGAATGAAGTTAAAATCACCGGGAAAGTGGTCAGAACCGACGGTACCCCCCTGCACGGAGCCTCAGTAATCATCGGAAAAACCACCAGCGGCACCCTTTCGGGTGCCGACGGCACCTTTGAACTGCTGGTCCCTGCTGAAGAAGAGGTCATCCTCTACATCTCCTATGTGGGATACCGCACTATGACCGCGAAGATTGCAGGGGGCAAGCCGGATCATCTGCAAATCACCATGAAGGAGGAGCTGTTCGTGCTTCATGCCAACCCGGGAAAAGAGGGGGTGCCGCCGCCCCCGCCGCCTCCGCCGGCCCACACCCAAACCCCTCCTGCCCATTCCGAATCCCCGTCGACAGGCGACGAGGAGGTATTCATCATCGTGGAATCGATGCCTGAATATCCGGGCGGTCAGGCCGGACTGGACCAGTTTGTGGCCGCCGTCAGGTACCGGCTGAAAAAGGACAAACCTCTGCAAGGCAGCGCCACGGTGGAATTCACCGTCAACGAAGAGGGGATTCCCGTGAATGCGGTGGTCAGGGAACAGAGCAATCCAGAGGCCGGAGAGGCGGCACTGACCACCATTAAAGAGATGAAACCATGGAAACCAGCCACCCAGCGCGGTAAACCGGTTCCGGTGAAATATCAGCTGAAACTGGAATTCTGACCATCAGGGATTCCGATGATCTGATGAACTGCCCGGGGACCTCCGACCGGGCAGTTTAATTTAAGGGTCCATCAGAGGGATTGGCACGTTCACGGCTGAGTAGCGGCAGTTCAGCAAAAGTGATCCTCTGTTTCCGGAGGAGCAGCGGCGTTCAGCCTAAGTGATCCTCTGTTTCCGGAGGTGTCATTTCACCTCAAACTCCTCGATGCTCCACAGTTCCGGAGCGGTTTCAGGAGCTGTACGCCGAAGGGTCCAAATCCGGGAACCCTGGGAGTCGGTAAACACATATCTCACCTGGTTGTAGGCCAATACCAATTCGCCATTGACTTCCAGGGCAGAGAAAGAAGGCTCCCAGGTTTTTAAAATGCTCAGGTTTCCGGCATCGACCATGAAAATCCTGTTCTTCTCGCCCTGAGGCCACCCATATTGCCAGGCATTACCACCAACCACAAAGAGGGTGTTTCCGGCAGCCGTGAAACAAGCGTCACCGACGGCCGTCTGGGGAAGTTGCACCCTGCCCACCTCACTCAGGTTGACGGCGCCGCTCACGCTGGCGACAAACGGGGGAATAGGGTAAATGGCTCCTGACTTGGCCAGGAACCGGTTGCCATCCCTGAAAACCCAGAAATCGGTGATGTCCATGTGCCAGTACTGAATGGTGTCATTGGGCACGCCCCTGCTGATGTCGACCTGGAGTACCCCTGTGGGCCCCACCTGGGTTCGCGTGCCCATGATCTGCGCCCTTTGCGGCACCTTTTTCAGGATCATATTGCCACAGAGATAGCCCATCATCAGCTGTCCTCCCCTGATGACATCACCGGTCTGCAGGTTGAGACTCCGGAGGACATTCCAGACGTCCCCCTGCGGGGAAAGGTAGCACCAGCCGTTCTGGCCGGCAACCAGATCAAAGGCCACACAATCGAGGGGATATTCTCTGACAACGCTCCGGGTGTCGAGGCTGACCTCCGATATTTCCGCAGTGGTGTTTCCTACCAGAAGAGTCTTCCCATCTTCGGTAAAATCGAGGCATTGGGGGCTCTTCTGCAGGGGAATGGTGAAATTCTCCTGTGTGGCCGGCCGGAAGAGCAGCAGCTGGTTGGGATATTGGGTGGCGATGGCCAGAGTTCCCGTGGGCTGGTGCATCACGGCATCCTTCACGCGCCCGGAAAGATGCGTGATACGCGTATAGGTCTGCCCCGGAATATTCCCGATATTTCCACAGACGACTTCCAGGCCTACCAGCCCGATACGGTCTATGTCCAGCACCACCGTCCCTGTAAGAAAATCAGGATCAGGCTGCCATTCGGGCTTTTCCACATGAAATTTCAGGGTGGTGAGCCCGTTCTCAAACTTCCCGTGCATCGATTCCCACACCATCCATACAGGATAATAGGCGATATGGTATTTTTCCGAACCTGCCAGACCCATGTTAATCTCTATCTCCGGATCGGCATCAAAGGTTGATATCAGCGCTTTCCCCGACAACATGGTCAGGTTGCGCTGGTTTTTCTCCAGGAAGTCATCGCTGCAGGAACCCAGCAGAAGAACAGCGAAAAGTACCGGAACTATCCTCTTCATGTGTGTAGTATTTTGCGTTATCCTGTTTAATCAAAGGAGGAATCTGATTCCCCCCTGCAGATCGAGGGCCGAAACATTCTCATGCTGTTCTTTGGGCAGCTCTACGGATTGCGGGCCGTTGCCATAATCGATGTCCAGTTTTTTCATGTTGGCAACGAAGAGGGAAAGCCGCATCCCCAGGGCGATGCGGGGTGTCAGGAAGTAGTCGAGGCCTGTTTCCAGGAAAGATCCGAAGCTGTTTCCGGTGACCAGGTAATGGCTTGTCACCGCCAAGGCTTCGTTGCGGTAGAACATCCAGCCTGCCGAGAGGGCGGAGCTCAGTATCAGATGGCGGCTGCGGGCCAGGGGAGCAGTGGCTTTCAAAGACGGCCCGGCATATTGGATATAAATGGTCTCCTTCAGTTGTCCATACCAGAGGTTCTGCCCGTCGTGAGGATCGATGGTGGTCCACTCCTCCGCGCCGGTGGTAAAGAAGCGGTATCTGACGCCGGCCCCCATGCCCGGTGCCACGAGCCAGTGGGCATCGGCGTTCCCCGACCATCCCAGTTTCAGTTGCCGGTAGTAACTGTCGGTCTGCTGGCGGGTCATTCCCAGCTGCATCGCCTGTTCCTTGGCCTCTTTCGTACTGGCGGTCAGCCATGAGGGCCCCCCGGAAAAAGAGATATCGAGCCGTCCCGGCGATTGTAGGCCATTATGCTGCACCTGCCCGGCTATTCCCGTTTCGATGAAGCTGATCTGGTCTCTGTTAATCCGGGAGGTGGTGCGGATCTCTCCCTGGAACTGCTCAAAAGTGACCGAAGCAGGCCCCTCCCGCAAAATCCGGCAGGCAATGGTATCGCCGCTTATCGTGATAATCCGGTCCTGGCTGCTGGCCGACATTACAGATGCCGCAAGCAGCATCAGAAGCATCCATCTTCTTATCATAAGGTAAAACGAATTTTGGAGTAATGCCAAAAATAGGGCATAATTGCCTGCTACTAAAATGTTATGCAGCAGGTGTAAACTGCGGAGGGTTAAAAGGGGCAGCACAGTAGAGATAATGTATTCATTGTCTAAGGTTTAACTTCCGGAGGGGTAGTTTTTAGATTTCCATTGAAGTGATGCCTCTCCTGAGAAAAATCCTCGACCCCGGGGATGACCCGTTTGGGCAGATGAAATGAAAATGGATAACCGGGCGAGGGCTGCACTGCCGGTTATAATTGACCGCTGCCGGGGCAGGCTTTTCCGGCGATTTTTGTTAATTTTGACCATCATTGCATCCTGAAACCGTGATGAGCATGGCGTTTCAGGTTCTTAAGAGCATGAAATTTCCGACTGTGCGCGTTCTCCGGGTTTAACGATCCGGAGAGAGTCCGTAACACTGACCAACTGAAAAAGAACCGTTAAATGACAAACAGAGGTATGAAGAAAGGATTATTGCATGCAGTCAGGTTATTATGGCCTCTCCTGTTGGGAGTATTGATGGCCATGCCGGTGTGGGGGCAGATGCTACCATACCTCAATCCGGCTTTGTCCTTTGAGGAGAGGGCATCCGACCTGTTGGGGCGGCTCACCATGGAAGAGAAGATCTCTTTGATGATGAATGATTCTCCTGCCATTGAACGGCTGGGCATTCCCCGGTATGAGTGGTGGAATGAGGCGCTGCATGGGGTGGCGCGTGCCGGGCAGGCCACGGTTTTTCCACAGGCCATCGGACTGGCCGCCACCTTTGAAGACAGGGAGGTGTACAAGACCTTTACCATGGTTTCGGACGAAGCGCGTGCCAAGCACCACGATGCCAAGCGGAACCAGGATTTCCGCCGGTACAGGGGTCTGACCTTCTGGACGCCCAACATCAACATTTTCAGGGATCCCCGGTGGGGCCGCGGCATGGAGACCTACGGTGAGGATCCCTACCTCACGGGCCGTATGGGTGTGGCGGTGGTCAGGGGACTCCAGGGCGACCCGGGCGCCCGCTATGACAAGACCCATGCCTGCGCAAAACATTATGCCGTGCACAGCGGTCCTGAATGGAACCGCCACAGCTACGACGCTAAAAACATCTCCCGCCGCGATCTGCTGGAAACCTACCTGCCTGCCTTCCGGGAACTGGTCGAGGAAGCCGGCGTTAAAGAAGTGATGTGCGCCTATAACCGCTACGAGGGAGAACCTTGTTGCGGCAGTGAGAATTTACTGACCAGAATTCTGCGCGACGAATGGGGTTTCCAGGGGGTGGTGGTCTCCGACTGTGGCGCCATTGCCGATTTCTGGGTGAAGGGAAGACATGAAACCCATCCCGATCAGGCTTCGGCCGCCGCGGCTGCCGTACGGGCAGGCACCGACATCGAATGCGGCAACCATTACACCGCCCTGAAGGAGGCCCTCCATAAAGGCCTTCTTGACGAAACAGCCATCGACCAGTCGGTATTGCGGCTGCTTACCGCCCGCATGGAACTGGGCATGTTCGACGACGACAGCCAGGTGCCCTGGGCTTCCATCCCGATGTCGGTGGTAGAATGCGCAAAACATAAGGCCCAGGCCCTGGAAATGGCCCGCAAGAGCCTGGTCCTCCTTAAAAATGACCACCAGACCCTTCCCCTCGCCAAAAACCTCCGGAAAGTGGCCGTGGTGGGTCCCAATGCCGATGACTCCGTGATGATGTGGGCCAATTACAACGGCATCCCCACCCACACCGTGACCATCCTGGAGGGAATCCGCCAAAAGCTCCCCGCAGGCACGGTCATCCATGAAAAAGGATGCGACCTGGTCAACGACAAGGTCTTCACCTCCCTGTTCCACGAATGTTCCTCTGCCGGCACCAAAGGCTTCAGTGCGACCTATTACAACACTTCCGATTTCTCGGGAGAGGTGGCCGCCCAAACCATGGTCACGGCTCCTTTCAACTTCAGCACCTTCGGGAATACGGTCTTTGCTCCCGGAGTGGCGCTCACCAACTTCTCGGGGCACTACGAAGCGGTATTCACTCCTTCGGAAAGCGGAGAGGTCATTTTCCGCCTGGCCGGAGATGATGGTTATACCCTGAAAATAGACGGCCGCGAGGTGGTGACGGCCCATGAGAGAGGCAGCCGCAATATTAACCGCAGGGAATATCTCCTGGAAGTCATCAGGGGACAATCCTACAAAATAGAACTCGCCTATTACCAGACCGACCGGTGGGGCATCCTGAACTTCGACCTGGGGCGGGTGACCACCCTCGATTATGAGGCCATCGCCGCCAGGGTCAGCGATGCCGACGCGATCGTTTTTGTGGGAGGGATCTCGCCCCGCCTCGAAGGGGAGGAGATGCCCGTAGACTATCCGGGGTTCCGGGGTGGAGACCGCACCTCCATCGAACTGCCGCAAGTACAGCGTAATCTGCTGAAAGCCCTTAAGAATACAGGCAAACCGGTGGTTTTCGTGTTGTGCACCGGCAGTGCCATGGCCTTGCAACCCGAAGATGAAAACCTCGACGCCATCCTCAATGCCTGGTATCCGGGACAGATGGGTGGCACCGCGGTAGCCGACGTCCTCTTTGGCGATTACAATCCCGCCGGCCGACTACCCATCACCTTTTATTCCTCTACGGAACAACTCCCCGACTTCGAGGACTATCATATGAACAAGGGCAGGACTTACCGCTATATGAAGGAGAAGCCCCTGTATCCCTTCGGACATGGGCTGAGTTACAGCACCTTCAGATATGGCAAGGGGAAACTGAGCAAACGGGTCATCAGGCCAGGGGAACCGCTCTCCCTTCGATTCACCCTGGAAAACCTGGGGCCCATGGGTGGTGACGAAGTCGTTCAGGTATACCTCCGCAACCTCCGCGACCCCGAAGGGCCCGTTAAATCCCTGCGGGCTTACCGGAGAGTCCATCTCGCAGCCGGAAAAAAGAAACGGATTACCATTGACCTGCACGCCAAAGCCTTTGAATTCTTCGACCCACATACCGAAACGGTCACCGTCGCACCCGGCGATTACGAAATTCTCTTCGGGGGTTCTTCGGCGACGGAACAGCTTAAGTCTGCACACCTCACCATCAACCCCCACTAGACCAAATCATTTAAGATTCAAGACTCAGGACTATTTTTTAAACTATCAAAACGTATTGCCTATACAAAGCACGCCCCTCTGATACTCTGATAACCTGATACTTTCACACTCTGATACTTTCACACTCTGATACACTGACATTCTGATACTCTGACATTCTAATACTCTGATATTCTAATACTCTGATATTCTAATATTCTGACATTTTGATATTTTAAACTATGGATTGGAACACTTTGCTGACCTCGCGCCGGCTGGGCAAGGAGCCTGCAGGGGGGAGCAGCGTCAGGAGCGAGGACCGGACTGAATTCCAGCGTGATTACGACCGGATTATTTTTTCGTCTGCATTCCGGCGGATGCAGAACAAAACCCAGGTATTTCCGCTTCCGGGGAGGATCTTTGTACACAACCGGCTTACCCACACCCTGGAGGTGGCCAGTGTAGGGCGTTCCCTGGGCAACAAGGTAGCAGAGATGCTGTTCAGGGAGCAGTACATCACCGATCCCATTCTGCTTACCCAGGTGGGGGCGGTGGTTTCAGCGGCCTGCCTGGCCCATGACATGGGCAATCCCCCGTTCGGTCACTCCGGGGAGGCGGCCATCAGTTCCTTTTTCACCAACGGGGCGGGAAAACTCCTGAAAAATGAGATGACCGAAGCGCAATGGAAGGATTTCACCCATTTCGACGGCAACGCCAATGCTTTCAGGCTGCTCACCCATCCTTTCAGAGGCAAGCGCAGTGGCGGATTTGCCCTCACCTACACCACCCTGGCCAGCATCGTCAAATATCCTTTTGAGTCGACAGGGGCCACCCATCAGAAATTCGGTTTTTTCCAGTCGGAAAAAGAGACCTGGCGGGAGATCGCCAGGGAAACTGAGATCCCTGTCCTCTCTGAAGAGCCCCTCACAGGAGCGCGTCACCCCCTGGTTTACCTGGTGGAAGCCGCTGATGACATCTGCTACCAGGTGATGGATGTCGAAGATGCCTTCAAACTGGGCATCCTCAGCTTCGGCGAAACCGCAGAACTCCTTTCTGCTTTTCTAAGGGAGAGTTCCCCGGAAAGAAAACGGGACACAGAACAAACCCTGCGGGCGGTGACCGATCCCAATGAACAGATCAGTTATCTGCGTGCAGGGGCTATCGGAGAACTCACCCGCGAGTGTGCCTCGGTTTTCATCCGCCACCATGAAGCCATCCTGTCGTCTCACTTCCGGGGATCCCTCCTGAAGAGTATCTCCACTCCCTGCCTTGAAGCCATGAGAAAAGTGCAGGAGGTCTCCTACGAAAAAATCTATAACCACCGTACCGTAGTCGAAATCGAAATCGCCGGTTATAAAATCATCGATACCTTGCTGGGGGAATTCACCGGAGCCCTCCTCCACCCCGGAAATCCCCTGAGCAAAAGAATATTGATGCTTTTACCGGGGCAGTACTTCCAGGAGGAAGATTCAACCTATCACCGGGTGCAGTCGGCCGTTGATTTTATCTCGGGGATGACCGATGTCTATGCCCTTGACCTGTACCGGAAAATCAGGGGAATCAGTCTCCCCGACATTGGCTGATCAACGCAGGACCGGATTGCACCCTGAATCCAAACGCAGGGAGTTGTGTCCAAAACTGCCGGAAGGAACGATTATCCTTCCAGTAATTTTCCCAGGAGGCCGGCGCCCCCTTCCTTGCGGGTATTGCCGCCGAACACCGACAGGCGGCTGATCAGCTTGGCAATGGGCATGCTCTGGAGCCATACTTTTCCCGTTCCCCGCAGGGTGGCCAAAAAGATTCCTTCGCCGCCAAAAACCATGGAACGCAGGCTCCCTGACTGTTCGATGCTATACTCGATCTGCGGCTCGAAACCTACAATGCACCCGGTATCTACCCTGAGGATTTCGTTGTTGAGCTGGCGCTCAATGACAGTACCCCCGGCATGCACAAAAGCCTTCCCGTCGCCCTGGAGAGTCTGCAGAATAAATCCTTCACCGCCGAAAAATCCAGCCCCCAGTTTCCTGCTAAAGGTGATCGAGACTTTAGTGCCCAGGGCGGCACACAGAAATGCATCCTTTTGAACGACCACCTGCCCCCGAAGTTCCTTCAGATCAAGAGGAACGATGGTCCCGGGGTAAGGCGCCGCAAAGGCCACTTTTTTCCTTCCGTATCCCTGGTTGGTGAAGTGGGTGATAAACAGGGACTCCCCGGTGATTACCCGTGAACCGGCCGCCAGCAGCTTATCGAAAAGTCCGGCGCGCGGATTGGTGCCGTCGCCCATCTTGGCCGTGAAGAAAATGCCATCTTCCATGTAAAGCATGGCCCCGGCTTCCGCAATGACCGTTTCCCCGGGATCCAGTTCGATCTCTACCAGTTGGATCCCCTCTCCTGTGATTTTGTAATCAATCTCGTGTGAATTCATGCTTTCAGCGTTATTTGATGAATTGAAAAGTGCTTATCTGCTCTTCCAATAAGTAACCACCGGAAGCGGATTGTAACAGGGGAGGTGAAATTTTGGCCAATCAGTTTTTTTGCGAACTTTGTGGCGTTAAAAAGAATCACATGAACAGAGATTTACAGGGAGGCCGCAGTGGCCGGGGGAAGCCGGCAGGGAGGTCTGCCGCCAGGGAGCAATCGGCCCCGGGAGGTGGAAAGCGTTTGGAGAGAAGGCCGCGGCCGGGGTCATCGCGGCAGGGTACTTCCTGGACAGGAGGGGAAGGGACCCGGAGCGGAGGTGGTCATCGTGGCCGTCAGGGCAGTTTTTCAGGAGGGGAGAGGGGCGGCGAAGGCATGCGTACACCCTCCCGTGGAAGCCGTTTTGGAGGACCCGGGTCAAGGAGAATGGCAGGAAATGCGGGGTCCACAGGGCGTACTCAGCACCAGGGAATTCCCGCACCTGCCCGCAGGCGCACCCTGGGTGATGAAAGAGCTGCTGCAGGCCGCACCGTCAGCACACCCCGCCTTACCGGCGATAAAGGCAACAAAAAGCTGGTTCTCAGGGGAGAGAAACGCCATACCCGCCGGCAACTCCTGCGGGAACTCGGCCATTCCACCGAAAGAAAAGAAACCCTCCGCACCACCGGAAAGGAAGAACTCATCAGGCTCAACCGGTTCATTTCCAACGCCGGAGTCTGCTCCCGCCGTGAAGCCGACAAATACATTTCCGCGGGTGTGGTCACCGTCAACGGACAGGTGGTCACCGAACTGGGAACCAAGGTTTCCCCGGCCGACGAGGTCCGCTTCGACAACCGCCTTCTCACTCCCGAAAGGAAAGTCTATGTTCTGCTCAACAAACCCCGCGAGGTGGTGACCACCACCGACGATCCCCATGCCGAACGCACCGTTATGGACCTGGTCAAAGAGGCCTGTGAGGAACGGATCTATCCGGTGGGAAGACTCGATAAAAACACCACAGGACTCATCCTGCTCACCAACGACGGGGAGCTCTCGAAGAGACTCACCCATCCCAGCCACAAAGTGGAAAAAGTCTACCAGGTGACCCTCGACAAAACGGTGTCGGTGGCCGACATGCAAAAAATCGCCGACGGCATCGAACTCGAAGACGGGCCCATTGCCGCCGATGCCATAGCCTATGTGGAAGGTGAAGACAAGGATACCGTGGGCGTTGAAATCCATTCGGGCCGTAACCGGATTGTCCGCCGCATCTTTGAATCACTGGGATACAAGGTCAGGTCACTCGACAGGGTCTCCTTTGCGGGACTGACCAAGAAAAACCTTCCCCGCGGCAAATGGAGGATGCTCACCCCCCGTGAGGTCTCCTTTCTGAAGATGAAATAGCCACAGCGGGAACCCACCCGGAGGCAACACACCCCAGCCTGGCCTTACCGTTCCCTCTTGATGCTGTAAAACACGCCTCCGGGGTGTAATCACCATGGCAAATCCGATACATATATCCTGGTTTGGAAAAGGAGTTTTTGGAAATAGTCAGGGCCAACCAGGGAATCATCCACAAAGTCTGCAACATTTATTGCGATGACGAGGAGGATCGTAACGATCTTTTCCAGGAGATTCTCGCCCAGTTGTGGAAATCGTATCCTTCCTTCAGGAAGGAATCGAAGTTCACGACCTGGATGTACCGGGTTGCCCTAAATACCGCCATCACCTCCTTTAAGAAAGTCCGCCGCTTTTCGGGATTCACCCGGTTATCGGGGGAGAGCCTGCTGGTTGCTGACGATCCTCCTTCTGCCGAAACCGAAGAAAATCTGATGCTGCTGAAACAGGCGGTAGCCCGCCTCAGCGGAATTGAAAAGTCCATCATCCTGCTTTTCCTCGAAAATAAAAGCTACGAGGAGATTGCTGAAATCACCGGGATCACCCAGAATTACGTCAGGGTGAAAATGAACCGGATTAAAAAGAAACTCAGGATACTGATGACCTCTGAAGAGTAACGCCATGGATTTAAATGATCTGCAAAAAGCCTGGAACAAGCTGACGGACAAGAGCTCAGGTCAGCGCATGCTGAGTGAGGAAGAGATCCTCAGCATGCTGGGGCGCAGAACCACCACACTGCTTGACCGCCTGGACCGGAATGTCAGGATTGGGTTCCTGGTACTGCTGGCGGTGGTGGTCACACTTCTGGGAGGGGAACTCCTGCCCCTGGCAGGCATTTTCCCTGGAGAAACTCTGGCAGGAGAAATTCCCGGGTGGCTCCAGAGGCTCGATCTGGGTGTCAGCCTGCTGATCGTCGCCCTCTTCATCACTTTTTTTGTCCACTACCGGAAAATCCGCAATATCTGCCGCCAGGGATGTGACCTGCGTCATACCCTCCTGAAAATCATTGGAGTGCTTACCCTTTACCGGCGCCTTTTCACCTTCGCCCTGGCCATCATTCTCCTGGAATCGGCCACGGGCTTTACCGCAGGCTTTTTCACCAGCATCCACCAAAACAATACCCTGGAAGGATTCTTCATTCCCACCCTGGGAATGGGGCTGTTGCTGATCCTCCTCCTTTCGGGATTCCTCTTTTTTATGCTGCGATGGGCTTTCCGGAAAGTATACGGCAATTATCTACACCAGCTCAGGGCTACCCTGGCCGAACTCGACGAACTGGAGGAACAGGGTGAATAAGTGACCACCCCGCCCGCCCGAGCACCAGGGAAGTCCGCACATTTATCCCATTCGCTTCGGGAGGTTCGCCGTCAGGATGCCTGTTCCGGCTAAAGCTCTCCCCAACTTAGGAGGAGCAGATGTCTGCCTTATCACGGAATCGTTTATTTTTGCCCTGTAAAAGAGATTTACTATGACACTGATCAAATCGATTTCCGGCATCCGGGGAACCATTGGGGGCCGTCCGGGAGAGGGACTGAGTCCGCTCGACGTGGTTAAATTTTCGGCAGCCTATGCCACCTGGGCCCTTGGCCGCAAGAAGGAGGGGCCTGTGACCCTGGTGGTGGGGCGTGATGCCCGTTTGTCGGGGCCGATGGTCAGCAGCCTGGTCATCTCCACCCTGTCGGGCATGGGGTGTCATGTGGTCGACATCGGCATGGCCACCACCCCTACGACGGAAATCGCCGTCACCGAAGAAAAAGCCGACGGGGGAATCATTCTCACCGCCAGCCATAACCCCAAACAGTGGAACGCCCTGAAGCTCCTCAATGAACGGGGCGAATTCCTTTCGGCTGCCGAAGGGGAGAAAATCCTCGCCATTGCCGCTGCCGAAGATTTCACCTTTGCAGGGGTCGACGACCTGGGTACCGTGACACAAAAAGAGTATACTTCCCGCCATATTGAACTGGTGAAAGGGCTGGCCCTGGTCAACCTGAAAGCCATAAAAGAGGCCGGTTTCACCGTGGCGGTCGATGGGGTCAATTCGGTGGGGGGGATTGCCCTGCCGCAGCTGCTCAGGGAACTGGGGGTAGCCCGCGTCGTGGAGATCAACTGCGAACCCACAGGCCGCTTCGCCCACAACCCCGAGCCCCTGGCCGAACACCTCACCGGCACTTGCAAAATCATCAGGGAGAGCAGCGTGGATGTGGGTTTTGTGACCGACCCCGATGTCGACCGGCTGGCCATCATCAACGAAGACGGCTCCCTGTTTAATGAGGAATACACGCTGGTGGCCTGTGCCGATTACGTCCTGCGGCACACCCCGGGCAACACCGTCTCCAACCTCTCCTCAAGCAGGGCACTGCGCGACGTCACCCTCCGCCATGGCGGCTCCTATGCCGCTGCTGCCGTAGGTGAGGTCAACGTGGTCAGGACCATGAAGGAAACCAGGGCCGTGATCGGCGGCGAAGGCAACGGCGGTATCATTTACCCGGCCAGCCACTACGGCCGCGATGCCCTCGTGGGCGTCGCTCTTTTCCTGAGCCACCTCGCCCTTTCACAGCTGAAATGCTCGGAATTGCGCCGCACCTACCCCGACTATTTCACCTCCAAGAATAAAATCGAACTCACCCCGGGAATCGATACCGAAAGGCTGCTGGAGGAGATCAAAACATGCTATAAAAAGGAGAAAATCACCGATATCGACGGGGTGAAGATCGACTTTCCGGAGTCGTGGGTCCATTTACGCAAATCAAATACGGAACCGATCATCCGCATTTATGCGGAAGCCCGGAGCACCGGAGAGGCGGATCAGCTGGCCCGGAAGATGATGGATCAGATCAGGACTTTGGCGGGTATCTGATCAGGCAGGCGGATCTTTGAGCTGGCTGGGCAGAACCGATTACCCTTGAAAGGGGCTCTGGAAAAAACAGAGGAACGGCTGGCTCCTTTCAGAAGTTAAAATTGTCGGGGTCGGCCCCGGTACGGAAGTGCCTGTCGAGGCGGTCGATTCTGGCCATATCCTCCAACGAAATCTCAAAATCGAACACATCGGCATTAGAGAGAATCCTTGCGGCATGGACCGACTTGGGAATGGTAACCACTCCTTTCTGAAGCTCCCAGCGCAGGGTGACCTGCACGGGGCTTTTTCCGTATTTGGCAGCCAATGCCTGTAAAACAGGATCTTCGTTGACCTGCCCCCGCATGATGGGGCTCCAGGCTTCCAGGACGATCCCCTCCGCGCGGCAAAAGGCCTGCAGGTCGGGCTGCTGCAGGTAGGGATGAAACTCCACCTGATTGACCATCGGCCTGATCCGGCACACCGGAAAGAGTTCCTCCAGATGATGAATCAGAAAATTGCTGACCCCGATGGCTTTGATTCTTCCCGAGGCGTAGATCTCCTCCAAAGCCTTCCAGGTTTCCGCAGAAAGCGGCCCCTTGGGCCAATGGATCAGGTAAAGGTCGATGTAATCGGTATCCAGGCGCTCTATGCTCTCGTTGAAGGCGTCAAAGGTCGTCTCATACCCCTGGTCCGAATTCCATATCTTCGAGGTGATGAAAATCTCACCGCGGGAAAGTCCGCTGCTTCTGACCGCCCGGCCCACCCCACGTTCATTGCCATATACGGCCGCTGTGTCGATATGCCTGTACCCCGCCTCCAGAGCAGTCAGCACCGCCGACTCCACCTCATGACCTTCCTTGCTGCGAAAAACACCCAACCCAAAGAGGGGCATCTCATACCCATTGCTCAGTTTAACCGTTGTTTGAATATCCATGACACCAGGCAGTTTTAAGATTTCTTACGGGCAATATACACTTTTTTCCTCACAATGCACTTTGAGTTTGACCTGCTTTCGCCCTCCGATAGTGAAGATGCACATTCTGTTTGATCCGCTTTCGCGCCCCGAAAGTGAAGATGCACCTTTTGTTTGACCTGCCTTCGCACTCCGAAAGTGAAAATGCACTTTCAGTTTGACCTGCCTTCGCGCTCCGATAGTGAAAAAGTGTAGTTTTGTATCCGGTTTAAATGTAGAAAATGAAGGTATACAAATTCGGAGGGGCCTCGGTAAAGGATGCGGCAGGCATCAGGAATGTGGCTTCTATCATATCTCAGGACAACGGAGATCTGATCGTGGTGGTTTCGGCCATGGGCAAGACCACCAATCTTCTGGAGACACTGGTGAAGGCCCATTTTAACGGATGGGATGAGACCATGGAGATCTTTGAGGATTTCAGCCGGTTTCACCTGGAAGTTTCAGAGGAGCTATTCGGAAAAGGGAGCATTCCCGAAGCGATTCCCGCGATGCTGGGAGAGGTAAGGAAAAGACTCGGGATGCCCCCCTCCCTGTTGTACGATTTTGAATATGACCAGTTTATCTGTTATGGGGAACTTCTCTCCTCCCTGATTGTGAGCCACTACCTGGAGGCTGCCGGACAGGCCAACCGCTGGGTGGACATCAGGGTGAGCCTCCGCACCGACGACAAATACCGCGATGCCTCCGTCAATTGGAAGTGGACCGAAATGCTGATTAACAACACCTTCCAGTTCAACGGAACCTCCCTTTATGTTACACAGGGATTCATTGGATCGACGGTGACCAACCTGACCACCTCGCTGGGGCGCGAAGGATCCGACTATACGGCAGCCATCCTGGCCAACCTGCTCAATGCCGAAAGCGTGACCATCTGGAAGGATGTACCGGGTGTGCTCAACGCCGACCCTAAATTTTTTACCGACACCGTCCTGCTCAAGGAACTCTCCTACCGGGAAGCCATCGAAATGACCTACTCAGGGGCCCAGGTGATCCACCCCAAGACCATGAAACCCCTGCACAACAAAAATATCCCCCTGCATGTCAGGTCGTTCCTGAATCCCTCCGAACCCGGAACCATCATCCATCAGGTCGACCACCTGCTGGAGCTGACGCCGGTGTTCATCACCCGGGGCAACCAGGTGCTGATCACCTTTTCACCCTACGACTTCTCCTTCATCACCCCGGAAGACATTTCCAGGGTCTTTGCCCTGGTTTCGGGAAAAGGACTCAAAGTCAACCTTATCCAGAAGTCGGCCATCGACCTGAGCCTGCTGGCTGATGCCCCGGAGATGGGGCTCGAGACCATCATTCTGGACCTGCGGAAAGATTATGAGGTGAAATACAATACGGGACTGACCCTGATTACCATCCGCCATTACACTTCTGACGCGATTGAAAAGCTGACAGCCGGCAGGAAAATTTTCCTCGAACAATACAGCCGTCTGACCGCCAAGATCGCTGTTCAATAACCGGTACCATGGCAGGAATTGGGTGTGAGGAGCGCCCCACAGAAAAAACGAACTATCATGAAGGTAACAGAAGCATTGGGCCAAAGCGGCCGGACCGTTCTCTCCTTTGAATTGCTTCCCCCGCTGAAGGGGAGCGATTCGACACGTATTTACAGGACCATTGAGAACCTGCTCGAATTTGATCCTAAATTCATCAACATCACCACGCACCGTGACGAAATTGAATTCAGGGAGAAGCCCGGCGGGCAGATCGAGCGGCGGGTGGTGCGCAAGAGGCCGGGAACAGTGGCCATTGCCGCTGCCATCCAGCACAGGTATGGCATTCCGGTGGTTCCCCACATCGTCTGCGGAGGGTTCACCCGCAGCGAAACAGAACATGTCATGATCGATCTCCATTTCCTGGGCATTGAGAATGTTTTGGCCCTGCGGGGCGACGGCCTCAAGGGAGAAGCGGTTTTCCGCCCCGAACCGGGAGGCAACGCCCACGCCATCGACCTGGTCAGGCAGATCAATAATCTGAAAAAAGGAATTTACCTCGATCCGGAGCTGAAAAACAGCACCCCACTGGATTTCTGTGTCGGGGTGGCCGGATATCCTGAGAAACATGCCGAAGCCCCCAATATAGAAACCGACCTCTGCTACCTGCGGCAGAAGGTGGAAGCCGGCGCCGACTACATTGTCACACAGATGTTCTTCGACAACCAGGTCTATTTTGATTTCGTGAATAAATGCCGCGAAATGGGTATCACCGTCCCCATTATTCCAGGCATCAAACCCATCGCGCTGATGAACCAGTTAACGGTGTTGCCAAAGATTTTCAGTATTTCTCTGCCCCCGGCCCTGAGTAAAGCCTTACACGGCTGTAAAACCGACGAGGAAGCCCGCAGGGCAGGCACTGAATGGGCCATCAGCCAGGCACGGGAACTCATCGCCACCGGTGTCCCCGGACTTCATATCTACACCTATGGCCTCTCTGATAACGTCAGGGAAATCGCCAAAGCCATATTCTGATCCCCTGCCAGAGGTTTATCAGATGCTCAGCCAACGATGAAACGGAGATAGGATGCCCTGTTCCGGTTTCTGATGTGAAGCAGGTAGGTTGCGGGCCGCAAGCCCGACACATCAAGCAGGAAAGGTCCCCCATGCAAATCCCTTTCAAGAAGGAGCGTTCCGGTAAGGGTATATACGGTCACCACCACCATTTCCTCCGGAGGCATTCCATCTCCTTCGATATGAAGAACCTCCCGGCAGGGCACCGGATAGATCCTGAACGAAGTCTCCCGGGCTGACATTCGTGCCGGGGTCGGGTTTTCCACGGCCACATAAAAGCTGATACGGGCCGTCTGGCCGCAGTTGTTTGTGAACTGGGCAGTATAGACAACCGAATCACGGGGATAAACCGTGATCTCACGTTGCGTGGAAGCTGAACCCCGGATCCACTTCCAGCTACCTCCGGTGGTGGGCAGCGGACTTAGGCGGAGGTATTTGCCGGCAGGAATCCTGACCAGCGTATCGTAAGCCCAGTTGGTTCCCTGGATCTGAAAGCGGGGCACCAGGTCCATCTCATCGCAGGTGTCGGCCACATAGTAGACAACTGTGGAAGCAGCTCCGCAGCCGTTGATGAAGGTTCCTTTGGCCATGCCGGGAACATCAAGGGGTATGGTCTGAGTGGCCTGACTTCCCGGGGTGCCCAGACCGCTCCAGCTCCAGCTTCCTTCTCCATCGGCCCGGGGTATCAGAAGGGCGGAACTCCCCGGGTGTACGGTCAAAAAGGTGCCCTGGACTGCTTCCCCGCCGTCAATGCTCCGGAAGGGGGCCAGAGAGGATGACCGGCAACTGTCGCCCTCCCAGCCGTAATACGTCATAATGGGCGGGACCTCATCCAGGGTCACCACCAGATGATGGGTATACACCTTTTTCAGATAGTCCCGGTCCAGCTCCGTAAGCCAGTCCGTATGCCACTCCATCCACCATGACCACATGATGCCCTGTTTCAGGCATTCATCGGGGTCGGGAGGTATCCCGCATTCATGATAGGCAATGGGAAGCCTGTCCCGGGAGACCTCTTTCGACTTCAGGTACATGGCCGCCTGCGGTCCGTCACCGCTGTTGTAAGTGTCGGCACCCACCACATCGACATACTGGTCGCCGGGATACCAGGCCGGGTCTACCGTCGAAGTATAGCATAATACCCAAATCAGGTTACTGAGGCCACACTCTTTCACATAATAGTCATGCATGGTGGTCCACAGCTTCTTAAAGGCCATGGGTCCCTGTTTGCTCCACCAGAACCAGTTGCCGTCAAATTCATGGAAAGGCCTCCATAAAACAGGCACCCGGGCATCTTCCAGCTGTTGCAGCAAGCCGGCTTTCATCTCCAATTCCCTCCGGAATGCGATGTACTCAGCCGTCCCTTCCTCAAAACAGCGGTTGATGTCAATGGTCATTTTACTCTGTTCGTAACCATCTCCCTTGGTGGGAGCCCCCCAGTGCCACATGATGGTGGGGATTCCTCCCGCCTTCCACCAGCTGATGGCCTTCTGCACCTCCCCGGCATTGTCGCCTGCATGGATAAAATCCATCCCCCTGAGCACCGGCTGCTTCCCGGTGTGGGTCTTAATGTATGCCAGCTCGTCTATCCCCCAGGGGGAGTCCTGCTGCCCTGATAGGATCAGCTTCCCCTTCATGTCAAGCAGGTACCGGTAAACGGCCAGGGCTTCCCGTGACGGGTGAGGGGTGGAAAGGGTATCCGACAGCTGACCTGGGAAGGAACTCCCGGCACAGGTGAAAACGGCACCTAGGAAAAAGAAAAGAAAAGCCCAGGGGACCAGCGGGAAAATTGGCCCCGGATCAACATTATACCTTCCCTGAAAACTCTTTTCTGCCATAAAACGCAATTATTCCGGCGGAACCAAGGACGGAGGGTCAAGCCGGCAGACATCCTCAGACATGACTATTGATAAAGGTTCCTTCCGGTAACTTCTTTCTGGAAGAGGGTATGCGGGTCGTTGTAAAACAGCACGAAATCTTCGGCCGAAGGGTTTCCCGGATGTGGGCCAAAGGGAGCATGTGACGCGCCCTGCCAGGGATTTCGCCACACCAGTACATAGGAGAGGGAAATGGGACGCAGCGTCTCCAGGAGCCTGGCTGTCCACCAGTCGGTTTGGGTGGCAATGGGCCCTCCCGTTTCGCTCACGGCCCCGATTTTGGTTCTGGCAGCGGCCAGCCGGGAGACCGTCTCCGCACAGTTCTTCAGGGTTTCCGGGAAATCAGGCCCCCGGTCATAGAGGTCAAAGGCCATCATATCAATGACATCATCGCCGGGATAGCGCTCCAGGTACTCCTCTTCCGTGGAGAAACGGTCGGTCGAATAGGCATACAGGAGATGGTGGATGTTTTTGGTATCGCGCAGGTATTCCACGGTCATCCGCCATAACGACTTGTATTCCTCCACGGTACAAAGGTTCTTCCCCCACCAGAACCAGCTGCCGGTATGTTCATGGTAAGGCCTGAAGATCACCGGAATGAAGGTGCCGTCCCCACTTTTCAGCGACAGCAGAAAGCCGGCCAGTTTGTCGAGGTAACCCAGGTAAAGATCATGTTTCCCGCCGCCGGGAAGAACAGATTTGACCGCTTCCGCGGAGGAGACATCCCATGCTGATCCTCCGGTGAGCGGATTCCGAAGGTGCCAGCTGACCGTATTGACCCCGCCCCTCCGGTACACCTCCTGAATCTTGCTCCGGATCGTGTCGAAATGGACCGAATCGAGACTGTAGGGTTCCCCCAGTTCAAGATGACCCAGTTCCCACCCGTAAACCGCCGGATAATCACCGCACACCTCCTTCACATCGGAGCGCCCCACCTCATAGACCCAGCCCACACCGTACACCAGGTCATCCTGGTGACCAAACATCAGCCCTTCCTTCTGTAAGGCAAGCAGATTCTGGTACAGATTCACCGTCTCCCGTGTAGCCAGGGGATCGGCAGGTACGGGCCCCTGATCTGCCGTACATCCGGCAAGCAACAGAACCCCCACCAGTGCTCCTGAAAATTTCTGAATGATTTGCATGATTTTACCTGTTTATTTTCTGCTTTCTACTTTCTGCAATCAATTTTCCGGATAAATATAAAGGATAATGCCACGATGTCCATGAAAAAGAGAAAAAATCCCTGAATGAAAATCGCATGGTGCTCCGACCACAAAAGGACATGAAAATTGCTCCATGCGAAACGAAGTTCGGCGGAGCACCGCGGAGCCAATTCCATGGGCGTGAAGAGCCGTTATTGGCTATATGTCGATATTTAACTGAAGAACAAAGCATTAAATAACAACTTTACTAATTAAAAAAAAGCGGCATGCCAGCGAAACGCGTAGTCATTGCGGGAGGAGTATTTGAGGTGATTGGTTTCCATTCAGGAGAGTACTGATAGTTTTCACCCGGAACAAAAATGACAAACCTCAACACTTTCCGGGCATGGTAATTTGGGTAACTTCTATATATTTGTCAAATAACAAATTACATAGTACAACCATGATGATCCGGCAGACCCATACAATGACTTTCCTTCTTCTGTTTTTTCTTTCGTGCCAGCTTTCAGGCGGTGAAAACTACCCTGACGGGAACTGGCCGCAATGGCGGGGGCCGATGCATACAGGTGCGGCACCACTTGGCCAACCGCCCGTGGAATTCAGTGAAACGCAAAACCTGAAATGGAAAACGGTTATCCCCGGGAAAGGGCATGCCACCCCCATCGTGTGGGGAGACAAAATAATCCTGGCCACCTCCGTTCCCACCGAAGAAAAGGCCACCTCCGGCAGTACCGGAGGCCAGCAGGGTGAAACAGCCGGTCCTATGGGTGCCATGCGCAGCGAATTCATCCATGAATACCGGGTGTTACTGATCGATCGCCATAACGGGAAAATCCTCTGGGAGAAGAGTGTGGCCAGGGAAATGCCCCAGGAGGGAACCCACGAGCTGGGAAGCTGGGCTTCCAACTCCCCCTGTACCGACGGGGAACTGATCTTTGCCTATTTTGGGTCAAGGGGGATTCACTGCCTCGATTTTAACGGCAACATCCTCTGGCAGAAAGATTTCGGGCAACTCAACAAGCATATGAGTTTCGGAGAGGGGGAATCTCCTTACCTTTACAAGGAGCGTCTTTTCATTCAATGGGACCATAACGGGGAGTCTTTTCTGGTGGCTCTCAACAAAAAAACCGGAAAGGAGTTATGGCGTGCCGCCCGTGAGGAGATCACCTCCTGGGCGACCCCCCTGGTGATTGAGGTGAACGGCCGGGCACAGGTGGTCACCAGCGCCCCCAACCAGGTGCGGAGCTATGATGCGGAAACAGGAGAACTCCTATGGACCGCCACAGGAATGACCCGCAATACCATTCCCAACCCCGTCTATGGCGACGGCATCCTCTACCTGGCTTCAGGCTTCCGCGGCAGCGCCCTGATGGCCATCGACCCATCCAAAGCCAAAGGAGACATTACCGGCAGTGAAGCCATTCTCTGGAGCTACAACCAGGACACCCCCTACACCCCCAACCTGCTGCTCATGAATGAAAGACTCTATTTTCTGCGGGTCAACAACGGCTTTCTCACCTGTCTCGATGCCAAAACCGGAGAGGTCATCTATTCCAAAGAAAAACTAGAGGGCATCAGCACCCTCTTCTCCTCTCCTACCGGTGCCGACGGGAAAATTTACATTGCCTCCAAAGGGGTGGTGCTGGTCCTCAAGGCCGGCGATCACTTTGAACTGCTCGCCTCCAATCCGCTCGACGACGACTTCCATGCTTCACCGGTCATCGTGGGCAGGGATCTTATCCTGAGGGGTTTCAACTCCCTTTATTGTTTTTCGGAATAGTTCCGCAGAACATGGCCCAGCCTTCAAGGGAGTTTCAGGTTTTTTGCAAGCCGGTGGGTGCCGCCTGCAACCTGCATTGCAGCTACTGCTATTACCTCTCCCGGAAGGATTTGTATCCCGCCGGAACCTTCCCCCTCATGAAGGAAGAGCTTCTGGAGGAGTATATCCGCCAGCATATCGATGCCACCACTGACGACACGCTCTTTTTTTCCTGGCACGGAGGGGAACCTACCCTGGCCGGATTGGAGTTTTTCAGGAAGGCCGTTGACCTGCAAAAAAGGATGCTTCCGCAGGGGAAGCGGCTGGTCAACGGGATTCAGACCAACGCCACTTTACTCGATGAAGAGTGGTGCCGGTTTCTGGCCGAAGCCCATTTCCTGGTGGGCGTCAGTCTCGACGGTCCCGCACAAATACATGATCTCCATCGCCAAACCGCAGGTGGAAAAAGCAGTTTCGAGGCTACCCTCCATGGATACCGCCTGCTGCAAAAATTCGGGGTGACCACCGAGATCCTCTGTGTGGTCCACGCTTTCAATGTCAACTATCCTCTGGAAATCTACCGTTTCTTTAAAACGCTGGGAGCCCGATACCTCACCTTTCTGCCCCTGGTGGAAAGAAAGCCAGGCCCCACGGGTGGCGTGACCTCCTCCACGGTGCCTGCCTTGGCTTTCGGGCGCTTCCTGGCCACGATCTTCGATGAATGGGCAGAAGAGGATATCGGAACGGTCACCATCCAGCTTTTTGAGGAAGCCCTGCGTGCCGCCTTCGCCCAGGAACATACCCTCTGCATTTTCAAGTCCGAATGCGGAGGAGTCCCCGTCGTGGAACACAATGGCGATGTATACTCCTGCGATCATTATGTAGATCCCGCCCACAGACTGGGAAATCTCCGGGAGCATCCACTCTCCCATTACCTCGATTCACCCCGCCAGAAAGCCTTCGGAGAAGCCAAAAATTCGACCTTGCCACGGTATTGCAGGGAGTGCCCCGTGCTGGGAATGTGCCACGGCGAATGCCCCAAAAACAGATTGATCACCACCCCCGACGGGGAAGCCGGTCTGAACTATTTGTGTGACGGTTACAGGCTCTTCTTCAACCATTGCCTTCCCATGGTGGAAGCTTTAAAAACACTGAACACTGACACATGAAGACACCACGTCTCCGGGAGACGATCATACCTGGGCATTAAGCCCCTGTGCAGAGCGTGGTTAGTGCCTTTGTTTCCTTGTGTTTAAAGATTCGGGGCAGCCTATTTCAGCTTCTCCCTAAAGAAAGCCACCGTACGGCTCCATGCCAGTTTGGCCGCCTGCTCGTGGTACCGCTGGGGTGCACTGTCGTTGTTGAACCCATGTCCTGTACCGGGATAGATAAACGACTGGAATTCCTTGTTGTTCTCTTTCAGGGCCTTCTCATAGGCCTCGATGCCGGCATTGATTCTCTGGTCATTTTCAGCATAATGGATCAGCAGGGGGGCCTTGATTTTGGGGACCTCTTCGGTTTTGGGCTGGCTCCCGTAATAGGGTACTGCTGCGTCGAGGCTGGGACAATTCACCGCCACCTGGTTGGTCATGGCGCCGCCCCAGCAGAAACCGGTGCATCCCACCTTGCCGTTGCTCAGGGGGTGCGTCTTGAGGTATTTGACAGCGGCTACATAATTGTTGACGGTTTGCGCGGCATCCAGCTTACCCATCATCTCACGTGCCGAGGTGGTATCTTCCGGAGTTCCTCCGAGCGGACTCAGGGCATCAGGGGCCAGCGCCAGAAATCCCTCCCCGGCCATACGGCGGGTCACTTCCCTGATGTGGTCATTCAGCCCAAAGATCTCCTGGATCACGACCACGGCCGGAAATTTCTTCCCTTTGGAGGGATGCGCCAGATAGGCCTTCATCTCACACTGGTCACCCTGGTAGGTCACCGCCTCCGCCAGCACCTCACTGATCTTCTTCCGCTTTTCGGCCGCCGACAGTTGGTTATCCTCCAATAGAGGCAAAAGGGTCATGGCGGCCGCAGTGCTTCCGGTCATCAGGGCCAGCCTTTTCAGAAAAATACGGCGACCGGTATGGCCGCTGCGATAATCATCATACAGCGCATTGATTTTCTCTTCCATGGTTTATGTTCTATATTGATTCATCCAGTTGCTGCTAACGATAAAGTTACAAAAAATTGAATCGTGACTCGATTGGTTTTTGAAAAAGCGTAAATTTGCAGCCCACGGGGATATAGCTCAGTTGGCTAGAGCGCTACATTCGCATTGTAGAGGCCGGGGGTTCGAATCCCCTTATCTCCACCGCCGTCATTGATTATCAGATATTTAAACCGGGGTTAGGCAACATTTAGGCAACCATTTGAAAAATCAGTAATTCCCTCCGGGTTCCGGCAAAATGATTTATCTTTGTTGGTGTGATCACGCCATGATCATATTTTGAACACGGGGGGCGGCCAGAGGGTCGCCTCTTTTTGTTTTTGGCGCGACGGTATAGCCATTTTGCCGCGTTTCATATTCGGGCCGGTATATTGTGCCACTTCGGGCAAAAGTCGCTTAAAATCGTTTTGGTGGCCTCCCGTGGCTCTCCGCCTCAACTGCGGCCTGTGACCCCTGACTAATGATCACAAAAAAACCCGACGGGCATCACTGCAGGCCGGGTATAAAACAAAAGGAAACGGGATCAATTCAAAACGGTTTTAAAATATTCATCGCCCTGTTTTTGTATCCGATCCAAAACAACCCCACGGTTAATAAGATCTTTTCTCAAAACGTCGATTGTGTTCTGACGGAATTTCAAATCTTCCTTATACCCGTTGGCAAGTCCCTCTAAAAACTCTATTGTCCGCAGTTGGGAATTATACCCTTCGGCCAGTATCCGGGTGAAAAATGCAAGGTCATCAAACGAAATTTCGTTTTGATCCACAAAGGCCATCCATTCCTCAATGCTGCTTTTTTTGTCTGGTTTTTTCATGGTTACGTTGTTTTTAAAGGGTTATTCTTCCGCGAATTGGAAAAACTCAAATACATGTTGCAACCGATCCAATGTAATAGGCTCGGGAGTCATCCGGTCACTCATGGTGGTGGTCCCTTCGTATTTGGTACGGACTGCAACATAATCGGCCAGCAATAACAGATATTTGTTTTGTAGGTCATGGATTGCGTCGGCATAACAGCCGGGGCGCTCATCCGAAAACAGCGATTCAAGTTCTTTAACTCCGATCAGGTATTTACCCAATTTTACAGACTGTGATTTTTCTTCTTTCGTGTTCATATCAATCAATTTGTTTTAAAAGTTGTTCAAATTCATCCAGCGGCTCCGGCTCCCGTATCCCCAACCGGGCGCGGCTGGTAGGGTCCAATCCAAACAAGGCGCCAATGTCCCGGATATTCTTTTGCGACTGGTTCCTGATGGTGGTCCACGGGCTTATGGCTTGGTACCCGGTCGATGTCGTTGTGATCATGTTTTCCGGGTCCTGCAGCTTGGCGGCTGCGATCTGATAGGTGTAACATTCATTTGAGAGTACGGCCAGCAAATTAACGTCACCTTCATAGATTGACTTTTGCGCCATGATGAGGCGACACGTTTCCGTAAAAATCACCTTCGCCTGATCATTCAACCAGTCGGGAGGCGCTGGTAACTTTGTGAGTGGTTCGCCGGTAATCTGCCCTTCTTTCATCCGGCTCGGCCGGGTCCCGGTGAGCTTCTTAAGCTCCGCGGGTTTCGATGGTCTTCCTCTTAACATATGCAATAATTTAGATTATTATATTTAAACACCCCTATTGGAATTATGTACGTGTGAACGCTTGGTAATCGCGCGGTGTCATGTGTCTGACAGGGAGCGATTTTCGGGGGCATCTGGTTATCAGGTACTTATCCCTACCACGCCTATTCCATTTCCTCTCCTGTGACTGTCGTGCTGCTTCTGAAAGATCGTTTGTTTTCATACTACTGGTAATTTATATTCATGATTATAAAACTCCGGTGACGGTCGTTCATGGTTTTGGGTTATAGGTTATTGGAGATAATTCATATTTATGATTATAAAACTCCGGTGACGGCCATTTCTTCAATGGTGACCCCTTCCGGTGATCTTCTGATGTTATGGCCCCTTCGTTCCACGCTGTCATCTCTTGAAGCCGGGACCATGCACGCGGCCCGATCACCTTCTCCATTTCATTACTTAATAGGTTAGTCGTTGCATACAATTCCAACCATTGAACCCGTTTAAACCGATCATAACGGGAACAAATAATGTCCGCCAATAGGTTTGTTTTCGTTCCAAAATAGTTACCTTCAGTTGTTACCCCGATGTCATCCAATATGAGAATGTCACCAAAAGACCTATCGTAATATTCGAACCCTTCCGATAAAAATTGTTTAATCGCATCCCGTGGCGTTAAAAGCCAATATGAAATACTTTTCCCTTTTACCGGGTGTATGGTGGTTAATATCTGCTGTCTGAACTCGGTCCACAATAATAGCAAGGTTGTTTTACCACTACCAACCGGACCATGTAACACAATTCCGCGCTTTTCTGATTTTCCCGCTGCGATCTTGGCCAACTGATCTATTGCCGGTTCATTGAATTGATTAAGCACAAACTCCGGGTAAAACTGTTTGATGTACTCCCGAAACATGCGGACCATTACCGGGACCTCATCACCCTGATAACCGATATAAACCTCATCACCCCGACCGTCGCCGTACCGGATCAATTTGCCGTATTTACCAACAAATTTGATGTAATAGGTATAGAATTCATTTGATTGTGTCGGCAGCGTGCTGAGCCGCTCCAGCAAGTTCTTTAATTTCTGATCCATTACGTTTACATTTTTGTAGTGAAATGAAATGTTTGTGTGTCCCATGGATTGCCTGCCTGACAATCTGTGTTGCTACCGTGGTATCTCCTGCAGATAGTTCGTTTAGGTGCTGAAGTTGCTCCCGTTGGGTTATCGGTGCCAATGTGGTGCGGAATTGCTGTTTATTGTATTTAATCCAGCGTATAAATACAGGTTGTATTTTTTTTTCGAAGTCAGTTAAAAAAACATTCTCATCATTATTTTCATTCTTTTCCTTCTTATTCATTCTTGTTAGGGGGTCACTTTCGGTTCCATTTTCGGTTCCATTTTCGGTTCCACTTCCGGTTCCACTTTCGGTTCCAATCCTTTGATATTTTTCCCAATTCACCACTGATAACAGGGTTTTTCTTCGGTTCCCTTTTCCCAATATTTCACGCGTTATCATCGCATCATTTTCTAACAAATTCATGAAATTTACGGTTCCCTTTTTATTCGTGCCGAAAAGCTGGGCCCACTGCTCCAATGTCCGGAATGATTGCCCCGGATTGCAGGTGTGAACCTCGTTACCAACCGGAAACTTATTTGCCTGATGGTTCACGTTTAACAGGATTGTCACCCACCATTTAAAATACCGGTTATCCTGCCAGATCCAATGATCCTGTGTACTCCGGTGCAACTTTACCCAACCATTCATTTCTGAAAGTTTTGATTGTACCACTGCAGGAATCCGGTAAAATCCCGGGCGATGATGTACGTACCTCCGGCCCTCTCCACCTCATCCTGATAACGACGCTGCGCATCACTCTGCCGATCCCGGCCAGCTTTAACCTCGATCTTAACCGATTGTCCCGCGATGGTGGCCGATATGTCGGCGGTTCCGTTGGTCCCGGTTCCATGCACCCACTCAAACCTCCCGACGGTACGGCGACGGCCCATCACGTCGGTATAGGTCAGGGTTCGATCAATAGGGCGGCCGGTGTTGCTGATCCGTTCCGCCTGATGGCCCTGCAACCGGAGAAACGAAACAATGCACCGGGTCAGGCCATTGGCGCTATCGTCGCGGAATTTAACAGGGGCCAGCCATTCCGGGGGTGTTTTCGGGTACCTCTCCCGCTTGGCGGAATCGGCCAGCGACTCCAATTCTTTAACGGCGTCACTCTTGGAATAACGAGTCTTATTCATGGCCGATCAGGTTTAATTTATTCAACGCCTCATCCAAACGCCGGTAACACCATGCCCATTCTCCAAACGCTTCGGGGCGCGGGTAACTGATTGTTCCGAAACGCGGGTTTTCCAGTCTTTTGAATACGTGGTAATATAAAACACCACCTACATTCAATTCGTAGCAAAATGCCCACCTTCTCGTTAAAATACGGGCAAATTCAAAACCTTTGTAGGGTCCAATTCCGGTAAACCTCAACGGCGGCTCTCTTAACGGCAAAAATCCCGTATCTTCGTAGCTGTGGTTAGGGCCGTTGCTCGGGAGGGTGGCGGCTTCTTTCATACCTCCAATGGTTTGATAGCTGCCTCGACTTCCGCGCGCTTGTAATAGACGCGACCGGCCAGCGCATAGGCTTTGAGCTTCCCCCGCTTGGTCCAGTTGTGGATTGTTGAAAGATCCACGTCTAAAAAATCCCTCACCTCGTTCCGGGTCATGTACTCCGTTGGCTGCTTCGGCTGAAAATCTGCTTTGAGCTTTTCCACTTCCGCGCGGACCCCTGCGATGATTGCGCCCTGCAATTCTTCCGGGGTGATCTGAATTAACTGAATTGTTCCTGTTTGCATGTCAATAATTTTATTTATTGATAGCAAAAGTCGCCGTCACTTCGTATTGTCACAAATATGGAAACGTACATTTCACAGTATGAAAACATGCTTCCGATTATTTCAACTTTATACGCTGCTTTGCATGGTTGTAAATCAGGTCTTTGGCATGTGTTCTACAAACGTCGTATTGCTTCCAACCTTCACCTAAATAAACGTCAAAGGTTTCATCTAGCCAATCTTTGTACTCTTTTGGGCCGATATTCTCATAAATAAAACCATCATCTTTGAGCTTCCAGTAAATGAAACTATAATCAGCCAACTGATAGCGCTCCCTTACCGATGATTGAAATTCCTCGAATAACTGCCAGCCCTCCACGGTTTTGAATATACGGGGGTATGGATTTACGGCGATGGCCGTGGCGGTCACCGGTTCCGGGGTCGGGGCCGTGGTGCTGGTCAGTCGCTCCGCCTCATCAACGCAACTGCGGATAAAATTTATATTCCCTATCGTTAAACTTTGCCACAACCTCCCGCCGGTATACTTCATTAGGCTCAACCGGGGTTCCGGTATGTCCTTATCGGGGTTATCGTCTTGCAGGTAGGTGTAAAGGCGCAACTCATCTATGTAATCTGCTTCCAGCTCATCCACGGCGCGACGGCAACCGTCGTAAAATTCTTCCGGGGTGTAATACTGGTCCGCTGCTTTGCGTTGCTCCCGCTGCAGGTGACGGATCAGGTCAGGCTCGGCCAGTCCGTCGGTGATAATTGCCATGTAATCCATATTGAACACGTTTTGAATGTAGGTGATGTTTCTATTTTGCCTCCCGGATAACGGTCAATGTCGGCTGTTTGGTGGCCTCCAGCGATTGTTTACGCCAATATTCCGCGATCTGAACCGCGTAGTCATTCGAGGTTTTGCCAATGTACTGCAGGAATTGTTGTTCCGTGCTGTGGGCCGTTATGCTGATCAGTAACGCCGTGGGCATCTCTCCGTAAAAGTTCGATGCAAAGGAACGACGGCAAGCATGGGAGGTGATCAGCTCGTATTTAGGGAATGTCCCGGTAACCTTCCGATGTTTCCCGTCTTCCAATTTTTCCATCTTACCACCATAAACAGGCTGATTAATCCCGGATAACTTGCATACGTCTTTTATATACTCATTGAACCGCTGGTCAGATAGTTTATATGGAAAATTCCCGCCGTTGCGATCGAGGATCTCTTTTACCTTCGGGTGTAAGGGTATAGAAACATGCTTCCCGGTTTTCACCTGCACCAGCTCGATTAATTCCAGCCCTGCACGGTGTACGATGTTCGCACTGGTCAGGCGCAACAAGTCGGAAACCCTTTGCCCGATGTAACAACCGATGATTAACCATTCGCGGGCGTTATCCAGCGCGGGCCGGGTGAACCGGGCCTGCTCGATCTTTTCCAGCTCATCGAATGTTAAAAAGATCTTTTCCGATTTTTCACTGAAACCACGAACACGACGCAACTGCACCGACGTTTCTATTCCGTTGGCCTCGGCATCCAAACAAACGGTTTTCAGAAATTTGATATACCGGCCTGCGGTGTTGGCTCCCAACCGGTCCACCTCCCTCAACCACTTAATCAGATCATTCCGGAACGTGGGTGTAACGTCTTTGACGAGGTATTCCCGGCCTGTGTGCTTCTGATAGTCTGCGATCTTATTTTTTAGGGTTGTGTACTTCCGTATCGTGCTGATGGTTGCACCGCGTCGGCCATTGGGAAACTCTTTATAGGGGAGGTGAGAAATGTACGTTTCGATGTACTTTAACAGTTTATCCTGATCCGTCGCCTTACTGATCCCGCGGGAACGGTCTATCTGATCCTGCAACCACTCGGCCGATGGTTCCGCCGTTTCATTTAACCCTGTTTCTATTCTCTCGGCCAGCTTTTTTAACCGGGCGATCAGGTTTTTATTGTCTTCATCGTTTTGCTTGGGTAGATTGGTGGTGTTGCTCCACTGCTTCGGGTCGATGAGGTACCCGGTTTTGCGTCGGAAAATTTGCCCGCGACGGATTGAAACGTTAATGTAAATGTTCGCCGGGTTGCTGGTGCTTTGAAGAAAGAAACGGATTGTTGCCATGATCTTTTTTTCTATTGAACACTTCAAAGGTAGAAATTTTTTGATTATGGTTGCCTAAGTTAGGCAACATTTAGGCAACCGATTTTAAATAATATGGTTTGCAGGGTCACCCGGAATTATTGATAAATTTGATTAAAGTCCAATGTTTGCAAGGGTTTAAGCTATGTTTTGGGTGTTGAATGTTATTTAATATAATCATCGAAAATTGACGGGTTCGGCTCCCCTTATCTCCACTTAAAACGCTTAACTGAAAGGAAGTTATACGATATTTCACAGAAACATCACTTTCTTTCGTTATAAAGCGGCGGCGGCAAGATTTTTTTTATCTTTGCCCCGTCAAAACAGGGGTTGTTAGCTCAGTCGGTTCAGAGCGCATGCTTCACACGCATGAGGTCACTGGTTCGAATCCAGTACAGCCCACCAAAACAGAGAGTATGATTCCATCATGACTCTCTTTTTTTTTTAAGCCATGCATCACATCCTTTCACCAGGCTCACCTCCCCTTCAGGGTTTAAACCACGCAGTCATGATGAATAATCGTGAGCGGTCGCAGTCTGGTCCTCTGGCGGTCGTGGTCAGTTTTCTTCCCCCCTCCATGTGGATTCACCGGCCCCCTTCTGTTTATGGCCCCAGTGCCTGACAGGCAGGATTTTCCTTTCCGATTCGCTGTAAATCCTTTCTCCGGCAGGCTTCAGGGCGTTCCCTGAAAGCGGAAGTTTCTGGTCGAAACCAGGATGAAGGGGATAGGCATTCATTTTTTCTGCCGGAAAGATGGAAAGCATCCCCAGGATGTCGCTCAGGTGACAGGAAGCGCGCAGCCAGGGAATTTCCCTTCCCCGGGGAATAATGACAGGCATCCGGTGGGCTGGCAACTTATGGAAAAGGGCGTTTCCGGGTACCGTGATCAGGGCAAATCCGGGGATTTCGGCTTTCGTGACAGGATGAACCCAGATATCGTACAAGCCGGCCATGCCAAAAGGGCGTTCCCGGTCTCTCAAATACACCAGCCAGGGCTGTTTCCCGGCTGCCGACCACCCTACAAAGGCGTCGGCAATGACCACACAACGCCGGGTAAACAACGGCTTCCTAAAGGCCGGCTTCAGGAAAATAGCCGGGCTTCCGCTGTAGAACGGATCATTCCTCTGGTTCTTTCCCCCTTCGGCCCGGGCATGGATCAGGTTCCATGGCTCCTGCGCCCCGGCAGGGGTATACCCGAATTGCATCAGGGTCAGCTCCCGCGGATCCTGTTGCGTGATCACCGGCGTTTCATCACCCGGGCTGACGACAATCCGGGGCACCCACTCCAACCTCCCCGGAACCCTTACCGTGAAACGCTTTGCGATGGTTTCCAGACTACTGGCCAGTATAAACTTCCCGTACATGATTATATTCTGATCATCTATGTGATTACAATATAATCCATCCGGAACATTTCTCTCCCTCTTCAGCTTTTTTTCTGTAAGCGACGCTCCATCTGAAACGAACGTTTCCGGTGACTTCACCTTCTGTGAAAATAGGGAATGGTTACTTTTTGATCATTTTCCTGACGGCGATCCGGCCATCAGGGGTTTCCACGCGCACCATATAAATCCCTGGTTTCAGTGCGCCTACCGGAAGCTGAAGGGTATTCACGCCCCTTCCCGAATGCGGATTCATGAATACCCGTACTGGAATTCCGGAGGTGTTATAGAGCGACAATCTGCATTCTCCCGCTGTCTCCGACAAAATGGTCATATAGAATAATTCCGCCACGGGATTGGGCCATATGGCCACTACGGGATCAGGGGTTTTGGTGACAGCGGAGGAGGTTGTATACCCTATGGAAGGCAATTCAGCGCCTTTTGGATAGAGCTGGCCCTCCTTTCCGGCCAGATAGATACGGGTCCATTCAGGACGCTCGGGCACATCCTCCTGCCATACCAGTTTTTCCCACTCCTGGTCGGTCATCCTTTTAAAGTTTTCCGTCACTGTTTCGTAATAGGAAAGCAGGGGCCCGGCAAATGCGGTCAGGAGACCGGGGTTATCGGGGTGGCAGGCGAGGAAAACGCCCAGGTTGACCTTTCCCGTGGACGTGTGCAATACGCGGCCGACGACATGCCCTGATTCATCGGTGGGTTGGGTATGCACATCCACGATGGTGTGGTCCCATTCGGAAGCGTCCCAGACATCAAAGAAAAGGTCGGCATACCACCCTGAATAGGGAGGTTCCCCGCTCATGGCATGGTGAAAAAGCATGCTTCTGAGCCATTCCCTCTCGGCTTCGGAGAAGGGTTCACCCGCTAGTTCCTTCCGGGCCAGAGTCTCCAGTTTGGCCATCACCTCTCCGAAATGGGGAAAGAATCCGATGACCTTACTGATTTCGGGGGAAGCAGCCTGAAGGGTTCCGAAGAAGCGGGCGGCGTCTCCAGCGAATTCCTTCAGCCGGCGGTAAAAAAGAGGATAGGGTTCCACAAAGGAGGCTGGGAAGGAACAGCCAGTGCCTCCCGTGTAGGATTGTTTGGCATACAACAGGTTATCATGGCGCAATTGTGACCATCCCGCCAGTTGGGTGTTGATTTTCTCCTGGTGCCAAGCCGCCGTTTGCATGAAAAGGGGCAGATCCTTCTCCTCCCCGCCCTGATGCAGGGCACGCAGAGCACTGAGCCACACGTTGTAGAGGCTGCCCTGCCAGAAGGTCTCCGGCCGGGCATCGGTAAGGTACCTCAGGTTGGCCAGTTGGCCGGCATAGGGGTATTTGTTAAGTTCGTCACGCAGCAGGGGCAGGGCATCGTTGTTCCCCAGCACAAACAAGGCATCGAGAGGCGAGGGCATCATCCGCATCACCTTCTGCCCGTTGTACACCACCCTGTCAAAGACCACATTTCCCAGGATATAGGAATCTATGATAAAACGCTGACCCGACAAACGCCAGGACACAGGCAGTAAGCCCGGTTCCACGGCCCAGGGATCCATCAGAAAGAAATCACTCAGGATCTGCTGGGCCAGGAGAGGATCTTTCCCCAGGGTTTGCTGCAATTCCCGCGAAAGAGAAAGGTCGGAAAGCTGTACCGCAGAGGTGATCCCCATCCCTGTCAGTACCTTTCCGAACGCTTCGGGAGTGATGTTATCACACGCCCCCACCATAAAGGTGATGACCTTCTCATTCCAGTCGAGGAGTTCCAGTTCCGGGGTGAACCGGCAGAGTTCGTTGAGCAGGAAGGCCCCCTGGTGCATTCTTTGGATTTCCTGGTCGGTCCAGGGTACCTCCCATGGGTTTTCCGGCGGAGGTGTCAGCAGAAAATCGGTCCGGCCCAGCCACATCATGGCCCGGAAATAGGGCTCCAGCGACTTAAGCCCCATCCACTTGTCCTGTTCCGTATAAACATAATGACCGCGCACCGTAAACTGACTGAAATCGAGCTTCCGCGATCGTTCAGGGAAGGTAAACAGGGGTATATCTGCCAACTTTTCACTTCTAACTGCATTCCACACCCGGCTTATATCCTCTGATGAAGCCACATGTCCCTCCTTCAGGGTACCCGTCATCAGAGAATGGGCGATGGTCACATACAGGTCAGCATCGGCAAGCGCATCGGCAAGAACCTTGTTGTCGCCATATTTGGTGGCAAGAAAAGAGAAATTGGTGTAGAGTGCTTCCAGAAACTTCTCCAGGTTCACCGTCATCACCTCCCGCTCCAGGGTTTTCAGGATCTGGTCGTACGACATATGCAGGGCATGCAGGATGGCATCGGTGGTCACGAAAACGGGAAGATCGTGGTTATATACCGTATGGAAAGCATGACCAAAAGCGGAAAAGGAGATCCGTTCGGTGACCATGAACAGATTGCGCCGTAAAAGGGCCTCTTCGTCACGGGTAAGCTCCAGGGCAGCGATCATCTCATCAAGGTACAGCACCTTACTGAAGTCGATGCCTTTGTCAAAGTCCCTGAGATAAAACTCTGCAGGCCGGTTGTACTGGTTTTCAAGCTCTGCGGCAGTAAGGGTTCTGTTCCGCTCCCGCACATCGGGGAAGTTTGCGGGCTGAAAGGCCTGGCCATAACCCGGAAAGGGGAGCAGAAAGAGTACTGCTGCCCACAGGCTAAAAAAACGCCCCATCACTTATGGTTTTTATTTTGTAGACTGATATTAAGGCAAAAAGGTTGCGTTATCGCTTACATTTTTAAAGGGGATATCTCCACTGGGCGAAGAGTATCATGAGCCATTAGGGGTACCAGTACTACTTTGAGTGCCGGAGGAGAGGTGTGGTACTGTCGATGGTCAGCGTATCAGCCGCAGCCATCTTCACCCAGTAACCCTTACCAGGCACAAACGTCCCGATCATGCTTTTCCACCCCCCCCATTCACCCAGGTTTTCTATGGCAGCTCCTGTCTCATCCTGAAGCTTCACCAGGGTCTGACGGTCGATCAGTTGCTGAACGACCTGCAGGCCATCCTGCATCTCCCGGCAGGGAAAACCGATGTAGTTCCATCCGGACTTCAGGGGAATTTTTAGGGGATATTCAGCCTTCATGCCAGCGATATCCACCCCGCAGGAGGCTAAAACCTTTATTTTGTAGCCCTCCGTTATGCTGATATTCCCAATATCGTTTGTCCACCCTTCGGGTTCGCCCTGGTCCTCCAGGTTGTTTCCTGATTCATCCACAATCATGACCAATAAGCCCTGGCTGATCAGGGAATCGAAGAGCTCCTTCAGGTCGGAATTGTCGGGAACCACGTTGACCGAAAAGAGGTTCCAGCCGGGATTCAGATAAATGGTCAAAGTATCGGGGTCATCCCTGACACACCGGATGCTGTAGCCGTAATCTTTATAATCATAATATCGCTGCACCTTGGTGTTGTCGTAGTTCAGCCTTCTCTTCCAGGCTTGGGTGGCAGAATATTCTGAGGCTGACCACCAATGTCCCACGCCTCCCAGACTGCTGAATAAATCACCGCCACGTACACCTCCCGGAAGTGCCGTGAACCCACTAGAATTGGACCCGTTTCCCAGGTCGATCCATCCTTCCTGGGCTTTCATCTGTGTTCCCTGGTCAGTACCCCGGAAGCCTATGCCGTCGGCCTGGGTACTGTTCATTCCCAGAAACATCTCCAATTGTTTCCATTCTGTATCGCCCGGGAGATGCCATCCTGCCGGACAAGCCCCCTGCACGCCCGAAGGATTCGCATCGCTGCCCGGGACTCCCCCTGTGGCTGCAGGCCAGTTGTATAATACCCCGTAGGTCACAAAATTCTGCGTGGCCTTTGCCTCTTCCACATCAACACCTTGATAACCATATACATAATAATACGGATTGGTTTCCGATTCAACAGTGGGCGGACTGACAGCAGGCAACCAGGCCAGATTTTCAGCAAACCACCACTGGTCTCCAATCTTTACGGTTGCATAACTCTGTCCATCGCGGGAATCGGTATAACTCCCCGTTGCGGGAAATGGCACCTGTGCTGTAACCCCTGTCACAATTAAACTGACCGCCATGACCAGACTGGCAACGGATTTCACCCCCTCTTTCATAAGCATGGTTCTAATCCTCCGATACAATCCAAACACTGTAAATAAGCTGGCTCACATTTGTATTACGTACGTAATGATTTACTAAATATACTCATTTTTAATATAATAACAAACCTTCAGGCCAGGAATTTGTACAAATCAAGTTGGTGCATCAGTAAAACAATGGAGATTTGCCTGCTTTTTAAATAAAGAAAAGAGGGTGGCGGTCCTTTCAGAAGTGGAATGCCACTCCCATGTAGCCATTTCCGGGCATGCCGGGGTAATAGTATCGGGGTTCGGCATTGGGAGCGGCGAAGGCGTTGACCACGATCATGGAGGCGTATTTTGTTTGGGTGAGGTTCCCTATGCCGGCGTGGATACGCCATTGGCAGCCGTGGCCGGCCGGGAAGAAGGCTTCCGCCCTGAGGTGGGCCAGAAAATAACCGGGCTGCTCCACGGTGTTGGCATCATTGAGGAACTGGCGCCCTGTGTGGGTCAGGTGAACCTGTGTTTCCAGCGAGGAAATGGGCCTCCAGACCAACAGGCCCTGCACCGAGGTTCCGGGGATTCCTGGCAAATGACGGCCGTCAAATACCTCCCCGTCATCGGTAAAATCGATAAAGCGGTTGACCGACCCTGTGAAAGTCACCCGCGAGGAAAGCGCCCCGGGAAAGGCGGGACGGCTGAAAAAACAATGGTTTGCAGACAACTCCAGACCGAAATGGCGTGTACGGCCTGCATTGGTCCCCGTGAAGATATCCTCTGTCACCCGCTTGGTGACCAGCAAATCACGCAGATCAATCCGGTACAGGGTCAATTCCAGGGCGGAAGCCGGTTGTTTCCCGGAGATTCTTATCCCCAGTTCCGCCTGTATCCCCTGCTCATGTCTGATAGCGGGATTGACATCCCCCTCAGGCAGGAGGGTCTCCTCAGGAGAGGGCAGGGAATAACCGTGGCCTGCTGAGGCAAAAAGTGCCACCATTCGCGAAATCTCATAGCTCATACCGGCACGGGGCGAGAAAATCAGGGGAAAATGACGCTTACCCGACTGGTCGCCGTTGGCCGGAAAAAGATCTTCGAGGGTGTACCGGGTACGGCTCAGCGCTCCTGCCAGTGAAAGGGTCATACGTGGTCCGGGATGGTGGTACCACATCGAGAAGAGTTGCCATTGGTGCCGGTTTTCCCGGTTTTCATTCAGCTGTTCGCCCTTCTTATCAAGTTGCCAGGCATAACGCTCGGCCGACCACTCCCCGCCGGCGATCCACACCGATCTGGTGCCGTGACGGGTGATCCTGCCCCGGAATCCTCCACTTCCGGAATGGTCGTCGAGGTTATTAAAAGGCCTTTTCTCATAGTCGTCGTTAAACCGTCCATAAAGGGTAAGCCGTCCCGTGAGGGTCTCGGAGAGGGTGGCTGCCAGGGTGACCCCGCCAAGAAGCCTGGCCGACTGCTGATAGCCGGCGATGGCCTTCCAGTTGGGGGCTGCCGCTTCGGGACGCTCCTCAAAAAGGGTCTTCCCCAGGGAACTGGGAATGCCCCCGCGGATGCCGGAAAGCCACAGGGTGCCGCTCACCAGAAATCCCCGTCCTCTGAACCGCCCCGAGGTGATCAGCGAACTTCTCCGGTAGAGGTCGTTTTCCCTGAATCCGTTGCTGTGGAGGTGGCTGAGGCTTCCATATACGGAGCTCCGCCCGTGCCGGAGGGTGCCCGACAGCCCTGCCTGGGCCGTGCCAAACGACCCGTAGCGGAGGGTGACCTGCCCTGTATCGACGCCGGCAACCGGGGTGTATAGGGCAATGCTCCCCCCCAGTCCCGACCCGTAAAGGGCAGAGGAAGGCCCCCGGGTCACCTCCACCCGCCCCAGCGAGGCAAAATCAAGCTCCTCGGGCGAGGAAACCCCATCGGCACCCGTAAGGGGTATACCGTCGAGATAAGCCCTGATGCGGTTGGTATTGTAAGGGGTGCGGCTGCCCATCCCCCGTATGACAATGCGCCCCGTGGCCAGGGTGCCGCTCTGCATGGTCACCCCGGGCAGGGTGTTGATCATGTCGGAAAACTGCAGCCCGCTGCCATGTTTGAGGGACTCCCCCCCGATCTGTGAGAAATTCCCAGGAAGGGTGGTCATACGCCCCGCCACCCGGTATGCTTCCACGGTAACCTCCTCCAGGTGAAGGGCTGAATCGGCCGGAGGCAGTCTTACCGGAACTCCAGGCTGGCAGGTTGCCCCTTCCGGCAGACACATCATCACGAAAAACAAGATGAGAGGAGCAAAGAAGGGCATGATCAACCCACCCCACAAACCGTAATACAGAAAGAGCGTGGACTTCGGAGCCTCCCCTGCCACCCTCACCGGCAAAACCACTCCGGCCCGGCATAAAGGAACCCTGAAACACCCGAAACGACTGCTGATAAAAGGAACCCTCATGAAGTATGCACTCTTGGCCTGAAAAGAATAGAACAGACAGCTATTTCACCGGCACCAGCCTCACGATCTTCCCCGGCGTTTCTATGGCCACATAAAGCAATCCGTCGGGGCTTTCCACCACATTGCGGACCCTGCCGATGCCTTCAAGCAGTTTCTCACGATGAACGACCTCATGCCCTTTGAGCTCCACCCGTTCCACGTACTGAAACCGCAGGGAACCCACGAACAGGTTGTTTTTCCAGTTTTCGTACCGGTCCCCTTTCAGAAAGGTCATGCCGCAGGGGGCAATCGAGGGGGTCCAGTAAAAGGAGGGCTGTTCGAGACCCTCTTTTTGTGTAAGTTCGGTGAGAACGGTTCCGTCATAGTTGATCCCGTAGGAAATCACCGGCCAGCCGTAGTTTTTCCCCGGAAGAACAAGGTTGAGTTCATCGCCCCCGCGTGGCCCGTGTTCCGATTCCCACAGCTCCCCGGTTTCGGGATGAAAACAGTTTCCCTGGGGATTGCGGTGACCATAGCTCCAGATGGAGCCCATGGCTCCCGGCCGGCCGGTAAATGGATTGTCGGCGGGAATGGACCCATCGTCGTTGATCCGGTGGATCTTTCCGTTGTGGTTGCCCAGTTCCTGGGGGAAAACGAAATGCTGTCCCCGGTCGCCGATGCCGAAGTAGAGGCGGTTCTCGCGGTCAAAGGCCAGCTTGCAGCCAAAATGATGAGAGCGGTCGGTGGCCGGCATCCCTTTGAAGATCACCTCCTGGTCCACCAGGCGGTTCCCTTCCAGCCGGGCCCGCATGATGGCCGTGTTGCCCGTCCGCTTGGGCTTTTCCGTTTCCAGATAGGAGTAGGAAAGGTATATCCATCCGTTTTGGTCAAAATCAGGATGGAGACAGAGGTCAAGTAACCCGCCCTGACCGGCGGCCATCACCGGTGGCAATCCGGAAATGGGCGCTGACAATTTTCCCTCCGAGAAAAGGTATAAAATCCCTTCCCTTTCCGAGATCAGCAAATCCCCACCGGGCAGAAAGGCCAGTCCCCATGGTACCTTCAGCCCTGACACCACCGTGTCGACCACAAACCGCTGTACTTCAGATCCCACGATCTCTCCCGGGGTGGAAGCAGGTTTCAGCACGCCCCGATCTGCTGGGATCCCCGCTTTTACATAGGCGGCCAGAAACTCAATCTCCTTATCAGTGAAAGTCTTCCTGAATGCGGGCATCCCAAGTTCCTCAATGCCATAAGTGATACTGCGGACCACGGAAGCGGTGCCCTCCTCATCCATCCAGGCCTTGGCGGTGAATTTTTCCAACCGGTCACCATGGCACCCGGCACAATATCTGGCGTAATTCTCTGCGGCACCTTCCTTGTTCGCGGCCATACGGGCATTCCCGCTCCTGAAGGGAAGAAGGCTGGCCAACCCGGCCAGTACCACCACCAGAAATGCCCCCAGCAGCAATGATTTCTTTCTCATGAGGTTATTTGTTGGTTAATGACTTACAATTCAGTTGCATATAGAGTCAAATCCGGATAAAGTGCTTCACGCCCAGGACAGTCGCATGGAGCAAAGATACATCCCTTTAGAAAAAACCCTCCTGATCAAGCAACCCTATCCAGAGGGCATTGCTCTCCCGTGAGAAATCATGTACTCCGTACTTCCTGAAAAATTGACGCAACGCACGCCTCCGGTCGGGAAAGAGATCCATGATGGCTTTCCGGCCTGCCTCCAGGACCTTGTAGTCATAGCCCTTTCCGTAAAGATAGTATTGTTTCTGAAGATCGAAGGCACGGTTGTCGAGTTTTCCGAATTTATTCCGGTAGAGGCCTGTCTGACGCTCGATGATCCGTATGCGGCAAAGCAGGAGGACCTTTCCCTCATGGACCACCTCATAATAGCTGTCGCGGTTTTCGTTCCCCCTTATGGAGAGTCTTCTGAACGCGCTTTGCCCGGCTCCGGGATAAGTCACTGTGAATCCCTCCACCATCTTCCTGTCGACGACAAACATGCCGTTTACCCGGTTGTTGAAGGCCACCAGTTCGTCATGTAAGGCATCGTATCTGAGGTTATACCCTGCAATCACCTCTCCGTTGACCGTCATGATGTTTCCCTCTAGCCAGGTATCATGGTAGAAATGGTTGGGGGAGGTCAGCAGGTTCATGAAATAGCGGTTGCCGGTGACTTTGGCACCGTGGCTGTGGGTGGCCCCGGCAGGATCCCCCCAGGCAAAATCATCCATCTGCCCCCATGAAGGAAGGGAGAGGGTCCCCCACAGCCCGATCAGCAGAAAAAAGGTCTTGTGCTTCATCGGATCATGATTTTACGGGTGATGATAAGTGGTTCTCCTCCGGAAGTCATCCCTTCCAGTTTCAGGACCACCGGACCTTTCAGGTCAGACAACATGAAGGTATAGGCAGGGTTTTCGCCGGGGAGCACTCTCCGGAAGAGGAACACCCGTCGCAGATCGGGGAGATGGCGGGGCCATGCCACAGGAGAAAAACCATGGTAACCGGGTACGGCAGGCGTCTGAAGGCAGGAGAGGGTGTAGCGGTACAGGGAGGTCTCCTCACGGAGCCAGCCTTCGGCGCCCTCATTCAGCTTGATGGCCACCACTCCTTTGAAGCTGATGTCGCCGAAGATCCTCTCCCGGTAGATCAGATCGATATAATCGATATCGGTACTTTTCAACCCGAAAAGGCGGTCATCGCTAAAAACGGGAATGCCATTGACCAGCCGGAGCGGGCTTTTATCGAAATATTTGGTTTCCTGGTCAGCGATGATCCGCAGCGCATAATGGTCACCCCGTTGTCTGAACCGTACGGCCGGCAGCAGTTCCCTGGAGATTTCCCGGAAATCGGGGAGATCGGTGAACTCAGAGGGGACCACCCGCTGTTCGGGAAATCCATAGAAGGGAAGCTGACTCCGGGAAAGGAGGTCAAGGCGGGGTGCGGGGGGTTCCTGTGCGCCAAAAAACAGTTTTTCATACCATCCGGCTTCCGTCATTTCCCTGATGAAACGCGTCATTTCCTCTGAGAGGGGCAGAGTGGAGATCTGGCCACCGGCACCCGCTGACCTGCCGGTGGAGAGTTCCACCGCCAGTTCCTCTCCATATCGGGCGATGGCCCGGAGATAAATCACGGCGGTGCCGTAAGCGTTCTTGAGCATAAACCGGAAATAGCCGTCCTCCCCGGCGAAGCAGTAATCAAACCAGGGGTTTTCCCCGGGAATGGAAAGCAGGACCAGGGAGCGCGGGGGGAGGGTGTCGCCAGACCTGGGGACCACCCTTCCCTCCACAAAAAAGCCGTTTTCCTCGGCAGGCAGGGGTTCCCCGGTCAGAGGCGCGCCATCCCGGGACAAAAGGACATAAGGTTCCTCTCCGGCCATAGGATCTTCCCCCAGGGATGCCGACACCACGCCTTCTTTCAGGGTAACCCCTGCAGGGAGTTCCACGGTAAAGGTCACTTCCCCGCGGGGACTGAAATTCGTTGTGGTGAGGTGTATAGCGCCCTGCGCCAGGGCGTTCCCCGAGCCCCCGGAGGGTTCCAGCGGGCGGGTGAAATCTGCCGGAAGGGGCAGGGAGGAGACCGCTTCGTCAAAACGGTGATATACGGTCAGCCAGCGGGCTGTGGCACCGTCGCCCCGCCCGTCGCCGGGGTTGCCGGCATAGGCTTGCAGCCGGTATACCCCCGTACGAAGGGTGTCGGGAAGCGCCAGGTAACCCTGGCCCACCCCTCCTGACAAAAGGAGCATCACCTGACCAGACGCATGCCCGGTGGGAGAAAGCAGTCTGACATGCGCCACATTGCCCACCAGAGATTCTTCACCGGCCCCTGCCACTACAAACCAGACCGTATCGCCCGAAAGGGCCCACGCCCGGTCGGCAAAAACCACCGGCCCTTCCGCAGAAGAGTGCGCCCCCGCCAGATCCCAGGCCCACCCCAGGATAACTAAAATGATATAGCTTATTCTGCGCAGCATCATAGCTTATTCCTGTTAACCTCCGCTCCCGGGATAATTCCTGACGGGAACCTCCCACCATACCGGAATTTCATCGGCCAGACTGCCTTCGGCGGGTATCTCATAGAACCAGGGAATCCGCTTCATAAAGTACTGCTCCTTTCCCTGGTAGATGACGAAAAACCGGTGTTCCCGCACCCGGGCGATTTCAAAATTCCCCAGCACCACCTTTCCGGGGTCGCTGGTGCAGCGCAGGTTGCCCCGCACCTGGGTATACAGGGGATCAAAAAGTTTTCCCTCGGCCGACAGCTGGCTGTTGAGTTCCTTGTAAAACAGATAGCTCTCCCTGCTGATGGCGTACTGGTGACAGATGTAAATCCAGCCCAGAAAATAGACCGGATGATCGGGCATGCTTATGCTGTAACTCCGTTCGAGGAAGACCAGGGGATGACGCCTGATCTCCTCCGAGGAGGAGTATTCGGCCGGCCCGGCGATGTTAAAAAGCTCCCATGGTTTCATGGACATCCAGGCATAATTGGTAATAGGCGGAAAAGGTCCTGTGGACTCGATCACCCAGGCATACTGGCACACCTTGCGGCTGGTGAACCGGTAACAATTCTCCCCATTGCGTGCCGATATATCGATGTAAAGCTGGGCCCCCTCTTCGGTGCGCAGGTTGCCGGCGGCCTCGTCGGTGCCGGTTTCCACCAGTTTCTGCCCGGGAACCAGGTATACCGAGTCAATCGCGGGAAGGGCAGGAATCTCCTGAAAACCTGACTCATACACCTCTCCTTCGGCCTTCACCACCAGTTTGTAGCGCTCAAAGAGGCTCAGGGGCGCCGTCAACCGGTAGTTGCCCCCGCTGGTATGCTCCAGTTCAAGGCTTCCTCCGTGCCCGTCGACCAGAGAGACTTCCGCAGTGGTCACGGCAGGAAAAGGCTGGTCCCAGCTATTGAAGCCAAGGGTCTTATACACCCGCACCTGGCTACCCCCGGCTCCGGCAACCACCCGGGCGTCCACCACCAGCAAAGCTTCCCCCTCCTCCAGGTCAGGGTGGTACACCTCTTCACATCCCGCCAGAAGAAGCAGAAATCCTATCAGATAAACCAGGGTTCCCCTTTTCATGTCAGAATCTGAAATTATAGGTTAAGGAAGGTACCGGAATCCCAATCACCGAAAGCTTGAAAAGCGAATAGACCCGGTAGTCGTTTTCAGCCGTGGGCACTGTTTTGCGGTAGTAGACCGAATACGGGTTGTTCCGGCCGTAGAGGTTGTATACCGAAAGGGTCCAGCTGCCCTTCCACATTCTTTTTTTGCGGAGGTTTTCATCCAGGGTAAGACCTATGTCGAGGCGATGATAGGAGGGCATCCGGTATTTGTTGCGGTCTGAATACCAGATCAGGCTCTCCCCGCCATAGGTATAAAGTTTTTCGGGCAGGGTAACGGGCCGCCCCGAAAGGTAAATGAAGTTGCCGGTAAAGCGCCACCTCCGGCTGATATGGTAGGTGGCCACCACCGACAGATCGTGGGGCCGGTCGTACTCCGAGGGGAAATACTCCCCGTCGTGAAGCTGCTCTTCCCTGAAAGCGCTTAAGGTACGGCGCATGGAGCGGCTGTAGGTATAATTGAGCCATCCGGTGAGCCGCCCGCTGTTCTTCCGCCCCTGGAATTCCACGCCCCAGGCATATCCGCCGGCGGGAATCAGGCTCGTCTCGATATGCGGATTCATGAGCAGTTTCGCCCCGTTGCGGTATTCCGGCAGGTTTTTCAGTTTCTTGTAATAGGTTTCCACTGACCATTCCCATCCCCCCTTCGGGAAAGCGGTTTCCAGTCCCAGAGCCACCTGGTCGCCGGTCATCGGGGGCACATGGTAGTCGGCGGCCTTCCAGGTGTCGGCAGGGGCAATGACGGCATTGTTGCTGATCTGAAAAAGATACTGGGTGATCCGCTGAAAGTTGAGTTTCACACTGGTCAGGGAAGACAGCTCATAACGCATAAGGAGCCTGGGCTCCAGCCGGTGATAGGCTTTGGAAACCTCACCCCTGCCAAAAAGCAGCGAATCGGTAACCGTAAGGGATGAACGGGGTTCCGAGGGATCGTAAAGGAACACCTTTCCCGGTCCGAAGTGGCTGAAATGGCTGTAACGCAATCCGGGAGAGAGGAAAAAGGAGGGGAAAAGCCTGAAATCGGATCCGAAATAGAGGGCTCCTTCCAGTCCATTTTCTCTGTCGACGCGGGTGGGCAGGATCAGACTGCCTGGGTTAAGGCCGGTGACTTCACCCGGATCGATGGCATACCTGATCAGCTGGAGCCCCGCCTCAAAGGTGGTCAGGTCGGAAGGGCGGTAACGGAGGTTATATTTGAAAGAATTATACTCAAGACGATTGGTGAGGTCATAGGACTTCAGGGGATCGTCACCGGCCAGATCGGTGAGCCGGTAGTCGTAGCGGCTGAAGGCCAGGCTGGCCTCGCCATGGAGTCCAGGGGCCAGCTGATTGCGGGCTTGCAGGTTTCCCAGAAGGGAACCGTAGCGGGTAAGGGTCTGGCTGCTCGTGCTGAATTCGTCATGGCTGGAATAGACCATTCCCGATATCCTGTGGAGCGGATTAAAACGGTAGGTCAGTTTTCCCGCCAGATCATAAAAGCCGGTATTGCTTTGGGAGAGTGCCGGATTGGGGACCTTTTTCATCAGCCAGTCGGAGTAGGAGCTCCTGCCACCCGCAGTGAGGGTGAGTTTTTTATTTTTTCCGAGTGGACCGTCGAAGGCCAGGCGTGAATTGATAAGACCCACTCCTCCCGAGAGACGCATGGTCTCCACATTGCCATCCTTGAGATCTACCTCCATCACCGAAGCCACCCTCTCCCCGTACCGGGCGGGCATGCCCCCCTTGAACAGCCTGACATCGTCGACCAGGTCGGGATTGATCAGCGAGAGAAATCCAAAGAGATGGGACGCGTTGAAAACAGGACTCCCATTGACCAGCAGCAGATTCTGGTCGGTATGGCCTCCCCGTACATTGAACCCCGAGGAGAGCTCCCCGACGGTCTGAACCCCGGCCTGCATCGTCATCCCCCGCATCACATCCACCTCGCCCATAAGCGCCGGAAGATCCCTGATCTTTTTGGCCTCCATACGCACCACGCTCATCTGGGAGCGTGAAAGATCAGCATACTCCCCTGTAATGGTCACTTCCCCGATATGGTGGCTCTCCTCAAAGATCTCAAACTCGGCATACCCGCTTTCAATCAGCCTGATTTTCTGAAAAGAGGGCTGGTAGCCCAGATAGGAAAACTGAAGTTGATGTTCACCCGTGGGAAGCTCCAGGGTGAATAATCCCCTCCTGTCGGTCGACGTACCCTGGTTGGTTCTGGTCTCGAGAAGAACTGCCCCCGGCAGGGGATCTCCTGTTTTGCCGTCGACCAGCCTCCCTTCCAGGGTGGCGCTCCTGTACCTTCCCTCATTCAGGGGATTGCCGATCACCAGAAGCTGGAGCTCGTCGATATAGCGTTTCCTGTCGGCTTCCGGAACCGGAAAAATCATCACGCCCTCCTCCTGAAAGGTTTTCCAGGTGAGTCCCCGCCGCTGGAGCACAGTATTGAGGAGCTGCACCAGGGGGGTGCTTTCAAAATCACGGGGTACGGTGAGGGTATCGATCCATTGGGGCTGGTAATAGAAACGGATCCCTTTGCTGCGCTCGAGCGAGTCAAGCAGCACTTGCAGGGGTTGCCCGCGGAAACGGCCCGTGACCCTGATATCCCTGATATCCTGATCTTCCTGTGCCCGGGCGTGCAAGGCCATCAGCCCCAGCCACAAAGCCAGTATGATTTTAACGGGTAATCCTATTCCAGGCCTGTTTCTCAATACGAACGGTTCAATTTGGTTTTCCCTTTGACTCCTCCGGGCAGGGGAGGTTTAACCCCGCTTGGACTATAAGACGGGATTACCTTGCATTTGTTACGGATTTATTTTAAAAAAGCAGATTATGCCGGATAAAACAGCCCGGCTTCAGGTCCCAGGGGAATTCCCAGGAGAATCCAGACAATGAGCAATAAGGTCCAGACCACAAAAAAAGCCACAGAATAGGGGAGCATGGTGGCAATCAGGGTACCGATGCCAGCACCGGGGTCATATTTCTCATAATAGACGATGATGAGTGCAAAAAAGCTCATCATGGGAGATATGACGTTGGTGACGCTGTCGCCGATACGGAAGACCACCTGGGATAATTCGGGGCTGTAACCCATGAGCATAAACATGGGGATGAAGACAGGTCCCATGATGGCCCACTTGGCCGATGCGCTCCCCATGAACATATTGATAAATCCTGAGAGAACCACGAAGAGCAAGACCAGTGGGATGAGTCCCATGTTGGCTTGCTGGAGCCCTTCAGCGCCCTTGACGGCAATGAGAATACCCAGATTGCTCCACTTGAACCAGGCCACGAACTGGGCGGCGAAAAAAACCAGCACCAGAAAAGAAATCAGCCCCCTGAAGCTGTTATTCATGCCTTTTACCACATCCTCATGCCGCTGGTAAGTTCCCGCGGCATATCCATACACGATGCCACAACTGCCTGCCACGATAAACAACACGGAGATGAACCCTTTCAGGAGGGGGGAGTGGAGAATGGAATTATCCTCACCGCGCAGGAAGCCCTGGTCGGGAATCAACCCGGCGGCCATCAAAGCCATGAATCCCAGGAGAAGCAAGCCTGCCCTGCGCAGCCCCCTGACCTCCGCAGGAGCCAGCCGGGAGATCTCCTCCCTTTCGACATTACCGGCATAGGTACCCAGCCGGGGTTCCACGAAAACACGGGTGACCCAGGTACCGGCAATGGCAATCACAAAGGTCGACACAAACATAAAATAGTAGTTGGCCGTGGGCATGACATAATATCCGGGGTCGATGATATGCGCGGCTTCCGTGGAGAGGCCGGCCAGCAAAGGGTCAATGGTTCCGATGAGCAGGTTGGCACTGAATCCCCCGCTGACCCCGGCAAAGGCCGCTGACATGCCCGCCACGGGATGGCGCCCCAAAGAGTGAAAAATCACCCCCGATAATGGAATGATCAGGATATAGCCCAGGTCGGAGGCCATATTGGAAATAATCCCGGTGAAGACCACCATAAAGGTGATGGCACTCCGGGGTGCACGCAGCAACATACCGTTGATGGCCGCCCTGATCAGGCCGCTGCTCTCGGCAATTCCGATTCCCAGCATGGCTACCATGACAATCCCCAGCGGGGCAAACCCGGTGTAATTGTCGACCATTTTCAGCAAAATACGGTGCAATCCCTCCTTCGACACCAGATTGACCACCCCTATGGTCTCTCCGGAGGCAGGATGGACCCCCTCCCATCCCAGAAGGGTTCCCATCCACGACAAGAAAAGGGTGAAAAGCCCGAAAAGAGCGAAAAGGGCGGCAGGATGCGGCAAAGCGTTGCCCACCTGCTCTACGGCCCCCAGAAACCTGCTCTTTTTTACATTCATCATGATTTGTGTTGCCACGGAAACCACCCCGCGTGCTGCAATATAGGTAATTTCTCCCTGATTGTGACACAACGGGCCAGAGTGGAACCGGGGGTACCGCGTTGGGTCCCGGGCGATGATGCCTATACCCGATGATCAGAGGGTTTTTCCGTCTGCCGTTCCCTGGCATCACGTTCATCGGCGGTCCTGAGCAACTGCCTTGAATCCTTCAGGTTCACAGCCAGCAGGGCCAGGCAGGCCAGGGTGGCAAAATAGATTAACGATCCGGTGAAGATGACCTCCAGAACCAGGATCGCCGAGATGAGAATGCGTACTTCTGTAGGGCCGAAGATCCCGGAGTCGATGGAGTACTTGCCGGTGATCGTATAGCGGATCAGGGCAATGATGATTTCCCAGCCATACAGGACCACGAAAACATACCCCAGGATGCGGGACCAGGAATCGGCATAAAAGATAAAACCCAGGCCGATGAGAAAGGTTCCCAGCCAGTCGATGGTCAGGTCAAGGGAGAATCCGTACCATTTCCGTGGTATGTGGCGGTAATAGGCGATGCGCCCGTCGAGCGAATCCCCGAACCAGCTGACCAGGAACCCTGCGACTCCGCCCAGCAGAAAACGCTTGTCGACCCATGCGGCCAGCAGAAAACTGGCCAGGATTAGAACATTTCCGGAAAAACCGATGGCAGTGAGCATGTTGGAGGTCATCCAGGAGGGGATATACTGCACCAGGAAGGCAATGGCCTTTTGTTCCCCGTTCCGGAGGAGATTGGTACGATTCCTGTCGCGCGAAATGATTCTGACGACTTCCTTTACTGGTTGTGGGGAATGATCCTTCATATGATATTTATCTGTTAAAAAATTACTTGGCAACTATGATTCTTGGCGTGTGACAATGGCAATATCCATGGGGCACTGATTGCGTGTATCGTCTGGTTTCAGCGGCCGCAAAGAAAAGTTTCGCAATTTTATTCCGGTTGGTGCACAAACGATGGTTACATATGTCATGCTCGAATAATTTCGTGTATCAGCTTCCGTGGTGGGAGATATTTCCGGAGCCGGCAGCCGGGGCCATCCCGGGTCCACTCTTCAGGTTGAGGAGAGATCGGGGGGTCCAATGCGGGGGCAAGGGCATCTCATAGACAGATCTGCGGAGAAAAGCCGCGGCTTTCTCAGGATGGTCGAACCGGGCCAGTTCTTCCGGGGGAATGATTTCGCCCACGGCGAGCCGTACGGGCCGGTCCCGCTTATTGAAGACCTCATGGGGCATCCGCATCAGCCGGATCCGCCAGTTGATCAGCCCCAGAAAATAAAAGAGAGGGGAATTACCGTCAAAGAACCGCAGGGGCAGCACGGGTACGTTGGCTGTTTTGATGAGGTTGATCACGCTTCTTTGCCATTTCCGGTCCCTGATCCGGAATGAGGGGAGTTGCAGGTCAGAGACCGCCCCTGAAGGAAAAAAGCCAACTGGATGGCCGTTTTGCAACCACTCCAGGGTTTCCCTGATGCCGGCAATGCTGGCTGCCGTGATGGCCCCCTTTTTGTTTCCGGCGGGACTGACGGTGATGAAATTTTCTTTCATGGTCTCCACCAGAGCCAGGACCTGATTGACCATCAGCTTGAAATCACTGCGTAAACCGGCCAGCAGATCAACCAGAATGATCCCGTCAAGGCCCCCATAGGGATGGTTCGAGATGGTAATGAAGGCTCCCTCCGGCAAATTCCTGAGCCTCCCGGCATGGCCCACCAAATAATGCACCCCCACATCCTGCAGCAACCTGGAGGCAAATCCGGCACCCCGGTAAGCCCCTGAATGGTCATACACCAGGTTGACCTTGTCGATGGCCACCAGGTGCATCAGGAATCTGGCCAGCCGGTTCCCGGTCTCTCCCCTGAAAAGCGGCGATACCGCCTCAAAATCCTTGACGCCGACGACTTTCATAACCCGTACCAAAGTTAGCAAATGTTTTTGCAAACCAGGCATCCCGGGCCGGCTGGAGTGTCCCCTCAGCCCCTTTTAATCCCCATGATCTTTTTTACATAATCAGTAAAACTGCCCTTGGTGGGCTGCTGAACCGAATGGTCCCGGAGGGCTGACCGCTCCTGTGACGAAGCTCTGCCGGAGGAGGAAGAGGAGGATCTCCCTTTTGAAGCACCGCCGGAGGAGGTGGAGGCAGACCTCCCTTTTGAAGCACCGCCTGAGGAGGTGGAGGCAGACCTCCCTTTTGAAGCACCGCCGGTGGACGAGGGTGCAGGCCTATGCCCGGATGGGGTGGAAGGTGAGGAGCCTGAAGAGGAGCGGGAAGTGGCTGAAGAGGAACGCGAGGAGCCTGTGGAAGAACGCCGGGGGCCTGAAGAGGAGCGTGATGGTTCGGAGGAGGGGCGTGATGGTGTGGAGGAGGATGGTGCATGGCGGTTCGTGCCAGGGTGTCCTCCCTTCCGGGAACCACTCCGGGAAGGTTCGGCGGGAGTCTGTGGTGCGCGGGTCGGGGAAAACCTGCCGCGGTTCCGGGGGGGATGCTGTTCCGACATGCGGGGAGAGCGGCCTTCCCTTCCGTGGGAAGAATCCTGTTCGCGAGGGCTTGCAGCCTGACGGGCCGCACGGGTATTCCCGCTTTGGCGACGCCAGGAGGAATCACCGGAGGAATCCCTTCCACGGGAAGCCGTTACGGATCTCCCCTCCTGGACCTCCATAAAGGCAGGAGTCTCCTCCTCCGTCGCATCTTCCCCGTCGCCCATGAAGGGATGTTCCTCCACCACGGGCACAGTCTGGCGGATCAGTTTCTGGATATCCTTCAGCCAGGGAATCTCCTCGGCATCACAGAAAGAAATGGCTTCCCCTTCCATGCCTGCCCGGGCAGTACGGCCAATGCGGTGGACATAGGTTTCCGGGATGTTGGGAATGTCAAAATTGATGACCAGGGGCAACTCTTCGATATCGATACCCCGGGCGGCAATATCGGTGGCCACCAATACTCCCGAGCGGCCGCTTTTAAAATTCCCGAGGGCCTGCTGACGGGCACCCTGCGATTTATTGCCATGGATGGCGGCAGCTTCTATACCGCTCTTCTTCAGAATCCTGACCACCTTGTCGGCCCCGTGCTTGGTGCGTGTAAAGACCAGGACCGCCATGCCAGGGTTCTGCTTCAGAAGATGGATCAGCAAGGCCGGTTTCCGCTTCTTTGTCACCATGTATACCGATTGCTTCACCTTTTCAGCAGTGGTCTGCTCCGGCTGGATGCTCACCTTCTCGGGATTACCCAGAATCTTGCGTGAGAGCTCTACGATCTCGGGGGGCATGGTCGCCGAGAAAAAAAGCGACTGTCGTTTTTGCGGCAACCGGGCGATGATCTTCCTGATATCATGGATGAAGCCCATGTCCAGCATCCGGTCGGCCTCGTCGAGAACCGACCAGCCAATGTGGTCGAGTGAAACATATCCCTGGTCCATCAGGTCGAGGAGACGGCCGGGTGTAGCCACAAGTACGTCAACCCCCGCCTCGAGAGCGGTCACCTGCGCCCCCTGCTTGACACCCCCGTAAATCACCGCGTTTTTAATTCCCGTAAATTTCCCGTAGGTGGTGAAACTCTCCCCGATCTGCAGGGCCAGTTCGCGTGTGGGAGTCACTACCAACGCCCTGATTTTGCGCATGTGGTTGTTCTGTTGCCGCTCCATATAGAGGTGCTGCAGAATGGGAATCGCAAAGGCCGCCGTCTTGCCGGTGCCTGTTTGGGCACACCCCAGCAGATCTTTTCCACGGAGTAAAATGGGGATCGCCTGTTCCTGAATGGGGGTCGGGGTTTGATAACCCTCAGCTGTTAAAGCCCTGAGAATAGGCTCTATAATTCCTAAATTTGTGAATGTCATCTCTTTAAAATAAGGCGCAAAGGTAGTTTAATTCCCAGTCCGGAATGCCTTACCTCTATTCCGGGGCCCATTCTGACCCATAAATTAACCTGAAGGAGGTGGATTTCCCCAGAATAGGAGGGGGATTTCCCCAGAAAAGGAGGGGGATTTCCCCTGGAACTGCGGCTCCACTTCCGTTTTTGGGCTTTTTTATTAAAATGAGCGGAGTTCCTGACAGCTGTTTTCAGGATTTTACGGATATTTAGGGCTTTCACATATATCAATGAGGGTTGTTATGCAAAAGCTATTATGGATAGTGTTCCTGACGTTACCGTGTTGGCTCAACGGCCAGCCGACGGCTAAAAAGGTACTGTCATCAGGCGACTATGCCGGATGGAAAACCATCTCGGGACAAAAGATTTCAGCCGGTGGGCAACTGCTGGTTTTTGAGGTCAATCCCCAACAAGGCGACGGTGAGCTTCAAGTGGTTGAGACGGCGTCGGGAAAAACCAGGGTGGTTCCCCGTGGGAAAGGCGCAGGTGTGGCCCCTGCCGGAGAATTCGTCCTTTTCAGGATTGCACAGCCCGAAGACACCTTGCGGAAAGCCCGTCTTAATAAAGTCAAGAAAGAGGAGATGCCCCGCGACAGTCTGGGCCTCCTGGTTACCAGCAGCGGAGCCATGATCAAATATCCCGGGTTGAAGAGTTTTTCCTTTTCCGAAGAGCACCCGCAGTGGGTGGCCTTCACCCTGGAGCCCCGTGCCAACAGGGATACTACCCGCACTGGGCGCAGGGGAAAGGGGCCCGGAATGACCGGCGATGACCTTATCCTGTACCGCATTTCGACGGGTGATACCCTCAGGTTTCCCCGCGTGACCGAGTTCGTGTGTCCGAAAAAGGGAGGATCGGTATACTTTATTAGCCAAAAGAAGGATTCCCTGGTAACATGGTCGGCCCTCCACCGGATGGATGCCCAGACCGGCGGCATAAGCCTTCTTTTCACCTCCCCGGGGTATATGAAGAAACTGGTCACCGATGAGCCGGGGAGACAATATGCTTTCCTTTTCTCAACCGACACCGCGGACACAAAGGTGTACGCACTGTACCTGGGCGGGGGAGATGCTGAAGCGCCCCGTTTAATCGCAGGCCCGGAAACCCCCGGGATGCCCGCGGGATGGTCCCCTTCGGAGAACGGAACCCTCCGCTTCTCGGAAGCGGGCGATATGCTGTGGCTGGCCACCGCTCCCACTCCCCGCCAGAAGCCCAAAGACACCATCCCCGATGAGGAAAAACCCCGGGTCGACATCTGGAATTGGCAGGACCCCGACCTGATGAGCCAGCAGCTGAAAGAAGTTGAACGGGAGAAAAAAAGGAGCTATGCGGCATTGTGGCTTACCGGAGAGGGGAAATTCCTTCAGCAGGCCGACAGTTTGCTTCCCGAGGTGATGCCCGCCGGCAGGGGCAAAGGGGAGCTGGCACTGGGCGTTTATGACCTTCCCTATCGCAGGATCAGAAGCTGGGACAGGGAAGGGATGGCCGACTACCACCTTGTGGACCTGCGCAGTGGGGAGCGGCGGCTGCTGGCTAAAGCCACCGGGAGAGCGCGGCTCTCACCCCGCGGCCGATACCTCTGGTGGTATGAACGCTCCGACAGCACCATCCGGGTCCTGCCTACCGGTGATCCGCAAGCCCTCCCCCGGCCCGTCACCCGGGATTTGCCGTTTCCGATTTACAACGAACTGAATGACACCCCCGGTTCCCCGGGGCCCTATGGGATCGCCGGCTGGAGCAGCGACGAACGCTATCTTTTCCTGTACGACCGTTACGACATCTGGAAAACCGATGCAGAAGGCAGGGAAGCCCCTGTATGCGTCACCAGCGGATATGGCCGCCAAAACCAGATCACCCTCAGGTACCTCTCCCTGGATCCTGAAGAGGAGTTTATTCCGGGGAACAGACTCTCCCTTCTGAGCGCTTTCGACCACCAAACCATGTCGGCCGGCTTTTACAACGCCAACCTCCATGAAGCGGCCACCCCCCGCGCACTGGTGATGAGCGCCCACTATTACGGAACGCCCCTGAAGGCCAGAAACAGCGACAGGCTTCTATGGACCAGGGAGTCGGCCACCGAATTCCCTGATGTGTGGACCAGCGACCTCTCCTTTAGAAAACCGGTGAAGATCAGCAATGCCAACCCACAGCAGGCGCAATTCAATTGGCTGACCACTGAATTGACGGAATGGACCTCCTTCTCCGGGGAGAAACTCCAGGGGATACTTTACAAACCGGGCGATTTCGATCCTTCGCGGAAATACCCTATGGTGGTATACTTTTATGAGCGGAATGCCCAAAACCTGCATCGCCATCCGGTACCATCGCCCAGCCGGTCTACCATCAACAGGGCCTTTTATGCCAGCAATGGCTATCTGGTGTTTGTACCCGACATTACATACCGTGATGGTTTTCCCGGGCAGAGTGCTTATGATGCCATTGTCAGCGGAGTATATGCCCTGGCGGCCACCCGCCCCTGGGTAGACCTCTCCAGGGTGGGATTGCAGGGGCAGAGCTGGGGAGGATACCAGACGGCCTGGCTGATCACCCGGACCGGGTTGTTTGCGGCGGCCATGGCCGGCGCCCCCGTGAGCAATATGACCAGCGCCTATGGGGGCATCCGCTGGGAATCGGGAATGAGCCGTATGGCACAGTACGAACAGAGCCAGAGCCGCATCGGAGCCACCCTCTGGGACAAACCCATGCATTACCTCGAAAACTCCCCCCTCTTCGCGGCCCCGCAAATCACCACCCCGCTGCTCATCATGCACAATGACAACGACGGCGCCGTGCCCTGGAGCCAGGGCATCGAAATGTTCATGGCCCTCTCCCGGCTCGGAAAACCCGTCTGGATGCTCAACTATAACGGAGAACCCCACAACCTTAAAGATGAAAGCTGGGCCAACCGAATGGACCTCGATAAAAGAATGTTCCAGTTCTTCAACCACTATCTCAAGGGAGATCCTATGCCCGAATGGATGGAGAGAGGCCTCCCGGCCGTCAGAAAAGGGGAATCCCTGGGATACTAAGTGAACTTCCCCATATTCTCAAAAGCGCCATCCCCTCCACCGGGGATGGCGCTTCCCCTTGACAAATCAGAGGTATTTCCCACTTGAATGGTAGAAGTTGCGGAAGGACTTGACCACATTCACCGTATGGAGCAACAGGTTCCTGGTTTCGGTGAGTGACTTGAAGAAAAGCAGGGAATTGCGGGTATTCACCTCCAGATCCTTGATCCGCTTCACCTGATCCTTTTCAATGCTGTAGAGTTTTTCGGCGATATTTACCCGTCGGGTCACCAGCAGATCGATGTTGTCGAATTTGTGTTCCCTGACGATCTCCAGGGCAAAGGTAAAAAAGTCATCGACCGCGCGGATCAGCATTCTGACCTGGGCATTCTGCGATTCCGTGAAAGGTTTGTGCTGGTTCTCCATATGCTGCTTCAGGGGATCCACCATGAAGTGGATGGCATGGGCCATTTCCCGCTGGGCATCCACCAGCTGTATGTAATGGTAGCCGGCATCGACGTCCACCATTTTCATTTTGGACATCACCGTGATGCTTTTATTCTTCTGTTTTTTGGTTTTGGCATTCAACAGGGTGTTGCGTTCCATGGCTTCGCGCATGGTGGTGATGTCCTCCCTGATGAAACTGTCGAGGGCATCTGAAAAAATCCGGTTGGTATTGATGATGGTTTTGGCGGCCTGGTTTTCAGCTTTCTCAATGCGCTTGACCAGTTCATCTTTTTCGCTGATCATTTCCTCCTCCTCGGCATTATTTACAAGGCGCTTTCGGAAAAGAATATGGGTACGCACCACCAGGGTAGCGGAAAGCACCATCAGGGCGGCTATGGCAATCCATCCTCCGGCACTGATCAGCCAGGCCACCAGTCCGCTGATGGTAAAGGCAATGACTGCGGTCAGGAACCACCCTCCCACGACGGTAAAGACGCCTGAGATGCGATATACTGCGCTTTCGCGCCCCCAGGCCCGGTCGGCCAGGGAACTTCCCATGGCCACCATAAAGGTCACATAGGTCGTGGAAAGAGGGAGCTTCAGGGAGGTCCCGAAGGCGATCAGGCTGCTGGCCACCACCAGGTTCACCGAAGCCCTGAGTTTATCGAAGGCCGGCGCTTCAGGGTCATCAGAGGTTTCCACAGGAGCAAACCGTTTCATCAGAAATTGATTTGCCTTATAGGGCATGAGCCGTTTCAACCGTTTATTAAGGCGCACCGAACTGCGCACAATGGCCCGTGCAATGCCCGAAGAGCCGAACCGTTCGGCGCCTTCCAACTGCCGTCCCAGATTCACCTCCGTTTCGGTGACCTTCTTTGCTTTCTTGCTGGTTATAAGGGTAATGACCATGACTACCCCGGAAATCAACAGGAAGAGGAATGGCGTTTCCACGTTCCCCAGGAGCATGTCCATGTTAAATGCCGACGGATCGGCAGCCCCGGCGGTCACCCAGGCTTTGAAAGAGGCATATCCGGCAATGGGAACCCCGATAAAGTTGACTAGGTCATTGCCGGCGAAAGCCATGGCCAGGGCAAAGGTCCCGGCCAGTACCACCACCTTGAGGATGTCCATCCTGAAAAGCCACCACAGCACCTGAATGAGTACCGTCCAACCCAAAAGGCTGATCGTCAGAAGCATTCCGGTATGGGCGCTGATCCACTCCGACAGGGGCGTGGCATGGTGCCCCACGGGCAGGGAGGCAAAGGAACTGCCGTCAATTCCCTTGATCAGGATAAAATAACTGATCATGGTGATGGCCACACCGCCGAAAAGGCTTCCAAAGTACAGGAGCTTCCGCTCAAAACGGAAAGTAAAGAGAAGCCTGGCCAAATATTGGACCAGGGTGCCGAAGGAAAAAGCGATGAGAATGGAAACCAGGATACCCCCAATGATGGCCAGGGCTTTCCCCGTATTGACATACTGGGCCAGGTCGCCGAATGTTCCACCCAGGGCACTGATTTTCACCAGGGAAACGGCAAAGGCCGACCCCAGCAATTCGAAAACCAGCGACACCGTGGTCGAGGTGGGCAACCCCAGTGAATTAAAGGCATCAAGAAGGATGACATCCGTGATCATCACCGCCAGGAACAGGATCATGATCTCCGAAAAGGAAAACATGTCGGGGAAAAACACTCCCTTGCGGGCCACTTCCATCATGCCCGTGGAAAAAGTGGCGCCAATGAGGACACCGAGGGCCGCCATGGTGAAGATCACCCACCTGGGGGCTGCCTTGGATCCTATGGCCGAGTTGAGAAAATTGACGGCGTCGTTGGTGACGCCCACGATGAGGTCGGAAATCGCCAGGGCAAAGAGAATCACGACGATGACCAGATAGAAATTCTCCATGGATGGTTCTGTTTTCAGGAGCAAAACTACGTAACAAAAACGTCCCTTCAACAACGAAAACCGGGTTGCATCAAAAAATTGCGGAACGAAAACCGGTCTCTTAACCTGCATAGTTTAAAATGGGCCGCTGATGAAATCACCGCGACCAGATTATGCCCGGAGAAAGGTGCAGGATAATTCACATAATTAAATATTTATTTAGTACCCCCCCTTAATTAGGGGGGAGTATGCGTATATTTATATTATTTTCTTTGTTACCCCTATGTTAATTTATGGGTATATATGGCTATTATATATCTTTTTGTTACCCATACCCCTATTTTAAGTATACATTTGATTGCAGAACGATGTGTTTTCCTACAACCATTGCTGAACCCGCGGGAAAATGGAGGGAAGGAAAGCCGTGGCAAGTGGAGGAGGGAGAAAACCAATTAACCAATACTGTTTGATATGAAAAAGAAGTTATTTATGTTGCCCTTGCTGTTGCTGGCAGGGATGAAGGAAGCCCTGGCGTTGGGGCCGGTGAGTTGCGATACGGGAGTTACGGCCTGGATGCTGACCTCCACGGCGCTGGTATTGCTGATGATCCCCGGACTGGCCATGTTTTACGGAGGATTGGTGAGGAGCAAGAATGTGCTGGGGACGGTCATGCACAGTTTTGCGGCCATGGGCATCATCAGTGTATTATGGGTGGCGGTGGGCTATGCCATGTGTTTTGGCCCGAATGTGGCCGGAGGCTGGTTTGGCTGGGACTCCGCCTATTTTTTTCTGAAAGGGATCGACACCAGGGTGATGGAAGCCGGGATTCCCGAATATGTATTCTCGATGTTTCAGGGGAAGTTCGCCATCATCACCCCGGCCCTGATCGCGGGAGCCTTTGCGGAGCGGGTCTCCTTCAAGGCTTACTGCCTGTTTATTGCCCTGTGGAGTCTGTTTGTTTACAATCCCTTGTGTCATTGGGTATGGGCTTCTGACGGATTTCTGTTCAACCTGGGAGCCCGTGGGGCCATAGATTTTGCCGGAGGAACGGTGGTGCACATCTCTGCGGGGGTAAGCGGACTGGTAGTGGCCTTGTTTCTGGGGTCGCGCCGGGGTTATCCTTACCAGGTCATACGCCCGAACAATCTGGTGATTACCATGTTGGGAGCCGGGTTGCTCTGGGTGGGTTGGTTTGGATTCAATGCCGGAAGCAGCATCTCAAGCGGGCTGAGTACGGCCCAGGCTTTGGTGGCCACCCAGGTGGCGGCAGCCGCCGGAGCCATGACCTGGCTGATCATCGAAAGCTATCACCAGGGAAAGGCCACCGCCCTGGGGTTTGCCAGCGGTATCCTGGCCGGACTGGTGGCGGTGACCCCGGCGGCAGGGGTCGTCCAGCCCTACGGCGCCATGGCCCTGGGCATCCTCGCCTCCTGTGTCTGTTACCTGGCCATTCAGCTGAAAAACAAAATGGGGTATGACGACAGCCTGGACGCATTTGGCATCCATGGCGTGGGAGGCATCGCCGGCGCCCTCCTGCTTACCTTTTTTATCCGTCCCTCCTGGATGAAGGAAGCCTCAGAAGCAGCAGGCGGAATGTGGACCACCCTTCAGCAGCTCGGCGTCCAGGCCCTGGCCGTCGGCATCGCCATCGCCTATTCCGCCGCCATGACCCTGCTGCTCGTTTTCCTGCTCAACAAGGTCATCCCCCTGCGCTCCTCCGGAGAAGATGAGATGGCTGGCCTTGACCGTACCTACCATGGCGAAAGAGGCTACGGCATGCTCAACCCCAGCTGATAAACTTAAATATTTATACAAATGAAAGTCGCATGGTGCTTCGACCACATAAGGACATGTATTATTGCTCCATGCGACTTCCATGGGCGTGAAGCACATCAACCGGCTTCACCTCAATATATAACTGAAGAACATAGCATTAACACACAACTATACAAATGAAACTCATTACAGCCATCATAAGGGAAGTCCAACTCGACAAAGTCCACGAAGCCCTGATAGAAGCGGACATCAAACGGATTACCGTCAGCCGTGTTTCGGGTCACGGGCAACAAAGGGTGGAGGAGTTGCACCGCGGACAAATTGTGGTACCCGATCTGATTCCCAAAATAAAAATTGAGATCGCCGTCAATGACGCCTTTGTAGAGATCACCGTAAACGCCATACTGAAAGCAGCCCGCACCAACGGTGCGGAAGGGACCGTGGGTGACGGCAAAATCTTCATCTCCCCCCTGGAGGAGTGCATCCGGATCCGCACGGGAGAGAGAGGTGGCACAGCCATCTGAAGCCGCCGGAACCACCGGTACAGTTTTATCAGGAAAGTGCCCTCCGGCCGATGCCATCGTTGCCGGACGGGCACCTTCATCACAGATTTGGAAGGAAGATAAGTTCATTTGGGAAAAATTCCCATATTTACATCCTGAACGACTAACCACTTCCTACCTGTATGAAAACCAAACGTTTTCGGCTTCTGGCGATGGCATTTGCCCTGACAGCCGTCGTATTCCTAATTATTTACATCATTCTTCCTGCAAGAACAACCGATGGTCTGGCGATGACCTATCCATATGAAAAAACAGTGTTTCCGGCCGACATCGCTTCACAAACCTTTGTATGGAATGATGCAGACCCGGAGGCAGCGGAGTGGCAGGTGAAAGCTGCAACCGGAGGAAGAATCATCGCCGGCCCCCTGAATGTCAGGGAAAGGTACTGGCAGCCCACCCCGGAGGAGTGGGCCACCCTGAGAGCCGCCGGCCCCGGGGAAGAGATCAGCCTGACCGTGAACAGGTTCTCAGGGAAAAGAAAAGGCCGCGGGGCGGTCGTGAACTTCTCCTTTTCAGTCGATCCTGTTGAAGCCCCCATATTTGTAAGAAGCGTTCCCCTCCCCTTTAAATTTGCCCGCGAAAACATGAAAAAAATCCGCTGGGTATGGGGTTCGGTGAGCAGTCAGGACAAACCCTCCATTCTGCTTGACAACCTTCCCACCTGCGGCAACTGCCACTCCTTCACCCCTGATGGCCGAAAACTGGCCATGGACGTGGATGCCAACAACGACAAAGGCTCCTATGTCATCACCTCCTTTGGCCCCACCACCGACATCGCCGGCGACAGCATCATCTCCTGGAGCACATTCCAGGAGGGAAAATTCACCTACGGGCTTCTCTCCCAGATCTCTCCCGACGGCCGCTATGTGGTCAGCACCCTGCGCGACTGCGAGATTTTCACCGACCGGCCCGAAATCGAATACAGCCAGCTTTTCTTTCCCTTCAAGGGGATATTGGTAATCTACGACCGGCTGGAAAAGCGGTTTTTCGAGCTGGAAGGCGCCAATGACACCCTGTTTGTCCAGAGTAATCCCACCTGGACTCCCGACGGAAAATACATTCTCTTCTGTAAGTCGAGAGCCCGGCATTACCCGGAGAGCGGAATCCACAACGGATCGGTGGCCCGCCCCGCCGACATGAAAACCTATCTCGGTTTCGAGAAGCGGTTTCTGGACCGCGACTCCCTCATGAAATTCGACATTTACATGATCCCCTTCAACGACGGTAAAGGAGGAAAGGCCCTCCCGGTGGAGGGAGCCTCGCAAAACGGAAAGAGCAACTATTTCCCAAGGGTTTCCCCCGACGGCAAATGGCTGGTTTTCTGCCAGGCCGAGAGCTTCATGCTCCTCCAGCGCGACAGCAGGCTGGTCATCAGACCCATGGAAGGGGGAGAAACCAGGGTTCTTGAACACAACACAGCCAACATGAACTCGTGGCACTCCTGGTCGCCCAACAGCAAATGGCTCGTTTTTTCCTCCAAAGCTTTCGGCCCCTACACACAACTGTTCCTCACCCACATCAACGACGACGGCACCAACACGCCCCCCGTCTATCTCGACCGGTTCACCTTCACAGGCTATGCCAATAACATCCCCGAATTTGTCAACACCCCTTACTCGCCCCACTTTAAAATCGCCCCATCCTTCCTGACAGAAGATGAATTCATGATCCGCAACGGGGAGATCCTCCAAAAATCGGGCGATGAACAGGGGGCTCTTCTGGCCTTCACCAGGGCTGTGAAAAAATTCCCGCAAAAACCCGAAGGATATTACCGGAGGGGACGTATCCACTTCAACCGTAAACAGGTTCATGAAGACCTCAGGGACCTCGACAGGGCCGTGACCCTGGAAGGCCACAACGACTATTTCGTAACACGGGGAACCATCCACCTCGAGATGGGCAACAGGGAAAAGGCGCTGGATGACTTCACGCGTGCCCTCCGGAGAGATTCCACCGACCACAGGGCATGGAGCTACCTGGGCATCCTCCGCGCCCGGGAGGGTGATCCGGATGGAGCAGAAGAATACTTCGCCAAAGCCATCGACATCTATCCCTTCGACTACTACTCCTTCTACCAAATGGGAAAACTGCAGTTCGAACAGCACCAATACCCACAGGCCCAAAACGCCCTGACCTCTGCCCTGCAATATTGCGACAACCCCGGGATGGTCCCCCTTATCCTGGAACTCCGGGGCACCTGTCGCAGAGAACTCAACGACCTGAAGGGAGCCCTGGCCGATTTCACCCAAGCACTGGAACACCATCCGGAAGACCCCCAACTCTACCTGGCCAAGGCAGAAACAGAGAAAACGCTGGGCCTGACCCGGCAAGCCGAAAAAAGTTATCAGAAAGCCAAAGAACTCAGCCGCAATCCCCACCCCTGACCCTCTGAAAACAAACCAGGGAACCATTCCCCTTTCCCCTTCATCTGCAGCAGGCTGGCCGTAAAACGGCAAAAAAGTCCTGCCCGGATCCCGATTTCCCCGTAATGGTGATACCCTGTATAGGTAATATGCTGTATTGGTGATAAGCTGTATCGGTGATATATATTCATATACCATCAAAAAACCGTTTGAAAATTTTCATTTCAAGAATATTCTCATTATATTTGAAACAGATTTCATTCAACCCATAAAAAAAAAGAAAAAGATGCCTGGATTTGATCAGACAGGCCCGACAGGACAAGGAGCCATGACGGGCAGGAGGATGGGGCGGTGTACCCATTATGGAGCGCGGCTCAGGAATGAGGCTCCCCGGCAGGGAGATCAGGCTGTGCCTGAAGAACCCATATCCCTGGAAATGTATCCCGGAAGAGGTTTCGGCCGCGGAAGGGGCTTTGGTCAGGGCCAATTCGGCGGTGGCCGCGGCAGAGGATTCCGCAACCGGTTCAGAGGAGGTGGCTGACCACGACGGCAGAGGATTCCGCAACCGGTTCAGAGGAGGTGGCTGACCACGACGTCAGAGGATTCCGCAACCGGTTCAGAGGAGGTGGCTGACCACGACGTCAGAGGATTCCGCAACCGGTTCAGAGGAGGTGGCTGACCGGGAAAGAGGAATTTTCATCAACCGGATCTAAGTCACCGGTTGGCCACCACAAATCAGCCCGGGGGAGTTATTCACCGTCACAGACGACTACCCGAAGTGGGAAGAAGCCCTTTGATAAGAGATGGAGAAAAGGCGAATGTTGTCTATCTTTGCGCCACTGAACCAAAAAACGGTTAAACCAGTTGGCAGAAAAGGACAACAGCCACCAGCAGGTAATCTGGGACCAGTTCTTATCGGGGAACAAGGAGGCGATTGCCGCCTTGTACAACCTGCATGCGGAGGCTATGTTCCGGTATGGGACCAAACTCTGCAGCGACCGGGAACTGGTCAAAGACGCCATGCAGGAAATCTTTATCGAAGTCTTCCTGAAGCGCCACAGATTGAAGACCACCGCCGGTCATTTCCGGTATTATCTGTTACTGGCTCTGAAGCGCAGCGTGATCAAAAAGCTGGAATCGGGGCGGAGGCAGCTTCCGCGCGAGGAAAAAGAGCGGTACTTTGAAGTTTCCTACAGCATAGAAAAAAATATTATTGACCAGGAGGAGGAAGCCGAAAGGAACCGGAAGGTGGCAGAACTCCTTAATACACTTCCTGCAGGGCAAAAGGAAGCCCTTTACCTCCGCTTTAACGAAGCCCTGGATTATCCAGAGATCGCCGAGATCCTTCATATCACCGTAGAGTCGGTTCGCAAGCAGGTGTACCGTGCCCTCACCTCCATCCGTGAAAAATGGAGTACATCCCCCACCCTGGCATGGATCCTCGCCCTATTTCTCTCATGGTGACTTTTTTCATCACCCTTCCTCAAAAAAAACGAGCCAATCTGTCCATATTCCGGAAGTCGACCGCCTTTTAAGGCAGAACGGTCAAATTACATGGACAACATTGGCAAATACATCGAAGACGATCGGTTCATCCGGTGGGTATTCGATAAAGATCCCCAATCAGAAGCGTATTGGCGGTCGTTTGAAACGGCGCATCCCGGAGAAAAAGAGAACATCAGGCTGGCCCGCAGGGTATTGAAGAAACTGCGGACGGTTGACCAGGAACTTCCCGAGAATGAAAAAATCGTCTTGTTTTCCCGGATCCTGAAAGAGATCGAAGGGAGGGAAAGGCGACATAAAAGCCGCATCATCATGATGGAGATGATGAAATATGCGGCCATAGCCCTGTTTTTCTTTTTAGCGGGAGCCTTGCTATTTTCCCGGCAAAAGGAGGTATACCCCACTTTCGCCGCACAGGAGCAGACAGCTCCCGTTATGGGAGAAGAAGCCCGGCTGATTCGTGAGGGGGAGGAAGACATCCTGCTCAGCGACAGGAAGTCGAGGATTGAATACCGGGAAGACGGGCAGGTGGTGGTCAACGACTCCGTACTGGGGGGGACCGGGCTGGCCAGAAAGGGAATACCTGTGATGAATCAGCTGGTCATTCCCTATGGCAAAACCTCAGAGGTGACGCTTCCCGACGGGACCCGGGTGTGGCTGAATGCCGGCAGCAGGCTGATCTACCCTGGGTTTTTCCCCGACAAAACCCGCGAGGTCTTTCTGGCCGGAGAAGCCTTTTTCAGCGTCAGGCATGATGCCCGACGGCCCTTTGTGGTCAAGACCGCCGACATCAGCGTAAATGTCCTGGGCACCCGGTTCAACCTTTCGGCTTACGCCGGCGACAATCTCATCGAGACCGTTCTCACAGAAGGAAAAATCAGAATCTCACAAAACAACGCCGGACGATTTGCCGAATCCGTGGAAATCGCCCCGGGCCAGCTGGCCGCTTTCAGCAAGGAAGAACGCACCTTCAGCCGGTCGCAGGTAGACATCGAGAACCATACGCTCTGGACGGAGGGATTGATGAAATTCGAATCTACCGACCTGAGCCGGGTCATCAAGAAACTGGAACGCTATTATAACATCCGTTTCAGGTACCACGATCCCCTGCTGGGGGGAATTAAAATCTCAGGAAAGCTCGAACTCAATGAGCACTGTGATGCCGTTCTGGGCATTGTGGCCGATGCCGCTTCGGTGAAAATTGACCGGGCCGGGGAAGGCTTTTTTGAAATCACGAGAAAATAAAAAAACCGGAAGGTGTTGCCGCACCTTTCCGGTTCATGGTGTTAAATTTTAATAGTGTGTAACTTAACAGATCAAAGGTATGAAAAAAAAGCTACAATGGCTGCCTCCATATGGAGGTAACCCTGAACTTAAACTCTTTTTAAGAAAAATGAAACTGACGCTGATTTTTACGATGCTGGTCTTCCTCACCTTCGGAAACGGGTTTTCCCAGGTGAAGGTCTCTTTGCACTTTGAAAAGGCGACCATCCAACAGGTGATGAAATCGATTGAGGAGCAGACCGGTCATGTATTCCTTTACAAGGATGGGATTTTCGATCCTTCCAGCAAGTATTCGGTGGATTTCACCGACGTTCCCTTTGATGAAGTCCTGAACTCGGTTTGTGAAACGGCCGGTGTGCAATATGAAGTGCGCAGCAACCGGCAGATCATTTTGACCGAAAAAGGAAAAGAGGAGATTCTGGCGGTCACCCAGCAGCAGAAAACGGTCACAGGGGTAGTCACTGATCCGCGGGGAGAGCCGTTGCCGGGGGTGACGGTTCTGGTGACCGGCACGACAGTGGGGACCATCACCGACAGTCAGGGAAAATTCACCCTGGCGGTTCCCGCATCGGCTGAAGAGCTGCAGTTTTCCTTTGTAGGGATGAAAACACAGCACATCCCCCTCTCGGGCCGCAATGTCTTCACGGTGGTGATGGAAGAGGAGAGCCTGGGTGTCGATGAGGTGATCGTGGTAGGTTATGGTACCCAGAAGAAATCAGACATCACGGGATCGGTGACATCGGTTCCCAGGGAGCGCCTGGCCAAGCTGCCGGTCACCAACGTGATGCAGGCCGTCCAGGGTGCTGTCTCCGGAGTACAGGTCACCCAGACCTCCTCGATTCCCGGGGAATCCCCAGCCGTGGTGGTCCGCGGCGGAGGCTCTATCACCGCCTCCAACAGCCCATATGTGATCGTCGATGGGATCCCTATCACCAAAATGGACGGATCGGTCAACGACATCAATCCCAACGACATCGAATCGATAGAAATCCTCAAGGACGCCTCAGCGGTAGCCATCTACGGGATGAACGGGGCCAACGGGGTCATCCTGATCACCACCAAAAGGGGAAAAAGCTCCAAACCAACCATTCAATACAGGGGCTATGCCGGGGTGGAGAATTTTGCCCATGTTCCGGAGATGGTTTCCCCGGAGGAATTGCTGGCGCGCTACAAAGAGGGGAACCGCATCAACGGTTCACCCATGTACGACGCCAATGTCAAATACCAGTATGAGGTCGATAACTACAAGAACGGTCATGTCACCGACTGGATCGATGCCGTCTCCCAGACGGGCGTCCAACAGAACCATAATGTAAGCATTTCCGGAGGCACCGAAGGGATCAACTATTATGTTTCCGGGGATCTTCTCGACCAGAAAGGGGTGGTCAAAGGGTACAATTACAAACGTTACTCTCTGCGCACCAACATCGATGCCAATGTCACCGATTTCCTGAAGATCGGCACCAACACCTTCATTGTGGCCCATAACCGTGATGGCGGGCGGGCCAACCTGCTCAATGCCGAGGCGATGAGTCCCTACGGCCGGATGTACGAGGAAGATGGCACCTATACCATTTACCCGATGTTCGGGGAGACCCTCTGGGCCAATCCCCTGCTTCCCACCACCTCTGAGCAGGAACGGCGCCAGTACAATGTCAACCTGAACGGATATGCCGACCTGGACTTCGGGAAAATATGGAAGCCACTGGCCGGACTGACCTATAAGCTGAATGCAGGCTTCTCCTATATTCCCCGCCGCGCGAACAGCTACAACGGGGCTTCGGTCAACGACCTGCTCGGAACGGCTGAAATATGGCACTATGAAACGCAGGCTTACACCATCGAGAACATCGTCAGGTACACCCGTGACATTGCCAAACACCATTTTGACCTTACCGGGGTTTATGCGGCCCAGCAGAGAAAATACAGTGAAAGCTACGCCCGGGCCCGCGATTTCGTCAACGACGAACTGGGCTGGAACCGCATGCAGGCCGGCGCCAGCGCCAATGTCAGCTCCTATGCCGATAAATACGCCGCCCTCTCCCAGATGGGACGTCTGAATTACGCCTTCGACAGCCGATACCTCTTTACCTTCACGATCCGCCGCGACGGCTCCTCCGTATTCGCAGAAGGTCTCAAATATGGGATCTTCCCATCGGTGGCCCTGGGTTGGAATATCCACCAGGAAAACTTCCTCAAAGAAAACGAAACCATCAACAACCTGAAGCTGAGACTCTCCTACGGGATCTCCGGAAATGAGGCCGTGGCCGTTTACCGTACTTTCACCACCATGCGTGACGTGCAAATCGCCCTGGGCGGTGTCACCAATATCGCTATGGTCACCGACCGCCTCGGAAATGCCGACCTGAGCTGGGAAAGCAAAAAAAGCCTTAACGCCGGGGTGGACTTCGGATTCTTCAACAACCGGATCAACGGTACCCTCGACCTCTATTCGGCCAGCAACTATGACCTGCTTCTCTCCCGGAAGCTGCCGGCGGCCTCGGGTTTCGGAGACGTGATCGCCAACATCGGAAAAACTGAAAACAAAGGACTCGAACTCACCCTGAACACGGTGAATGTCTCCACCAAAGATTTTAAATGGCACTCGACCGTCGTCTTCTCCACCAATAAAAGTGAAATCGTGGAACTTTACGGTGATGGCAAAGATGATATCAGCAGCGGTTGGTTCCTGGGGCAGCCCATCGGAGTGATCCGCGACTATGTCAAGGTGGGCATATGGCAGGAAGAGGAAATCGCCAACAAAGAACATCTCACCCTGGATCCCATTGCCAAAGCCGGCGATGTTAAACTGGCCGACCTGAGTGGCGCCGACGGGATACCCGATGGAAAAATCGACGACTTTGACCGGAAGATCCTCGGCCAGACCGCTCCGAAATGGACCGGGGGTCTGACCAACACCTTCACATGGAAAAACCTCTCGCTCAATATTTTCATCCAGACCAACCAGGGCGCCATGCGTACCAACACCCACATCGGCATGGCTTCTGACGAACTCGAACGGCGCAACAGTCTGGCCGAAATCGGCTACTGGACCCCGGATAACAAAAGCAACGAGTGGCGTTCCCTCAACAAAAACTCTAACCCCCATGGTTACCGCTTCCCCGTCGACATCAACTACACCCGCATCAAAGACGTCACCCTCAGTTATGACGTGCCCGGAACCCTCATCAAGAAGGCTGGCATCAGCGCCCTGGGCGTATACCTCAGCGGCAGAAACCTCTACACCTTCACCGACTGGATCGGTTGGGACCCCGAAGAGAGAGATGATGCCCGCGGTACCGGTAACTGGGACATCAACTATCCCAGTGTGAGATCAATCGTTTTTGGTGTTAACCTTACTTTATAATCGTTTAATCATGAAGACAAGAAATATTTTACTGAAGATAGCCGTGGTGCTTCTTTTGGCAGCCACCTCCTGCAGCGAAGAGTTCCTGGAAGAAAAACCCTATTCCTCCTATGCCGCGGAAACGTTGTCGGATGCCTCGGGCGTCGAGGCAGCCCTGAAGGGATTACACTACACTTTCGGACAATTATGGACCTGGTCTGACCAGCAGGGGTGGCTCTGCCTCTGGCAGGTGGGCACCGACGTATGCTCTCCCGGAGGCATCCAGGGGGTGGAAATCCCTTTCTTCAAGTATGAAGACCTGAATCCCGAGAATGCCGGGGTCAACTACATGTGGTCACAAGGCTTCCGGCTTATCAACAATGCCAACAACGCCCTGAAGGCCATCGGCGAAAACGGGGAAGCCGCCAAAAAGGCCGAGGCCCTCTTTTTCCGGGCCTGGATGTATAACCTCCTGGTGACGCTCTATGGTGATATTCCGTTGCTCACCGAACCCACTTCTTCAGCCCGGACCGACTATGAGCGGACACCGGTCGCCCAGATCAACGACCAGATCGTGGAAGATCTCAAATTTGCCGCCGCCAACCTTCCCGACATCGACAAGGCTCCCTCCATCAGCCGGGCCAACAAGTACATGGCCCTTCAGACCCTTGGGGAGGTCTACCTGCGCATCAACAAACCAGACCTGGCCGAAGCGGCGCTCACCGAAATCATCAACAGCGGCAAGTTCCAGCTGATGCAGGACCGTTTTGGTATCGAGGCGGCCAAACCGGGTGATTATTTCCACGACATGTTCATCTATGGCAACCAGCGCCGTTCCCAGGGCAACAAAGAAGCCATCTGGACCTTCGAACTGGAGTATACCAAGAATGTGGCCGGAGGCTTCACCAATGCACCGCAGCACCGCCGCGTGTGGGTCCCTGCCTACCACAACGTCCCGGGGATGGCCTATGAGGTGACCGATCCCACCCTGGGTAAGATCAGCACCTACGGAGGTCGCGGTAACGGCCGCATGCGCCCCAGCAACTGGGTGAAATACCAGCTTTACCAGGAGGGTGACATGCGCAACTCGGAATATAATCTCACCCGTAAGTTCCGCTACAACGCCCTGAACTGGAGCTCCACCATCGGCATTGATGCCAGGGGTTTCAGGGTAGCCGCCAATTCCCCCAGTGCCGTGGAGGTCAGAACCGTGAAAACCGGCGACCCGGTCGTCAACGCCCCCGGTGACACCCTGGAAGCCATGTTCCCCTACACCCGGAAATGGGACTCCTATGACCCGGCCGATGGATGGGGCTGGACCTGCATCAAGGACTTTCCGATGATGCGCCTGGGTGAAACCTATCTGCTGAGAGCCGAAGCCCGCTTTAAAAACAGCAATTCCTCAGGGGCCGCCGACGATATCAACGCACTGCGCAACAGGGCCTTCAAGCTCTCCCGCCAGGCGACCGGCAACCCCGACCTGGGTAAGGTAAGTTCAGCGGAGATCAGCCTTGACTTCATCCTTGACGAACGGGCCCGCGAACTCTTCGCCGAGGAACTGCGCCGCCTCACCCTGATGCGCACCGGCACCCTCATCGACAGGGCCAAACTCAACAAGGAGAGCACCATCAAGGGAACCATCAGCGGCCTCGATTCCAGAATCAACCTCTGGCCCATCCCACTGAGCGAAATCCAACGCAACAAGGACGTGACCTGGCAAAACAACCCGGGGTACTAACCCCCGGGAAGGTCAGGCCAGACAGAAATCTATCGGCCTGATCCTGCCCATAAAAGAGGCTGATGGTGAGGTCAGCCTCTTTTATTTTTGCGCATTTTCAATTTTGAAATTATTATGCTAATTTTATAGGAACCGAAACTGACCAGAAATGAAAGCCAGGCTTCACATAAAAGCCCTTCCTCTCAGACCAGCATAAGACTCTGATAATCTTCACCCATAAAAATCTGTACCTATGGACTACACCTCACTGATTCCCGTGGCAGATTCAATTCCCGCACCCGCATGGCTCTTTGTCATTTTGGAACAATTGATCTTTCTGCTGCACATCGTCCTGATCAATGCCGTACTGGGAGGGGCCCTGATCATGCTGTTCGGCAGGAACATGGAAAAGGATTCCGGGACGGCCTACAACCGGTACATGCCGGTGGCGGCCCAACTGCCTGTCATGGTTGCGCTCGCCATCAACCTGGGAGTTCCCCCCCTGCTGTTCATGCAGGTGGTCTTCGGTCATCTCTTCTACACCAGTTCAGTACTGATGGCGGTATACTGGATCATGATCATTCCCCTTCTTATCCTGGCCTACTATGCCATCTACATCCACAAACTGAAATTTCTGCGTTCCCCTCTTCTTTCAAAGTTGTCGCTGGGAACCGCCATTCTCTTCATCCTTTACATCGGGTATATACAGGTGGCCAACAACGCCCTCATGGAACAGCCAGAAAGCTGGACGGCCTACTTCGCCCAACGGGGAGGCACCTTCCTGAACAGCAGCCATCAGACCTTTTTACCGCGTTACCTCCATTTCATCGTCTCCTCGGTGGCCATTGGGGGATTGCTCTTTGCCCTGGTCTTTCATTTCAGGAAAGAGACCGTGGAAAAGAGAGAGGAATCCATCAGGCGCGGGCTCAGGATTTTTGCCCTGGCCACCTCCGTACAGGTGGTGGTGGGCTGCTGGTACCTCCTCTCCCTTCCCCGCGAATTCATTCTTCAGTTCATGGGGAGGAACGCCCTGGCCACCTTCTTCCTGCTGGCCGGTGCCGTGTGCGGCACCGGCGCCATGGTGACCGCATGGTCAGGCCAGTTCAAGACCACGATCCTGCTTACCCTGGCCACCCTCGCAGCCATGATCATCACCCGCTACCAGCTCAGAATCATGTACTTAAATGACCACTTCTCGGTCAGCGAACTCACACTCAACCCGCAATATGGTGTGATGGCGCTTTTTCTGATCATCCTGGTAGCCGGATTGGTGGTGATCGGTTATATGCTGAAAGTTGGGTTTAACAAAACAGAAAGGAGCGCAGCACAATGAATTATCCGATATGGGAATTGGCGCAATTGAACAGCGGAACGCTGGTCGCCTTCATCGCTACCATTCACGCCTATGTGGCCCATCTGGCCGTGGGTGGAGGACTCTTCCTCTGGCTCACCGACCTGAAAGCAGTCCGTGACAACGACCCCGTCATCAAAGCTTACGTAAAACGACACACCTGGTTCTTCCTGTTGCTGACCATGGTTTTCGGCGGCGTTTCCGGAGTGGGCATCTGGTTCATCATCGCCCTGGCCAACCCGGCAGCCACCTCTTCACTCATCCACCATTTCGTCTTCGGATGGGCCATCGAATGGGTCTTCTTCATCGGAGAAATCGTCGCCTTGCTCATCTATCACTACCGCCACGATCAGATGCGTGAAAAAGACCGCCTGCGCGTGGCTTTTCTCTATTTCCTCTTTGCGTGGCTGAGCATGGTCGTCATTAACGGCATCCTGGCCTTTATGCTGACTCCCGGAAAATGGCTCGAAACCGGGCAATTCTGGGATGGGTTCCTCAATCCCAGCTATTTCTCATCGCTCTTCTTCAGAAGCGCAGCAGCGGTTATGATCGCCGGCCTTTTCGGGTATGTCACCGTGGTCTTCTCCAAAGAGGAGGAACTCCGTGGAAAAATGGTGAAATATTGCACCAAATGGCTGCTCTACCCGGTCCCGTTTATCATGGCGGGTGCCTTCTGGTATATCCATTCGGTGCCGGAAAGCGTCCTTCAGACCACTTTCCACCTCAATGCCCAGACACAGTTCGTGGTCACCGCCTTCGTGGTCACGTCGGTGCTCATCTTCGTGGCCGGTCTTTTCTACTCCCTGCGCACCACACCCCTCCTCCAGAAAATCATGGTCTTCGTGTTTCTGCTCATCGGACTGGGATGGTACAGCAGCTTTGAATACCTCCGGGAATATGCCCGGAAACCTTACATCATCCACGGCCATATGTATTCCACCTCTATCCTTGCCGCCGATGTGGAAATGCTGAACAGGGAAGGGGTGCTGAAACACGCCAGATGGAGTTCCGTGCACCAGGTGACCGAAGAAAACCGGCTGGCGGCAGGAAGGGAACTCTTTAACCTGCAATGCCTGGCCTGCCACACCATCGGCGGAGTCAAAAACGACATCATCGAAAAAACCAGGGATCTGACTTATATGGGCATGATCTCCCAGCTTTACGGCCAGGGGAAAGTCCTCGATTACATGCCACGCTTCACCGGCACCCGGCAGGAAATGGAAGCCCTGGCCGCCTATATCATTTCCGGATTACAGGGGAAGGAACTGGTGACCACCCTGGCTCAGTTCGACCCCACCCCGGTCGACAATGAGATCCCCCCCTTCGACAGCGCCACCGACGACTATGTTCTGCTGGCCTGGAACGATCTGGGAATGCACTGTATTTCCGACTGTGATCCCTGGTTCATCCTGCTTCCGCCGGCCAACACCCTCGAGGCCCAGCTGATCAAACGGGGAGCTCTTCCCGAGGTGATCACCGATGGCATCGTGCTTAAATTCCGGGTAGAAAAGGGGTTTGAAAATCCCTCGGCACACGTGGAATTCTGGGATTTCGCGGAGTCTTACTTCGGGGTCAGACTTGACAAAAACAGAGGCCTGGGAGGGAAAGGTCTTGAAGGGGAATTCGACTGGCACGAAGAACGCAACAGCTTTGTGGCCGAGATGATTCCGGTGGTGCCCTATCATGATGACGGCTCCTTCCAGCCCTATCCCCTGTTCATCATCGATGCCGTGGAGAAGGAAACCGGCAGGCTGTTGGCTTCCACGAAAGCCGTGGCGCCGGTTTCGACCGAGATGGGATGCCGCAACTGTCACGGCGGAGGATGGCGTGTCAACGGGGTGTCGGGGGTTGCTGATGAGACAGCCGTCAATATCCTGAAAGTGCATGACCGCATCAACGGCACCGCTCTGTATGGGTCTGCCAGCCAGGGATCACCTGTTCTGTGCCAGAGCTGCCACGCCGACCCGGCCATCGGGGCACCCGGCACAGAGGGGCATAATAATTTCTCCACGGCACTGCATGGATGGCATGCCAACTACATGCATGTGGAGGGGGGGCGTGCCTGCGTGATGTGCCATCCCGCGGCCGCCGAAGGGAACACCCGCTGCAACAGGGGAATCCACCCGCAAATGGGACTGACCTGCACAAACTGCCACGGGACCATGGAGGAGCACGCCACGGGACTCCTCAATGCCCAAATGGAAAACCCCAGCAGCAGGCGACTGGTTAAAAACCTGACCACCACGGTGTCTGAGGTAAAGCCCCGGACGCCTTGGATCCAGGAGCCCCAGTGCCTGGCCTGTCACCGCCAGTTCAAACAGCCCGCACGCAGCTCCTCGGGGGTGAACAGCTGGAACGAGGCCTTCTCACAGCTCTACCGTATCCGTACCGACAACGCTGGCCTGCGCTGTTCCGCATGTCACAACTCCCCGCATTCGGAGTACCCGGCGTACAATGCTTTCGGCAAACACCGCGACAACACCCAGCCCATGCAGTATGCCCGTTCGCCCCTGCCCATCGGTGCGGAGTTCAGCTGCACCGTCTGCCACAAAAAGGAGATGAACCATTCGGTGCACCACCCCAATATGGTCAGACCTTTCAGAAACAAGCAGGCAGTCAGGGAACAATAACGTGACCGGCACCGGCTACACGTTCAGTTTTTTTCCACAACTCCGGGCGTAGATCAGCACAGGATCTCCCGTGCCAGAGGAAGCAGTTCCGCCGGATCATCGGCCAGGGAATCGGGGTGGAGTGAGGCAAGAAGATCCCTGCTGTTCAGTCCCCAGCTCACGGCAATCACCCGGATTCCGGCCTTCCTGCAAGCTTCGATGTCGCGGGTTTCATCCCCGATATAGACGATTTGATGCCGCTCAATTTTCTCACGCCCCAGCATGCGCGTGATCACCTTATCCTTGCCAAAAAGGCTTTTCCCGCTGTAAATGAAATCCATGACGCCCGACAAGGATTTATGATCAAGGAACTTCATGACATTATCCCTGGAATTGGAAGTCAAAACACCCAAAGAGTAACCCGCGTTCCGGAGATTCCTCAGGGCAGTCTCCATTCCTTTTGCCAATCCGGCTTCCGTGATGTGCTGATGCAACTCCTTCTGCATCCTGAGCAACAAAGCCATCAGCCTGAGACGCGACAAACCAAACGATTTCAGGAACTCCTGAGGCTTGCGGGAGCGGAGCACATCCACCTCCTCCATGCTGATATTTTGCATGTTGTATTCAGGAGCAATGCGGTTGTAAATGGAAAAGGCGAGATCCAGGGTATCGGCCAGGGTCCCGTCAAAATCAAATACCATGTATTTTTTCGCTTCCATAAGATCTGCACCCCGGTTTGAATTAAAGGCATGCTCTGCGGCAAATATAGATAAAACATAAAGCATCTATATTTGGCACCGGCGATAAAACCGGTTTATCCAACGCTCTTCGTCGCCGGAGGTCACCATCACCCCCCCCTGACCACCCCTGGTAAAGCCGGCGTTTCTTCTTCGGCACCAGGCTTTCTTAGTTTTCGGGGAACGAACCACTGCTAAGATGAAAATTTTCATAAGTTTGTTTTCCAGTATTACCTCCGTATGACCAGAAAATCTGCAATACGAAGGAAACATGGATTTTTCAGGATGAGAGCCGACAGGAGGTTTGGTGTAAAAACATTCAGGATTGAATTCCAGATTGCCCTGCTTGCCCTGGTGATTGCCGCGGCGGTCATCACTGCCGGGTATCTGGCCTACGACAGCATGTCGCGGATTGTGTATTCCGTACACCAGGAAGCCAAACCCGACAACAGGCTGTTTCTGTTCAAAGAGATCAATAACGACCTGGCCTCCCTGGAAAACGCCGCCAGGCTTTACATTCTGAGCAACCAGGAGGAGGAACTCCTCTTGTTCGACACCCTCCTGGGTCAGATTTCTGATAAGCTGGATCTGATTCCCGCCCTGCCTTCCGAGGGAGAGGAAGAGAGGATCCTGACCGATTCGATCCATAACCTGGCCCTTCAAAAACAGGAGCTGTGGCAGGAGCTCCTCTCCCTTCATATGGCTAACCAGGAAGCCGGCGCCACCTTCTCAGGCATTTACTCGAAACTGGATGAACAAAGGGTCGACACGGTGACCACCCTTCAGAAAAAGAAAGGATTTTTCAGAAGGATGTTTAGCAGGGATAAAACCACCTTGGATACCGCATATGTGGCCCGGTCGCTCGACCGGGAGGAGATCAAGAAGGAGGTGCAGGATCTGCAATCCCTCATCCAGAAAGAAGGGGAGAAAGCCAGAAACATTACGGTGCTGGAGTCACGGCTGATTGAGGAGAACATGAGGATAACGGCAAGCCTGAACGGCATGATTTCCCTTGCTGAGCAAAGAAAAGCCACGCGGTTGGCCGAAAAGAGTGAGGAGGTTGACCGGCTGGCCAGGAAGGCCTACAGACAGCTGGCGGCCTTTTCGGCGACAGCGGTACTCCTGCTGCTCATCGCCCTGTTTGTCCTCTTCAGTTATCTGAAGAAAACAAGGGCCTATCAGAAGGCATTGCGCGATGCCCGCCAAAAAGCGGAGAACCTGGCCCATGCCAAAGAACAGTTTGCAGCCAACGTGAGCCATGAACTGAGGACCCCGGTCAACGCCATCGCCGGCCTCACCGAACTGGCCCTCCAAAGGGACATGGAGCCCGAAACCAAAGAGCTGGTCACTGTCATTTCCAAGTCCTCACAACACCTGAAAAACATCATCAACGACACCCTTGACTTTTCAAAAATCGAAGCCAGGAAGATCGTTTTTGATTCGGTTGACTTTTCTCCTGCGGAAACGTGCCGGGAAGTATTGTCCATTCAGCAATATGAGGCTGCAAGAAAAGGGCTGGCACTTCATTTTCAACCCGTGGGAGAACTCCCCGGGGCGCTCCTGGGAGATCCGGTAAGGCTGAAGCAAATCCTGCTCAATCTCATCGGGAACGCCGTGAAATTCACCGGCGAAGGGGCGGTAACCCTCCGTCTTGACGCCAGGAATCCGGGCCATAGCAAGGTTTGGCTCCTTGTAACTGTGGAGGATACCGGCCCGGGAATGTCGAAGCAGGATCTTCATGTGATCTTTGATGAGTTCGTACAGGCAAAAAGCACTTCCGGGAAGAAGCAGAGCGGGACAGGCCTGGGGCTGTACATTGTCAAGAAGCTGGTCGAATTGCAGGGGGGGAAGATTCATATTGAAAGTGAACCGGGGAAAGGGACCCGTGTAAAACTGGAGATACCCTACGCACAAGGAGACGTGCATAGAATCGGGGCCGAAGCCTACCATACGGTCTGGAGCCCCGGACTTCTGAAAGGGATTTCCGTGCTGGTGGCTGATGACGATGAGTACAACACCTTTTTGCTCAGGAAAATTTTTCAGAAATGGGGGGTCTCCCTCACGGAGGCTAAGAATGGGAAAGAGGCCGTGGAGGCTACCACAAACCGGGCCTTTGATGTTATTCTGATGGATGTACACATGCCTGAAATGGAGGGGCCTGAGGCGGCAAAAATCATCAGGGAAAAACATCCCCTGACCAGGATCATTGCGGTCACGGCTACCCTTCACCCGGAAGAGCTGAAAGCCTGCCGGGAAGCAGGGATGGAGCATATGCTCATCAAACCCTTTTCCGAAAGGGAGCTTTTCGAGGCCCTGCAACAAGTGGTTGCACCCGGGCAGGAAAAGAATCCTGACCAGCCGCAAATGACCGTTGCCGTGACGGGAGAGGCCACGCTCCAGCCACAGAAAACGGCGCCCGGTGCAGGAGAGGAATCCCCCCTGCCCCCACCCGCCAGCATTAAAGAACTGGAAAACCTCACCGATGGAGACCCGGACTTCCTCCGGGAAATGATCACCCTTTTCATAACTTCGACATCGGTGGCCAGGGAGGAGATCCGCCATTGCCTGGACGACGGCGATCCAAAAAGCATCTTTGAGAAAGCCCATAAGATAGCAGCCTCATGCAAACAGATCCAGGCCGTCAGACTCTATGACCTGGTCAAGAATCTGGAAGCAGAATCACGTAAGGAAAGCCCTCCGGAAACCCTGCGCGACCTGTTCAGGTTGATGGAAACCGAAATGAAGCAGGTCCATGACTTCCTGGGCGATTACCTGGAAGGCATGGTGTCCTGACCTAAAACCTATTTAATATGGAAGAAAGAACGTTTAAGATATTCGTAGTGGAGGACAACGACTGGTATAACCGGTTACTGGTTCATACACTCTCCCTGAATCCCGATTACGAGATCGCATCCTTTGTCACGGGGAAGGAGTTTCTTGACAACCTGCACAAAAATCCGGATGTGGTGACCCTTGATTACCGTCTTCCCGACATGCCCGGACTGGAAGTTCTCAAAAGGATCAAGGCGGTGAATGAGGAGATTCAGGTCATTGCCATATCGGAGCAGGATGACATTGAAGTAGTGGTTGATCTGTTGAAGAACGGGGCGTACGATTACATTGTCAAATCGAAGGATATCCGCAGCAGGTTGCTGAACACCGTTGAAAACATCAGGAAAGGAGTGCACCTCAAAAGGGAGATCCAGACGCTCAGAAGAGAGGTACAGAACAGGTACAGTTTTCAGAATGCCATCATCGGCAGCAGCCAGGCCGCGAAGAGGATCTGCGGGCAGATTGAGAATGCCGCCCGCACAAACATTTCGGTGACGATCACGGGGGAAACGGGCACCGGCAAGGAGGTGGTGGCCAAAGCCATCCATTACAACTCGGCAAGGGTAGCGAAGCCCTTTGTGGCCGTCAACATGGCGGCCATCCCTGGCGAACTGGCCGAAAGCGAACTTTTCGGGCATGAAAAGGGGGCCTTCACAGGTGCCCAGTTCCGCAGGATCGGGAAATTTGAGGAAGCCTCAGGAGGAACCCTTTTCCTGGATGAGATTGCGGAAATGGACTTCACCCTGCAGGCAAAGCTTCTGCGGGCATTACAGGAAAAAGAGATTGTGAGGGTCGGAAGCAACAAGCCGGTGAAAACCGACTGCCGGATCATTGCCGCGACCAACAAAAACCTCCAGGAAGCCGTGCTCAATAAACAGTTCCGGCAAGACCTCTATTACCGCCTTTACGGCTTTCAGATCGAACTCCCCCCCCTGCGGGAAAGAGGTAACGACATCATCCTTTTATCGCGCCACTTCATTAAAGAGTTCTGCGCCGAAAACAATCTCCCCCTGAAATCCCTGTCCAAAACCGCAGCCGACAAGCTGCTCTCCTATGCTTTCCCCGGAAACGTCAGAGAACTGAAATCGGTTACCGAACTGGCTGTCGCCCTCTCCACAAACGAGGAGATCACGGAAGACCAGATCATTCTGGGCAACGAAATACTTATGCATGACTATTCCGGCAGGGAGATGACCCTGCGCGAATACGACATCCACATCGTAAAAAGGTATCTGGAAAGGTATGGCAACAACATCAAACTGGTGGCACAAAAGCTCGACATCGGCGTGGCCACCATTTACAGGATGCTGAAAGAAACCTGACCCCCTGACCACAATCCCAGGATAGGTCCTGCCCTGCCCTATCAAAATGATAATACCCTATCATATTGAGAGGAGAAATTACACACCCCGGAAAAACAACATCCTGCAATACAGTGCGATAAGATTTTCTTTGGCTTTTGGCCTGCATATTGCCACTTTAAAGGCAAAGAAAAAGTCGGGAATGTTTCAGGAGCCACATAAGATCAGCAAACCATTTGTTTTACGCAACCATGATGAAAGGTTCCAGGGCCAGTCTTTCAAGGAGATTCATCATTGCAGTGTCCCGGCAGATTTCCGGATGACTGGCCTTTTTTCTGACACCAGTTTAGCATCATGATAAATCCTTCTCTCTGGGATTTACCCTCATCAAAAAGTGAAAGTGACAAGGGGCTTCAGCAATGAAGCCCCTTTGTTTTTTACTGGCATGGCTGAAGGTTCTGAGGTGCAGGTTGGCTGCGGGTCACAGCCATAACCACAACACGGCGATGGAAATAAGGCAGCTGAGCAGGGTGACCGGCAGGCCGATTTTAAAGAACTGCCTGAATCCGATGGTCACCTTTTCCTTTTCGGCCGATTCGATGACGATAAGGTTGGCCATAGCCCCGATGATGGTGGCGTTTCCCGCCAGGGTCGAGGCCGACGCCAGTGTAAGCCACAGGATGTCACCCGGGAGGGACTTCAACACGGGAAGCATCATCACCGTATAGGGTACATTGCTTACGATCTGAGACATCAACAGGCTCAATCCATGCAGTTTGACGATCCCTTCCAGATCACCCGTCAATACTGAGCCAAAGATAAAAGCGTCCATCAGTCCGGCTTTCACCGCCCCCTCCACCACGATGAAGAGCGACGCAAAAAAGAGCAGCAACACCCAGTCGACGTTTTTGATGACCTCCGAGGGTTTCACCTTCCCCAGAAGAAGGATCAGGGAGGCCCCTGCCAGGGCGATCACCGGAATGGAAAGACCAATGATTTTCCCCAGGAAAAAGAGGACTACCACGCCCAGAAAGATGGGCACCGAGAATTTCATGGATGGCATCCGGTAGTGGAAGTGGTTTTCCCCGGTGGCGATCACGCGCCCCGGCCTGAACTCAGAACGGTAGAACCAGCGTACCATACCCACAATCACGAGCATTCCTGACAAAGAAACAGGCAGAAGCTTGAAGAAGAAGGTGGCGTAATCGATGCCCGAGGTGATGCCGATCAGCATATTCTGGGGGTTACCGGTGATGGTCATGGCGCTCCCGGTATTGGAAGCAAGGATTTCGGCGATGAGGTAAGGGACGGGGTTGAGGCGGGAGGTACGGCATATGGCGATAATGACCGGAGTAAAGAGGAGGACCACGGCGTCATTGACCAGGAAGGCGCTGGCGATGCCTGTCACAAAGGTGATGATGACCAGCAGGCGCCCCGGGGTCCGCGACCAGGAAAGGGTTTTTCGGGCAATCAGAGAGAAGAACCCGTCGAGTTGCAGGGTCGAGATAATGATCATCATGCCCAGGAGCAGGGCGATGGTGTTATAGTCGATGGCCTTGACGGCTTCCCCGAGGTCGAGAACCCCAAAGACAACCATGGCCACCGCTCCGAAGAAGGCCGCCGACGGCCGGTCGACATTGATTCCCGGAAGGCGGGTGAAGATGATCCCCACATAGGTGAAAATAAATATGATCAGCGCGGTCAGCTGCATAGGCCATCTGTTGCCGCAAAGATATCATTATCCCCGATTCAGTTCACATTGTCTGAAGGGAGGGAGAAGGTCACCCCACCATGTGAAGATCGTTCTGTCACGAAAGTCAAGGGGAGACCCTGAAGTTGCATCCAGAGCAGGCTGTGGTTTTCTCCAGAGCAGGCTGTGGTTTTCAATACGTGACAGAAGACAATTTTACGCGCTCTTCCGGTATTTCCATATGGCAAAAAGGGTGGACACCAGGGCGATGGCTGTCAGGGCACAGATATCGCCCTTAATGTCTCCGAAGACAGATCCCTTGAGCATGACCATCCGGTTAATCCGCATGATATAAGCTACGGGATTGAAGAGGTTGATGGTCCGGGCCCACTCCGGCATGCTCTCAAGGGGAGTGAAAATACCGCTCATCAGCATAAAGATGATCATAAAGAAAAATCCGGCAAACATGAACTGCTGCTGGGTATGGGTAAAAGTTGAAACGAAAAGGGCAACACCGAGGGCCGCAATCATGAAGATGAAGGAACTCAGGAAGAGGAGGAGGGCATGGCCCTCAAAGGGCATTTGGAAGACCGCCATACCCACGGCTATCCCCAGGGCCAGGTCAATCAGTCCGATGACCAGAAAAGGGACCATCTTGGCTGCAATGAACTGGTATTTTCTGACCGGAGTGACGTTGATCTGCTCAATGGTACCGCTCTCCTTCTCCTTTACCAGGTTAAGTCCAGCCAGTACAAAGGCAATGGCCAACACCAGGATGCCCAGGACACCCGGGAGCATGTAATACTTGTAGTTGAGCATTTCGTTGTACCAGTAGCGGTGGGTGATGTCCATCTTCGGAACAGCGGAGAGGCCGATATCGCCGGTTTTGCTGGCTGCGAGGTTGAGGTTGTAATCGCGGATCACACCGCTGACGTAGCCCCAGGTGAGCTGGGCATGGGTGGCATTGATGGCATTAACAGGGACCATCAGCCGTGAAGGCACGCCGTTGCCCATGTTCTTCCCGAAACCGGCGGGAATTTCCAGGAGAAGGTCGCACTGGTCGCGGTGCATCAGATCAAAAGCCTCCTTTCCGGAAAGGGTGGTGTGGGTGACCCTGAAAAAGGAGGAACCCTCCAATTGAGAAATCAGGGCCCGCGACTCCACACTCCGGTCCCGGTCTATGACACACATCTTTACATTCCTGATCTCAAAGGTGACGGCCGGCACCAGTATGAGCATCTGGACTATGGGAATGGCAAAAATGGCCTTCCCGATAAACTTGTCCCTGAAAATCTGCAGAAACTCCTTTCTTATGAGGTAGAAGATGGTTCTCATCGTTTGTCTCCCGCTCTTTTATTCCAGTCTGACCTTAAAACTTCTGATGCTCATCACCACAAAGAAAACCGCAAACAGGAACAGGATCAGGGTTTCCTTCCATACATGGAGGAACCCGGTTCCCTTGATCATAATATTCTTGAGAATGACAATAAAATAGCGGGGAGGCAGCACGGCGCTGACCCACCGGTAGGCTCCCGGCATGCTTTCTACGGGAAAGATAAAACCCGAAAGGAGGACGGTGGGGAGCATTCCCCCCACCAGGGTGATAAAGATGGCCTGTTGCATGGTTTTGGCCACCGAAGAGATGAGGATGCCCAGGCTCAGGCTCATCAGGATGTAAAGCATGACCTCCAGCCACAGCAGAAACAGGCTCCCCTTGACCTCCAGCCCGAACACCAGCCGTGAGAGCAATATGATCAGGACAGCATCGATCAGGGAGAGAAAGAAATAGGGGATCACCTTACCCATGATGATCTGTATGGGTTTCAGGGGGGAGACCAGTAAGGCCTCCATGGTTCCGAACTCCTTTTCGCGGGTAAGGGTGATGGAGGTCATCAGGGCACAGATCAGGATCATGATCATGGTGATCAGTCCGGGTACAAACATGTACTGGCTTTTAAGTGCAGGGTTGTAGACCATTCTGACTTCGGGTTGCACCAGGAGGTTGGCGGTGACGGCGGTTCCGGCCAGCTCACGGTTGACATCGGCGGCAATGGCCGAGATGAAGCTGGTGGCCTGCGTGGCTACATTGGGTTCAGAACCGTCGGTGACGATGTGAAGGGTCGCCCTGCCTTCACTGAGGAGATTCCGCCCGAAATGTTCCCCAAAGATGATAACGACCTTGACCCGCTGGCTTCTGAGGGCCCCGTCAATCTCCCCGTAGTTCTCCAGGTCGCCGGCACGCATGAAAAAACCTGAAGAGGAGATCTTGTCCGCTATTTTTTGGGTCATCTCATCGCGTGAAAGGTCGAGGAAGGCCACTCTGACATCCTTGAGTTCAGTGGTGATGACAAATCCGAAGAGCAGGGTCATCAGGGCAGGGATCACAAAAAGGATGATCATGGTCAGGGGATCCCTGAAGATATGGATGAACTCCTTTCTGACAAAACCGGCAAACCTTTTCATATCGTGACATGTTGAGGCCGGGCAATTTTTACGAAGACCTCTTCGACCGATGCGGCCTGCCAGGTCGATTTGAGTTCCTCAGGGGTACCGATGGCCACGATTTTTCCTTCGCTCATGATGGAGATCCGGTCACAGTATTCGGCCTCATCCATGTAGTGCGTGGTGACGAAAACGGTGATACCGGCGGCGGCGGTTTCATAGATCAGTTCCCAGAATTGGCGGCGGGCCACAGGGTCCACGCCTCCTGTAGGCTCATCGAGGAAGACAATCCGGGGTTGATGAAGGACCGCCACCGAGAAGGCGAGTTTCTGCCGGAAACCCAGGGGAAGCCCGGCGATCAGCCGGTCGCCGTACGCACTGAACTGGAGCCGGTCAAGGAGCTCTCCGCATCTCTCCCGGATCACCTTTTTGGGCATGCCATATATCCCTCCATAAAGCATGATGTTCTCCCTGACCGTCAGATCCTCGTAGAGGGAAAACTTCTGGCACATGTATCCGATGTTTTTCTTGATCTTTTCGGGTTCCCTGGCGGCGTCAAAACCGGCCACCCTCACCGATCCGGAGGTGGGCTGCGAGAGTCCCGACAAAATCCTGATGGCCGTGGTCTTTCCGGCGCCGTTGGCCCCCAGGAAACCAAAGATCTCACCCTCGTACACATCAAATGAGAGGTGATCATTGGCGGTGAAAGCGCCGAACTTCTTCACCAGTTGCCTGACGGTGATGACTGCCTGTTTGCCCATGCGGTAGTTTTATAATTCCATGTTCATTTCATACTCCAATCCCAATGTTTGCCGGAGGGTCATGGACCGGCGTGTGCCCCGCCCATGAGTTCAAGGAAGCAGTCTTCGATGCCGGCGCGGATTTCGGTAATCCGGGCATCGGTGATTCCCACCTCCCGGAGGAAATTTTCCAGGCCGGAGGCACGCCCCTCTTCCCTGAAGGTCACGTGGACGTCTTCTCCGAAAGGCCATGCGGTCCTTGTTTCCGGAAATTTCCGCAGGGCAGTGATGAGTCTGAATTTTTCTGCCGACCGCACGCTGTAAAGCCTCCGGGAGTACCCTTGTCTGATGTTTTCAGGGGTATCGATGGCCAGAATACGGCCTTCCTGGAGAAGGGCTACGCGGTCACAGCGCATGGCCTCATCCATGTAAGGCGTCGACACCAGGACCGTAATGCGGTGTTCCCTGAGTTGGCGGAGCATCTCCCAGAATTCGGTACGTGAAACGGCATCCACACCGGTGGTGGGTTCGTCGAGGACCAGCAGGCGTGGCCGGTGGATCAGGGCGCAGGAAAGGGCCAGCTTTTGTTTCATCCCTCCGGAAAGGCGCCCCGCCAGCCGGTTCGTGAAAGGTTCGATATGGGTATAGATGTCGCGGATCAGGTCGTAATTCTCCTCAATGGTGGTCCCGAACACCGAGGCATAAAACCGGAGGTTTTCCCCGACGGTCAGGTCCATGTAAAGACTGAACCGACCCGGCATGTAACCGATTTCACCGCGAAGCTTCCGGAACTCCCTGACCACATCACGCCCCAAAACGGTCATGGAACCCTTTCCGGGCAACAGCAGGGTGGTGAGGATACGGAAAAGGGTGGTTTTCCCGGCGCCGTCAGGACCGATAAACCCGAAGATCTCCCCTTCGTTCACCCCAAAGGAAATTTCCTTCAGGGCCTCTGTGGTCCCGAAACTTTTAGCGATTCCCGACGCCCTGATCACCTCCTGTTTCTGTTCATTCCTCATGTCGATTGACTAAGTTTCCTTGTTGATTGCCGGAATCTCTGTTCTGCCTGAAAGGCGGAAGAGCCGGTTCAGAAAAGGTCCGTCCCCGGCTTTCCCGGTGTCTGACCATCAGCGACCCTCCCTGTACGGCCCGGGCGATTCAGTTCAGAAAAGGGCTTCCCCGGGCATTCCCGGTTTCATGGAGCCGTCATTGGCCACGTCAATGGTTACGGCATAGACCAAAGTCACCCGCTCTTCCCTGGTCTGGATGATCTTCGGGGTGAATTCGGCTTTGTCAGACACATGGCTTACGGTTCCCGGAAAGCTGCGGTAATCCTTCTCCCCGTCGTCAATGCGCACCGTACAGGGAGCTCCTGTCTTCACTTTTACCAGCTGGGCCCCGCTGACATATACCTTGAGCCTGACCACCGAGAGGTCAGCCAGTTTGGCCAGAGGCCTCCCGGGGGCCGTTATCTCGCCCGCCTCGGCATATTTCTCCAGAATCACCCCTTTCAGAGGACTCCTTACATGGCTCCGGCGGATCTGCTCATCGAGGGTGGCCATTTTTGAGGCCAGGAGTGTCTGCTCAGCGGCAATGGAGGCCTTCTGGGTGTGGTTGGCCGCCATCTGCTTCCTCAAAACGGCCACCTGACCCGTCAGGTCATCATATTGTTTCTGCGTGGCGGCATCATTCTTCAGCATCTTTTCGATCCGGGAGATGTTCACTTCCAGGTTTTCAATCTGCTGCCTGAGGATGTCATTCTGGCCGTTCACCTGTGGAATGCGGGTCATCACACTCTTCATGGAGGCTTCCAGTTCTCCCTTCTGAAGATGAAAAAGGGTGGTGTCGATCAGGGCGATCTCCTCTCCCTCGGCGATGTCCTGCCCCTCCCTGATTTCAAAGAGGAGGATGCGGCCTCCGGTTTCCGCAGACACGGTCACCTCGGTGACCTCAAAAGTGCCATAGGCATCGGCCTGGCCCGTTTCACTATGGCAACCGGTAAAAACCAGGGCAGCAACCCAAAGAATGATCTGTGCTCTCATATCCATCTGACTTTTATTATGTTGTTCTCAATTTCCGGAGCTGAAGGAGTGAACTACCCCTGCCGCTCTTCCCTACAGGGAAACACCCTTCCAGGGAATCCTGCATTGCGTATGAAAACGGTTATGGCAAGGCCCCTCCGGTGATATGGAGGTATTCGACACGGGCCAGGAGCAGGGAAATCCTGTGAATTTCATGGTTGATCAGGGCTTGTTGTTCGGCATGGAGTTCCTGCAGATAATCGGTGGCGGTGACGACTCCGTTGGCATATTGGGATTCAGCGGTGGCAGTGATGCGCCTCCGGAGGGCGATCAGGCTGGAATCGGTTTCCAGGAGCGCCCCAAGGCTGGCTATTTCGGCCTTCTTAGCGTCAAGGGCCCTGCGGATATGGTCGGCAAGCTCCTGTCTGCGCCCTTCCAGCACCGTCTTCTGAAGCGCAACCACCTGCTTCTCGTTCCGGGTCCTGGCCCAATCCCACAGGGTCCATTTCAACCCTGCCCCGATGAGGTAATAAGGAGCGAATTCATCCTTGAAGAAATTGTTCCCGGGAGGATTCCCGTAGCCCAGGGTGGCAAAACCAAAGGCCACAGGTTTCAGCCGGCTTTGGAGTAGGAGCAGGGAGGCGTCGAGCTGTTCCCGCTTCAGGTCGAAGAGATCCAGTTCAGGCCGGGCCAGTTCGCCGGGAAGGCTCTCTCCGACAGTGGGCAGCGCCAGCACGGCAGAATCATCCACGGGAGTGCCCGTGATATCGGAAAGGAGCTTCAGAAAAGAGGCCCGCCTGATCCGGTTTTCAGTGAGCTGTTGTTGAAGCCTGATCTTTTCCGAGGTCAGGACATCGATATCGGAAAGAAGAGCCATCCCATTCTCCCGGGCACTCTCCAGGGAGGCGAGACGCTTCTCAATGAGTACCAAAAAGTTGCCGAGAAGCTCCTTTTGCCGGTCGAGCAAAAGCAGATTGAAATAATAGCCGTTGACCTGACTGCGTAACTGGTAAAGGTCGGCCTCCGTCTGTTTCTTCTGAACCTGCAGTCCGGCCCTTTCCACGGCCCGGGATCCTTTGACCGCTCCCCCGTCATAGATCATCTGACTGACTTCCAGGGTTACCTTATATTGTTCGTGGGGCAAGGGCTTGATCAGCTGGCCGATTCCCGGGACGGGGAGTGCCCCCATCACTTCGGTGAGGTCGACCACCGAGGAGTTGTACACCAACTGCCCGCCGGCGCCGAGGGATGGCAACCAACCCTTCGAAAGGTTGGCATCCCTGAGCTGCCAGATCCCGGTATGGGCCTGGTTCTCACTGGCAAGTGGAGCCGACGCCTCCGCCTTCTCGTAGCACTCCCGGAGGGTCAGAATCCGCTGGGAAACCCCCCGCACAGGAGAAAATGCCAGGAGAAGAAAAAACAACAGAAAAACCAGAGGCACTATGCCCCGATTCCCGTTTTGTATGGCCCCGCCGTGGGGGCACTGACGGGCACTGTCACTTAAACCCAATGGTTCCATAGACGAAAGGTTTTTCAATGTTTACAGGTCAACCCTGTTTCAGGGCATTGATCACAAAATGGGCTGCATACTTTTTGCGCTTTTCAATGTAGTCGTCAAAGTCGTACCCCATCTTTTCCAGAATGACGGACAACAATCCCTTGGCAGCAAACGGGAAAACACTTAATGACAAGATCGAAGTCATCAGCTGGGGGATGTTTTCGCGGGTGATGCCGTACCGTACAAACTCCTCCCTGTGCTGACGCTCGAGCTTTTCCCACATCCCGGTAATATCAAATCCCATAATCAGTTTCCTGATCCTGTCGGGATGGCGATTGATCTCGTTCAGCAGAAAACCCGGGAGCGCGGGATTCTGCCTGAGCAGTTCGAGGTGTTCGGCATAGAAAAAGGTGATCTTCTCCTCCAGGGAAAGATGTTCATCAAACACCGGGGCAAAACGCTGAAACACCTGCCCGGCCACCTTCTCAAACACCGCATTGAACAGACGGTCTTTGGTACGGTAATAATAATGAAGCAGCGACTGGTTGATCCCGGCACGGGTGGCAATATCCTGCATCCGGGCACCGTCCATCCCCTTCTCAATGAAGACCTCGGTGGCCGACTCAAAAATCTTCATCTCCGTTTGCTTGTCATGTTCCCCCATGGACGTGAACTTATCAATTAAATCACTAAAATAAACTATTTAATTTAACTATTCAATCAACATGGAAAAATTTTTGCGGAGCAAACAGAGTCAAAAAAACTATAAATTATTAAATGGCCATTTTATCTTTTTATAAATTTTCATAGATTTGTCTCTTGCTTAAACCAGAATTTTGATACTCATGGAAAAAGAGACATTGCTAGACCGGTTTATGAGCCGGAAGGGGCTTTACACCGGTTTCTGGATCATTGCCCTGCTGATGGTGACCGTGCTGATATATTACACGGCCAACCTGCAGAAAGAGGTACCTCCCATTCCGCAGACGGTCAAATCGGCCTCGGGGGAAGTGCTGTACACCTATGACGACGTGGTGGAAGGGAAGGGTTACTTCCAGCAGTTTGATTTGATGGACTGGGGCACGATGCTGGGGATGGGAGCCTATATGGGGCCTGATTTCACCACCGATTTCCTGCATTACCGTGCCGAATATCTTTATGATTTTTACGGGCAGGAGCTCTATGGGAAGGCAGCCGGTGCGCTGACCGCCGTGGAGCGGGGTGCGGTGAAGGAGCGGGTCAAACAGGATGTCAGGGAGCAGACGCGTCTTCTGGAGGCAGGAACTGTGCTGACTGATGCATCTGCCTCGGCATTCCGGAAAAACAAGGCTTACCTGACCGACCTTTTGGTCAACGGTGATCCGGAAAGGGCTTTCACCGGCGGAATCATTCTAAAGGAAGAGGCCGAAAAAATCGCTGCCTTTGTGGACTGGGGACAATTGGCCGCCTCTTCGGTCAGGCCGGGGACCGACCGGACCTGGACCAACAACTGGCCGCCGGAACCCCTGCTGGACCAGGACGTGACCTTTGTAGCCCACAAGGTCTCCCTCTGGGAATTGCTTGTATTGTGGACGATGACCATCGTGGTGATCTATCTGGCATACGAGTACCTCTTCAAAAAGGATCCCCATGAAAAGCTGGAACCGGCCATCAAAGTGAACAGTCTGTTCGGATCGCAGCGTAAATTGCTCAAATACATCCCCATTGTGGCGGCGCTTTTTGTAGTGCAGCTGATTATCGGGGGCTATATCGCTCACCTCTACACCGAACCAACGAAGGATTTTCTCATTTCGCAGGAATTGTTGCCCTTCAACGTACTTCGTTCAGCCCATACCCAGATTGCCATCCTTTGGGTAGCTGTGGGATGGTTGGTGGGCGGGCTTCTGATCGCTCCGTGGATTGCCAACCGTGACCACAAATACCCCTGGCTCGTCGATGTATTATGGATCGCCCTGCTGGTGGTGGCTGTGGGCAGCCTGATAGGGTTATACATGGGCGCCACCGGCCAGATGCGTGAAACCTGGTTCTGGCTCGGCAATGAAGGGCGTGAACTGCTCAACCTCGGGCGTGTATGGGATATCGGACTGGTCATCGGGCTGGTGTTCTGGTTCCTGCTGATCATCTCGCTGATCAGGAAAGCCTCCACCAACAACCCGATCGTGAGCACCATCATCTGGTCGGCATTCGCCATCGCCACTTTGTACATTGCCGGGATGATGCCGATCCACCAGATCTTCCCTAACTATACGGTGGATGACTATTACCGCTGGTGGGTCATTCACCTCTGGGTGGAACTGACTTTCGAACTATTTGCTGCAGGGGTGATCGCCTTCTTCACGGTCTCTCTGGGACTGATTTCCCATAAGGTGGCCGTAAGAACCATGCTCTTCGAGCTGCTGCTGATCATGATGAGCGGCACCCTGGGAGTGGGGCACCACTACTGGTGGCAAGGCCTCGACGAGTATTGGATTGCCGTGGGAGGAATTTTCTCGGCCCTGGAACCCCTGCCCCTGGCCCTCATGATCGTGGAAGCCATGAAAAACGCCCGCGAACAGCGGCTCGGAGGCCATAAAAACGCATTCTCGGTCTCCTTCATGTGGATCGCAGGTTCGGCCATCCTCAACTGGATCGGGGCCGGTTTCTTTGGCATGCTCATCAACCTGCCCACCATCAACTACTATTCACACGGTACTTATCTGATCATGCCTCACGGCCATGTGGCCCTGCTGGGAGCATTTGGTTACATTTCCATTGCCTTCCTTTATATGGCGTCCCGTACCAATTCCCTGGCCAAAGGACTCGCCTGGGACGACAAACTGAGTAAATACGGCTTCTGGATCCTGACCATCGGCACCCTGCTGTTTACCATCCCCACTTATATCATCGGTATGGAACAGACCCGTATCGCCCACGACATGGGATACTTTTACTCCCGTGTAAGAGAAGCTGTGGAACCCATGAAAACCTGGATGTGGCTCAGGCTCATCCCCGACAGCATGATGATCCTGGGCGGAGTGATCATTCTCTACGACCTGGTCATGAAAACCTACCTGGCCAAAAAGAGCACGTAAGGAAAAGGAACTGTCATACCTGTTCAGACACAAAAATGAAAAGAGGGGGATCTGTGGAGATCCCCCTCTTTCTTCCGGGAATGGGCCCTGTAGAATGAGCACACCGGTCCATCTGATGCCAGCCGTACCGGAAAGTACCGTACAGGCTTCAGTCCGCTGCCACTCCGGTGCCTGCGGAAGTTTCCGGTGCAGTGCCCCATTTACTCACCCGGACTCAACAAAAGGGATCCAACGGCCCCTGCCACGGCCCTGGCCACATAATTATGGTAAGGCCCCACAGGGCAACCTGCATAGATACCCGTGGTACCAGCCCTGGATGGCCGCCCGACGGCGGGCCAAACCCAAGCAATCCGCCTCAGGTAAAGGCATTATCCTGCCTGGGTAGGAAGGCCCCGCTTTATCAAAATGATAATTCCCACTCAGAATGAGGTTCTGTCGCCTTTCTCAGGAAATTACAACGCTCTGCATTTCTGCCAGATAGTTTTCCGGCATGCCCAAGGCCCGGTATTTGCAGCAGTGACTTGCGGGACGCATATTCAACATTCAACATTTAAGAAACGAAAGAAGAATTATGAGCACAAAATCGAAAACCATCCTGCAGGTTGCAGCAGGGATTCTTTTACTGGCCGTCATTGGTGCCGGGCTGAAGATCATCTTGAATAAAAATGCTGAAGTTAATCAATTAAACGCCCTGAATGCCGGCCTGAGCAACACCCTGCAACAAAGGGATTCCCTGGTCAGCGAGCTGGCGGATGCGTTCGACGAAATAGAGAATAACCTCACCTTCGTCCGCGAGAAAAGAGGCCAACTCTCCATTGCCCCGGCAGAAGCGAAAAAATCCAGGAATGAGACGATCGTCGAAGACGTCAGGTTGATGAATGACATGCTGACAGAAAGCAGTAAAAAAATCGAGGAGCTCGAGAAGAAGCTGAAATCCTCGGGAATTGAGATTAAATCCTTCAGGAATAAAATCGCCGCACTCAGCAAGAGCATTGAAGAACAGCAAAACAACATCACGACACTTACCGCAGAACTTGAACAGCGGAATCTGAAGATTGCGGATATGGACCAGCAAATTACGGTCATGAAAGAGGATATGGTGGTCATGCAGGAAGAGATTAGCTCCAAAGCGGACACCATCAACATGAAATCGCAGGTCATCGAATCCAGGGAGAATGAACTGAACAAAGCATTTTTCGTTTCCGGCACTTACCGGGAACTGCTTGACAAGGGAATTATTGAGCGTGAAGGAGGATTTCTGGGACTGGGCAAAGGGAAAGATCTCAAAGATGATCTGAATGAGACCTGGTTATTACCCCTTGACCAAAGGTTGGTCCAGTCCCTGCCCATACACGCCAAAAAAGCCCACCTGATCACCGAACATCCCGGCGGTTCCTATCAGCTGGTATACGAAAATGACCAGGTAGCTTTCATTCAGATCGAGGATCCTTCCGCATTCTGGAAACTGAGCCGCTATCTGGTGGTGGAAACCAGAAATTAACCCCGGTCCCGTAAAATGGGTTTGTATCCTTAGACCATGATATGCGATGCAAATGCTGATTTTTTAACAGCAATGATCGCCATCTCTTGATTAAAGCAGGCCAGGGGAGTTGTTCCCGGCTGGGTTCAACTCAAGGCCTGGAAAAGGTTTCCAACAGTTCTTTACCCTTGGCCAACATTTTCTCCAAATCTCCCGGCCTCTCAATGACGTTGAAAACGCAGACCAATTCATTGAGCTGTTGCAATTTTACCTTAGCTTCAGGGGTGTCCTGCTCCTGAAGGGTCTCACGTAAAATCCTGATCTTTTCCGCATCCTGAATCCCTTCGACCAGCCTTTCGAACCGGATGGAACTGCGCCCATCGGGATAAACAATATAAGTATCGCCGGCAGGCCATGTGCGGAACCGTGAATCGAGCAGGGGTTCTTTCACCCAGCTGTTATAGGCCCAGCGCAAAAAGCCATCGAAGCCGGCGGCCGTGGTGTACCATCCGATAAACGCCGCTTCTGCAGGATGTGAAAAGGTGAAAACGTTCGGAAATTCATCGGCACAACAGACATACCATGTGGTCACATATCCCTTTTGGGTACGGTATATCCGGTCTCCGTCCTCCACCGTAGCCCCGTGGGCCACACACAAATCGGTCAGCTCATCGGGATAGAGCCTGTAACTTTTATGGTTATCAGCCAGGGCCACACCCATTCCGGGCGCCACTTCGCCCAGTAACTTCAGCATCGCCTGCATCTCGGCAGGGGCCCGCTCGTCCATGGCTATGCGGGTCATCTCCCTCCAGCCTTTCTCTTCCAGATGCCTTATGAAATCAAGCAGAAAAGGCTTCCATAATGCGGCATATTCCGGGGTTCCCGGTGCGGCCGAAACCTTTACTTCCCGGCCCTGTTCTTCATCATAATAAAACAGGAAATTCCCCCAGGGGACCATCGAATAACAGTTGATTTGGCTCCGGATGCCCAGGTCCATCATGAACTCCACCCACCGGTCAAAAACCGAATAATCGTATACCCAGGCCGTATCGTTTTTCCTGGTCCATCCGATCATGGAATCAAAGGCATCTTCTGTCTGTCCGTTCCAGGGACGTTTGTTGAGGGTGGCGGTGATGACTTTCTGGCCGGCATTGGCCAGCATTTTCATGACGGGGTACAAGGCCTCCCAGTGGGCTTCAGACCATGGTTCCACTCCAGCGACCCGTGCGACAGCATAAGGATTCTGCCACAAATCGAGATGAAATTTCCATTCTGATGGTGGTGGAAGCCATTGCGGCAGAACCTCGAGCGTAAGGGTAAAATCACGGCTTTTCTCTCCCCTGGCCATCAGTTGCAGCGTGGAGGTGTAAACCCCCGGTGCAGCGCCGGCAGGTACATCGAAGGTTAACCAAACCGGACAGGCAGTACGGGGTGAGATATTAAAACAGGTGACATGGTCCAGAACATCGGCACTCAGGGAACTGGCATAGTTCGCAGGATCGCGTTTGCCGCAACCATCTGCGAATTCATCGGTGATCACATAGCGCACAAACCTCGCCTGAGCCATTTCCGCAGGGATGGCTTTCCCATCGGCAGAGACGAATCCGGAAAACCGGAAGCGCACCTGCTCCACACTGTCCTTGCTCCATAGAACCAATTGAGCTGAAACACGCTCCCCTTTCCATGCAGAGCCGTTCCAAGCCTGCGTTTCTTCAACGCCGGGAATCTCTTGTTTTTCGTACCGGCGGTCGATGCTTCCAAAGGAGGCATGGAGTCCGCCACCCAGGGCGTTCCAGTCAGAGCGCACCGTTGCGGGTATATTGGCTTCCACATAGGTTTGACAATCCGCAGGCATCCGGCCTGAGGAGGTACATCCGGCTATCCACACGACAGACAGGATGAGGTGTATAAATTTGCCCATATCCGTTTATTAATACAAATTGTCAGACCAGCACTGAAAACGCAGGTGATACACCGACGACTTTGAAACTATGTCTCAAGCCCGGTCCCCACTTGAAAAAAAACGAATCTACGCATTTTCCGGCAGATTCAACGGAAACCATGGAAATAAGAAAGGCATCACATTGGAAAGGGCTTTTAAACGGTTGCATGAAGATGATATACCGGAATAATGCTATATTTAATCCCAATAAATGTGAATGCACATGGCAAAGAAAATCCGATTTCCGGAGTGGGGATAAGCGACGGGAATCGGTACTTTTCACATAAATGGGCAGCATCATGGAATGTAATATTATAAGAATGGGCCGCCTGATCCTGAGGTCTCCCCATTCTCAACATGCCAGGAACAGATGGCATAAGAGAATGGATTTCCGATGGTTATCCCCAATACATAAAGGCACCTTTCTTATTGCCTTTCTGGCTCTTTCCACATGGGCATTTTCACAGGACAATATCAACCAGACGATCAGGTTGAGCGGCAACATGACCTTGACCACAAAAGGACTATCCACTTTTCCGAATCTGACCTTAGGGAAACCTGCTGCCCTTTTCGATTTCTCTATCGGTAGTGGTAAATTCCGTTTTGACCCAACCTTACGGTTTGGTCTCGATGGAAAACCATGGACTTTTATTTTCTGGCTGCGCTATGAACCCATAAAAACTGAAAAATTCGGATTACGGTTTGGAGCACATCCTGCCTATTCATTCAAGGCGATCGATGTGGTTCACAATGGGAAAACATCAGAAGGTCTGAGGGCTTACCAGTTTCTTGCAGGAGAAATCGCCCCTTTATTCAAAGTGGCTGAGAACATCACCTTAGGACCCTATTACATATACTCCCGTGGGATCGACCATGACGCAGTGCAGAACAGCAACTTCATCTCCTTTATCACCAATTTCACCCAGATCAGCCTGGCCGGAGATTTCTTTGCCAACCTGATGGCACAGGTCTATTACCTGAAGATGGATACCCGTGACGGCAGCTACTTCAATTCTGCCTTGTCATTTAACAGGAGGAATTTTCCCATATCCGTCTCTTCAACAATCAACAAAGCAATAAACAAATCGATACCAGGCGATAGTTTTCTCTGGAATATCAATCTCACCTGGAGGTTCGGCGGATCATTCAAAAAAGAGGGTTCCGCCCCGCCTCATAAAACGGTCAGGACACACCAGGTTTCGGGAAAATGAATCTAACCGGCGGATGTACACCTGACGGTAAATGGTAACTGGAAATCATCTGAAGCTTTGCAACATGTGAGCCCAAAATGGTGCAACCGGTAACGAAGGTCCCGAGAAACACAAAACGTAACGCGACCAAAATTACATGACACACCACATACAGGAATTTTTCTTAAATTGTTGCCTGATTCTAATCCTGATTTTATGAAATGGATGCCTTATATCATTCTTCAGTTTTTCTCCATTTATTCTTTTGGGAATCCCATCCAGGCAGAAAATATTGGCTTAAAGCCACGCATTATAGTCCTCACGGATGTTTCCACCTGGGAAACCGATGACAGTGAGTCTCTGGTAAGACTTTTCGTATATGCCGACCGGTTTGAGATTGAAGGACTGATATTTACCACCGGATGGAGTCTGTCGGAAACCCGCGATGATTTTCTGCAGCTCATCCACAACGCTATCGATGCCTATGAGAAGGATTTGTCCCATCTTATGAGACGGTCAGGACAAACCGGATTTCTGGAAGATGAATCACGCCAGTTCCTGGGATACTGGCCAACTCCTGATTATCTGCGTAAACGGACCATGGTCGGCAGCCGGAAAAGAGGCATGGAATTTATCGGGAAGGAGAATGTTTCTGAGGGGAGTAACTGGATTATAAAGCAAGCTGATGAGAAAGACGACCGTCCCTTGTGGATTCTGCTCTGGGGCGGCGGGAATACGCTGGCGCAGGCCATCTGGCAGGTGCAGCAGGAACGCCCTGAAAAGGAGCTGAAAGCCTTTTTGCATAAGGTACCCACTTATGCCATTACCGACCAGGACAGGTCATATGAAAGCGGCACTCCCTTTGACATCAGTTCCCACCAGTGGATGCGCAGGGAATTCGAACAGGAGCTGAAGTTTCTGTGGTGTGAGTGTGCCTGGAAACACCACAACGACACCGGTCGTAAAAACTGGGAGGAATACGCCGTTCATATTCAAAGTCACGGACATCTCGGGAAAGTCTACCCAAAGTACAAATACGGCGTCGAGGGGGATACCCCTTCGTTTCTCCATGTCATGCCCAATGGCCTGAACGATCCCTTGGAGCCGGGTCAGGTGGGATGGAGCGGATTTTTTGAGTGGGGGCAGGGTCCCGATGATGTCACCCATGCCTTTACGAACCATAAGGGAAGTGCTTTCGAAATCTGTACGAAGTACTTCACCTATTTCTATCCGGCGATTTTCAATGATTTTGCTGCACGGATGGACTGGGCCAGGGACGGCTCTGGAAACCGGAATCCCGAAGTGGTCATCAATGGGAAAAAAGGCCTTGATCCCATCATCATGAAGAGTCGTCCCGGCCAGAAGATCAGGCTGGATGCCTCCAAATCTGCCGACCCGGAAAATCACCGGCTCAACTTTAAATGGTGGGTCATCCCCGAAGCCGGAACATATAAACAGAAAATGGCCATCACTTCCGCTGACGCAGAGAGGATAACACTGGCCATTCCCGGTGATTCTTCAGGAAAAACCATCCATCTGATCTGCGAAGTGAGTGACAACGGAGAGCCTCAACTCACCAGTTACCGGAGGATTATCATCCATTCAGGTAAGTAACACCGGAAATGGCCATGACCAATGGCGATGAAATGCAGAGCAAATATTTCCAGGCTGAATTCATGGAATGTGCCGATTGGATGCTCCCCTGAATGATCTAAAATGAATCGATGAAAGATCCACAGTGTGATTTTCCTGAGGGCAGTGCGAATAATGGAATAGAATTTAATCAGGAAAATGATGGCTCGTTATACCAATATATCCACAACCAGGAAAGAGAAGTTCATCGAAATATTGGACTCCCATAAACGGATGATTTATAAGGTTGTGAATTCCTATTGCGTGAATCAGGAAGATCGAAAAGATCTTGAACAGGAAATCATCATCCAGCTCTGGAAATCCTTTGATAACTACAATCCGGATTTTTCTTACTCGACATGGATATATCGTATTGCCTTGAATGTGGCCATCTCTTTTTTCAGAAAACAAAAAAGTTGGCGCTCAAGATTTGATCCATTCCCGGAAGAAACCCTGTTTAATATTCAGGATGAAGAAAAATTCAATTCGGAACGGGATGATAAACTCATACTATTGCAACAATTAATCCAACAGCTCGATGAGTTAAGTAAAGCCCTGATGCTTCTCTATCTGGACGGGAAGAGACATGATGAAATCGCAGAGATTCTGGGAATTTCAAAAACCAACGTGGCCACGAAGATCAGCAGATTGAAAGTTAAATTAAGTAAATCATTTGAAAACGAATAAACAATGAATGCAATGGAATTAGAACAGTTAATGGAGGAGTACAACCGGAAATTAGATGAAATCATTCATCTTAATAAGAACAACACCTTCAAAAATCTGCCATTCAGAAAGTCCCGGCAAACCACAAACTCACTTCTTTTTTATCGGATTACCGAAGTTGCTTTTTGGGGACTTGTGGTCGTATTTATGGGTTCATTTGTGGCCTTCCATCTGAAGGAAATACATCTTGCCGTAAGCGGGCTCATTATTGAACTGTTTGCATTAATCGCCTTGACAGGAAGCATTGGTCAGATCGTGCTGATACGTCAAATCGACTATTCCAAGCCAGTGGTGGAAATCAGGAAAAAAATCGAATCAGTCAATGCTCATGGTTTACTATTCATAAAACTCCTGATGATTTCACTGCCCGTATGGTGGGTATATGCCATCGTGGGACTTTACCTGCTTTTCGGCATTGATATATATCCATACTTAAATCCTAAATTTGTAACGGTTTACTTGACAATGAACGGAGTACTGGTTATTCCTTTAATCTGGTTTCTAAACAAATTGTCGTATGAGAACCTGCATATAAAATGGGTGCAAAAGACCATAAACGGGTTAACCTCGCCCAGAACAAGAAAGGCACTTCATTTTCTGAAGGAGATTGAAGTATTCGAAAAATAAAACCTGATCAATTTGAATGAAGGGAAAAAAACAAATATTCAGACTAATATTGGCTGCAGGAACCATTACATCCATGTTTTTTTACCGTGGACCCTGATAAGAGTGTGGTTAACGCCACTACCCGTTACAATTCAGGAACAAGTCGACAAGACGATTAGGTATGGCTTTGACGGAATGATCGTATATGTAGATCAAGGAGGGATGGCCCCAAGTGTATATACCGCCGGATGGAAAAATACAAAAAACAAAATACCTGCCCACCCAAACGCCTTATTTAAAATAGCCAGTATGGGCAAGTTATACGATGCCGTGGCTGTGGTCAAATTGATCACTGACAATCGTTTATCATTAGACAAAACTCTGGCTGACTATTTCCCGGAATGGGCAGGAAGAATCGAAAATGCAAATAAAATTACCCTTCGAATGATGGTGCAGCACCGAAGTGGTATCCCCAATTTTACCGATACCCCGAATTTTTGGACTGACCCTCCGCAGAACGACCAGGAAACACTGGAACGCATATTTGATTTACCCGCAAGCTTTGAACCCGGTAAAAAATACGAGTATTCAAATACCAATTATCTGCTTATCTCCAAACTTATAGAGAAGGTAGTAGGCTACAGCAAATTCCAGTATATTAAAGAAGAAATACTGAACCCGCTTGGACTTACAAACACCTATGCATCGATTCATGATGTAAACATGGATGATGTGATGAGTGGCTATTACGTGGGGGTGGAGGAGGATATTAAGACGGTTGATTATGGTTCCATGTTGGCCACGGCAGAGGATGTGGGGATTTTCTTAAGGGCACTGAATGATGGCTCCTTGTTTTGCAAAGGGGAACAAGAAATTTACTCTTCCCTTTATGAGTACAATCACACAGGATTGATCCCTGGCTATCAAAGTATTGGCCGATATCATAAAAGTATAGACGCGGTGGTGGTACAATTTACCAATACAACCGATTTTGACGGATACAACTGGACCTTATCGGAGATGGCCTATCGCAGGATAGTGAAAATCCTGAAAAGAAACACCAGGGAAAAGCAGGTGCCGGGCGTTGAGTAATTGCCCCCCAACTATAGGCTGACGAGGTAATGGATAGGATTGACAAAAAAAGAGGTCACTTCTGACCTCTTTTTTTTCTGGCTCCCCAGGTAGGACTTGAACCTACGACCTACGGATTAACAGTCCGCCGCTCTAACCAACTGAGCTACTAGGGAATTTTACCGCCTCTGGGTTTTCCAAAAGCGCTGCAAAAATAAGAGGTTTTTCAGAAAGAAAAAATATTTTTGTAAAAATTTAAGCGCAAAGATCATGCAGAATACCGCACTTCCCCCGGCCATACTCGGCGTTGGCAATGCCCTTGTGGATATTATGATTGCCCTGCCCGACGATGATGTTCTCAGCCATTTTAATCTGCCACGGGGCAGTATGACCCTGGTTGACGCCATCCTGAGCTGGAAGATATACCAAACCACCCATGCCTGGCAGAAGAGCACCACCACGGGCGGGTCGGCGGCCAATACCATTCACACCCTGGCTTCTCTGGGTGGCCGGTGTGGCTATGCCGGCAAGATCGGCCGTGATGAACTGGGAGAGGTCTTTGCCGGCGAATTTGCCGCAAAGGGAGTCTCCACCCACCTCTCCTACAGCGACTCGGGTACAGGCCGCGTCATGGCCATGGTCAGCCCCGACTCGGAACGCACCATGGCCACCTTTCTGGGAGCCGCCGCAGAACTCCTGCCCGAAGATTTTACAGACACCCTCATGCAATCCTATGACTACCTTTATGTGGAAGGGTATCTGGTCCAGGATCACCAGCTCATCGAAACCATCCTGAAAAAAGGGAAAGAAAACGGACTGACGGTAGTCATCGACCTTTCGAGCTATAATATCGTGTCACAGAACCGCGATCTCCTGGAATACCTGATCACCAGCTATGTCGATATCGTCTTCGCCAACGAAGAGGAGGCCCTGGCCTTTACAGGTCTCATCCCTGAAGAAGCGGTGGCCGCCCTGGGAAAACTCTGCGACATCAGCGTGGTCAAAACAGGTAAAACCGGATCCCTGGTGCATAGGGAGAACCATCTGACCCGGATTGATCCCATCGAAGCAGGAGCCATAGACACTACCGGTGCAGGAGACAGTTATGCCGCCGGATTCCTTTATGGCCTGACCCTCGGCCTCCCCCTTCCAAAGTGCGGAGAGATCGCCTCCCTGGTCTCCGCCAGAACCGTGGAATTCATGGGAGCCAAGATTCCCGATACGGAATGGCCCGCACTGTTGGCCAGAGTCAAAGCCATTACGGAAGAGTAAAACCCAAAGGAAGGTCAGAAGATCAGAAGGTTAGAAGATCAGAATACCTGAAGATCAGAAGATCAGAAGGAGGCTAGAAGAGGCCGTGGATGTTGGCGTCGACCTTGTCGATCACAAAACTGAGATCCTCCCTGCGACTGGCAAAATCAATGTCATCTACGTTGACAATCAACAGTTTTCCCATGGTATAACCCTTGATCCAGCTTTCATAGCGGTCGTTAAGCTGCCTCAGGTAATCGAGCCGGATCGAGTTCTCATACTCCCTGCCGCGCTTCTGAATCTGGTTGACCAGCGTCGGAATAGAAGCCTTCAAATAGATCAGCAGGTCGGGTGGCCTGATTAGTCCGATCATCAGGTCGTACAACGTTTTGTAGTTATTGAAATCACGGGTGCTCATCAGCCCCATGGCATGCAGGTTGGGGGCAAAAATCTCGGCATCCTCGTATATGGTGCGGTCCTGAATCACCGTGGTCCCTGACTTGCGGATTTCGAGAATCTGGTTGAAACGCGAATTGAGAAAATAGATCTGCAGGTTGAACGACCAGCGCTGCATATCGTTGTAAAAGTCATTCAGGTAAGGATTGTCGTCCACATCCTCATAATTGGGTTTCCACCCATAATGTTTGGAGAGCAATTCGGTGAGTGTGGTCTTCCCTGCACCGATATTTCCTGCAACGGCTATATGCATAAGTCAAGGTTTAAATCGATTTCAAAGATAACAGCTATTTTTTCCCGAGCAACTCCAGAAGCTGGTCAAGATACAACCGGTCATTGGCCAGGCGCGGAATTTTGTTCTGCCCGCCGGTCTTCCCCCGGTTTTTCATCCAGGCATAAAAAGTTCCGGGAGGAGCAATGACCAGTTGCGGCATGGACAGGGTCATATTCTTATGTCGCTTGGCTTCATAATCCGAATTGAGGGTCTTCAGAGCTGTATCGAGCAGCGTCATGAAATGCTCAGGACTGGAAGGTTCCTTCTCGAATTCAATGATCCACTGGTGGGCTCCCTGTTCTCCTTCACTCATGAAAACCGGCCCCGCCGTATACTCCTGAATGATGGCATGCTCCCGCTCACAGGCAATCTTCAGCGCCTGTTCGGCATTATCGACAATTAATTCCTCCCCAAAGGCATTGATGAAGTGCCGTGTACGGCCCGTAATCCTGATTTTATAGGGATTCAGGGAGGTGAACCGCACCGTGTCACCGATGATGTACCGCCACAACCCCCCGTTGGTGCTGATCACTATGGCATAATTCTCCTCCGTGTTGACCCCTTCAAGCGTCACCACCCGCGGAGAATCCGTACCCCACTCCTTCATCGGAATGAATTCATAAAATACCCCCAGATCCAGCATCAACAACATGTCGTGCTGGCTGGGATTGTCCTGGATGGCAAAAAAACCCTCCGAAGCATTGTAAGTCTCCATGTAGTGCATCTGGGCCGATGGAATGATCTTCCGGTACTGCTCGCGATAAGGATCAAAATTGATCCCCCCGTGTATAAACAACTCCAGATTGGGCCAGATCTCCAATATGCTTTTGCTGCCTGTTTTCTCCAGAATCCGCTTGAGCAGCACCAGATACCACGAGGGCACTCCGGCAAAGGAGGTCACATTTTCATTCAGCGAGGTCTCAATGATCTTGTCGATTTTCTCCTCAAACTCCGGAATCAGGGCGATCTCCGTGGAGGGAATCCTGATGAACTGGGTCCAGAACGGGATATTCTCAATCAGAATGGCAGAAAGGTCACCGTAAAAGGAGTTGTTGCTGAAATTGTTGATGGCATGGCTGCCCCCCAGAGTGAGGGACTTGCCTGTGAAAATCCGTGATTCCGGATAGTTGCGCATATAGAGAGCCAGCACATCCTTGCCGCCCCTGAAATGACAACTCTCCAGAGACTCTTTCGTCACTGGAATGAATTTGCTTTTGTCGTTGGTGGTCCCCGATGATTTGGCAAACCACCGTACCTCTCCCGGCCAGAGAAGATTTTTCTCACCCGCCCTGAGCCGCTCCACCCAGGGCTTAATCTCCTCATAGCCTTGCAGGGGCAGCCGCCGCTGAAACTCACCCACCGTTTGGACCGATTCAAACTGGTACATTTTCCCGAACTCAGTGTTCCTGGCCAGGTCAAGCAACTGAAACAACTGCTCCTGCTGAATGTCAATAGGGTGCCGGCTGTAAAGGTCTATCTGGTATATCCTTTTGTAATTCAACCAGTTTACAACAGAATTAATAAGCGGCATAAGAAGGTTTTATTTACTTCAAATGTAGGAATATTTTCAGGTGTGACAGTCCGACAGAATAAATTCATAAATTTACCTCTGTCTAAAAAACAGATTTGAGTGATGAACTACCTCGACATCGTGTTGGCCATTTTACTGCTTCTGTCGGCGATTAACGGTTTTGTGAAGGGTTTTGTAGAAGAGCTGGCCGGACTTGCAGGCCTCATACTGGGGATATGGGCAGCCCTCCGTTTCTCTGACCGCGTGGCCCAATTCCTCTTCGACCAGTTCCACTGGACCTTTGACCATCTCGACATCATTGCCTTTGTCATCACCTTCATCCTGGTGATCATCCTGGTCAGCCTCATTGGTTCCTGGGTGAACAAAATGGTCAAGGCCGTAGCCCTGGGATTCCTCAACAGGTTGGCCGGACTGGCCTTTGGGGTGATTAAGGGGGCCCTTATCCTGAGCATTTTTCTGGTGATTTTCCATAAATTCGACCAGGATGTCCACATTATCAACCAAAATGTCAAAGCCAGCTCCCGGCTTTTCAACCCCCTGAAAAATTTCGCCCCGGGGGTTTTCCCCTTCCTCGACTTCTGGGGAGAGAACAGCTCCGATAACGACGAAGGATGAGCTTTGCAAAGATTCTATTTTTTATCTTTGCGCAAAATTTTGAAAACATGAACTTTGTTGAAGAACTTTCCTGGCGGGGAATGATCCACGATGTGATGCCGGGAACGGAAGAGTTGCTGCTGAAAGAACTCACTTCGGCATACGTGGGCATCGATCCCACAGCCGACTCCCTCCATATCGGTCATCTGGTAGGGGTAATGATGCTGAAGCATTTCCAGCGGTGCGGCCACAAACCCATCGCCCTGGTTGGAGGGGCCACCGGAATGATCGGTGATCCCAGCATGAAATCGCAGGAACGAAACCTCCTCGACGAAGTCACCCTACGCCATAACCAGGAGTGCATCAAAAAGCAACTCGCCTGCTTCCTCGATTTTGAATCAGATGCACCCAACGCCGCCGAAATGGTCAACAACTACGACTGGATGAAGGAATTCACCTTCCTCGATTTCATCAGGGACATCGGCAAACACATTACTGTCAACTACATGATTTCCAAAGATTCGGTAAAGAAGAGGCTCTCTTCTGAAAGCAGCGCAGGCATGTCCTTTACCGAATTCACCTACCAGCTGGTGCAGGGGTACGACTTCCTTTACCTTTTCCAGCATAAAAACTGCAAGCTGCAAATGGGCGGATCTGACCAGTGGGGCAACATCACCACCGGCACCGAGCTGATCCGCAGGAAAACCGGCGGAGAAGCCTTTGCCCTGACCTGTCCGCTGATCACCAAGGCCGATGGCAGTAAATTCGGAAAAACAGAAGCCGGAAATGTCTGGCTCGACCCCGAAAAAACCTCCCCCTACGAGTTCTACCAGTTCTGGCTAAACACCTCCGACGAAGATGCTGAGAAATACATCAAAATCTTCACCCTTCTCAACCGGGAGGAGATCGATCAGCTGACCTGCGAACACAGGGAGGCGCCTCATCAGCGGCTTCTCCAGAAAAGACTGGCCGAAGAGATCACCGTCATGGTCCACAGCCGCGAAGAGTATGAAATGGCTGTGGAAGCCTCCCTCATCCTCTTCGGACAAGGAACAGCCGACCAGTTGCGCCGGCTCAGCGAGAAAACCTTCCTGGCCATCTTCGATGGGGTTCCCCGTTTTGACGTTTCCCGCGACGAACTGGCCCATGGGTTGAACATCGTGGATCTCCTGACTGAGAAAACCACCGTCTTCCCCTCCAGGGGGGAAGTCCGCCGGACCATCCAGGCCAACGGACTCAGTCTCAACAAGGAAAGGATCACCTCACCCGACATGGTGGTAGACGCCTCCTTCCTCATCGGCGGAAAATTCCTCCTGGCCCAGAAAGGAAAAAAGAACTACCACCTGATCGTCGCCCGATGAGCCGCACTCCCGGGCCCTTAGCCGATCCTCCCGGGTCAGACAACCTGCCGGATTTGGCCGTTATATAACATGGCTTCCGGATAATAAAGGCTAAATGCTGACGTTTAGATAGTAACCGACAAGAACAAACCGATTTTATGAATGATGTTTTCGACAATCAGCGTATTCTGGAAGTGATCCGCAAACATTTCCTGCATTTTGTCCTCATTGGGATCGCCGCAGTGGTGCTGGCCGCCCTCTTCTCTTCCCCTATGTTCATCACGCCCAAATTCCGGTCTACAGCCCGGATTTACCCGGTCAACATTGCCGTGGTCAGCATGGAGTCAGAGTCGGAACAGATGCTGGAAATCATCAACTCCAATGATATCAAACTAAAAATGTTCGACGCCTTCAGGCTCGATACCGTATATAAAATCGATAAACAGGATCCCCAATACCTCACCTACATGCTGGCAGAGTACAATGCCCATGTGTCGACCAATAAAACAGAGTTTGAAACGGTAGAGATTTCTGTTCTGGACAAGGATCCCCAGCGTGCCGCAGCCATGTGCGATTCCATCATCCACTTTTACAATAATAAGGTCAGAGAGATGCACACCATCAAAAACTGGGAAATGGTGACCATCCTGAAAAACAACATGGACAAAAGAACATCTGAAAGAGATTCCATTCACCAGTTGATCAGGGAACAACGCCAGAAATACAAGATTCTGGATTTCCCCACCCAGGTCAGGGAGGTGACCCGCGGGTATATGGAAGCGCTTTCCACTGGCCGCGACCGCACTCCGGGCGGACAGGAAATCAGGCAGTTGTACGGCAACCTTTCTGAGAAGGGAGGCGAAGCTTACCTCCTGGAAACCCAGTTCCGGAGAATCAGCAACACCATCGACTCCCTGAAATTTCTCTATGACATCAACCTGTCAGAGGCCACCAAGGAGATCACATACTGTTTCGTGGTCGAAAAGCCGTTTCCTGCCGACAAGAAAGCCTATCCTGTGAGGTGGATGATCGTGGCCATGACCACCCTTTCCGCCCTCTTCCTGGGCCTGTTGCTGTTTATCATCCTCGATTACAGGAGGACCCGGTGATTACAATTCTCCGGAAACCTTCGGCCCGCATCCTGCTCGTTTACGCGGTTACCCTGCTGTTCATCGTGTTGAACGGGTGGATGATCGTGAAGAAACAGACCATGCTTGCCGCCACGCTTCCGGCGCTCTTCGCCATCGTCCTGCTTGCCATTTACTCCCTTGACAAAGTCCTCCTGCTCACCGTCTTCCTGACCCCGCTGTCGCTCCCCCTCCATGCGGTGATGCCCCACCTCTCCTTTGACATGTTCCTGCCAACGGAACCCCTCCTCTTCGGAGTTCTCCTGCTCTTTCTCATGAAGTTCGCTGCAGGATATCGCCCCGATAAAAAGGTGATGTTTCACCCGGTGACCCTCACCATCGCCCTCTATCTGGGCTGGATGTTCATCACCAGCCTCACCAGCACCATGCCCGTGGTATCCCTCAAATTCTTCCTGGTCAAGGTCTGGTTTATCACCGGGTTTTACATTCTGGCCATTCCCCTTTTTGCGGAAAAAACCAACATCCGCAGGTTTGTTTGGCTTTACACCGCAGCCCTGCTGCTGGTCATCGGCTATACCATCGGCCGCCACCTCGGATACGGACTCATGGACCAGCAGGCCGCCCACTTCGTGATGAATCCCTTTTATAAAGACCACACCTCCTACGGAGCTGCTCTGGCCATGTTCCTCCCCTTTATCACCCTGTTTGTCTTCCATGCCATCCAGCGCCCCCTCTTCCGGTGGATCGCCGGCGGAGTCCTGGCCATCCTACTGCTGGCCTTTGTCCTTTCCTACACCCGGGCAGCCTGGCTCAGCCTGTTCCTGGCCCTGGGCGTTTGGGTGATGCTTAAACTCAGAATCAAATTCAAAACCCTTCTGCTCACCCTGGCCACCCTGCTGGTGGTGGTGGTGGTCTTCCAGCAGCAAATCGTCTCCTACCTCGAACGAAACGACGAGGAATCCTCCTCCGACCTGATGGAGCATTTCACCTCCATGTCGAATATCACCACCGATGCCTCCAACCTGGAGCGCATCAACCGCTGGAGCTGCGCCCTCCGCATGTTTAACGACAGGCCCGTTTTCGGGTTCGGCCCGGGAACCTACATGTTCAAGTACGCCCCTTACCAGCTGACCAAAGACCGCACCATCATCAGCACCAACGCCGGAGACGCCGGAAATGCCCACAGCGAATACCTGGGCCCCCTGGCCGAAAGCGGCCTCCTTGGCATGCTCTCCTTCCTCCTTCTGGCCGGAACCATCCTTTATGTGGCTTTCAGGGCTTATTCCAGGGTCCGGGACAAGGAGATGAAGGTTTACCTGACAGGAGCCCTTCTGGGCCTCATCACTTACCTCGGGCATGGCTTCATGAATAACTTTCTCGATACCGACAAGGCTTCCGTACCCTTCTGGGGCTTCACCGCCATGATCGTGACCATCGACTTATGGTCACACAGCCACCCTGAAGAATCCCAAACGTAAAACCAAAGACCACCACCCCGGAAGACAAACGTTTTTACCCGGAAGTCAAAAGTCATCACTTCGGAAGACAATTGTCATCTCCCCGGTAGACAATCGTCATCTCCCTGGTAGAAAATCGTCATCACCGCCTGCCCCGGTAAAAAAAAACAGTGATCTCCCTTATCCGGAAAATCACTGTTTTTCAATGCAGAGGAAAAGTATCCCTTATTGTTTGACGCGTTCGCTGTAGCTCCTGTCGCGGGTATCCACTTTAATCATATCCCCTTCATTGATGAAAAGCGGCACCATGATCTCGGCGCCGGTTTCCACGGTCGCAGGCTTCAGGGCCGTTGTACTGGCCGTGTTCCCCTTTTCCCCCGGAACGGTGTAAGTGACGCCCAACTCCACGAAAGGCGGCAGCTCTGCCGTCAATGGAGTCTCCGTATCGGCATGGAACTGCACCTCAATCACCTGGCCCTCTTTCATCAGATCGTTGTTCTCGATCAGGTCGGGATTAAGGGAAATCTGCTCAAACGTCTCCATATGCATGAAATTGCAGCCCATGTCGTCCTTATACAGGAACTGGTAAGGCCTCCTTTCAATACGTACCACATCGATCTTCACCCCTGAGTTGAATGTATTCTCGATCACCCTCCCGGTCTTTAGGTTTCTCAGTTTCGTCCTCACAAACGCCGGTCCTTTACCCGGTTTTACGTGCAGGAACTGGACGATCGTCCAAAGCTGGTCGTTCCACTCCATGCAAAGCCCGTTTCTGAAATCTGCTGTTGTCGCCATATAAATCTCAATTTTTTTGCGCAAAAATAGACAAATCTGGGAAAATCGGGCAAAAAAGTCGCAGTAGCATGCACATTTTATCTCCTTAAAAGGTTGAGACAGTGTCCCAAAACCTTCTTCATATAGAAGGAAACTTCCTGCCAACCCATCAGGATGGCGGCTCCTTGCGGCGTTTAAATCACTTGATTTGTTCCTTGCCGTTGATGCGGTAACTGACCAGCAGCGCCCTGAGCGTCCCTGCACGGGTCTCGAAATCGAGCTGAACAGGGATTTTCCCCTCTTTGGATATGTAAAATTTCATGCCGTCGGAACGCTTCAGCACCTTGCCCTTGTCGACCACAGGGGAGAGTACCATCGACTCTACAGGCCCCATGGGTGTATCCACCATTTCATACCCGTTGAACCGGATCTTGATGTTCTGGATATCGTGGCCGTTGAGGGTGGGCAGCACGACCGTCCGCCCCTTGTTGATCTCCTCGATCATATTGTTCCGGGCAAAATAAAAAAAGACCGTCAGGATGTCGGTGAGGTTATCGGGAACTTTCTTGCCTCCTGTTCGTTCACTGTATATGGAATCTTTATCCTGAAAATGAAAGACTTCGTTGTAATAACGGTATTTTCTTTCACGGATATTGCGCACCGAACGGTAAGGCAGGTAAGTCTCGGCATCTACGGTACTTTCATAGACATCATCCACCTTGAACACCTTGTCGGTCACACCGGTGGTGCGGCCTTTCAGGTGATAATCGACTGCTTTTTTACCGTTATAGGTGGTATCCCTGATGGTGAGAATGGCCTCACCACCCTTAACGAATCCCAATTTCAGATCGAAGACAAGCCGTTCGCGGGTTTTGGCGCCCACCGCCCCTGCCTGGCCCAGAAAAATAAAAACCAGCAGGGCCGTCACCCAGGCCTGCCCCCGTAACCGGGTTTCAAGTCTGACCAGCCATTTTGCATGCATACAGTATTCTGAATTTCTCATTTTTCTTAAAACACTTTGTTCCTGGGAACGGTAGCAATGAAATCCTTCAGATAGAACGGCTCAAAGTAGGGAACGTTCTCGAATTCCTGTTTTTCATACCTTTCCTGAGCCAACTGTGACATAAACCGTGCCGAAGCCTGCAAATGGCCGGGGAACCAGGCGTTGGGACCCGTGATGATCTCCCGGCATTTGGGGGCGCCGTTGCCAAAGAAAACGACGGCCCCCGAGGAGAGTTCTGCGATAAAAGAGTCTTTTCCAATGATCCGGGCAGTGATATCGGTGAGCCGGTGGCCGTGCCGGTCATAGAGCGCTGTGTAAACTTCCATGCGCCGTGCATCGAGCATGGGGCACAACAGGTGGGGGACCTTAAAAGGGTCTTCAGGGGCGGAGTGCTCCGGGATTTCCCCGCTATCGAGGAGTTTTGCAGCATGGGCAGCCAGGGCATCCAGGGTACTGATGGCCAGCAGGGGAATCCCCAGGGCGTAACAAAGCCCCTTGGCCGCCGACACCCCGATGCGAAGCCCGGTATAGGAACCGGGACCACGGCTGACGCACACGGCATCGAGGTCTTCGGGGCGTATCCCCGCCGTGGCCAGCACCCTCTCCACAAAAACCGTCAGTAATGCCGAATGACGCCCTCCCTCTGTATCCTCCTCCAGAGCCACCACCTCACCCGCCGTGGCCAGAGCTACCGAACATACCTCCGTGGCCGTCTCCACCAAAAGAATATTTGCCATAGTCTTTAATGCCTGTTTTCAGAATACAAAGGTAATGATTCACGGATTAACCTGAAGAGATGAACTGCCATGGAACGCAGGGGAAACTTCGCAGCAGGGAAGAGCGGTTCAGCCCCGGCATACTTGTCCTCCCCGGTACCGTCATCGATGTGGTGGAGAACCGGGCCTCAGAGCAGCTGAATATAGATCACCAGGGCCAGAATCAACAGCAGAATCAGATCGCCGGGCAGGTATCTCCGGAAGGATTCGAGATAGTTGGAGAGAAGAAAAGTCACAGGGAGGGCCGCCAGGATGAAAATGGCCGGAGTGACTCCCGGAATAAAAAAATAAGCCGGTACGCAGGAGATGAACAACAGAAAAAAGAAGATGTAAAACCTGCGGAAGCTCACTTTATTCTGGTCGTAATGCTGAAGGATCGAATAGCTTCCCGCCAGGGTAAGCAGGGCCGTGAAGCCAATAAAGAGCATCACGGGAATGCTGATGGAGAGTTTGGGGACAGGGGTCAGTAGTTGACCGGAGATGAGGCCGGCCAGATCCCTGGTGGAATCGGTCAGGAAAGCCGCCGAAAAGGCGAAGATCCAGGGAACGAGGGTTCCGAGGAACAGGAGGGTGCCTTCACGCCAGCGGGTATCGCGTGCCATCATGTTTGCGCCAATGATAAAGGCCGGCAACAGAATGAGGAGATGAAACCAAAAAAGGGACCCCAGGCCCAGAAACAGCCCGGTATTGAAAAGCAGGCTGTAAGGTTTCCTGAGATCAAAGGAGACAAAGAGCCGGTCAATGGCCAGGCTCAGAAAAGGAAGGGCCAGCCACACCGGGTGAAGGGTCTGAAACCCCCCTATTCCACTCGACAGGAGAATAAAAAGAATGGCCGGAAGCATGGACCAAGATTTGGGAAAGAGGTGTTCCCTGTAGATCCTGAATAGAAAAAGGCTGTTCAGGGCAAGGAGAATGATCGCCACCAGGCTCCGGGTCAGCAGCTCCCCAGGCAACATTCTGTGAACCAGCCCAAAAAGAGCAAACCGCTCCTCGCCATTACTCCAGGTGTATGGATATGGAGCCATCAGGTGGTTCATCCAGATACCCGCCAGAATGAACGGGAAAAGAACAAACCCGCTGCGCCGGTGGTTTTTGAGGAGTCGTAACAGCATGGTTACAAATCAAACCCGATATCGGTTCGGAAATATCGTCCTTCGTATGCAATTTTACGGGCATCGGTATAACAGCCTTCCAGGGCTTCCTGCCGGGTTTTCCCTGTGCAGGTTACGGCCATGACCCTGCCACCGGCGGTTTTCAGCTTCCCGAATTCCAGTTTCGTTCCGGCATGAAACAGAAGGCTTTCAGCCACTTCATTGTACCCGGAGATGACTTTTCCCTTTTCGAAATCACCGGGATAGCCTCCCGATACCAGCATCACCGTGGCGGCGGTATGGCTGAGGGTGACCAGCTCCTTCCCCCCGAGATGCCCCGTGGCCGCAGCATCCAGCAATTCAAGCAGGTCACTGCCAATGCGCGGCATCACCACTTCGGTCTCGGGATCCCCCATCCTGACATTGTATTCAATCACATAGGGGTCCCCGCCGCAGTTGATCAGTCCAAAGAAGATAAAACCCGTATAGTTCAAACCATCCTCTCTGATCCCCCTGATGGTAGGCCCGATGATCCGTTCCTCCACCTTGTTCATGAAGTCTGCTCCGGCAAAGGGGACGGGACTCACTGCCCCCATTCCGCCGGTATTGGGGCCAGTATCGGCTATCCCCACCCTTTTGTAATCCTTGGCCTCGGGCAAAAGCAGATAATCCCGGCCGTCGGTCAGAACAAATACCGACATTTCAATACCCCGCAGAAACTCTTCGATCACCACCTTATCACCGGCATGCCCGAACCTGCCGCCCAGCATCTCTGCCAGCAGATGCTTGGCCTCATAGAGATTGTCGGGAATCAGCACCCCCTTTCCCGCCGCCAGCCCATCGGCCTTCAGCACATAGGGCGGCTCCAGCGACTCCAGAAAACGGTACCCCTCCAAAAGGGTCTCCCGGGTAAAAGAGGCATACCGAGCCGTGGGGATCTTGTGCCGAACCATAAATGCCTTGGCAAAATCCTTGCTGCCTTCCAGAAGGGCCCCGCTTTTATGGGGACCTATCACCTTCACATGCTGTAAATCGATCTCAGAAGTGAAGAAATCGTGAATCCCCTCCACAAGAGGGGCTTCCGGCCCCACCACCACCAGATCAATCTCATTTTCTAGCACCTCACGCCTGATCGACTCAAAATCGCCCGGCTGCACATCCAGGTTGGTACCCAACAGGGTGGTTCCCGGATTGCCGGGGGCAAAAAAAAGATGCTTCAACAGCGGACTCTGTCCGATTTTCCACCCCAAGGCATGTTCCCGGCCTCCCGATCCGATGATCAAAACGTTCATTCGCCTAATTGTCCTTTCATGTTTCTTACTTCATTTGACTGTCAAAGGCATGCCTGACCGGATCCTTCCACCACCGGCTAGGGCTGGGTGGGGTACCTGCTTACAAACTCATCGAGGGTGGCCCCCAGTTTGACAGCCATGGTGTTGTCGCCAGCCACCTGGGCGGTTCGCGCCATCTTTTGCATGTAAAAAAGGTTGCGCTGCATCTCATCCATCACATCACCTGAAAGCTGTAACCTCCTGGGCATGGACATGAGATAATTGAGATTCTCACTGAAGGTACGCAGAGCGTCTTCGGTATGCTTCACGGCCTTTTCATTGGCCCCGGCAGCGTAAAGTGTGGCAATCATTTCGAGCGAAAAATATTCGTAGGGAACCACCGACACGGGTACCATCTCAAATCCCTTCTCGATAACCGTCACCGCGGAATCCTTCCTGCCCTCTTCAACCAGGGTTGAGGCCAGACGGTTGAAGTTGTTGCGGATGTTGGTCATCATACGGCTGTTGTTCTCATCGATATAAACCGAAGGATCGTTCATGTTGCCCCATTTGAACTTGTTGAAGAGATTGTCATACATGAGATCGGTGGCAGCACGGCCAAAATTGATTCGGTCGGGGGCCGCATTGCCCGCCTTGATGGGTACCAGACGATAGGCAAACCCCTCCAGCTGAAAGTAATCCTGAAGATTCAGAAACTTCGAAGGACCAATGGTGATGGCAAAGTATATAGGCCTTTCCCAGTTGTTGTGGGCGATCATGTCCAGGATCATATATTCATCCTTGGCCAGATAATCCCTGTCGCTCAGATCGATGTACATGGTATCCACAATCTTGTCATAATCCTGGGGCCTCACCACCTGATGACGGATCACCGCTTCCTTGTCGACTTTAAAGGTCAGTTTTTTCTTGGGGATATAGGCGGCGTTATCGGCCTGGACCAGTTTGGTGGCCGGGTCGTCACTGTTCACAAAATTGACAGCTTCGGTCAGCTCAATCGACTCCCTTCTGATCCGCGGATTATCAAGCAGGTAAATGATGTCGCGGGTCCCCTGCGTATACTTCTCTTCCGGAAGGGAAAAAGGCAGGGGCTTTGATTCGTATGCCTGCTTCTTCATCTGGGTAATGTACCAGTCGGTTTGCAGGTAGCTGAGGTTGCATACCCTGACATCGGTTCTGACTCCTTCGACCTCCTGGTTGTACCACAAGGGGAAGGTGTCGTTATCGCCGTTGGTAAAGACCACGGCCTGTTCAGCGCATGTCTTCAGGTAGTTGGCTCCCAGATCACGGGCGGTATAGCGGTTTGACCGGTCATGGTCGTCCCAATTCTCGGCGATCATGATCCCCGGAACCAGTACCAGGGTGACCAGGGTGACCAGCGCAGCGTTCAGGGAATCAGGAAGCACCTTTTTGAGGGCTTCCACCAATGCGAGAACCCCAAGCCCGATCCAAATGGCATAGGCATAGAAAGATCCGGCAAAGGCATAGTCCCTCTCGCGGGGCTGCACCGGATACTGGTTGAGATACACCACAATGGCCAGCCCTGTCATCACAAAGAGCAGGAATACCAGCCAAAGCCCCCTTTTGCCTTCACGCCCCTTGTTGTACTGGTAGAAAATCCCCAGCAATCCCAGGATCAGGGGCAGCATGTAGAATTTATTGGTGGCCCGGTTCTGCATGGATGGCGGCCGCGCATCCTGGTCCCCCAACCGGTAATTGTCGAGAAATCCGATCCCGGTAATCCAGTTGCCGTGTAACACGCCCCCGTGACTCTGCACATCATCCTGCCTACCGGCAAAGTTCCACATAAAATAGCGTAGATACATATGCCCCACCTGATACCGGAAGAAAAACCGGAGGTTCTCTCCCATCGTCGGTTTGGTAATCACGACCCGCTCCCCCTGTTCGTTGACATGCTGGATCCTGCGGCCCTTTATACGGCCCCAGCTTTCGTACTCAGGCCCGTGCTGGGGATCCTGGTTGCTCCACATCCTGGGAAAAAGGGTCTTGAACTTGTCGTCATAGTTGGGAACCACCCGGTGGTCGGTGACCACGTATTTGCCGTCACGCTGGCTGTAATAAGGACTTCCCTGCTTATAACGCTCGGCAGGATTAAGGGGGGAATTGTAAAACTGACCATAAAATAGCGGCCTTGAGCCGTATTGTTCACGGTTGAGGTAGCCCTGAAGGCTGAAGGTATCGTTCGGACTGTTCTGGTCCATGGGTGTTCCCGCCGCGGAGCGGATGATAATCAGAATAAACGAGGAGTAGCCGATCATGATGACGGTGACCGCCACAGCCAGAGTGTTGAGCCAGACCTTGTTTTTCTTTTCGGTCCACCAGATGGCATACACCAGTCCCGCAGCCAGAAGTACGAGGTAGATGAGAGACCCGGAGTGATAGGGTAGTCCCACCCCGTTGACAAAGATGAGTTCAAACCAGGAGGCGACCTTCACAAACCCCGGAACGATGACGTACATGATACCTCCCAGGATAGCCACCGATACCAGCAGGGCATAGAGGATCCCCTTGTTGGTGACCTCATATTTCCGGAAATAATAGACAAAGACAATGGCGGGGATGGCCAGCAGGTTCAGGAGGTGCACCCCGATAGAGAGGCCCATCAGGTAGGCGATGAGAATCAGCCACCTTTTGGAGTGGGGCTGGTCGGCGACATTCTCCCATTTGAGGATCGCCCAGAAGACCAGGGCCGTCAGAAAGGAGCTGGTGGCATACACTTCCCCTTCAACGGCCGAAAACCAGAAGGTGTCGGAAAACGCATAGGCAAGGGATCCCACCAGTCCGCTCCCCAGAATGGCCACCATCTGTCCCGTGGTCATCTCCTGACCATTGGCAAAAAGCTTGCGCGCCAGATGGGTGATGGTCCAGAACAGAAAAAGGATGGTGAAAGCACTGGCCAGGGCCGACATGATGTTGACCATTAATGCCGCATTGTGGGGAGAACCCCCGAGGATCGTGAAGAACCGGCCCAGGATCATGAACACAGGTGCTCCGGGGGGGTGCCCCACCTGGATATTGGTGGCCGTGAGGATAAACTCCCCGCAATCCCAAAAACTGGCGGTGGGTTCAATGGTCATCAGGTACACAACGGCTGAAATCAAAAAAACAGCCCACCCTGCAATCAGATTGTACAGATTGTATTGCTTCATCGTAATTCTGGTTATCCCGTTAGCGCTCCCGGCCCTGCCGGAAACGTGATACAAGGTGCGAAGATAGTGGTTTTGTTCATTAATGGCAGAATCCCTGAGGGTTTAAAAAAATTTAACAAGGCAGATTTAACAGGCAGGTTGGCCGGAAATTAAAAATTTAAAGATATTTTTGTCCGATGATTAACAGAAAGAGATGCTGAGGGAAATTGTAAAAATCGACGAGGAGAAATGCAATGGCTGCGGGGTGTGTGTACCCAATTGCCATGAAGGGGCGTTACAGATCATTGACGGCAAGGCCAGGCTGATCAGTGAGCTGATGTGCGACGGACTGGGAGCTTGTATAGGTCATTGCCCGGAAGGGGCCATTACTGTTGAGACGCGTGAGGCGGAAGCTTACGATGAAGTGGCGGTGATTGCCCAAATGGTTAAAATGGGAAAAAACACGGTCTTTGCCCACCTGAAGCATCTGCAGGATCACAGGGAGGTGGAATACCTGCGTCAGGCCACGGGATGGCTCCGGGCGAACCGGGAGCTTCTGCCTTTCACGATCGCCGAGGTACACGCACTGCTGAATGGTCAGGCTTCTTCAGGCCAAGCCTCTTCGGGGCAGGTCGGGGCAGCGGATACCGCCCCCGTCAGTGCGCCGGCAGGTGGAGGATGTCCCGGATCTGCCAGCCGCTCCTTTGAGGCCCCCGCTCCGGGTAGCGGTTTCCCCCGCTACAACGCCCCCTCCCCCGCCGCGGCTCCCATATTCAGGATGGCGCCCGCAGAAGCCGTAGAAACCACTCCCCGTGCATCGGAACTCACCCACTGGCCCGTACAATTCCACCTCATCAACCCGGCGGCTTCCCACTTCCAGGGCGCCGACCTGCTGGTGGCCGCCGACTGCGTGGCCTTCTCCCACGGCGACTTCCACCGTACCTTCCTGAAAGGGAAAAAACTGGTCATCGCCTGTCCGAAACTCGACCAGAGTACCGACACCTATGTCCAGAAACTGGTGCGCCTCATCGATGAAGCCCGTATCAACACCATCACCACCACCATCATGGAAGTGCCCTGCTGCGGAGGCCTCCTGCGTATCATCAACCAGGCCAGAGCCCTCGCCCGCCGCAATGTCCCCGTCAAGGCCATCGTCGTCAGCTCCACCGGCGAAGTGCTCCGCGAAGAGTGGGTGTAGGAGCTGAACTTCCTCTCCGCCAGGCCGGGCGTACCGCCCCGCAGGAATCGCCAATTCAGCAATACCACCCCGCTGGAATCGCCAGTTCAGGAACGCCGCCTCAGTGGTATGACCTGATGGTGAAACCTTCTCTCTGGCTTTGCCTCACTATAGCTCAGACTTAAGATTCAAGATTCAAGACTCAAGACTCAAGACTCAAGACTCAAGACTCAAGATTCAAGATTCAAGACTCAAGACTTAAGACTCAAGACTTAAGACTTAAGACTTCGCCAGGTTTTCCCTGGCCTTCTCATTTTCCACGAAATAATAGCTGCATCGTTCATCCCGGTTGTCGTAGGTATAGACCTTCCGGCCCGGGTATTTGAAGAAGATGGTGGCCAGAGCCAGGTCGCCGGCGCAGAAAAGTGCGTGTGCCGACTGCAGCATCAGGAAGAAGTAGACAAAAGGAGTGGGAAACCAGAGGAGAATGCCCGCGACAGAAACGATCTGGATGACCGCCAGGGGGGTAAAGGCCACGAACAGGAATGCCGGGCGACCCAGGACGAAGCGGTCGGCTTCGGCGTAAAAAATGAATTTCCGGAGGCTTCCCCCGTACCTGATGCGGGGGGCTCCGGCCAGCATCAGGGCCAAACCGTGCAGCAGTTCATGGATGACCACCAGCAAGGTAAAGGAAAAGAGCAGGGCGAGGAGGGCTACGGTCAGGGCCCCGGCATCCCCTTTCCAGGCCAGGATGACTGCCCGTGTCAGAAAGAAGAGGCCACTGAAAACCATCAGCGACTGGTATACCATGTAGGTGGGGACCAGCTTTTTATCCTCCACGACCTGGTCGACTACGAAATCTCTGATCTGGTCGTGGTGTACCCTGGCGATCAGTTCATATTGGCTGTCCTCGTGCAGAATGTCGGCTGAAGGGGTCTTCATGCGTTGCGGGAAAGGATGATCCGGCCGATATCGCGGAGGTTGATCAGCTGGATGGCCAGGGCAAATAGCATGGGCAGGGCAATCGCCAGAAGGTATCCGACCAGCCTGTGGCCCGCCATCTGGGAGAAATAGCCTGCAGCCAGGGTGAAAAGCAGGAAAACGATCAGCCGGAAGAGGTATGGGGCAGGAGGTTTCAGCCGGAAAAGGGCAAAGGCGATGACCACCTGGGCAGCCCCGGTGGCCAACTGGGTGACCATGCTGGAGAAAGCCGATCCCAGTGCCTGATAATGAGGAATAAGCCACAGGTTTAGCCCGATATTGAGGAGCATTCCGCCGCAAGCCATCGTATTGAGTTGACGGAGACTTCCGTTGGCGGTGAGAAGGGTTCCGAAGATATAGGTGGCGGCGATGCCGGGGAAGCCGGCCATCAACAGCCCCAGGATGTCGGCAGAATCGTCGACATGGGCATGGTACAGGAGGGCCATGATGTCCCGGTCATAAAAAAAGGAAGAGACGGCGATGACCACCGCCGGTATGAATAAAAGCGTAAACGAGAGCTGCACCATGGGGGCAATATTCTCCTTTTTCTTAAGCATACTGGAGAACATGGGCAGCAGCAGGCCTCCCACCAGGGCTCCGAACATGGCCACGGCATCGAGCAGCCTGAACGCCTGGGCGTATATGCCGGCCTCCTGCTTCCCGACAGGGTCGGGCAACAGCCGCTCCAGCATCACCGAGTCAATCCGGTTGTAAAAGGCCATCAACAGTATCAGCAGGGCATAGGGATAGGACTTCTTCAGAAACACCAGACAAAAACGGAGGTTGACACGCACCGTGACCCTGCCGGTTTTCACCAATACAATCAACAGAGTGACCAGCATGGTGACCAGGTAAGCCGCCGTCTGCACATACACAAACCACTCAATCCGGAAGACACCCCCCGTGATGTTGGTGAAAAGCAACAGGCTGCAGAGCACGATCATCAGGGTCCGGTCCAGCACTGAAATCAGGCTGTCGGTCCGGAAAAACTGGAGGGCACTGAGATTGGAACGGAGATAGAGTGTGAAGGAGATCAAAAACTGATTCAGGATCAGAAAAAAGAGGAGAAAAAACTGGATCCTGCTATAACCGATGACCGCAGCGGCCACCAGGCTGAAGACGGCATAGACTATAGCCAGAATCAGCTTCAGCCCGATGATGTTCGACAGGTGCTTGCGCACCAGAAACCGGTGCTGCGAAATGTTCCTGTTGTTGAAGTTGGTGATCCCCAGGTCAAGCAGGATATTGAGGATCATCGAGAAGTTGAAGAGGGCGAAATAAAAACCATAGTTTTCGGCACCCACCACATTCTGCACCGTCCGGTCTATGCCGAGTACCCAGAACGGCTTGATCAGCAGGTTCAGGAATACCAACAGGATCAGGTTAGTGACAAACTTGTGCCTCAAAACTTGGTTTGTGTTAATTCGGAGGTTAAAAATAGCTATTTTGACCATACTTTGTACTTTTACCAGGAATTCAAAAAGAAGCAGGATGGTCATTGTCGTCAACACCAGGCTTTTGCTTAAAGAGCGGCTGGAGGGGATCGGTTGGTTCATGGTTGAGACCCTTTCAAGGATGACCAGGGCACACCCGGAACACCGGTTTATCTTCTTGTTTGACAGGGCTTATGATCCCCAGTTTATTTTTTCAGGCAATGTGACTCCGGTGGTGTTGTTTCCGCCGACGCGTCATCCTTTGTTATGGAAGGTATGGTTCGACTACAGGGTTCCCGGAATCCTCAGGAAATACCAGGCCGATCTGTTCCTGTCGCCCGACGGGTACCTCTCGCTGCGCACCGGAGTGCCTCAGCTGCCCGTCATTCATGACCTCAATTTCGTTCATCGCCCTGCCGACCTCCCCGGTCCCATCTCCCGCTATTACAACCGCTACTTTCCCCTCTTTGCCCAAAAAGCCACGCGCATCGCCACCGTTTCCGACTGGTCGAAAGAGGACATCGCCACCAGTTTTCACATCGATCCCCGGAAAATTGACGTGGTCTACAATGCCTGCAGCTCCGCCTTCCGACCTCTGAACCGGAAGGAACAGCAAGCCGTCCGCGACCAGTACACCGCAGGAAAGCCCTACTTTCTTTTCGTGGGGGCACTCCACCCCCGGAAAAACATCGAAGGGCTGCTCATCGCATTCGAGGAATATAAAAGCCGCACATCAGGTGAGGAGAAATTGCTGGTGGTCGGCGGAAAAATGTTCAAAACCGGAAATATCGCAAATCGGCTGGCCACCATGAAGCACCGCGACGCGGTGGTTTTCACGGGCCGCGTGGGAGCAGAGGAGTTGCATCAGATATACGGTGCCGCGCTGGCCCTCACCTTTGTTCCTTTCTTTGAAGGCTTTGGGATCCCGGTGGTGGAAGCCATGGGCGCCGGCATCCCGGTGATATGCTCCCATGCCACCTCCCTGCCTGAAGTGGCCGGCGATGCAGCACTCTATGCCGATCCCCACCAACCCCGCCAGATCGCCTGGGCCATGCAGAAAGTGGCCTCGGCCGAAGCCCTCCGGAACCTCATGATCGAAAAAGGATTCCGCCAAAAAGAGAAATTCAGCTGGGACCGCTCCGCTGAACTTCTATGGGCTTCCATCCTGAAAGCCACAGAACCTCAAAACCAGGAACCGGAACCGCTCTGACCGACCAACATCCTCCTCTTCTGATATTTTGTAATGATGTAATTCCGATATTCTGCCATTCCGATATTCCAACATTCCAACATTCTAATAATCTAATAATCTAATTTTCAATCACTTATGCCACATTCACTACGTGGTTGTCTGGAGCCGGGGCGGGAGGAAGCTGGTGTGGACGAGGCAGGCAGGGGATGTCTGGCAGGACCTGTAGTGGCGGCGGCCGTGATCCTTCCCCCGGGATTCAGCCACCCCCTGCTTAACGACTCCAAGCAACTCCCTGAGAAGACCAGGAATCTCCTGCGGGGCATCATTGAATCTTCGGCCATAGCCTGGGGCGTCGGAATGGCCACCCCCGCCGAAATCGACGAAATCAACATCCTCCAGGCCAGTATTCTGGCCATGCACCGGGCGATACAGCAACTCACCCGCACACCTGCACACCTGCTGGTCGACGGGAACCGCTTTTATAACCGTACCGGCATTCCTCATACCTGCCTGGTCAAAGGGGACGCCACTTTCCTCTCCATTGCCGCCGCCTCCGTGCTGGCCAAAACCCACCGCGATGAAATGATGCTCCGCCTCCACGATGAATTCCCCGGTTATGGCTGGAACGCCAACAAAGGCTATCCCACCGCCACCCACCGGGCAGCCATCAGGGAACTGGGCATCACCCCTTACCACCGCCAATCCTTCCGGCTCACCAACGATCAACTCTCCCTCTGGGATACCCTCCCCCGCTGATCCTTTTCCGCCACCATAGGAAAACCATCCCTCGCATTTAAACCCCAACACCTAATGCAGGAATAAAAAACCGTTAATTCTTAAAAATATTCCACCTGATTTAAACAACTCTTCCTTACCTTTGTTAACTGAAAAATCTAATATTTAAAAAGTTATGTTATGCGTTCCAAAACTCTTCTCTTTTTCTTTGTGCTGGCCGGGCTGGCCAGTATCACCTTCTTTGGTTGCCAACCCAAACAAGCCGCCACGGAGACCGCGAATGTGAAATACTACCGGTCGCTTCTTTTCAGTGAAACACCCTGGGATCTTGAAAGAGGTTCGCGGGAGCTTACTGCCACGGAAGCCCAAACCATCAACAACTTCAAATTCACTTACGACGACCAGAACCGCCTGGTGTCGGTCGAATACAACCGGAACGGGGTATTGCTTGATTACTCCTCATTGGGAGCGCCGAAAGTGGCTTACTCCTATGAAGGCAATCTTCAGAGGAAGCATTTCATAGGTTTGGAAGGCGATACCATTGAGCGTGACGGCGCTTATGTGTATGAATACACACTGGGAGAACAGGGTATGCGCACCACGCTGCGTTTTCTCGACAAGGCGGGACAACCTGTGGAAAACCGCAACAATATCCACAATTGGGTTTGGACGAAGATGCCCGACGGGATGATCCGCGAGCTGAGGTACAATCTGGCCGGTGATTCCGTGGTCATGAATCCCTTCTGCCCCTTCTTTGAACTCCGCTTCACCTACGATGCCAACGGCTATGTCACCCGCATGGCCAACTATGACCATGATACCCTTTACAACTGCACCGCCGAAAACTGCGGCGACATCGGCGTTTCCTATTTCGAATTTGTGAACAATGAAGCGGGCGACCTGCTGGAGTTCTCGGTACATAATACCACCGGCAACCTCTCCAATCTTTACTGGGGCTGGGCCAAAAGGGTGAACCAGGTCGATGAAAATGGCTATGTCGTTGAAACAGCTGTTTTCGACCAGGATGATGAGTACCTTGGCGGAAAGAATGTGCCGGTGACCCGGACCGAATACGATGCCCACGGGGCGGTGGTCAGGCGCATCAACATGAACGAAAACCGTGAGGTGATCAACAGTCCGGCCGACGGTGTGGCTTACGTGGAATACTCCTACGATGAGCAGGGCCGCCGCACGGGTAGTGTCAGACTTGACAAGGACAAGGCCGAAGTGGTCAGCCAGTAATTTCGGTTTCCATGATCGCGAAGAGATTAATCACCCTGTTGCTGGCGGTTTACGTGGTGCAGGGGTGCGGTTCCGGGGGGCGCGGGGAGCAGGCACGTCAGGAGAGCCAGGAAGAGACGATATTGAAGGCTGCGCCCGCCGCCGCAGTGGAGATCAACGCCGAAGCCCTTCTCCTGCTAAAGGAACTGGAGCAAAACGGCGATTACGTCAATAGCCGTGATTTTCCCAGTCTTATCAAAGCTTCCCTGGTTTTTGAGGAGCTGGAAACCGGCAACCACATCATTGACCTGCGTCCTGCCGGTGAATTTGGCCGGGGCCATATCAAAGGGGCGGTGAACATTCCCTTTGAGGGGCTCCCCGAGTACCTGGAGTCGAAGATTAAACCCTTTGAATTTGACAGGATCATCCTGGTTTGCGGCTCGGGACAGGTTTCAAGCTACGCGGCCTCTCTGCTGCGGATGATGGGGTATGGCAATGTGTATGCCATGCGCTGGGGCATGAGTGCCTGGAATCCTGCCATTGCCGGGGAATACTGGCTGAAGGGACTCTCGGGAGCTTATGAGAACCGGCTGGAGACGGCCGACGTACCTGCAGCACCGGCAGGCGACCTGCCATCCCTTCATACAGGGCTCACTTCAGGCACGGAAATCCTCGACAAAAGGTTCCGCCAGCTGATGACCGAAGGGGGTCAGGCGGCCCTGATTACCGCCGACGAGGTATTTGCCGACCCGTCAAAGTATTACGTGATCAACTTTGAACGGAAAGATAAGTATGAGTCGGGGCATATTCCCGGCGCCGTAAGGTACAAACCTGCCGGTACCCTGGGGATCGCCACTGAAATGCAGACCATACCACACGACAGACCGGTGGTTCTCTATTGTGGAACAGGCCACAACTCAGCCTTTGCCACAGCATATCTCAGGTTGTTCGGCTGGGATGCCAGAACCCTGGTCTATGGCAACAACGCCTTCATGTACAATAAGATGGTGACAGACCGGGCTGTCCTCTCCTGGCTTCCCTTCACACAGGAAGAGATCCATGAATACCCGGTCGTAAAGTAATCCGGGAGGGTGCTGTTCCGGAGTATGCATCACGGGAAGGTACGCCCACGGAAGGTTTGCCAGCTTTATCACTGCCCCGCCCCTGAAGGAAGGAAAGGAAAGAACACAGACAGTCTAGTCATCCCCTGAATCACCTTCCTGATTTCCGTCATGGGTGACCGGTTCCGGTCTGATCGTTGTATCAGGCTGGAACTGGTATTTTAAGGGCTCTCCCCCGGAGCGTTCAAGGATAAAAACTCCCCGCACGCCTTGCTGGTGAAGGACCACCCACCCGGTGACGGCGGTGGCCGGATCGTCGGCCACGATAACCCATTTACGCTCCCCTGACGCAAGAGTGCCGGCAAACGCCCCGTCGGTCAGAGTCGCCAGGGTCACCTCCTGCACAGGATAGGAAGCGGTCAGGCTGTCTGGGGCCGGTGCTTCCAGCTTCAGAATGCCGGTCTCCCCTCCCAGGGAGGAGAGGTCCGATGGCTGAACATAGGCGGTACGCAGGGCCAGGGCTCGCGCCGCCTCCCCGGGATCTCCGGGCCACCTGTGATCCTTCAGGGTTTTTACCACCATCAGCACCAGCACCACCCCCGCCAGTACCAGCACCCCTCCCAGTTTTTTCATATTCCTCATTGTGCTCCTCCTTTTCTGCCCGGCCATAGCCCGGCCAACCTTTGCTTATTCACAGCCACCGTCGAGTTTGGCCTTTTCAAGCCTGCGGGAAACAAAAAGGGTCTCCCTGAAGCTGTCAGGCAGGGCGTTATACTGGTTAAAGAGTTTCCGGGCGTTGAACCGCTGGGTGAAGAGGGCGTTTTCACGGGCCGAGATCCTTTCCCCCGTGAAGCTGCTCTGCATCACCGTCTCAAACCAGCCGTTAAGGCCGCCTTTCATCCTGAAATTCCGGGTACCCCCCACACCTGCGGAAAGGGCCAGGGCGGCGGCAGAAGCCTCATCCCCGTTGGAATAGAAGACGTTAAAACCTTCTTTGCGTAAAAGAAGTTCTCTGTGCCGGGCCAATGTCAATTCCTCCAGGGGGATCTGCAGAGCCCCTGGCAACCGGCAGGCCCCTGATTCCGCAAGGCTCCTGACGTCAATAAGGGTCATCAGGGGATCCTCCGCGTTGATCCGGCGGGCCACCTCATCGGGAGTCACCTCCAGGCTGTCGATGGCAGTCCACAACGCCAGCGCTTCCGGAGAAATCCTGAAACGGCTCACCTCCCTACCCGGGAAAAGGGCCAGAAACAGCCCAAGTAGTACCAGCAGAACGGATATTTTCACTCTCATGCTCATGCTTTGTTTTATTAACCTTTCCTGACCATCCTGGGGTAAATTAGCTTCCTGCGGGGGGATATCCCTCACCATCGCGGGGGATTTCTTCGCGGGCGAATTTTTTCTCTGCCATTTCGGCCAGCCAGAACATGGCCACGGCAGCCAATATCAGCAGAAGGGTGAAGAGTTCGGGGGAGATCCCCAGAACCTCGTTTATTTTCACCGGTCCCCGGTAATTTTTGAGGGCCAGGGGGCCGATCAGGGGCCAGGTTTCGGCGAAGAGGAAGGCGCCGGTGAGGCCACCCAGGAGATAGACCATGGCATCGGTTTTTCCGATGGAAGCGGCACATACCCCCGTACCGGGGCAGAACCCCCCCATGATGAAGCCGGCTCCCATGATGACGCCACCGACAAGGGAGGCATTCACGTAGTACTCATTCACAAAGACCAGGTTCAGGTCGAGAAGGCCGAAAAATCCGAGGAGCTGTGCACCCACCAGGGCTACGATGGCCGCAGTGAAAAAGACTTTCAGGACGGTGGTGTCATAGCCGTAAAACATGCCGGCCAACTTCCGGCTTGAGGAAAAGCCCCCCTGCTCAAGGGCATACCCGAATCCCACACCGATGATCAGTGCAAACAGCAGGTCCACCCATCCGGGCAGCTGGAACAAAGTTGAAACAGGTCCTATCATGAGAAAAATGGTAATTTTCAGTAAACAATGAATTTCTTTCCTTCCTCCGGTTACACCGCACTGCTACATCCCAATGGTCATATCCATAATCTCCGGAAGAACCAGGCAAAGAGGAATGCGGAGCCGAAGATGGCGGCCATGGTAACGAAGCCGGCCAGGGAGAGGACGGCCATCCCTGAGAGGGCGGCGCCGCTGGTGCATCCCCGGGCCAGCTGGGCCCCGTAAACAAAAAAGAGCCCTCCCAGAAAGGCGAAGAAAAGCCTTTTACGCCCCGAGACGTGGGGTGGCCGCTCATTCCGGAGCCGCAGGCGGCCCGAAACAGCCCCCGATATAAAGCCACCAATCAGCAGTCCCGCCAATTCAATGGTCAGCCAGTTGGTCAACGGATTCCGGCCCTCTTCAAAATACCTGGCATAATACTCACGGCCAAGGGCATGCTCCCTGTCCACGGCCCCGACCGCCGACACCACACAGTATTTCATACCCCCACTGGCCCCCAGGCCCCTCCCCGATAAAAACATCGCCGAGAGCAGGACCAACCCCAACAGGGTCCCCGCCAAATAGGGATTCATATATTGCTTTCGTTTCATACGCCTCTTATATTGCTGATTGGGGTAAAAATAAGGAATTATCGGTATCGTGCCTTTGAGGGCGGAGCAATTAACAGTAGATGCCGATGAAAATAATGTTAACCCCCGGAGATGGTCTTTTCGGTGGGAATTGTTAATTTCGGGACAAAATTCAAACACCAGAACGATGAAAAAAATGGTACTAATCGCAGCCATGGCAGTTTTACTGGCCTCCTGCGGCTCCAAGGAGCAACCTCTGAACACCCTAAGCAAACAGGAAGTGGCCGATGGCTGGAAACTGCTTTTCAACGGCACCGACATGAGCGGTTGGAAACTCTATAACGGCGGGGAACCGACGGGGTGGAAAGTGGAAGACGGCATCATGAAGAATTCGGGAGTGGGGAGTGATTTCGGCGGAGACATCATCACGGTGGACCAGTACCGGAATTTTGAGCTTTACCTGGAGTGGCAGGTGGCCTCCAAGAGCAATTCGGGGGTTTTCTTCCATGTGCAGGAGGGGGTAGCCCAGGCCATATACCAGACGGGGCCCGAGTACCAGCTGATAGATGACAAAGGGTGGCCCGATCCGCTGGATGCCGACCAGTACAGCGGGGCCAACTATGGGATGCACGCCCCCGTGGGGGCCGAGGTCAAGCCCATCGACCAGTGGAACGAAACCCGCCTGATCGTCAACGGCACCCACGTGGAGCACTGGCTCAACGGCACCATGGTGGTGGAATACGAACTCTGGAGTGACGACTGGAATGCCCGCAAGGCCGCCGGAAAATGGGCCGAAGTGCCTACCTACGGCATCGCCGAAATCGGCCATATCGGCCTCCAGGACCATGGTGGGCTCACCTTGTTCAGAAATATCAAAATCAGGGAGTTATAACAGGCCATGCAGGGTTGGGCGGACTATCATACCCATTCCCTCCTTTCCGACGGAGCCACCTCCTATGAACAAATGGTGCTGGGCGCCATCGAGAAAGGACTGGATGAGATCGGCCTCAGCGACCACGTCTGCCTGAAGCCGGTGGTCTGGGCCATGCAGGAAGTCGACCTGCCTGTGATGACCCGGCAAATCCTTGAAATCAGGGAACGCTACAGCCACCTGATCAACATCCGCTATGGCATAGAAATGGACTATTTCGAGGGGAAGGAAGCCGAGATCGGCAGGATCATCGCTTCCCTCCCCCTCGATTATGTGATCGGTTCGGTCCACTTCATCGGAGATTGGAATTTCGATGGCGACCACTCATTTTATGGCAAGTGGAGCAATGACGAACTCTATACGATATACTTCGGGCTGGTGCAGAAGGCGGCCAGTTCGGGGCTCTTTGACACGGTAGGCCACCTCGACCTCATCAAGAAGTTCGGCGTTTTCCCTGAAAGCGACCTCACCTCCCTGTATGAGGAGACGGCCGCAGTCATCAGGCAGGCGGGGATGGTCGTGGAACTCAACACCGGCGGCCTCGATAAACCGTGTGCCGAATTCTACCCCGGGCCACGCTGGCTCGAAATACTCAGGGCCTACGACATCCCCGTGACCCTGAGCTCCGACGCCCATCATCCTGCCCAAATCGCCCGCCACTACCAACAGGCGGTTCACCTTCTGAAAAAAAGCGGATACCATGAGGTGGTCCGCTTCCACCACAGGAAAAGGAGCCTGGTCAAAATATGACCCTGCTCTCCTTCAGGGAGATGAAACCTTTCTCCCGGTTGATGTTCAGCGCCTTCATCGTGGTGGTGGTCTTCCTGGGCATCCAGTTTTTAGCCGCCCTGGCCGCCATCCCCCTTTTTGGCATGCAGCAGGTTACCGGCATGCTTACCGGACTGAATACCGAAGATCCCGAAACCCTGAGGATGCTTAAATATTTCCAGACGGTGCAGGCCCTGGGGCTGTTCATCGCCCCCTCCTTTCTCATCGCCTGGCTTTTCAGTGCGCAGCCCCTGCGGTACCTTGCCCTCGACCGCAAGGCCCCCCTCCTGCCTGCCCTGATGGTCATCCTGCTCGTTTTCGTGATCAACCCCTTCATCAACTTCACCGGGGAAATCAATGGCGGAATGCATTTTCCCCCCTGGCTGGAAGATATGGAGGAGTGGATGCGCACCGCCGAGGAGAATGCCGAGCGGCTTACCCGTGCCTTCCTGGAGGTGGAAACGACCGGAGGTCTCCTTTTCAACCTGCTGATGGTCGCCGTCTTGCCCGCCATCGGCGAGGAACTCCTCTTCCGGGGAGTCATCCAGAAGCAACTCTCCGCCTGGAGCGGAAGCCACCACTGGGGCATCTGGCTCTCGGCCGCCCTCTTCAGCGCCCTGCATATGCAGTTTTACGGCTTCCTGCCGCGGATGCTCCTGGGGGCCCTCTTCGGCTACCTCCTTGTGTGGAGCGGCTCTCTGTGGCTCCCCATCCTGGCCCACTTTATCAACAATGCGGGGGCGGTCCTCGCCCTCTGGCTTATCGGCAGGGGAAAACTCTCCCCTGCGGTGGAAGAATTCGGGGCAGGAGCCGCATACTGGCCCTGGGCCATAGCCAGCCTCACCGTGGGTCTGCTCATCCTGGGGGCAATCCGCCATCAGCTCCGCGAATTCCCGGTTTTCCCGGAACACCCCACCCCACCCGGAACCACCTGACCTCCTGCCTTCTCCTCGCACGAAACCTTCCCAAACCTCACTGATTTATTCCCGGATTCCACAACTTATTATCAAATCCCACGGGTTAATTCCAAAATTCCACCGCTTAAGTCCAAAGTTCCACTGCCTGAACCTCTCAGCGACCCAGGATACCTTCCCTTCCTTCATGCGAAGCCGCTTTGAGTCCCTTAGCCTCAGTCCTGCAGACGCTTCCAGGCGTTGCTTTTAAGATGGATTTTTCTATTTTTGCCTTCCTAACCAGACAGAAATGAGTTTTGAAAAGACCAGGTACTTCCTGCAGTCGGTAAAAACCGGCGCTACTTTCCCCGATACCGGATGGGTACTTGACGCCCCCGGAGAAAGCGATCCCACCCTCATCAAGGCCATATACGAGCACCGTCAGCTGACGGTCAGGGAAACCCTTCCCGGATTGTATAAGTTTGCCGACTGGATGCCAGTCGGCCGGATTCTGGGGGGTTCTTCGGCTCCGGTCACATACAGGAGCCAGGGGCTGGCCAGCGCCCTGGGCCATAATAACCTGTGGATCACCTTCAGCGGATGGTGGCCTGAAAGGGGGGCCGCCATGACCACCTGTTCCTTCAAGGAGACGGAAGCCTATTCGGTATGCGGGCGTCTCGACCCGGCCAATGGGAAAGTCCTGGTGGTGGCTTCCGCAGGAAATACCGCACGCGCCTTTGCCAAAGTCTGTTCTGAGAACCGCATTCCCCTTCTGTTGGTGGTTCCTGAAATCAACCTCGACGCCCTCTGGTTCGACCAGCCCCTCCATGACTGCGTAAAACTGGTGTGCACCGCCATGGGAAGCGACTATTTCGACGCCATTCAGCTTTCGAATGCCGTTGCTGCTTCCGAAGGGTTTATTGCCGAAGGGGGCGCCAAAAATGTGGCCCGCCGCGACGGAATGGGCACCACGGTATTGTCGGCGGTGACCGCCATCGGGGAGATCCCCGGCTACTATTTCCAGGCAGTGGGTTCCGGCACGGGGGCCATCGCCGCCTGGGAGGCCAACCAGAGGTTTCTGGGCGACGGCCGCTATGGCCGCAACACGATGAAACTGATGGTTTCGCAGAACGCTCCCTTTCAGCCTATCTATGAGGCATGGCACAGAGGCTCCCGGGCCATGCTCCCCGCCGACGACCAGGAGGCCCGCACACAGGCCGCAGCCATCGACGCCAAAGTGCTCTCCAACCGCAGACCCCCCTATCCCATCGCCGGCGGATTGTTTGACGCCCTTACCGCAACCGGAGGCGACGTCCTGCTGGCCTCCAACGAAGAAGCCCGGAAAGCATCACACCTCTTCCGCGAAACCGAAGGCATCGACATTCACGCGGCAGCGGCCGTAGCTACCGCCTCTCTGATCAGCGCCATACAGTCCAAAACCATCGACCCCGAAACCCCTGTCATGCTCAACATCACAGGCGGCGGTGAAGAACGGTTTAAAGCCGCAAACCCCCTTCACTATCTCCAACCCTCCCTCATTTGTCACCCCGACGCCAGTCCTGAGGAAACCCTCGCCAGGATCAGCGCCCTCTTTTACAGGTAGGAAGAGGTATATTAATGGGATAAGGTTATTTCACGGAAAGAAATAGCCCTTATCTTTGTGGAAACCTTTCAGAAACCATAAAATATCCATGTTTAAATTTATGTTTCCACTGAAAAAAACCGCATTGCTGGTATTGTTCTGCCTTTTGCAGCTCGCTATGGCTGCACAGATCCACCCCTTCCGGAACCCCCTCCTGCCGGAGGAGGACCGGCTTGACAACCTGATTTCCCTGATGACCCGTGAGGAGAAAATCGCCTGTCTGGGCACCCGTATCGCGTTGCCGCGGCTGGGGATCAAGGGCACCCGTACCGTGGAAGGGCTCCATGGGCTGGCCTGGAGCGGCCCCGCCAACTGGGCCGTGAAAGGGAAATTTGCCTCCCCCACCACGACTTTTCCCCAGGCTATCGGACTGGCCCAGATGTGGGACCCGGAACTGCTGCGCAGGATCGCCTCCCTGGAGGCGGAGGAGGCCCGTTTCCTGGCCCAGAATGCCCGCTTCGGAAACGGAGGACTGATCGTCTTTGCCCCGAATGCCGACCTGGGCCGTGACATCCGATGGGGCCGCACCGAAGAATGCTTCGGAGAAGATGCCTTCCTGGCCGCTACCCTTACCACCGCCTTCGTCAAGGGCCTCCAGGGCGACCACCCCCGCGTCTGGAAAACCGCTTCCCTCATGAAGCATTTCCTGGCCAACAGCAACGAAAACGTGCGAACCATCAATTCGTCTGATTTTGATGAACGCCTCTTCAGGGAGTATTATGGCTATGCCTTTTACAAGGGAATCACCGAAGGGGGATCCCGGGCATACATGGCCGCCTACAACAAATACAACGGTATTCCCTGCACCGTACACCCCGTGCTGAAAAACACCACCGTCAACGAGTGGGGACAGAACGGGATCATCGCCACCGACGGCGGGGCCTTCGGATTGCTGGTGTCGGCACATAAGTATTACCCTGATCTGACGGTGGCTGCCGCAGAATGCATTAAGGCCGGCATCACCATGTTCCTCGACAATTACCGGGAGCCCCTCAACAAAGCCTTGGAAGCCAACCTGGTTACCGAAAAGGAGATCGAATGGGCCATCAGGGGGAACCTGCGGGTGCTCCTGCGGCTGGGGCTCCTCGATGAAGCCCCTGATAATCCGTATACAGCCATTGGCGTGACCGACACCATTGCCCCCTGGACCAAACCTGAAACCCATCAACTGGTCAGGGAAGCCACGGCCCGCTCGGTGGTCCTCCTTAAAAACGAACCCCGGCTTCTGCCCCTCGACAAAAATAAGATCAGCAGGGTAGCGGTCCTGGGACCCCGGGCCGACATGGTCCTCTCCGACTGGTATGCGGGGACCCCGCCTTATGCGGTTTCGGCTCTGGCCGGAATCCGCAGCGCTTTCGGCCCTGAGGTGGAAATCACTTACGCCATGAGCAACAAAGCCGACAGTGCCGTCCTTCTGGCCAGGAATGCCGACGTGGCCATCGTCTGTGTGGGGAACCATCCCCTGGGCTACAGCCTCGGCTGGGGTGTCAACCATGTGGCCAGCGACGGCCGCGAAGAGGTAGACCGCCAGGCCATCACCCTCGAACAGGAAGACCTCGTGAAACTGGTCCTCCAGGCCAATCCCCACACAGTGCTTGTGGTGGTCTCCAGCTTTCCCTATGCCATCCCCTGGTCGGCCCAGCATGTCCCCGCCATTCTTCATATCGCCCAGTCGAGCCAGGAACTGGGAAACGGCCTGGCCGACGTCCTCCTGGGAAAAGTCAACCCCTCCGGGAAGGTGGCACAGACCTGGCCCTCCTCCATCGACCACCTCCCACCCATCCTTGACTACAACATCCGGAACAACCGGACTTATATGTATACCCGCCATGAACCCCTCTTCCCCTTCGGATTCGGCCTCTCCTACACCACTTTTGCCTGGTCGGCGCTGAAAACCTCCAGCCCCGTGCTCCGCGACGGGGAAACCGTGAATATCTCCTTCACCCTCGAAAATACCGGCCACCTCGACGGCGATGAGGTGGCACAACTGTATATCAGCTTCCCCGGATCGGCTGTGGAGCGGCCTCCACTGGCCCTCAAAGGATTCCAAAGAGTGACCATCCCCCACGGGAAAAACATGGAGGTCACCATCCCCCTGAAAGCCGAAGATCTTAAATACTGGGATGAAAACCTCCATGCCTTCATCCTTGAAAAGGGAACCGTCTCCTTCTTCGTGGGAAGTTCCTCTGCCGACCGCCGGCTCACCGGAACCCTTGCCGTCAGATAAGGAGAACGGCCCCTGTTATGATGCAACAAGGTTCATGTTCAGGGCAGAAACCTTTGCACATTTCTGGACTGACATGATCAGGATCAGGAATGAATCCCAAAGAACTGAATCGGCAATATATTGTAAACAAATCATTTAAGGCAATAGATTAAAGACTTAAGATTAAAAAAAAAGGTTACTTTTATCGGACATAATAACCATTAAACCATCCTCATATGTCACTGCAAAGAATCATGATTGTCATTATTGCAGCCGCCACGATGTCGGGCTGCGCGAAGTACAGGGATTATTCGCAGGTTCCCTACGAGGAACCCAACCAAAAAGCCTGGGAGAATCCACTGGTCAACCAGATCAACAGGGAGGCGCCAAGGGCGCATTTCATCCCCTACACCACGGTAGAGCAGGCCCGCGAAGACAACAAATGGAACTCGCCGCTGGTGTTTTCACTTAACGGCAGATGGAAGTTTAAACTGGCCCAGCACCCTGATTCCCGGCCCTTCTGGTTTTTCAAGGATGATTATGACACCCGCGGATGGGACGAGATCGACGTACCTGCCAACTGGGAACAGCAGGGCTATGATTATCCCATTTATGTCAACGTGGTTTATCCCCACAAACCCACCCCTCCCGTGATCGAAGGCAACCACAATCCCGTGGGAAACTATAAGCGCACCTTTGAAGTGCCCGCCTCATGGAAAGGCAAAGAAGTATACCTCCATGCAGGTGCCGTCAGCAGCAACCTCTCCCTCTGGATCAACGGCGAGTTCGTGGGCTACAGTGAAGACAGCAAGACTCCCGCAGAATTCAACATCACCAAATACCTGAAGAAAGGAGCCAATTCCATAGCCATGGAGGTTTTCCGCTGGTGTGACGGATCCTACCTCGAGGACCAGGATTTCTGGAGGATGAGCGGCATCACCCGCGACATTTACCTGCAGGCCCGGGAACCGCAGCACATCCGTGATTTCAGGGTCTGGTCAGGTCTGGATTCAACCTATCAAAACGGCATTTTTAATCTGAGTGTCGAGTTGTCAAATTCCGCAGAAAACAGCGTTCCCGTTTTGCTGGAATTTGAGTTGAATGACGGCGCAAACAAGCTGGTTTCCTTTTCACGGGAGTTGGAAGTATCGGAGCATCGCATTTCGGTTTCAACGACCGATACGATTCCGGATGTCAAAAAATGGTCGGCCGAAATACCCAACCTGTATGAGCTGCTGATTATCCTGAAAAACAGCAGCGGCGACACCCTCGAAGTGCTCCGGCAGGATGTGGGGTTCCGCACCAGCGAAATCAAAAACGGACGTCTGCTTATCAACGGCCGGTATGTATACATCAAGGGGACCAACCTCCATGAGCACCATGAAAAAACCTGGCATCTCCAGGATGAGGAGACCATGCTGAAGGACATCAGGCTCATGAAAGCCCACAACATCAATACGGTACGCACCTCCCACTATCCCCAGCCGGAGTTGTGGTATAAGCTCTGCAATATCCATGGTCTTTATCTGGTTAACGAGGCCAATATCGAATCCCACGGCATGGGTTACGGGCACAGGTCTTTGGCCAAGGATTCCGTTTGGAAGGCGGCCCACCTCTTCCGCACGGAAAACATGTTCGAACGCGATAAAAACCAACCTTCGGTGGTGATCTGGTCACTGGGCAACGAAGCCGGCAACGGCGTCAACTTTTATGCCACCTACGACTACCTCAAATCGGTCGATACCACCCGGCCTGTGCAATATGAACAGGCCCACCAGGACCGCAACACCGACATCGTCTGTCCCATGTATATGGGAATCGGACACATGGAAAAATATGCCCAGTCCAACCCGGCCCGGCCCCTGATCCAGTGCGAATATGCCCATGCCATGGGCAACAGCGTAGGCAACCTCCAGGATTACTGGGATGTGATCGAAAAATACGACGCCCTCCAGGGAGGAATCATCTGGGACTGGGTGGACCAGGGACTCCTCACACAGGATGAGGAAGGGAAACCCTTCTGGGCATACGGGGGCGACTTCGGTCCCGACTCCCTTTATACCGACGGCAACTTCTGCTGCAACGGACTGGTCAACCCCGACAGGGGAGTGAAACCTTCCCTGCTGGAGGTGAAGAAAGTATACCAGTACATCGGCTTCCGGCCGGTCAACCTGGTCACGGGTGAAATCGCCATCGTCAACAAATATGCCTTCAGGGACCTCTCAGATTTCGATTTTTCGTGGGAGGTGACCGGTGACGGGAAGGTGATCTCCTCCGGAACCCTGCCAAACCTGGCGGCTGCACCGGGAGAGGTGGTGAATGTCAGACCTGGGTTCACCATTGAACAGCAACCCGGAACAGAGTACTTTCTGATCCTCAGGGCAAAAATCAGAGAAATCCGCGGACTGGAGGAAGCTGGTTGGGAAGCCGCCGCCGAGCAGTTTGCACTTCCCTATTTCCGGGAGGCCGCACCTCTGGCTGTCCATAAATTGCCCAAAGTGAGCGTGGAGGAAACCGAAACTTCGGTCACCGTAACCGGTGAAGGGTTCAGCGTCGCCTTTGATAAAAGCACCGGCATCATGACCAGCTACAAGAAGGGAGAAACCGAATTTCTGAAACTCGGCCCCATCCCCGATTTCTGGAGGGCGCCCATTGACAACGACTATGGCAATGGCCTCGACAAACGAAGCAGGGTTTGGCGTAAAGCCGGGGAAACCCGCAAAATCACCTCCGTGAAACTATTGGAGCAAGAGTCGGCAGCAAGGGTAATCCTGGACTTTAACCTGGTCAATGATACAGAAGAACCCATCGCCACTTACCAATCGGCCTATACCATCTATGGCTCAGGCGACGTCAGGGTGGATAACCATTTTAAAATGGCCAAAGAGGGATTGCCTGAGATCGTCCGCATGGGCATGAACCTGATTATGCCACGTCGCTTCGACCAGGTCACCTGGCTGGGCCGCGGACCGCAGGAGAACTACCAGGACCGCAAAACCGGCGCCTTCGTAGGCCTTTACAAACTGCCGGTCTCGGGCTTTTACTTCCCTTATGTGCGACCCCAGGAAAACGGCAACCGTACCGACGTCCGCTGGGCCGCCGTGACCGACTCCACCGGCAACGGCCTCCTCTTTAAGGGAATGCCCCTGCTGGAGGTCACCACCCACCACCAGATCATGGAAGACTTCGAATCACCTGTCAGAACCGTCGGCAGGTTTGTCGACGGCCAGAAAGTCATCAACCGTCATGTGAACGATGTCATCCCCCGCGACCTCACCTCCGTCAACATCGACTTCAAACAGATGGGCGTAGGTGGCGACAACAGCTGGGGCGCCTGGACACACGACCAGTACCGGCTGACCGCCAAAGAGTACACCTACTCCTTCCTCATGCATCCCGTCAATGCCGGCGACGACCTCTCCGAAGCTGCCAGGATTTCCTACAAACTGTAAACCCGCAGGATCTCCACATTGCCAGTAAAACTTGCATCACGATTTCAATCTTGTGATCACCAGAAGCCGCCCCACTCCCGGGGCGGCTTCTTTTTGGTATCTCACCTTAAATCCCTTCTGCAATCGCCGATGCAGAACCTTCTGAACTGTGCCTTGGTAACCGCGTGCAAAAATCTTCAGATCCCTGGTGACAGGTCAGCTGTTTTCACTATCTTTAGTCCAGGCCACATAACGCCAAGCGAAGATGAGCAACAAGGAGATTTTCATTCTATCCGATCCGATGGTGGAACCTTCTCCGGAATTCCTGAAGGAGGTCCTTAAAGAAAAATACGACTGGTGGACAGAGATCCGTGACCATGTGACGGAACTTTACCCCCATATTACGGAAGTCTGGAAATACTACAACGACGGGAAGCAATGGCTTTACCGGCTGATGCAGAAGAAAAACACCATTTTCTGGCTGGCGGTCATGGCTGATTCTTACCGGATCACCTTTTACTTCCCGAAAAAGGCTGAGGCGCTGATTACGGCTTCAGACCTGCCGGAAGAGATGAAGGCGGACTTTCTCACCGCACGCTCCTCCGGTCAGATACGGCCCATTTCCCTGAAGATGGAACGTGCTTCCGACGTGGAACGCGTAAAGCAGTTGGTCGCCCTGAAGCTGACCATCAAATAGGGCCATTGCGCCCGAAGGAAATAGATTAAAAGCGCCGGTCGGGAATTATCGCCGGAAAGGGATTAGAACCGGTCGGGGATTAGCGCCAGCCGGGGACTAGAGCCGGTCGGGGATTAGAACCGGTCGGGGATTAGTGCCGGTCGGGGATTAGCGCCGGTCGGGATTGCGGTAAGACAGGTAACCTCCTCCGGATGCAAAGGCATCAGCGCCGGAGAAGTTTCCGCAGCAGAGGAACCATATTTTGTGTATAGCGGTAAAAGCCCAGGTCGGTGAGGTGCACCCCGTCGACACTCTCCTCCAGGTCGGAGCCCGTCAGCCCTTTGGCGCTGACATACCAGAGGTGGCGGTCGCCCTGGCGCTTCATCTCCTTAAACAGCTCCTTCAGCAGATGGTTTTCCTCACCGATCACCGAGGCCATGTACTGGTCGTAAAAGATCGAGGAGTAATGGAGGTTTTCGACCAGAACCAGGGGTGTTTCCGGATGTTTTTCCCTGAGGATTTCCACGAACCTGACATATTTTTCATTCATCTGGGCCACGGTGACGTTAGGGAGACAGTCTATGACAAAACAGGAGGCGTCGATGGAGGCCATGGCTTCGGCCACTTCCAGGTCGAGCTGGCCGTTGCCGCTGAATCCCAGGTTGATGGTTTCGCGGTCGAGCATCCGGGAGAGCTGGGCGGGGTAGGCCATACCCGGGCGTGAGGCGCATCCTCCCTGGGTGATGCTGGTTCCATAGAAAACCACTGGTTTGGTTCGGCGGGGCGAATCCACCTGTGGCCCCGAGAGGAAGGCGTTTTTCTCCACGCCGATCTCCAGCGAGGACACCCCGTCATATAAGGGCAGGTAAAGCATATACTCCCTCTCCTCCCCCGTCATATGGTCCACCAGCAGGGCGGTGGAGGCTTTTCCCGAAGGGCGGCCGGTATTCACATAACGCCATTTCCCGTCGACCTGGGCATAGAGGTCCACGCCCTTGATACCGGTTGGGGCAAAGTGGTTCATGACCACATCGCCGGTTACCGCCCACCGGCAGGCGATGGTCTTGGAGCCGGTCCGGAACCGCACGGCCAATCCGGCACTGTTCTGGGCAAGCGACCACAGCGGGGGCCGTGTCCTGCTTTCCAGGGAGAGCGGCAGCCGGCTATAACGGGTAGGGGTATCCTCAAATCCCTTTCCCAGGAGTACAAATTCCGAGGCATCCCTGAACTCCAGGCTGTCAGTAGGCGCAGCTCCTGCCCATCCTGAGAGCAATACCATTCCAAGCAACAGGGAAAAAACCAGCTTGAGGTCAGGATGAAGGCATACGGTGAGGTGGGAGCGGGGGGGTGTCCCCCGGTCAGTACAAGGCGAGGAGGCCCGTCGCTGTACGCCCATCAGAGCAGAGGGCAGACGAAGGGAGAGGATAGTCTTCATACAAATCAGGGAATTACACGACGGTCAATACACAGAATGTGGTGTGGAGGTGAGTACGAGCCTGGCCTTTTTCACTCCCTTTGCCGATGCTTCAAAGAGGATTTCTCCGGGAGTTTCCGAAGCCTGGACCAGGGCGGTGAGCTGCCCGCTGAAGAGGGGCATGACCGGCGACTGGAACGGGGTGAGGCAGACGGAATTGCCGTTCGCCGCCGCCTTGTACTGGCCGGCGCCCTGCACTGTAAAGGAGATCTCACGGCTGTCATGCGGACAGAGGTTTCCCTCCTTATCGACGACCCTGACGTTGATGAAGGCGATATCGCGGCCATCGGCACCGATGACACTCCGGTCGGCCGACAACTCAATATGGTGGGGCTTGCCTGCCGTGTGCATCTCCTTCACCTCAGCCTCCTTTCCTTGCGCATCGTAGGCCACCACACGTACCGTTCCCGGCTCATAGCGGGTCTCCATCCACATCAGGCGGTATCTTTTCTGGCGGTCGAAAGCCTCCTGTGAGGCCTTGTTGTCACTGCCCTCCAGGGTGACCGAGAGATCCTTGGTGCGCCGCCCCTGGCTTTTTCCGTTGATAAATAGTTCCGCCGAGGGATAGCTGGTGTAAACCATCACGGGAACCACCTCCCCCTCATGGCCCTGCCAGTTCCAGTGGGGCAGGATATGAAGGGTGGAGACCTTGTCGTTCCAGTGGCTGCGATAGAGGTAATAACGGTCTTTGGGGATTCCCGCCAGGTCGACAATGCCGAAAAGGGAGCTGTGGCTCGGCCAGTCGGTATAATAGGGGGTGGGTTCTCCCAGATAGTCGAAGCCGGTCCACACAAACTCCCCGATGCAGTATTCCAGGTCATCGTGCTGGATGAAGTTGTCTTCGGGCAGGTCAGACCAATCGCAGTGTTCCAGGTCGTAGGAGGAGCTCTGGTGGTCTTCATATTTGGCCATAGAGCGGCGCACTGCCGGCAGTTTGTATACGCCGCGGGAGCTGACCGTGGAAGCCGTTTCGGCACCCAGGACAATCTCCTGAGGCAGTCTTTTGAAGGCGTCACGGTAACGGTGCGACCTGTAGTTGAAACCGGCCACATCCATGACGGCCGCAAAATTATTGGCAGCCACCACATCCACATGGTCCATCCCCTGGGTCACCGGCCTTGTGGGATCCTCGCGGTGGCAGATGTCCTGAAGAAAACGGGCAATCTTGGGCCCGTTGACGGTGCCCTGGTCGGGCACCTCGTTGCCAATGCACCACATCACCACGCTGGGGTTGTTCCGGTAGTGACGCACCAGATTCGTGAGGTCCTTTTCGGCCCACTCATCAAAATAAATATGGTAGCCGTTTCTCATTTTAGGCGATTTCCACTCATCGAAGGTTTCGGCCATGACCATCACGCCCATTTCGTCGCACGCCCTGACCAGCTCCGGAGCCGGCATGTTGTGGGAAGTGCGGATGGCATTGACACCCATCTCCTTCATGATGCGCACCTGCCGGCGGATGGCGGCCTCATTGACGGCGGCTCCCAAGGGCCCCAGATCATGGTGGTTGCACACCCCTTTGAACTGCGTCCTCTTGCCATTGAGGAAAAATCCCTTGCCGGGGATTACCTCCAGGGTGCGTATTCCAAACCGTGTGGTGTACTCATGACTTAAGGTCTCCCCCGCATACAGCCGCGATACGGCTGTGTACAGGTGGGGGTGGTCTGTATCCCACAGGGCAGGCTGCTCCACCACCATGTGCTGTTCGATGACACCCTCGTCAAAGCGCGTGAGCCCGCTTTTTGCCGAGGCGACCCTGCGCCCCTGTGCATCGCGGATTTCAGTGACCAGGGCGACGGAAGAACTTTCCATCCCGGCAGGCTTTTCCACCGTGGTGCGTACCACCACCCGGGCAAAATCCTCCCTGACCACCGGGGTGGTGATCTGCGTCCCCCATACGGGAATGTGCAGGCCTGAGGTCACCCGCAGATGGACATTCCGGTATATACCTGCACCGGGGTACCAGCGCGACGACTCCGGAAAGTTCTCGAGCCGCACGGCCAGCAGGTTTTCCTCTCCGGGAAGCAACAAATCCGTGACATCAAAATGAAATGAGTTGTAGCCGTAAGGCCAGAAACCCGCCTCCCTGCCATTGACATAGACCCGGGCGTTGCTCATGGCCCCGTCAAAGAGGAGCGACGCCCGCATGCCGGGTGTAAATTCAGGAACGGTGAACCTGAGCCGGTACCACCCCACCCCGATAAAAGGAAGGCCTCCCGTACGGCCTGCATGAGCCAGCGCCTCCTGCTGCCCGTCCTGCGTGATGGCCATTTTCTGCAAATCATTGTGGGCATCGAAAGGCCCATAAATCGCCCAGTCGTGGGGTACGGTCACCGCCTGCCACGAATCATCGCTGAACCCGGGCTGCATCGCCTGCGCAGGATCCTCCCGTGTAAACCTCCACCCCTTCTCCATCATCCGCTCACTCCCCGGTTGCGCCGCAGATTCAACAAAAAAGGAACCAAAAAGAAAAAACAGCAGGGTGTAAAATGGTGCTCTCATGTGTAATAATTTTTGCGTTCAATTGGTTGAACTGGTGTCAGACCTGTAATATACATGTGGCCATGCTTGCGGTGATTTTCCGTTTTCAGCGGCCGCAAAGTATTGTTTCGCCATTTATTTCAACCCAAAAATAGCAGAAATTTAGTATTTTCGGCATCCAAAAGTCCCATCATCGTGATCGGCAGAGACCAGAAACTTGCGTTGAAGAACGGGGAACCTGAAGCCTTCAGGCTTCTTTTCGGAATACTGTACCCCCGTATGAAAGGGTACTGCCGGCTTTTTATTCACGAACAAAACCAGGTGGAAGACCTCATCCAGGAGGTATTTCTCACCCTCTGGGAAAAACGGGGCTCCATCGATCCTGAAAAGAGCCTCGAAAGCCTGGTGTTCGTTTCGCTCCGTAACCGCTGCCTGAATCACCTGAAAGCCTCCCGAATGAGGGACGGGAACCTGGAGGTCTCACAACTCCGCGTCAACGAATTGCAATACCTCTATCATCTTGACTTTCTCGATAAGGAAGAGAGAAGTCTGGAGGAGGAGCTGGCGGTGGCCTTTCACCAGGCCGTGGACGCCCTTCCTCCGCGGATGAAACAGGTGTTTATGCTTTGTAAAATGGAAGGACGCCGGCAAAAAGAGGTGGCCGAAGAACTGGGAATTACCGTCAAAGCCGTGGAAAAACAGATCGCCGAAGCCAAAGAACGCATCACCCGGCAACTCTCACGGCAGTATCCCCTGCTCGCCTTCCTCATCCCCCTGCTCCTGAACTGAATTCCGGCATACGAACTGAATTCCGGCGGACAAACCTGACACCATCCCTTTTCCCCGGAGTCTCCGCCCGCAACCAAAGATATTCACAGCAAGTCCCAAAAAGGAACATTCCTGACCACCCGGGAAAGTCAAAAAAAAAAAGAGAATTCAGGGTAGGGTTTTCTCCGGTCAATTTGTACTCCTGATATAGAAACCTATGGAAGACATTATCAACAAATATCTTGAGGATACGGCCACCGATTCCGAAAAGAAGGAGTTGCTGGCCTGGCTCAGGAACAGGGAAAACCGGAAAGCGTTTTTTTTTCATAGATCAGTTTGGGAAAAACGACTGGGGGGTAGCCGGATTCCTGCCGCAGGTGGGGAGACCTGGCAGCGTATCCAGTCGGGTTTGTTGGAGAGAAGTTGTGAAGGATGGCAGAAATCAAGGAGGCTCACGCAGTTTCTGAGATACGCTGCCATCTTTTTCTTTCTCACCACGTTGGGTTTCTCTATGTTATGGATTGTACAGGGACGTCATTCGGGGAATGAAACGGAGACCCGGGTCATGGCCGACCAGGGGCAGATTTCGCGGGCCGGGCTGCCCGATGGCACACAGGTATGGATCAATTCAGGTTCGGCCATCAGCTATGATGGTGATTTCGGGATCAAAAACAGAGAAGTGCGTCTGACGGGGGAGGCCTATTTCGAAGCCCAAAAGGGCAACCGCCATCCCCTTGTGGTGAATTGCGGGGAGCTTCTGGTCAGGGTAACGGGCACCCGGTTTAATGTCAGCGCCCTGCCCGGCAGCCCGAACATCGAAGTGGTGCTCGAGGAAGGTTCCGTGGAACTGCTCAGGGAGCAGAACGCCACCTTCCATTACACCCTGAAACCCGGGGAAATGGCCTCCTTCGACCTGACCCGCAAGAAAATGACGGTCACCACCGTGAATACCCGCCGCATCACCTCCTGGAAAGAAGGGATCATCAACATATATGACCAGACCCTGGAAGAGGTGGTCCTGAAACTCAGAAGCCGCTACAACCAGGAATTCGTGGTTGACCCCGGGGTGAAGGAGTATCACTATACGTTCTCGATCAGCAAGGAATCACTCCAGGAGATCATCGCCCTGATCGAGAAGATTACCCCCGTAAAAGCCGTCCAGGAAGGAAATGTGATCACTTTCGGGCCAAAAAAGCAGGGACCTGGCAGGGGTAAGTGAACCAAAAAGCCGGAAAGTGCTGCAACACTTCCCGGCCCGATACTTACCATCTGCCGATGATAAATAGATTTATTGACCTAAAATCATGTAAAACTATGAAAAATTTCAAGTGGAAAGGGAGGGGATTGCCTCCGTACAGCAACAAATGGTTTAAAGTTATGAAACTGACGATTTTCTTTATGTTTCTTGGGCTGATGCAATTGTCGGCCAGTGTGTACAGCCAGAACACCCGGCTTACCCTCGATGTGAAAAATGCCAGTGTAATTGATGTTCTGGAGGAGATCGAGGAGCAGACCGAGTTCCGGTTTGCCTACAGTTCGCAGTATATTGACCTGAACCGACGGGTGACGGTGGCTGTCGATAAAAAGAGCATCCAGGAGACCCTGCACCAGGTATTTGATGAAGCAGGGGTGACCTTTACGGTGACCGACCGGCAGATCCTGCTTTACCCGGGGAAGATGGTCTCTGAGTCGGTCTCTGGGCAGCAGCCGGTGGTGGTTTCCGGAACGGTGACCGATTCGCGGGGAGGGGCACTTCCGGGGGTGACCGTGGTCATCCGCGGAACCACCACGGGAACCATCACCGATTTTGACGGCAACTACAGCCTGTCGAATGTCCCCGACAACGGCGTGCTGGTCTTTTCATTTGTGGGGATGAAACCCCAGGAGATTCCGGTAGCGGGGAAAACCTCGTTGAATGTCACCCTCGAGGAGCTGATCTTTGGTGTGGACGAGGTGGTGGTGACGGCCCTTGGCATCAAAAGGGAGGAGAAAGCCCTGGGATATGCCGTGCAGGCCGTTTCCGGAGAGGGGTTGCAGACCGTCAAAGGCATAGATGTGGGGACTTCACTGACCGGGAAAGTGGCCGGTATGCTGGTGAAAAACAGTCCCGAGTTCACTGCGGAGCCTGTGATTGAGATCCGCGGGGAAAACCCCCTGTTGGTCATCGACGGAGTACCTTACGGCAACATGAGCCTGCGGGATATCCCCTCTGACGATATTGAAAGCATCAGTGTGCTGAAGGGAGCCACAGCCTCTGCTTTGTACGGATATCGCGGAGCCAGCGGAGCCATTATGGTCACCACCTACCGAGGTAGCAGCAACAAGGGCTTCTCGGTTTCTGCCAACAGCAGTACCATGTTCACCGCAGGCTACCTGGCCATCCCTGAACTCCAGTCCACCTACGGAAGAGTCCTGAAAACCAATCCCGACGGCTCCTTACAGTATGTGCAGTCGGCCGATGGCTCCTGGGGAGCCCCTATGGAAGGACAGACCGTCATTCAGTGGGATCCGGTTTCAAAATCCATGAAACCCATGCCTTATCTGCCTATCGGAAAGGACAACTTCCGCAACTTCCTGGAACAGGGCTATATTTTGAACAACAATGTCAACCTGGTCCAGCAGGGTGAATTGGGAAGCCTTCGCTCTTCAGTCTCCTGGGTACAGAACAAAGGCCAATATCCCAACTCCAAATTTGATAAAATCACCTATTCCATCGGCGGCGAGATGAAACTGAATAAGTTCACTCTTGCATCCAATGCAAGCTACAACAAACATTTCTCTCCCAATAAAGGTTTCAGCGGGTATACCGGATATGATCCCATGTACAGCCTTCTGATCTGGTCGGCAACCGATTGGGACATCCGTCAGTACAAAGACTACTGGGTGGTACCCAATGAGGTACAGAACAGTAGCTACACCGCAGGGAACAACAACCCCTATTTTGACAGGTATGAAAGAACACACTCTGTCAACAAGGACATTTTTAATGGAACACTTTCGGCCAACTATGATTTTCTCTCGTGGCTGAAAGGTACCCTGCGGGTGGGTTACGACACTTACAGTGACAGACAGGACATACAGGTTTCCAAGGGTTCATTCCAGGGGGCTGGCAGCGCCAGAATGATTCCAAACGGAACTGAAGTATGGGGTGAATCACAAAAAGGCTCCTATAACCTGGGATTAAGCCGGGGATTCAGTATAAACAATGACCTGATCTTTACCGGGAATCATGCTTTCGGTGATTTTACAGTCGACGGCCTGGCTGGGGGATCGCTCTTTTACGGACAGGATGAGGGAATCGAAACCCGCACCCGAGGGGGGCTTTCCATACCCGGGTTTTATTCCCTCAAGGCGTCTGTTGATCCGGTGCTGGTAGCTTCCATGTTATATCGCAGACAGGTGAACAGCTTATACGGCCGCCTGGGCGTATCCTGGAAAAACTTCATCTTTGCGGAGGCGACCCTGCGTAACGACTGGGTATCCACCCTTCCAGAGACCACCCGGTCCTATTCCTATCCTTCGGTATCAGGAAGCCTGATCCTTTCGGAACTGCTGCCATCCACCAATTGGCTCTCCCTCTGGAAACTGAGGGGATCCTGGGTAACTGTCAAGAATCCCGCAGCGATCTATGCCATCAATTCGGTTTTCTCCATTACCAACAATGCATGGAGTACACTCAGTTCGGCCAAACTCCCCACCACCATCAGGGGTACCGATGTGCTTCCCGAAGCTTCCGAAACCTTTGAAATAGGTACCGTAGCCAATTTCTTTAAAAACAGAGCTTCAGTCGATGTAACCTACTACAGCAAAAGGATGTACGACTTCCTGAAATCAACGGGAATCAGCTCTGCATCAGGGTACTCCAACAACTACATCAATATCGACGAGGAGATCACCCGCAGGGGTGTGGAATTGACCCTGAACGGCACCCCGGTAAAAACCAATGATGTGAAATGGGATATTTCGGTGAACTGGTCAAAATTTGCCCGTTACTTCACCCAACTAGATTCTCTCTACTCAGCCGACAGGTTGTGGGTAAAAGAGGGAGAAAGGGCTGATCCCTACGTTCTCCGTGATTTCCTGAAAGACCCCAACGGGAACATCATTCACAACACCAGCGGACTTCCCCTCTTTGCCAGTTACGACTCCAAGTACGGAAACGCCGATCCCGACTGGATCTGGGGATTCAGCACCTCACTAAATTATAAAAACTTGGTTCTCAGCGCATCCCTCGACGGAAGGGTGGGAGGTCTGGCCCAGTCACTCACCGAAATGTACATGTGGAGATCGGGAGGTCATCCCAACTCCCTGACCCCGGAACGCTACCTTGATGCCACACAGGGAGGAAAGAACTATATTGGCCAGGGGGTTAAAGTCGTTTCCGGAACGGTGACCTACGACACTTATGGCAGAATCACCAACGATACCAGGACATTCGCCCCCAACGATGTGGCCACCACCTATAAATCCTATATCGAAGCCCTTCACAAAGGGACTGCCTGGGGAGGCGCCCCCTCACCCACCGAAGCCTATGAGACCACTTTCCTGAAAATCAGGGAAATGTCGCTCACCTGGTTCCTGCCCGACAAAATCTCTTCCAAGATCGGGGCAAGAGATGTCTCCTTGTCTGCCGTAGGGCAAAACCTGTTCTATTGGGCAAAGCAATTCAAGTATTCAGACATCGACGGAGGTTCTGAGAACTTTATCGATCCTTCGCAGAGATATATCGGTTTGAATGTAAAACTGAACTTCTGATCCACCATTACGCTTTGAATAAAGTATAACTGTTTAAAAAAGAACAAAATGAAAAATCTCAATAAAATCATAAGCGCAGGGTTGGTTCTCGTGTTTTTCTTTCTGACAGGTTGTGAGAAATTTGAAGAGATCAACACCAATCCCGATACCATCACCCGGTCAAGTGCCGCCATGATCTGTACCGGAGTCATCCTTGACAACATCAAGTTTAACGGCAGGGATGCCCATGCTTTCATGCAGCCCAACGCCCTCTCGAAATATCTGGGGTATGCCAATCAGAGCCAGATGCCCTCACAGTACAACAAACTGGATGCAACAGGTTTCGGCGGAATGACCATGCTTCCCAACATCGACAAAATGGTGGAGTATGCCGAAGGGACCGTCATGGAGAACTCCTACAGGGGCATTGCCAAGTTCATGCGCGCCTGGATGTTCTGGCGCCTGACCATGCAGGTCGGCGACATCCCTTACAGTGATACCAATCAGGGGGATGAAGGCAACTACCGGCCCAAATACGACAGCCAGGAAAGCGTGATGATTGCCATCCTGAACGAACTGAAAGAAGCCGACGACTATTTCTCCAAAGGGGTGACCTTCAATGGAGATCCCACGCCTTATGCCGGCAATCCAGACAAATGGAGGCGGGCTACCAACGCTTTTGCCCTGAAGGTGCTCATCAGCCTGAGCAAAAAAGCCGACGTCGCCTCCCTCGATGTGAAAAACCGTTTTGCAGCCATCGTGTCAGGCGGTCATCTCCTGGAATCCTCCACCGGTTTCCTGGGACTCAACTACAATGCCACCAACATGCACCCGATGTCGGGCACCAATGACCTCTTTACCAGCCGCACCGACATCAGTTCCCTGCTGATCGACAACCTGAAGCTCCTCAACGACCGCCGGCTCTTTTATTTCGCCGATCCTGCCGCTGCAAAACTCGCTGCCGGGATCCCCGAAAACGATATGGCCGCCTATGTGGGCGCCGACGTCTCCATCAGCTATGACGAACTCACGGCTGAACATCTCAAAGGCAATTATTCCCTGCTCAACTCCCGTTACCTCAAGGAAGCCACTTCAGAGCCTCGGATGATGCTCACCTATGCCGAGCAGCAGCTGATCCTGGCTGAAGCACGGATACTGGGGTGGATCACCTCCGGAAATGCCAAAGATTACTACGAATCGGGAGTATTGTCGGCCCTGCAAGCCATTGGTATCACCAAAGCAAGTTATGCCCACGGTAAACCCATCGATCTGGCCTACCTCAACGGATATTTTACCGGAGAGGCAGCCTTTAAGGAAAACCCCGCTGACCAGCTGAAACAAATCTGGATGCAGAAATACATCCTCAACTTCATGCAGGATGCCGAATCAAGCTATTTCGAATTCCGGCGTACCAACTATCCCCCCTTCCCTCTTAATCCTGCAACCAACCTGAATGAGAACAACCCCAACGGGTTCCCCATGCGGTGGCTCTACCCGGGATCGGAAACCAACTACAACAGGGAAAACCTTATAGAGGCCCTCAACAGGCAGTACGAAGGATACGATGAAGTGAACAAACTGATGTGGATTTTAAAATAATTCGTTGAAAGTGTGAGCCGGAAACAATTTCCGGCTCACCTTATTTCTACACCTCACCGGCCATAATCCACCATGCCCTTCTCCACCCGCCATTCTCTTCTTCGCAGGTTCCAGGTCACCCTCCTGATGTGGTGTCTGGTTTTCAACCTGATGGCGCAGAATGTCGCCTGGGACAATACACGGGACAAGAGATGGCCTGCAGGGTTTACGCAGGGGGAGATTCCGTCCTCTGTCGACACCACCTTACAAAAAGCCTGGTTTTACGCAGCCTGCGGAGAGACCCCCCGTCCTTTGCTGGTATCGCTTCACACCTGGAGCGGGGACTACACGCAGGAAGATCCCCTGGCCGCGGAGGCCATGCTGCACAACTGGAATTACATCCATCCCGATTTCCGGGGAGCCAACAACCACCCGGGGGCATGCGGCAGCCCGCTGACCATCGCCGACATGGCCGATGCCATCCGTTATGCCAGGGACCACTCCCCGGCAGGCACTGCGGAAATCCATGTGGCCGGGGTTTCCGGAGGAGGCCATGCCGCCCTGATGGCTTTTCTGCAGCTCCCCGTAGAAGTGGCCAGTTTCAGCGCCTGGGTTCCCGTTACCGACCTGGAAGCCTGGTACCATGAATCCCTGGCCCGGAAAAACAGGTATGCCGTTGATGTACTGCGCTGCACCTCCCACGGGGATACCCTCGGCATCACGGAGGCACACAGCAGATCTCCCCTCTTTGCCCCCATAAAGGTGGAACGGAAGGGCAAAACCACCCTAAGGATCTATGCCGGCATCCATGATGGGTATACCGGTTCGGTGCCCATCTCCCATGCCGTGACCTTTTTTAACCGCATGGCCCGGGAATGGCATCCTTCCAACCGGAAACTGCCTGTGACCCCCGATCTGCTGCTGAAGCTGGTCACCAGCAGGACCCACAGCCAACCTGAAACCCTCCTCACCCTGGCAAACCGGAAAGTACACCTTCTCAGGGAAGCTCCCGGTCTGTCACTGACCCTCTTCGAAGGAACCCATGAGATGCTGGTACCCCAGGCCTTCTCCCTGATTCCGGCACAGGGACAGGATTACCGGCTGAACCGGACCATCCTGACCATCGGCGACTCCAACGGTGCCGCCATCAACGGATGGCCCCGCCAACTCAGCGCCCTGCTTCCCTGGTCACGCATCATTAACCTCTCTGTTTCAGGAAATACCATCGGGTTCGACAACCTGGGCCGGCACGCCCTGAATACCCTGCGCAACCTGAATCAGTACCTCGATTCAGCAATCACCCTCACCGGCGGGAACCAGGGTCCTGACTGCATCATCTTCGGACTGGGGACCAACGATGCCAAGCAGGTTTTTGCCGACAGTACCCAGGTGGCGGGAGATAATATGGAACTGCTGCTTCACAGTACGAAAAGCTGGTTCCGGGAGAAAGGAGTTCCCATCCCCCGGCTTATTGTACTCACGCCACCGCCCATGGAGGAACATCTTGCCGACCATGCAAAATATGGCGGTGGAAACCAAAGGATTTCAACGCTGAACAGATTCCTGAAAAGAGCGGCCCACAAACAAGGGGCCCATATCATCGATATCCATGCTCTCTTCCCCGGAAACACACCGGGGCATACTACCGACGGGGTGCACCTGACGGGGGAAGCGCAACTGCGTGTGGCCCAGGAAATCATCGCCACCCTGATGCATTGAGATGTCACAGGTCCCCTGATAAGCTGAGGTTTTCCTCAGAAACAACAGGCCACGATGGCAGGAGCAGAAACAAACTTCCGGTTCCGGAAGATGCTCCTCATGTCACAAAACCAAGGAAAAAAGATATGCGAACGACCATCCATTTCATGCTGGCCCTATTAATCATGGCAGGGTTCAGCCATTGCAGCACCCCCACCGGGGATAGGAGTTATCGTCATCCGGTTCCGGCCACCGCCGACAGCAACATCGTGCTTCCGCCGGCATGGGCATTCGGAACGCTCTATGGCGGATATACCGACCAGGAAGGAACCATTGGCACCATCAGGGAGATCCTGGCACACGACTACCCCATTGATGCCTATTGGATCGACTCCTGGTTCTGGAGTCATGCCGACCATGGAATCGGCCCCCATAAGTACATCGATTTTATCGCCGATACGGTGGCCTACCCCGACCGGAAGGCGATGTGGGACTTCATGGAACAACATCACATCAAAGGGGGTTTCTGGGTTTGGGACTGTATCCAGGAAACCGGAAACGAAGCAGCCTTTCATGAATTTAAGGAAAAGGGGTACTTCAGGGATATCTACATGAATACGAATCCCTGGCACAATAAGAGCACCAGCACAGCCATGCACCGCGAGGGAGAAGGCGAAGAGGGGACTCCGACGGGAAATATCAATTTCGACGATCCTGAAGCGGCAGCCTGGTTTAAAACCCGCATGAAACACTTTTTCGATGAAGGTGCTGACTTCATTAAGCTCGACCGCACCACCCGGCTCAGCGTGGTCCGCACCATGTTCGAGATCAGTCAGGAATACGGCCGGGAAACACGTGGAAGAGGGTTTATGCTTTCGCATATGGACGGCCTCGACGATGAAGCGTTCAAGCGCTATCCCACCAAGTGGACCAGCGATACCCGCAGCGACTGGTCCATAGAAGAACCCCTCAAGGAATTCAACCCCTGGGTGCCCCGTGTCGCCTTCCGGGAAAATATTGCCCTCTACACCGACCCTGAGAAAAAAAGCAGCCGGATACCTTTTCTCACCAACGACACCGGAGGGTTCGACATGGGAAACACCACCGAACTGGACGAAGAGCTTTTTATACGCTGGATGCAATTCTCCATCTTTACCCCTATTACCTCCCTTTTTTCGCAGCCTGAGAATCCCACAGGCAACCTTCCCTGGAAATACTCCCCACTGGCCGATTCACTCTTCAGAACATACGCCCACCTGAGGATGCAGCTCTTTCCCTATCTTTACTCCTATGCACACCAGCACAGACTTACAGGAATCCCTATGATCCGCACCATCCCTGGTGAACGCTACACTTACCGCCTCGGCCATGAATTGCTGGTAGCCCCGGTGGTGACCCGGGGTGCCGTCACCAGGAAAGTGCCTTTCCCGGAAGGAGAATGGATATCCCTCAGACAAGGAATCTCCTACAAAGGAGATACCACCTGCCAGGTGCAGGCCCCTCTGGAAGAAATCCCCGTGTTTGTAAGAAAAGGTGCGGTTATTCCCATGCGGGAGTATGCCTCTTCCATTGAAAAAGGGAACAATGACCTCCTCCATCTCCATATTTTTCCCGGTGAAAAAAGCGCATTCACACTCATTGAGGATGATGGGAGCAGCAACGATTACCTCAGCGGGATCTATGCACAGACCACCATCACCCAGGAGGGGTCATCTGAAATGGTCACCGTGACCATCGATCCGGTCAAAGGGAGTTACATGGGAATAAAAGAGACAAGAAAATGGCACTTCCATATCCTGTGCGACAAACACCCCGAAAAAGTGGTCCTCGGTAACCGGGAAATCCTTTTCAACTGGATAGAAAAGGAGGGCATTTGTTCCGTAGAAACCGGTCCTCTCCCGCTGAAGAAGGGCACCCGCCTCAAGGTTGTTTTCTGAAGAGGCGCTTGCTTTTTTTAAGCCATTTTCCTTAGTTTTGGATAAAAATAGGGAGAATGAAAAGGAATGAGTGATCGAACCGCGACCCCTTTTGGAGTGGTGGCACTTTTTGCCGCAGCCATGGGCTTTCTGGAGGCCATCGTGGTAGTTTACCTGCGGGCCCTTTACTACCCCGGTGGATTCACCTTTCCGCTCGCCCCCATGGCTCCCCACATCTTCAGGGCGGAGCTGGTCAGGGAGGTGGCCACCCTGGTGATGCTGGGGGCGGTGGCCCGGCTGGCCGGCAGAAACCGCCTTCAACGCCTGGGAGCCTTCCTCTTCGCCTTTGCCGTCTGGGATATCCTCTACTATGCAGCCCTGAAGATCTTCCTCGACTGGCCGGCCTCCCTTTTCACCTGGGACATCCTTTTCCTGATTCCCGTCACCTGGGTGGGCCCTGTCCTTGCACCGGTCATCAACTCCCTGACCATGATCGCCATGGCCTGGCTCTGGCACTCCCTCGACAGGCACCATCCCCCGCTCTCCCTCCACCCTGCCGAATGGCTGCTCACCTTTTCCGGGGCCTTCCTGATCTTTGTCTCCTATGTCCGCGATTATACCCTGCTGATCCTGCGAAACTGGGGCCCCGGTTCCGGAGAAGGCACCGGAACAGCCGGGGAACTCACCCGGGCCGTCAGCCAGTACACCCCTGATCAATACCCCTGGTGGCTCTTCATCACCGGCGAACTCCTCATCCTTACCGCCATGGCCCTGACCTGGAGAAGACTCAAACGCAAACTGAAGCTCATCATCCAAAACAAGAAAGCCTTCACCACCTCCGGGCTCCCCACTGACCTCCGGAATCTCAATGAGACAGCCCCAAAACAGTAGCACTATTCCCGATGAAATACAACACCAGCCATGCATTCAAAATTCAGGATTCCCTCATTCAAGATTCAGGATTCCCTCATTCAAGATTCAGGATTCCCTTATTCAGGATTCAAGATTCCCGCATTCAAGATTCAGGATTCCCGCATCACCTCGCCATTGCGGAAACCGCTCCGTTTTTAATCCATGGAGGAATCCGGTGGTCCCCGGCCATGATGGGGCGAGTTCTGTGGCCACTTCTATTCATTCTCCTGTCCATGCTTTCTTTGCAGGGACAGGAGGTAAAAATCGCGGTTGCGGCGACTTCAGATGTGCACGGCTGCCTCTTTCCCTACGATTTCGAAGAGGGCCGGCCCGGAAAGAGCTCCCTGGCCGGGGTATACCACCTCACCGACTCGATGCGCCGTGCGGGGATCCCCCTGGTCCTGCTTGAAAACGGAGACCTCCTTCAGGGCACCCCGGTGGCGTATTATGCCAATTTTGTGCAGCAAAAACGGCGGAACCTTTTTGCCCGTGTACTGAACCTGATGAAATACGACGGGGTCACCGTGGGCAACCATGACATTGAGGCCGGACCGGCCGTCTATTACCGCCTGGAAAAAGAGTTGCGGGCGCCTTACCTGGGGGCCAACATCGTGAGCAACACCTCCGGGGAACCCCGGTTCAAACCCTATACAGTGGTCCGCCGCCAGGGAATCACCGTCGCCATCCTGGGTATGACCACCCCCTCGATCCCCGAATGGCTACCCCCCCAAATGTGGCAGGGACTCTCCTTCAACGACATGATTCCCGAAGCCCGGAAATGGGTGGAAATCATCAAAAACAGGGAAAATCCCGACCTTATCGTCGGATTGTTCCACACGGGGTACGGCACCGGGGAGGTCTTTCCTGAGGGACGCCCACCAGAGAATGCAGGGCGGATCATCGCGGAACAGGTCGCGGGATTCGACCTGATCGTCCTGGGCCATGACCACCGCCGCAGAAACGAATGGATCACCCGTTCCGACAGCAGCCGGGTGCTGCTCCTCAACCCCGGCAGCGCCGCCACCCACCTGGCCCTGGCCGAATTCACACTGAAACCTTCTGGTGCAAAGAGCCGCGGAAAAAAAAGTGATCCCCGGAAGGGGGCCTTGGCGATGACCACGAGAGGAGAAAATGCACAGCCCAAGACCAGGGAGGCTCAAAGGGCCACTCTCCTCAGGGCGGAAGGGAGCCTGCTGAAAGTCCCCGAAACCGTCAACTCCAACCGCTATACCCGGCGTTTCCGCAATGACCGGAAAGCCATCGGAGCCTTCTCAGACCGGAAAGTGGGCACACTGGGCGCTTCCATGGCAGGAGTGGAAGCCCTTTTCGGGAATTCGGCCTTTCTCGACCTCATCCACCGGGTACAACTTGAAACCACCGGCGCCGACCTCTCCCTGGCGGCCCCCCTCTCGGTGTCGGGAGAGATCTCTGCCGGCGACCTCCTGGTCAGGGACCTCTTCCAGATCTACCGCTACGAGAATTACCTCTACGTCATGGAACTCACGGGAGAGGAAATCAAAAATCACCTGGAGTATTCCTATGGCCTCTGGCTCAATACAATGACCTCCCCCAACGATCATCTGCTGCGCTTCAGGGAGGGCACCGGCGACCGCACAGCGCTGGCCCATCCCTTCTATAATTTCGACTCGGCAGCGGGCATTCGCTATACCGTGGATGTGACCCGGCCTCCGGGAGAACGGGTTTCCATCACCGGCTTCGAAGACAACCGGCCCTTTGATCCCCGGAAAACCTACCGGGTAGCCCTTAATTCCTACCGGGGCAGTGGCGGCGGGGGACACCTGACCAACGGGGCCGGCATCCCCCGCGAAAAACTGCAGGAGAGAATCACCTGGGCATCAGACACCGACCTGCGCACCCTTTTGATGCGCACCATCGAAACCCGCGGCACCCTCCACCCCACCCCGGGCACCAACTGGAAAATCATTCCCGAAGCGTATGCCTCCCGGGGCAGGGAAAACGACCTCCCCCTCCTGGCCCGCTGAACATACCCTCCGGCACCATCCCTCACCGGCAGAACTGACCACCCGAATCAACACCCAAAAGAGATTTCCCTGCAGAAAGAATTTGGAATGCCGGGAACACCATTTTCTGGTATATTTGCCTCACTAAGCCGGAACCATCGTGAATGCACTGAGAAAACACCTTTTGTCCCTTCTGCTCGCACTCCTGGCCTGCGGAGCCGCCACCGGCCAGTCAGCCCGGGAAACCCCACTTCCTGAACTGCATAATAAAGATTTTGTTTATAATGCCAAAAGGATGCGGGCCACAATCCGTATCGACGGGAGTGCTGATGAACCCGACTGGCAGGACGCCCAGAAGGCCACCGACTTTTTTCTGGTGCTTCCCGTCGATACCGGCAAGGCGAAGCAACCTTCAGAGGTGATGCTGACTTACGACGACAAGGCGTTTTACATGGCCATCGTCTTTTACGACACCGTTCCGGGGAAGCGGATCTCAGAATCGTTCCGCCGTGATTTCACCTTTGGGATCAACGACAATTTCCTCTCCTTTTTCGACACTTTTCTGGACCAGACCAATGGTTTCTCCTTTGGGGTATCGGCGTCGGGGGCGGTCTGGGACGGGATGATGCACAGCGGGTCGACCATGAATCTCGACTGGGATGTGAAGTGGGAGTCGAAGACCCGGCATTACCCTGACCGGTGGGTGACTGAAATGAGGATTCCCTTCAAGTCGGTGCGTTACCCGCGTCAGAGCCGGCAGTGGCTGGTCAATTTCAGCCGGCTGGATCTGAAGACCAATGAGAAGTCGTCGTGGGCGCCGGTCCCGCGCCAGTTTCCGACGGCCTCCCTGGCCTATACGGGAGTGCTCAATTTTGAGGAGCCCCTGCCGCGTCCACGCCCGGCCATTTCGGTTATTCCCTATATCTTCGGGAATTATCATGAAGACATGGAGGCCGGCACCGGGCCGCAATACAGAGGCGATGCCGGCTTCGACGCCAAACTGGGGCTCTCCTCCTCCCTCAACCTCGACCTGACGTACAACCCTGATTTTGCCCAGGTCGAAGTCGACCGCCAACAGATGAACATCGACCGGTTCGAACTTTTCTTTCCCGAGAAACGGCAGTTCTTCCTTGAGAACAGCGACCTCTTCTCAGGATTCGGCTACAATACGGTCACTCCCTTCTTTTCGCGCCGGATCGGCCTTGACGCCCCGGTGCTCGCAGGAGCCCGTCTCAGCGGAAAAATCGGCCGAAACACCCGCATCGGAGTGATGAACATGACCACCGAAAAAACCGGGGAACACCTCTCCCGCAACTATACGGTGGCCTCCCTTCAGAAAAAGGTCTTCGCCCGCTCCAACATCGGCTTTATCTTCATCAACAAGGAATACCTGCAGCAACCCGACACCACCCGGCTTTTCAACAGGGTGGCCGGCATCGACTTCAACCTGGCAGGAAGGAGCAACTTCTGGACGGGAAAATTTTTCTACCACCGTTCCTTTCAGCCCGGAAACCCCGGCAAGCAGCACTCCCAGGGAGCAACCGTCGCCTACAACAGCAAACACTGGAGCCTGCGCATGTCGCAGACCAGCGTGGGGGAGAACTACCTGGCAGAAACCGGTTACGTACGCCGGCGGGGGTACAACTTCTGGGGACCCGACCTCGCCTTTCTCTTCGTGCCCAACCACAGCGTCGTCTCTCACGGCCCCTTCGCCAATATCGAGAATTATTATGACCCAGGATATGCCCTGCTCGACCACATCTGGAAATTCGGCTATAAGATGGAGTTCAGCAACACCGTCATCCTTCAGGCCGGGGCCATCGACCAGTACATCCGTCTGCAGGAAGATTTCGACCCCACACACGTCAGCACGGCCTTCCTTCCCGGAGGCAGCGATTACCGGTTTCTGTACGGATTCACAGAGGTGACCTCCGACAGCCGCCGCCTCCTCAAGGGAAACCTGAAGGCTGGTGCGGGCAATTTCTACAACGGCAACATGAACTATCTCGACGGCACCCTCACCTACAGGTATTCCCCCTATGCCAATCTCTCCCTGAATGTCGCCTGGAACGACATCCGCCTGCCGGCCCCCTTCCGGAGAGAACACTTCTGGCTGATCGCCCCGAAGCTGGACCTGACCTTCACCGACAAGATCTTCCTCTCGACTTTCTTACAGTACAACGAACAGATCGACAACCTTAACCTCAACATGCGCTTTCAGTGGAGGTACCAGCCAGTGTCGGACCTCTTTCTGGTGTATACTGACAATTATCTCCCCGGAAGCTGGAGCCACCGCAACCGCGCCCTGGTCCTCAAGCTGACCTACTGGCTCAACTGAGCACACGATTTACCCTGCCGGAAGTTGAACCAGAGAAGAAACCGGACAGAAGGAAAACCAGACGGAAGGAGGAACCGGACCAATGAATGGACAGATCCTGGGGATTAATCGGGCTGCAGGGGATCAGAATTCGCTGATTATGGTAAATTTGTGGAGCAAAACAATGGGGTCTGTCGAATGAACGCATTAGTTTAAACCCGTATATTTTAACCATAAAATACAACCACATGAAGAGGATTTTCTTACTGGCCATTTTGCTGGCCACACATTTACTGGCGGCAGAGGCCCAGCAGCCAGCGCGGCCGGGAGAGCGACCCGCTCCTGAAACCACGGAAAAATTCAAGGTGGGCATGGCCGGGTACACCTTCCGCCATTTTGACCTCGACAAAACCCTGGAGGTGATGCAGAAAGCCGATGTCCATTATCTGTGCATCAAGGATTTTCACCTGCCCCTGAACAGCAGCGATGAACAGATCGCCGCTTTTCACGCCACGCTGAAGGCCAAAGGGGTCACAGGCTATGCCGTTGGCCCCATCTACATGAAAACCAAAGAGGAGATCGACAACGCCTTTGACTACGCCCGCCGCGTGGGTGTCACCATGATCGTGGGCGTCCCCAACTATGAGCTGCTCCCTTATGTCGACCAGAAAGTGAAGGAGTATGACTTCAGGTATGCCATTCATCTCCACGGTCCCGATATGCCCCTGTATCCCGATGCCGACGACGTATGGAACAACGTGAAGAACCTCGATCCCCGCATCGGGATGTGCCTCGACATCGGCCATGACACCCGCAACGGGAAAGATCCGGTGAAAGACCTCAAAAAATACCATTCCCGTGTTTTTGACATCCACATCAAGGATGTGACGGGGCCCTCCAAAGAGGGCTATTCCGTGGAAATCGGACGGGGAGTGATCGACATTCCCAGTTTCGTGAAAATGCTCCGCAAGGTAGGTTATACAGGTGTATGCAGCCTCGAACACGAGAAAAGCATGCAGGATCCCTTCATGGGGATTGCCGAATCGATCGGTTATTTCCGGGGAGTGATTGAAGCCACCCGCCGGTAACAGAACGTCGTCGTTTTCATCCCCGGAACAAAATGCAGAGCCTACACCCATAAAAACCAGTGCAACATGAAAAACCGCATTCTCATCTTTCTCCTGGCCGGATTGCTGGCGGGATGCCGTTCTGTTCCGGAGGAGACGACTGAAGCCGGCGGCCGGGAAGTGATTCCCTTCAGGGCCGTCACCTTTCCCCTCACCGATGTGAAGCTTCTTGACGGGCCCTTTCGCGACGCCACCGGGCTGAATGTGGTTTCCCTGCTCAACTATGAGCCCGACCGGCTGCTGGCCAAATTCAGGAAAGAGGCGGGGTTGAAGGCCCGTGCTGAGCATTACCACGGCTGGGAAGACAACACCATCGCCGGCCACAGCCTGGGCCATTACCTGAGTGCCTGCGCCCTGATGTACCAGACCACCGGAGACCAGGAGTTCCTCCGCCGGGTCGATTATATCGTCGATGAGCTGGCCCTCTGCCAGGAAGCCGACGGCCACGGCTACATCGGAGCCTTTCCCAACGGAAAAAAAATCCTTGAAGAAGAGGTGGCCAAAGGAGAGATCCGCTCCCAGGGATTTGACCTGAATGGCATCTGGGTCCCCTTTTACACCCAGCACAAAGTGCTCATGGGCCTGCTTGACGCTTATTACCGCTGCGGAAACGAAAAGGCCCTTTCAGTGGCTACCCGGTTTGCCGACTGGCTGGAAACCATCTTCAGGGATCTCACGGGCGACCAGATCCAGGAGATCCTCCGCTGCGAACACGGAGGCATCAACGAGGCCCTGGCCGAACTCTACAACGCCACGGGAAATGAGAAATACCTCGATCTTTCGCGGCTCTTTCATCACCGGGAAGTTCTCGACTCCCTGGCCCACGGAAAAGACATACTCCCCGGAAAGCATGCCAATACACAGATTCCCAAGCTGGTGGGACTGGCCCGCCGCTATGAACTCACAGGAGCCGAGGAGGACCGGCTGGCTGCTGAATTTTTCTGGGAGAGGGTGGTCAACCACCACTCCTATGTGACAGGAGGCCACTGCGACCATGAATACTTCGGCCCCCCCGATACCCTGCGTGACCGCCTCAGCAGTGAAACCACCGAGACCTGTAACGTATACAACATGCTGAAGCTGAGCAGCCACCTCTTTACCTGGGAAGCTTCCGCGGAAGTGGCCGACTTCTATGAAAGGGCCCTCTTCAACCACATCCTCTCCTCACAGCACCCCGCCGACGGCAGGGTTATTTACAACCTCTCCCTGGAAATGGGAGGCTTCAAGGAATACCAGGATCCCTTCGGGTTTACCTGTTGCGTGGGCACAGGCATGGAAAACCACGCCAAATACGGGGAGAACATCTATTACCACAACGACGAGGAGCTGTTTGTGGCCCAATACATCGCTTCGGAACTGAACTGGAGGGAAAAGGGGCTGAAGATCATCCAGCACACCCGGTATCCATCGGAACCTTCCACGACGCTCAGCTTTGAATGTCAGGCTCCGGTTCCGGTTACCATGATGATCCGATATCCGGCCTGGGCGGAAAACGGCCTCACCATCAGGGTAAACGGTATGTTGCACCACCACCGGGGGAAACCAGGCAGTTTCATTCCCGTGCTGAGGAACTGGAAAAACGGGGACCAGCTGAAAGTGGAATTTCCCTTTTCCCTGCGGTTGGAGACCATGCCCGACGACACCAACCGGGTGGCTGTGCTTTACGGTCCCCTGGTTCTGGCCGGAGAATTGGGAGCCGTCGATGATACCGCCGCCCTCCGTCCCGATTACGTTCCCGTGTTGATGACCAACGACCGTAATCCCGCCACCTGGACCGAACCGGTGCAGGGCCTGGCCAACACCTTCCGAACGGTCCATACCGGCCGGCCCAGGGAGTTGCTCCTGCGCCCCTTCTACAAGGTCCACGACCACCGCTATTCGGTGTACTTTGACCTATTTGACGAAGAGAGGTGGCTCCTGTACCAGGAGAGCTACCAGGCCCGCCTCGCCCGGCAAAAAGAGCTGGAAAACCGTACCCTCGATTTTTTCCAGCCCGGGGAGATGCAACCCGAAAGGGACCACCACTTTGAGGGAGAAAAGAGCTGGACCGGAGAATTCAGGAGGAGGAAATACCGTGAAGCCGACCGCGGAGGATGGTTTTCCTTCAGAATGAAGGCCCCCGCAGGGCAGCCCCTCCTCCTGGGGGTGGAATACTGGGGAGGATACCAGGGCGCTAAAACCTTCGACATCCTGGTCAACGACAGGATCATCGCCACAGAGAACATCAGCAATGCCCGACCCGGAGAATTCTATGTCGTGGAATACCCCCTGCCGGGAGACCTGAAGATCCCCGGAAACATGGTCACCGTGAAGCTTATGCCCAAAGAGGGGCACCGTGCGGGCCCCGTTTTCGGGGCACGGATACTCAGCGCGCGTGAATAAAAAACCGCATCTGGCCGGCCCTTGCCAAAGGGTACTTACCTCGGAGGGAGGTGCCGGTGTATTCTGGCTTACCCCGGAAATTTACAGGCAAGAAAAGTACATCCCATTGATAACCAAGGCTCAGCATTTCCTTGTTTTTCTCCCATTGGTGTTTCTGACGTGGTTTGCCCAGGGACAGGATGTCTCCTTTTCGCAGTTTTACGCCCATCCACTCTACCTGAATCCCGCCTTTGCGGGAAGCCTGGGAGTTCCCCGGATCAATCTGCAGTACCGCGACCAATGGCATGCTCTTCCCGGGGCCTATGTGACGCAGAGTCTCTCCTTTGACCTGCCTGTGCCCCTGCTGCAGGGCGGACTGGGGCTTCACCTGGTCAGGGATGCCCAGGCGGAAGGTCTTCTGAAGACCCTCGAAACCGGATTCATATACGCTTCCCACTTCAGGGTGGGCGAAAAATGGAGGGTCTCAGGGGCTCTGGAGGCGGGATACCACCACCACCGCATCGACTGGGCCCGGCTGGTCTTTGCCGACAATGTGGATCCATACAGGGGAGAGCACCTGCCCACCGCCGAAATCCCTCCGGCCGACCAGGCATATGGGTATGCCGATTTCTCCACAGGCCTCCTCCTCTATGGAGAACGCCTTTTTGCAGGATTAGCCGTCCACCACCTCTCCGAACCGGCACAGTCCTGGTACCGCGATACAGAAAACAGCAGCCGCCTCTACCGCAAATACACCCTTCACGTCGGCACACGCATCCCCATCCACGGCCACGGCTACTGGCGCAAAACCTTCGACCTCTCCCCCCAGGTGGTCCTCCTGCAACAAGGCCCCTTCCGGCAATTCAACTACGGCTTGCTGGCCAACTACCACGGATTCACCGGCGGTGCCTGGCTCCGCCAGGACCTGGCATTCCGCTACGACGCCCTCATCTTCCTGGTAGGATATATGAAAAAACGGTGGCACTTCACCTACAGCTACGACTTCACCCTGTCGGGACTCGGCGCCCGGTCAGGCGGCACCAGCGAAATCTCCCTCTCCTTCCTCCTCAGGGATTTCACCCAGGACCTGGCATTCCCCTTCTACCGCCCCTATAAGGACTATATCGGAGAATAGGCTGGAATCTGGAGTCTGGAGTCTGGAATGTGGGAATCTGGAGTCTTGAGTCTTGAGTCTGGAATCTGGAATCTGGAATGTGGGAATCTTGAGTCTTGAGTCTGGAATCTTGAGTCTGGAATGTGGGAATCTTGAGTCTGGAATCTGGAGGCTGGAGTCTGGAGTCTGGAATGAGGAGCCTGGGCGAAAGGAGGGGTCTCATCCTTGATCTATCTGATCAGGAGCACCTGGCCCCGGCGGGAGTGGGTGAAACCCTGAATATCGGTATAATCGGCCCGCCATACATAATTGCCCACTGGGGCTTCCCTGCCGTTTCGGAGGGTGCCGTCCCAGGGATGGTCAAGACTGGTCGACTCAAAGATCATCTCCCCCCAACGGTTGTAGATCTGCATCCTGAAGTGCCCCGGGTCGACCCCCAGGGTAAAGGGGAGGAAGGTGCGGTTTTCGGCAATGTCGCTGCCGGGGCGGAAAGCATTGGGGGCATAGACATTGAAGGGCAGAATATCGACCACCATGAAGGCTGTGTCCTTGCATCCCATGCCCGACGCGGCTTCCATAAGGACCTGGAATTGTCCTACCTGCCGGTATTCATGGCGGGGATGCTCCTCCCCTGAGGTGTTCCCGTCGCCGAAATCCCAGTGAAACCGCTCCCCATAAGAGGTCTGATTGGTAAACTTAAGGTCCGCCTGATCGAGCAAGGCCACAGGATAGTCCACCATAAAACGCGCTTCCGGCGTCTTAAAAATCTTCACCATCTCCTCAAGGAGAAAACCGGCTTTACATCCCGTGACCGGGTTGGTAATCAGCAATCCGACATCATAAAACCCGGGAAGATTGTACACATGCACCGGGAACTGTTCCGTGCTGGTGGTGCCGTCGCCAAAATCCCATTTGAAGTCGAGGAGGTCACTGACGTTGAGTTTTCCGGTGAAATGGATGATATCGGAATCGCAGGCCTGGCTTTTACTGGTGGTCATGGTGAAATCGGGGGTGGCGCCGAAGGGAAGCCTGAAGAGCTCTCCGGTACAGCCATTCTCGCTTACCTGCAGGGAAACAAAGGGCTGCCCGGCACCAAAGGGGGCAAACGACACCCGGGCCCGGTCCCAGGCTGTCAACTCAAACGCGCAATTCCCGAAGTCCCAGTCCAGCGCGGCCAACGATGAGGCATTACCCCTGTATACCACCTCCCGGCTGTAGCCCTTGCAGGGATCACCCGGATCGTCCATGAAATCAAAAACCGAAGTGGGAACCTGGTAAATGCCGGTCTCCAGGGTGTCCCTGACCACACAATTCTTATCGGTGGTCAGGGAATAATTGAACTGGTATTTGCCCCATCCGGAAACCGTGAAATCCGTGGAGCGCTCCTTTTTTCCAGGAAAGGTGACCCCAGGCTGGGGAGAAACCCCCCAATTCCAGGATTTCAGGCTCCAGGCCCCGTCTTCACCTGAAATCAGCGCCGCCAGCTTCCCTGTTTTCTCCCCGCAGATCAGCGCTTCCCCTTCAATCTTCACTTCAGGCACAGGATAAAAAGAGAGATGCATGGTATCCGCCGCGGGGCAGTAAAACTGATTGGTTGCCGTAACGTGGTACTCCCCAGGGGCGGCAATCCGGATCTGCGAGGTGGTGGCCCCGGTGTTCCAGGCATAGGAGGGGGAGCGGCCCTGATCCTTGATCCACCTGACGGTCAATTCCCGGGAGTGGGGACATCCCATGGTGTCGTTTCCGATCGTGATCCGGGGATCGCTCACCTCCAGGAAAAGAGAATCCTTCTGCCTGCAACCGTCGACCGTGGAGGCCGAAACATAGTACCATCCCCTATTCCCCACACTGAGATCCTGAAGCGTGTCCTGTTTCCCCGTGCTCCAGGAATAACGGTCGAAATAGGGTCCCGCATCGAGCAGCAGGCGGGTGCCCTGGCAAATCACAATGGAATCACCATCGAGACTCAGGTTGGGACTGGTCTGCAGCCCGTCGCTCAAATCAAGCACCAGGTTCAGGTTGAATCCCACCCCATAGCCATACCCCTCGTATCCGCCATAGCCATACACATAGGCGATAAATCCGCGGTCAGCTCTGATATTCCTGAGCCGGTGGGTTCCCTGGCTGAGAGAAATGGTGGCGCTGGCATATTTGCCGTTGCTGTAACGGGTAAACCTCCCCGGATTAACCATCGATCCGTCGAGTTCCAGATTCCCGATATCAGCAGCCGGAATCACTATATTGACATAAAAAACATTCACTTCCGAAGAGGCATAGGCCACAAAGGTGACATCGTTTTTGGCCTGGCTTACCGGACTAAGGATCAGCATAAATCCATCTCCGTTTTGCCCGGGAGAGTTATTCCTGGACTGGCTGTACTGGGCGACCAGCACGGGCTTGTCCGAGACGATCCGGGCCGGGGCATTCAGGGTAAACTCATAGAATTTCCCTTTCATCAGGGGTGTTTGTTTGATCCCGTTGATATAGAAAGTGGTGTGGTCCATGGCAGCCAACACTCTGAAGAAATCCTTGCTCCGCCCTTCGAGGGGAACGGTATAATACTCCCTGCCCCATGTTTTCACCGGCGGCATCTGTTCATACATATGATCCCACCCCCCGGTGGCACTCAACGGAATGGTGGTACTCAGCGATCCGCCATAGACAGCCACCGGTTTGTCGGCGGAAACAACACTTCCCGTGAGGTCACCCGCCAGGGATTGCAGCTGGTAAAGGTCGCCACGGTGGAGAAGCACCGTAAAGGGTTCCCCGATATTGGCCGGGCCGTCAGGTTCCGCCGAAGGAGTGATCTCCACCAGCGTTTGGTCTTCAGAGGCCACCACCACCAACTCGCTGTTCCGGCCATGCCGCAAATCCTCATAATCGACATGCGGAGTGTAACACATGACCAGATGTTCGGTGCCCAGCGACTGCACAGGGTACATCACGGCCACGTCGGAAGAGTTGCGGTCACGGTTGAGGCAGTATACATTGACAGGATCACTGGCCACCAGATGAAGCCCCAGGGGGAGTACCTTCTCAGAACCCACAGGTTCCACCAGATTGTAGGGAATTCTCAGCTGCAGGGCATCGTTGGGGGGCACAGTGAAAGACTGGTTGTTGTAAGGCGCCGGAGAATTCCCGATGAATATCTGAAAGTTAGCCCCCACCCGCGAGGAAACGGTAATCTCTACGTAGTGGCTGTTGGTATTCCTTCCCTCCATAAACCCGAACCAGAATTCGGTCCCCTCGGTCGACTTCTGACAACGGGGATCCAGGTCGTCTCCTCCGGCCACCATGCCGACCAGGAGAAGCCCCCACATAGCCACCATCCGAATATAATACTTCCTCAAAACACGCCTTTCCGTTACAGGAAATCCCACCCCGGAGATCCCCCAGAAATACCTATTAACAGGGTCATGACACCGGCCAGGGACCCCTCTCCCATTCTGATGCCGGGATTCCCCGGCAGCGGCCGTGATTCCGGCACCAGCCCTTCCGAACGACCGTATAAAGTTGCCTTTTTTTTCCGAGCCCGGGGATCATCACAGCAATTATTTCCCTGCAGGGCAATTTCCTGCCACCAACCGATACAACCGCCCTCGCCTTTCCCTATATTTGTTGTTATTACAAACAGACGATTAAACCAGCTGGGAATTGCATTGTCCAAGCAGATAAGCTAAACTGAAACGTCACCTCAATGTATACCATTATGATAAAACGAATTGTTCTTCTCCTGTCTGCTTTTTTACCGGTCATGCCCCTTTTTGCCCAGCAGGCGCTGTGGGGCGCTCCCGAAATGGTCTCTCCGGAAATCCATCCCGACCAGTCGGTTACTTTCCGGCTGATGGCTCCTGATGCCCGTGAGGTGAAGCTCTCGGGTGACTGGATGCCTTCCGCAGGGTGGGTGCCCGGATCGGAGGTACTGACCAAAGATGAGAAAGGGGTATGGAGCCATACCACCGCCCCCCTGGGTTCCGACCTCTACAGCTACTGGTTTACGGTCGACGGCGTGCGCTGCACCGACCCGGCCAATGTCTACCTGATCCGCGACGTGGCCTCCGTTTTCAACGTCTTCATCACAGGTGGCGGAAAAGGAGATCTCTATAAGGTGAGCGCGGTTCCGCATGGCACGGTGACCCGCCGCTGGTACCCCTCTCCCGGAAATCAAATGAACCGCCGCATGACCATCTACACCCCTCCGGGATATGAATCGTCGAAGAAGAAATTTCCTGTCCTCTACCTGCTTCACGGCATGGGAGGCGACGAAGAGGCCTGGATCGCCCTGGGGCGCACCGCCCAGATCCTCGACAACCTCATTGCCGCCGGAAAAGCCCGGCCGATGATCGTGGTGATGACCAATGGCAATGTCGCCCAGGAAGCCGCCCCCGGAGAATCAAGCCTTGGCATGGCCAAACCCACCATGCAACTGCCCCATACCATGGACGGTAAATTCGAAGAGACTTTTCCCGACGTGATCCGGTTCATCGAAAGCAATTACAGGGTCATCCCCAAAAAAGAGGGCCGCGCCATCGCAGGCCTCTCCATGGGCGGGTACCACTCCCTGCACATCTCCCGCTATTATCCCAATACCTTTGACTATGTCGGCCTTTTCTCAGCCGCCATCATCCCCAACGAAAAGGCCACCTCCAAAGTCTATGCCGACCTCGACAAAACCCTCGAAGCCCAAATGAAAAACGGAGTGAAACTCTACTGGATCGCCATCGGCAAAACCGACTTCCTCTATAAAAACAATGTGGAGTTCCGCGAAAAACTCGACAAAATGGGCATGAAATACACCTACTTCGAGACCGAAGGAGGCCATACCTGGACCAACTGGAGAGTTTATCTCACCGAATTTGCACAACAGATTTTCAAATAAAAACAGATGATCAACCTGACCTGATGGGTCATATAGGTTGCTCTGATTAGATCATATAAGCAAAAAATGAAACTAAAAACCGTCATTGCTGTTTTATCGATGCTCATGCTGGCAGGATGCAGTGCAAACCGGCCGGTGCACCGTTCGGCCCTTTTGCAGTTTGACAGAAAGATAGATGGGATCATCGGGCAGATGACCCTGGAAGAAAAGGTGAACATGCTCCATGCCAAGCACATGTTTGTATCGGCGGGTGTGGAACGGCTGGGCATCGCCGACATGATATATGCCGACGGGCCCTTTGGAATCCGTGAGGAGATGCAGCCCGACGGGTGGGCAGGTCTGGGCTGGGAGACCGACAAGGCGACCTTTTTCCCCACAGGGTCGGCCCTGGCGGCCACCTGGAGTCCTGAACTGGCCTACGCCTACGGGACCGGCATGGCCCGGGAAGCCCGCTTCCGCGGCAAAGACATGATCCTGGGCCCGGCCATCAACATCCAGCGGATTCCCACCGGAGGCCGCACCTACGAATACCTCAGTGAAGATCCGTTTCTGAGTGCCCGGCTGGCAGTGGGCTACACCAAAGGCGTCCAGGAGAACGGCGCCGCCGCCTGCCTCAAGCATTACGCCCTCAATAACCAGGAAAACAACCGCGGAACCGTCAACGTGATCGTCGGCGAACGCGCCATGCGGGAGATTTATCTGCCCCCGTTCCGGGCTGCCGTCGAAGAAGCCGGAGCCTTCGGGGTCATGGCCGCCTACAACAAAGTGAACGGCTGGTGGTGCGCTGAAAACGACCTGCTCCTCAATAAAATCCTCCGTGATGACTGGGGATTCGCCGGTATGGTCATCTCCGACTGGAACGGCACCCACAGCACCGTGGATGCCCTTAAAAACGGCCTTAACGTCGAAATGCCCACCAGGAAATTCCTGGGCGACGCCCTACTCGATTCGGTGAAGGCCGGAGTGGTGCCAGAAGAATTGGTCAACCAGCGGGTACGGGAAATCCTGCGCGTGAGAATGGCCATTGCACCCATTCCGGCAGAAGAAGCCAACAAGGAGATCACTTCCCGGCCCCCGCAGCAGAAAATCGCCTATGAGGTAGCTTCCAAAGCCATCGTTTTGTTGAAAAACGAGGGCGAGCTGCCCCTGGATCTCACCTCCCGGCCGGTCATCGCGGTCATCGGCGCCAATGCTGAACAGACCATGGCCCAGGGCGGACTGGGAGCCGGCGTCAAAACCCTGTACGAGATCACCCCCCTGCAGGGATTGAAAGCAAAAATCGGAGATAAGGCTGAAATCCGATATGCCCGGGGATATGTCCCCGAGGTTTTCAGCTATGCCGACATGTTCAGGCGCAGATCACCCGAAGAAAAGGAGCAGCAGGCCCGCGAAAAGGCGGAAAGGGCTGAGATCCTGGCACAGGAAGCGGTGGAGGTGGCCGCCAAAGCCGATATCGTCCTGTTCATGGGTGGCAATAACCGTTCGGTAGAAACCGAAGGGACCGACCGGACGACCATCCAGTTGCCGTCAGGCCAGGAGGGACTCCTCCGGAAGATCGCCGCCGTCAACCCACGTATTGTAACCATACTGACCAGCGGCGCCCCCAATGACCTGCGCGTGGTCCAACCCCTTTCCAAAGCACTGATCCTCTCCTGGTTCAACGGCTCAGAAGGCGGTAACGCCCTGGCCGATGTGCTCACGGGCCAGATCTCCCCCTCGGGGCGCCTGCCCTTCACCCTTCCCGTTAAACTGGAAGACTCCCCCGCTTATGCTCTGGGTAATTACCCCCAGGGTAAAAAAGGCGCCGATGTCTTCGCCAACCTGGTTTCCGAAACCGGAAAAACAGACAAAACGGAAGACCAGGCCGGGAAGAACAAACTGAACGAAGACCCTCATACCGCCTATTATTCCGAGGAATCGCTGGTGGGCTACCGCTGGTTCGACACCAAAAACCTGCCGGTGATGTATCCCTTCGGGCATGGCCTGACCTACACCTCATTTGAATATTCCGGACTATCGACCGACAGGGATAAATATGGTAAAAACGACATGATCAGCCTTACCCTGGAATTGAAGAATACGGGAAGCGCAACCGCCGATGAGGTGGTCCAGGCCTATGTGCACCGGATCAACCCCTCGGTCGAATGGCCGGCAAAGGAACTGAAGGCCTTTTCCCGCGTCACCCTCTCCCCCGGCGAATCACGCAGGGTCACCCTGGAGATTCCGGTGAGAAGTTTGCAGTACTGGGATGAAAAACTGCAGGCCTGGAAAGACGACCTTTGCCATATCGAACTGCAGGTGGGCGCCTCGGCCGGCGATATCCGCCTCAGAAAGGAAGTTACCCTGAAATAATGATCACCCAACAGATACAAAAATGAAAGTCGCATGGTGCTCCGGCCACATCAGGACATGAATAAATGCTCCGTGCGAAACGAAGTTCGGCGGAGCACCGCGGAGCCAATTCCACGGGCGTGAAGCACATAAACCGGCTTCATTACGATATATAAATGAAGAGCAAGTCATTAACAAACAACTATAATAATGAAAACCAACCGCAGAGTATTTTTCAGGACTGCAGGAGCCGGGGCTGCAGGGCTCGGACTGGCCCCGATGCTGACGATTCCCGCGTGCACCGCCTCCGGGGAGGCCGCCACCCATGCCAATGACGACCAGCAACTCTTCGTGGGTGACGATGTGGCCATTGCCACCACCCAATACGGGAAAGTGCAGGGATTTCTTCTGCGCGGAATCTACAATTTCAGGGGGATCCCTTACGGCGCCGATACCTCGGGAAAAAACCGGTTCATGCCGCCGCAACCCCCGGCACCCTGGGAAGGCATCCTGCCAGCCGTATGGTGGGGCAACTCTGCCCCCCAGAACATGGACAACCGTTATGGCAACGCCTGGGCCTCATTCGTCGACCACTGGAATTACGACGACGTGAGTGAGGATTGCCTGCGGCTGAACATCTGGACGCCCGCCCTCGAAGACGGCGGAAAGCGGCCGGTGATGGTCTGGCTCCACGGAGGCGGATATACCAACGGCAATGGGATCGAACAGGATGGCTACATGGGTGAAAACCTGAGCCGCAAGGGCGATGTCGTTTTTGTCTCCATCAACCACCGGCTGGGGCCCATCGGCTTCACCGACCTGTCGGGGGTGGGTGGCGAAAAATATGCCTTCTCGGGGAACGCCGGTGCTCTCGACATGGCGGCGGCCCTGGAGTGGGTCCGTGACAACATCCTCTTTTTCGGCGGAGACCCCGGCAATGTGACCATCATGGGCCAATCGGGAGGCGGCGCCAAGGTGTGCGTCCTGGCCGCCATGCCTGCAGCCAAAGATCTCCTCCACAAGGCCGTCCCGCTCAGTGGAAGCTCCACGGAAGCCCTGAACCAGGAATATTCCCGCAAACTGGGGGAATACGTTCTGCGTGAGGCAGGCCTCACCCCTGACCAGGTCGACCAGCTCCAGGAAATTCCCTGGAAGGAGTACCTGGGTATCGCCAGTGCGGCCGCCCGGAAAATGGCGGAGGAGCAACCCACTCCCGGCATGCGGGGCGGTTATGCCCCCGTAGCCGACGGGGTGGTCCTGCCCAAAGGGAAATTCTTCAGCGATCCGGAAGGACTTTCTGCGGAGGTCCCCATGCTGATCTGCACCACCTTCCACGAGTGGGGCATGGCACGCACCAACCCCGAGATGGAAGCCCTCACCGCCGAAAAGGCCATCGGGATGATGAAGGGAGCCAGCGGCTTCCGGGGAGGTTTCGGAGAGAAGGCGCAGGAAATTTATGAGGCCTATGCCAAACTCTTCCCGGAGGCCAAACCCATTGAGGTGATGACCCTGGCGGCCAGCAACCGCAAAGGGGCCATTGCCACCGCCGATGCCAAGGCCTCACAGCCGGCCCCCGTGTACCTCGCCTGGTTCGGATGGGAACCTCCCCTCTTCAACCAGCGCATGCGGGCTTTCCACTGCCTCGACATCTGCTTCTGGTTCGCCAACACCGATGTGATGCTCACCCATACCGGCGGCGGGCAGCGCCCCCGAGCCCTCTCCGAAAAAATGAGCGGCACCCTGCTGCAATTCATGCGCACCGGCAACCCCAACGGGGCTGGATTGCCCCAGTGGCCACGCTATACCCCCGAAAACGGGGAGACCATGATCCTCAACGACACCTGCGAAGTCAAAAACGACCCCGACAGGGAAGCCCGACAACTGCTGTAATCACCTGGTGACGCCTGGCGACAAACACACAGGATAGCTTAGAATTCGCCTCCAGTGAACCAATATGCTAAACCAAACTATATCTGAGATTTATGAGAAAACTGGCCCTTTCGGGGATCCTAATCCCCATGGTGTTGCTGTTATTGGCAGGAAGTGCCCTTTGGCGGTGTAACCCTCAAGCGAAACAGATGAGCGATGAAGAGAAAATAGCAGCGATCCTTGATTCCCTCACCCTGAAGGAAAAAGCCCGTCTTTTGGTGGGCACGGGGATGCATTTCGAGCTTCCCGAAGGATTTGAGGAGATGATGGCCGGGATGGCCGGCCAGGGAGGCCCGCAGGCTCCCGGCAAGCCGGCCGCGGAAGGGGGGAATACCCCTCCTGAAGGCACCGCCGGTGCAACGGAAGAAGCGGCATCTCTCCCTCCCGGCGGAGGAATGATGAATCCCTTTGCAGGGCCGCCGCAGGACTCCCTCTATACGGCCATGGTCAACAAAATCAGGAAATATCTGCCCGGGGCGGCAGGCTTCACCGCGGAATATCCCCACCTGGGGGTAACCTCCCAGGTATTGGCCGATGGCCCTGCCGGACTGAGAATCTCGCCCCGCCGAAAGGGCGACGACAGCACCTATTTCTGTACGGCCTTCCCCATCGGTACCCTCATGGCCTCCACCTGGGATCCCCGGCTGGTCGAAGAGGTGGGTAAGTCCATGGGCCGCGAGGTCCTCGACTATGGCGCCGATGTGCTGCTGGGCCCCGCCCTTAACATCCAGCGCGATCCCCTCTGCGGGCGCAACTTCGAGTACTACTCCGAAGATCCGCTGGTCACCGGTATGATGGCCACTGCCATGGTCAGGGGCATCCAAAGCAACGGCGTGGGCACCTCCCCGAAACATTATGCCGCCAATAACTCAGAAACCTTCCGCATGTCGGTGAACACCATCGTCAGCGAAAGGGCCCTCCGCGAAATATACCTCCGCGGCTTCGAAATGATGGTCAGGGAGGCACAACCCTGGACCATCATGTCGTCCTACAACAAAATCAATGGGGTGTATGCCCCCGAGAGCGCAGAACTGCTCACCACGGTATTGCGTGAAGACTGGGGTTTTGAGGGGTATGTGATGACCGACTGGGGTGGCGGCAGCGATGCGGCCGCCATGATGCAAGCGGGCAACGATGTGCTGATGCCGGGGACGCCCATGCAGGTCGACGCCATCGTGGCCGCCGTGGAATCAGGCCGGCTCGGCGAGGCCACCCTCGACCGCAACCTCACCCGCGTGCTGAAAATCATGTTTAAGACCCCCCGATACAAAAACCACGCCTACCGTCACCACACCGACCTGAAAACCCACGCCCTGGTGACCCGGCAAGCCGCCGCCGACGGAATGGTCCTCCTGAAAAACGAGGCCCACACCCTTCCCCTGGCCCCGGAGGTCAATACAGTGGCCGCCTTCGGCAATACCAGCTATGACTTCATCTCGGGAGGTACCGGCAGCGGCGATGTCAACGAAGCCTACACCGTAGCACTCACCGAAGGACTCCGTAACGGAGGCTATACCCCCGACGGAGAACTCATGGAGATTTATACCGCTTACATGAAAGCGGCACAGGAGAAAAAAGGCCCGCCGAAAAACTGGCTCGCGGCCCTTCTGGGTGGCAAACAACCCCTCGAGGAAATGCCCCTTGATCCTGCCCTGGCCGCCAAAATGGCCGAAAAAAGCGATATCGCCCTGGTGACCATCGGCCGCAATGCCGGTGAAGGCCAGGACCGCACCGCCACCGAAGGCGATTTCCTGCTCACCCCCACCGAGAAAACCCTTATCAAAAATGTTTCCGAAGCTTTCCGGGCCAAAGAAAAGAAAACCATCGTCATCCTCAACATTGCGGGAGTCATCGAAACCGCTTCCTGGCGCGACCTCCCCGACGCCATCCTGCTGGCCTGGCAACCCGGGCAGGAGGGAGGCAACTCAGTCGTTGACCTCCTCTCGGGAAAGGTCAACCCCTCCGGAAAACTTGCAGCCACCTTCCCCATGAACTACAGTGACACCCCCACTGCCCGTAACTTCCCCGGCATTCCCGATCCTGCCGTGGAACAAACAGACCCCTCCGCCGACCTCTCAGGATTTTCGATGATGAGCCGTACCCCCTGGCAAATCACCTATGAGGAAGACATTTACGTGGGCTACCGCTATTACAACACCTTCGGGGTGCCCGTGGCCTACGAATTCGGGTACGGCCTTTCCTATACCACCTTTGAAATCAGCGACCTCCGGCCAAACATCACGGAGTTCACAGGAGAGATGACCGTCACCGCGAGCGTCAGAAACAGCGGCAACACTGCAGGCCGTGAGGTGGTCCAGCTCTACCTTTCGGCTCCCTCCGGAAAAATGGAGAAACCGGAAGCGGTGCTGGTGGCTTTCGCCAAATCAAAGCTCCTCGAACCCGGAGAAAGTGAAACCCTCACCTTCCGGCTCACGACCCGCGACCTGGCCTCTTTCGATGAAGAACGCTCCATGTGGGTCGCGGAGGCCGGTACCTACACCCTCAGGGCCGGCAACTCCTCACGCAACCTGCCATTGAGCACTACTTTCACGGTCACCGGGGAACTCGATGGCGGGAAAGTGAACAAAGCCCTGGCGCCACAAAGCCCCATCAACCGTCTGTCGCGGAAATAATCCTCCGGAACCGCCCCCGGGAGCCTGATGCCACGAAATTTTTCCCGGGCATGCGGCCATTAGACGTCGTGAATAAACCATTTTGCAGAGAAGAAATTCAGTGTACGCAAACCTAAGCATATGAAGAGTGAACTGTCAAACAGAAAACCGGTTAGTCGCGGGGGCGGCTATTTGCTGCTGCTGGCGGCAGTAATGCTGATGACCAGCGGATGCGGCCCTTCCCCCTCCACGCAGGAGAAGGAGGGATACCTTCTGGTGAGCCAGGCCAAAGGACCTGCCTTGGGGTATTCACCCCAATCGGGAGTGGTGCTGATCACCCAAGGCCGCAGGGTTTTCAAGGATCTCAACAGGAACGGCCTACTCGACCCGTACGAGGACTGGCGGCTTAGTGCCCGGGAGCGGGCGGTCAACCTGGCTTCCCTGATGAGCGTGGAACAGATTGCCGGACTGATGCTTTACAGCGGGCACCAATCCATTCCCATGGCTGCCGGCGGCCGTTACGGGGCCACCTACAATGGTAAAGCTTTCTCTGAAAGTGGGGCCGCACCATGGGATCTCAGCGATCCCCAGAAGAAATTCCTCACCGGGGACCATCTGCGTCATGTGCTCATCACCTCAGTGGAGAGCCCTGAGGTGGCCGCACGGTGGAACAACAATGCCCAGGCGCTGGTGGAGTCGACGGGGCTGGGGATTCCCGCCAACAACAGTTCCGATCCGCGGCATGGAAGTGATGCCTATGCCGAATACAATGCCGGTGCCGGGGGAAGCATTTCGATGTGGCCCGGAACCCTGGGTCTGGCCGCCACCTTCGATCCTGCGCTGATGCGCCAGTTCGGGGAGATTGCCTCCCGCGAATACAGGGCGCTGGGAATCACCACCGCCCTGAGCCCCCAGATCGACCTGGCTACGGAACCCCGCTGGAGCCGCTTTGACGGCACCATGGGTGAAGATCCCCGCCTGGCCGCCGACATGGCCCGGGCCTATACCGATGGCTTCCAGACCTCCTCCGGAGAGAAAGAGATCGCCGGTGGCTGGGGCTATGAGAGCGTCAATGCCATGGTTAAACACTGGCCCGGCGGCGGAGCCGGAGAGGGAGGCCGCGACGCCCACTTCGGCTATGGTGCTTACGCCGTTTACCCCGGGAATAACCTCAAAGATCACCTGATCCCCTTCACCGAAGGGGCTTTCCGCCTTGAAGGCCCCACAGGAATGGCCTCCGCAGTGATGCCCTACTACACCATCTCCTGGAACCAGGATACCCTCCATGGCGAAAACGTGGGCAACGCCTGGAACAAATACCTCATCACCGATCTCCTCCGCGAGAAATGTGGCTACGACGGGGTGGTATGCACCGACTGGATGATCACCAAAGACGCCCCCAACGTCCACGAATTCTCTGGTAAATGCTGGGGAGTGGAACACCTCTCCGAGGCACAACGCCACTATAAGGCGCTTATGGCCGGCGTGGACCAGTTCGGCGGCAACAACGAAATGGCACCCGTTATGGAGGCCTACCGGATGGGCGTAGCCGAACATGGTGAAACCTTCATGCGAAAGAGATTTGAAGCATCGGCAGTCAGACTGCTGCTCAACATCTTCCGCACAGGCCTCTTTGAAAATCCCTACCTTGACCCGGCAGAAACTGCCGCCACCGTCGGAAACCCGGAATTTATGAAAGCGGGGTTTGAAGCCCAGCTCCGGTCGGTGATCCTGCTGAAAAACAAAAACGGCGTCCTGCCACTGAACAAAGGCCTCAGGGTCTATATCCCGAAGAAACTTCTCCCCGGGGGAAGGAACTGGTTTGGCATGGAAACCCCGGAAAGGTGGGTCGATGCCCTGAGCCCGGAGATCGCCGGTCGTTATTTCACGCTGACCGACAAGGCGGAAGAAGCCGACGCAGCTCTGGTCTGCATCGACAGTCCGAAGGGGGGCACAGGGTATTCGCCTGAAGAGGCGGCACACGGCGGAAACGGGTACCTTCCCATCTCCCTGCAGTACGCCCCCTATACCGCTGTCGAAGCGCGTGATTCCTCGCTGGCAGGAGGAAGCCCCTTTGAATCCTTCACCAACCGCAGCTACCGGGGGAAAAGCGTGACCACCGCCAATGCCCATGACCTGAAAGCTGTCACCGACACCAGAAACCTGATGGGGGATAAACCGGTCATCGTGGTGGTGAAACTCTCCAATCCCATGGTCTTCAGTGAAGTGGAACCCGCTGCATCGGCCATATTGGTCCACATGGGTGTCCAGGATCAGGCCCTGCTTGACCTGCTCACCGGGGCCGCCGAACCTTCGGCACTCCTCCCGTTCCAGATGCCTGCCGATATGGCCACCGTCGAAAAACAGGCCGAAGATGTGCCCCGCGACCTCTCGTGCCATACCGACTCGGAAGGGAACAGCTACGACTTTGCCTTCGGCATGAACTGGAAAGGCGTCATCAGCGACCCACGCGTCGCCCGCTACAGATAAGCCGCTGTGACCCGGGCCCCTCATGTTCCCTGAACTCAAAGGCCCTCAACCAACCAGGGTCATTAACATCCTGTTATGAAAATTAACAGCGAAACCGTTTTACTTTTGTGTGTTTTTGCAGTCAAAGTTCTTTGACTGAACATTTTCATTGCCGAAAGGTTAATACAAATAAATTTTCAATGGCTGTCCACAACAAGAAGATAAGGATCATCACCTGGGTTTTAGTGCTTTTGGTGATCGCGGGGATTGTATTTTATCCGAAGGTCAGGCCGCTTTTTCAGGGCAATAAAGGAGAAGGGGGTCCGTCGTCGGGCCAGGGGGCTCCCGGAGGGCCGGGGGGGCCCGGAATGCGGGGCGGCATGGGCCAGCAGGCGACTCTGGCCAGTGGCTATGTGATTGTTCCCACCCGGATGTTCGACCTCATAATCAGCAACGGCACCCTCTTGCCCGATGAAGAGGTGGAATTGTCGTTTGAGACCTCCGGGAAGATCGTAGCCATCCACTTTTCGGAAGGCACAAGGGTAAAGCAGGGACAGCTCCTGGCCAAGATCAACGACCGGCCGTTGCAGGCCCAGTTGCTCAAATTGCAGGCCCAGAAGAAACTTACCGAGGAGAAGGAATTCCGTGCGCGTCAACTCCTTGACCGCGATGCCGTAAGCCGCGAGAGCTACGACCAGGTGGCCACGGAACTGCAGGCCATAGAAGCCGACATCATGCTGGTGGAAGCGCGGATCGCCGAAACCGAACTGCGGGCGCCCTTCGATGGCATCGTCGGCCTCCGCATGGTGAGCGAAGGGGCCTTCGCCACCACCCAGACCAAAATCGTACGCCTGGTGAAAACCAGTCCCCTGAAGATCGAGTTTTCGATTTCGGAAAGATACGCCGGCGAGATCACCCCCGGATTCCCCATCACCTTCACGGTCGACGGAGTGAACCAGACCTTTGCCGCCAATGTGTATGCCATCGATCCCAAGGTGAATATCGACACCCGGATGATCGCGGTCAGGGCCCTCTACCCCAACCGCAACAACGAGCTGAAACCTGGCCGCTTCGGAAGAATCACAGCCCAGCTGTCGGAAATTGCCGAAGCCATCGCCATCCCCACAGAAGCGGTGATCGCAGAGATGGAAGGGGAGCGGGTATTCATCTATAAGGGGGGCAAGGCCGAGCTGCGCATGATTGATATCGGCCTTCGCACCGAGTCGCATGTGCAGGTCCATTCAGGCCTTCAATTCGGGGATACCCTGCTGACCACGGCCATTCTGCAGCTTCGCCAGGGGCTGCCGGTACAACTCGACACCCTGGTGACCAACCAACCCATGGCCACCCCTGAGAAGAGTGCAAATTCCGAAACCCCCGCGCCATGAGTATAGCCTCCACCAGCATCCAGCGGCCGGTACTGGCAACGGTTTTCTCCCTGGTGATTCTCCTCTTCGGGGGAATCGGAATCACCTACCTGGGTGTCAGGGAGTTCCCCAGCGTGGATCCGCCGATCATCTCGGTGAGCACCTCCTATCCGGGGGCCAACTCCGACGTGATTGAGACCCAGATCACCGAGCCCCTGGAGCAGTCGATCAACGGGATTCCGGGGATCAGGACGCTGACCAGCCGCAGCAGCCAGGGAAACAGCAACATCACCGTGGAGTTTGAGTTGTCGGTCGATATGGAGACGGCCGCCAATGACGTGCGCGACAAGGTCTCCCAGGCGCAGCGGTTCCTGCCGCGCGACTGCGACCCCCCGACAGTCTCCAAGGCCGACGCCGACGCCAGCCCCATCATGATGATCGCCGTGAAAAGTCCCAAGCGTTCCCTGCTGGAGCTCTCCGAGATCGCCGACCTCACCTTCAAGGAGCAGCTGCAGACCATCTCCGGGGTGAGTGCCGTCCAGATCTGGGGCGAAAAACGGTATGCCATGCGTTTGTGGCTCGATCCAGCCAAACTCGCGGGATACCAGATGACCCCCCTTGATGTGCGCAACGCCATCCTCCGCGAGAACGTCGAGCTTCCGGCAGGAAGCGTCGAAGGCAACACCACCCAGCTGACCATCCGCGCCCTGGGACTGATGACCACCCCCGCCGAATTCAACAACCTCATTATCCGCCAGGTGGGCGAACAGCTCGTGCGCGTCCGCGATATCGGCCGCGCTGAACTGGGCCCCGAAGACCTTCGCGGGATCATGAAAATGAACGGCATCCCCATGGTGGCCACCATCATCATCCCCCAGCCGGGCGCCAACCACATCGACATCGTCGACGAAGTTTACTCCCGCCTCGAATACATCAAAAAAGACCTCCCCGACGACGTCCAGATCGAAATCGGTTTCGACAATACCAGCTATATCCGCTCCTCTATCAAGGAGGTGTTGCAAACCATCTATCTGGCCTTCGCCCTGGTGGTCTTTATCATCTTCCTTTTCCTGCGTGACTGGCGCACCACCCTCATCCCCATCCTGGTGATCCCCGTATCCCTGGTGGGCTCCTTCTTCATCATGTACCTTGCCGGATTTACCATCAACGTACTCACCCTGCTGGCCATCGTGCTCTCGATCGGGCTGGTGGTCGACGACGCCATCGTGATGATGGAAAACATCTACGTGAAAATCGAGCAGGGAATGACCCCCCTGGAAGCCGGCCTCAAGGGATCTAACGAAATCTTCTTCGCCATCATTGCTACGACGATTACCCTGGTGGCGGTCTTCATCCCCATCGTCTTCCTGGAAGGGATGACCGGAAGGCTCTTCCGGGAGTTCAGCATCGTCATTGCGGGGGCCGTGGCCATCTCCTCTTTTGTGGCCCTGACGCTGACCCCCATGCTCTCGACCAAGCTGCTCAAAACCAGGCACACCCGAAGCAAAGCCTACAATACCTCGGAGAAGTTCTTCGTCAGGCTCAACACCGTGTACCAGAACTCCCTCGACAGTTTCCTCCGGAAAAAACAGATCGCCCTGGTGGTGCTTGTAGCCTCCTTCGGTTTGATCTTCTGGCTCTGGAAGGTGATTCCCGCGGAGATGGCTCCCCTGGAAGACCGTTCGCAAATGAACATCAACATCACCTCCCCCGAGGGGTCCACCTATGAATACAATCTGGCGTATGTGGAGGACCTGGCCTCGGTGGTAGAACGGACGGTTCCCGAAGCCGACAAAACCACCACGATGATCCGCGGGGGCGGTGGGTTTGTGCGGATCGTGCTGGTGTCGCCCGACATGCGCGACCGCACTCAGCAGGAAATCGCCAACCAGCTCACGCGCGAACTGCGCAAGAAAACCAAGGCCCGCGCCAACGTTATGCAGCAGTCCACCTTCGGCGGCCGTCGTGCCGGAATGCCCATCCAATATGTGCTCCAGGCTCCCAATATAGATAAACTGAGGGAAATCCTCCCGGAATTCATGGCCAAAGTCCAGGACAATCCCACCTTCGTGATGGCCGATGTCAACCTGAAGTTCACCAAGCCGGAAATACAGATCGAAATCAACCGCGATAAGGCCAACCTGCTGGGTGTTTCCACCCAGAACATCGGCCAGACGCTCCAGCTGGCGCTCAGCGGACAACGGTTCGGCTATTTCATCATGAACGGCAAACAGTACCAGATTTTCGGGGAACTGGCCCGCCATGACCGCAATAAACCCCTCGATCTGAAATCGTTGTATGTCCGCAGCAACACCGGACAGATGATTCAGCTCGACAATTTTGTCAACCTGAAGGAGACCACGGCGCCACCGCAGCTTTACCGGTACAACCGCTTTGTGGCGGCCACCATCTCCGCAGGCCTCGCCGAAGGCAAAACCATCAGCCAGGGCCTCGCGGAAATGGATATGATCGCCGCCGAAGTCCTCGACGACAGTTTCCGCACGGCCCTCGCCGGCGATTCCAAAGACTTCATGGAGAGCTCCTCCAGCCTGATGTTCGCCTTTGTGCTGGCCATACTCCTCATCTTCCTGGTGCTCTCGGCCCAGTTCGAGAGTTTCAAGGACCCGGTGATCGTGATGATGACGGTGCCCCTGGCCCTGACGGGAGCGCTTCTCTTCATGTGGTATTTCGGGGTCACCATGAACATCTTCAGCCAGATCGGGATCATTATGCTTATCGGTCTGGTCTCCAAAAACGGAATTCTCATCGTGGAGTTCGCCAACCAGCGCAAGGAGGCCGGGATGAGCAAGGCCGATGCCATCAGGTATGCCTCCGCAGCCCGTTTCCGGCCCATCCTGATGACGAGCCTCTCCACCATCCTGGGAATCCTTCCCCTGGCCCTCGGCTGGGGCGAAGGCGCCCAAAGCCGCGTCGCCATGGGTATCGCCGTCGTGGGCGGCCTCACCCTGGCTACCTTCCTCACCCTTTACGTGGTACCCGCGATTTACCTTTATATCTCCAGTGAACCCAAAAACCTGAACGACGTGCAGCAGCCCTCCGCCAATCTGCCCGCCGGCAGGGAAATATGACGACACAATGAAGATCATGACGCGAAAAATAACCACCTTCATTACAGTGTATGGTCTCCTCCTGATTCCGGGGTTTCTCACCGGCCAGGAGAGGGGTACCGTGCTTCCCGCCAGGCAGCAGACCGGTCCGGTTTGGGAGAACGACGCCTCAGAAAGTGAAACCGTCGACCTGGGCGGATGCATCATCAGGGGACTGGAGCACAATTTCGACGTGCGGGTGGCCCGAAACAACCAGGAAATTTCCGACAACAACGTCACACGGGGAAATGCGGGTTTTCTGCCCGAGGTAACCTTTTCAAACCGTTTCGGAGGTACCCTCCAAACCACCACCCAATCCCTTTCCAGTGGGGAGGAGAATACCGCCAAAGGCATTCACAACCTCTCCAACAGTGCGGGACTAAACCTGGGGATGACCATTTTCAGGGGATTTCAGGTACAAACGACCTACCAGAAGCTGGAGGAGCTCAAAAAAGTGGGAGCCCTCAATGCCCAGATGGCCATGGAAAACCTGGTGGCCCGCATCGCTTCGGAATACTACTACTATGTGGAGCAGGTCAGTATGTTCCATAACCTGGCCTATGCCGTAACCCTTTCCCGGGAACGGGTACGCATCGACGAACAGCGCTATCTGCTGGGGGCCTCCTCGAAACTTGACCTGCTCCAGTCAAAGGTCTATTTCAATGCCGACAGCAGCCGCCTCGACCGCCAGAAAGAGGTCCTGCGCGCCTCCCAGATCCGCCTCAACGAGCTGATGGCTGCCACTAATCTGGGACAAACGATCCTCCCCTACGACACGGCCATCGCCATCAATGAAAACCTCGACTACCCCAGGCTCCTGGAGGAAACCCTCCAAAACAACACCAGCCTTTTGATTGCCACCCGCCAGCAGGTCATCTCAGGCCTCGACTATAAAATCATCTCCTCACGCGAATACCCCTACCTCACCGCAACCACAGGATACAATTACAACACCAACGCCTACGAATCCTCCACCCTCCGGAACCAACAGGTGAGGGGCATGAACTACGGCCTCACCCTGGGGATAGACCTCTTCGACGGATTCAACCGGAAGCGCGAGAAAGCCAATGCCCGCATTGGCATGGAAAACAGCGAATACCAATACCGCCAGATAGAACAGGAGGTGAAAGCCGACCTGCTTACCATTTACTACGGCTATGAGAACAACCTCAGACTGTTGCGCCTCGAAGAGCAGAACCTTGAGGTGGCCCGCGAAAACCTGGAGATCGCCCTGGAACGCTACAAACTGGGGAGCCTGACCGGACTTGAACTCCGTGAGGTACAGAAGAGCCTTCTCGATGCAGAGGAACGGCTGATCAGCGTGAAATACCAGGCCAAAATGGCCGAGATCTCCCTGATGCAGATCTCCGGAAAGATCATGGACCTCGTGCCCGGCGCCTGACATTCCTGATAATTTACTACCTTGCACTGCCTTCAAGGAATGAGGAATCTGGAATCTGGAATGAGGAATCTGGAATCTTGAGTCAGGAATCAGGAATGAGGAATCTTGAATCATGAGTCTGGAGTCTGGAATCTGGAGTCTGGAATCTGGAGTCTGGAATCTGGAGTCTGGAGTCTGGAGTCAGGAGTCGGCATGGATAACCATAAAACCATTATACTTATGAAGAGACTTCTTTTGCTGGCAGTTGCGGGCACTCTTCTGGCTGCGGCCTTCACGCAATGTGAATCCCCCGGTCCCGCTCCGGTGGAACCCCGGTTCATCACCATCCAGGGCCCCGACCTTTATACCCCCGACGGGGAGAAATTTTTCATCAGGGGGACCAACCTGGGCAACTGGCTCAATCCCGAAGGGTACATGTTCCGCTTCAGCCGGGCCAGCAGCGCCCGCCTCATCGACCAGGCCTTCCGCGAAATGGTGGGGCCCGACTTCACCGACGAATTCTGGAAACAATTCAAGGACAACTATATCACCCGCGACGACATCCGCTACATCAAAAGTACCGGAATGAACTCCATCAGGGTACCCTTCCACTACAAACTCTTCACCGATGAGGATTACATGGGACTGACCGCAGACCAGGACGGATTCCAGCGCCTCGACAGTCTGGTGGCGTGGTGTCGCGAGTCGGGACTCTACATCATCCTGGACATGCATGACGCACCGGGCGGACAAACGGGCGACAACATCGACGACAGCTACGGCTACCCCTGGCTCTTCATCAGCGAAAAAAGCCAGGAACGCTTCATTTCCATCTGGAAAAAAATAGCGGAACATTATGCCGACGAGCCGGTGATCCTGGGCTATGACCTGCTCAACGAACCCATTGCCACCTATTTTGCAGAGGATTACGACATCCTCAACGCGCAGCTGGAACCCCTCTACAAAAGGGCGGTGGCCGCCATCCGCGAAGTGGACCAAAACCACATTATCCTTCTGGGCGGCGCCCAGTGGAACAGCAACTTCAGGGTCTTCACCGATTCGAAGTTCGACGACAAGATTATGTACACCTGCCACCGCTACTGGAGCGACACCCTGCAAGCCAACATCCGGGATTTCGTTGACTTCCGCGACAGTGTCAACCTGCCCATGTATATGGGGGAAACCGGAGAGAACAGCGACCAGTGGGTGGCGGCCTGGACCCGCCTGATGGTCCGTAACAACATCGGCTACCACTACTGGCCCTACAAAAGAATGGGCAACCCCAGCTCGGTGCTGAACATCGCGACCCCGGCCAACTGGGACTCCCTGGTGGCCTTCACACAGCACCCCCGCCTGCACTTCGGAGAGATCCGCACCGCCCGCCCCGACCAGGAACTGGTCAAAAAAGCCATGCTGGAGCTGATCGAAAACTGCAAGTTCGAAAACTGCACCAAAAACGAAGGATACATCCGCGCCATGGGCATGATCCCATAGAACCCCGTTGCGCTCCGGCCATGTCGAGGTTAAAAACCTCAGGGCTTTCCGTTTGGTCAGCTTATTTATTAAGTCATTTAAGACATAAGATTTAAGACTTAAGACCAGGATTTAAAATTTCTCTGACATTCTGACATTCAAGACCTTGGTTATGGAAACAGCTGCTTACCACCTAATTCGTACATACCGCCGGGTCATCCGGCTTTTGGTTGCTTCGGCCATGCTGGCAGTGGCATTGACGACCGCCGGGTGCCGGCAGGAAAGTGGAACCTGGAAGGATGAGGGAGCAGGGACGGGCGCGAGGTATCGTCTCTGGTTCCGGGAGCCGGCGGCGATGTGGGAGGCCACGCTTCCCCTGGGCAACGGCCACCTGGGGATGATGCCCGACGGTCACCTCCGGGAGGAGACCATCGTACTGAATGACATCACCCTCTGGTCGGGGGGCGTCCAGGATGCCGACAATCCCGAAGCAGCGGAGCACCTCCCTGAGATCCGAAGGCTGCTCTTTGAAGGCCGGAACGACCTGGCTCAGGAACTGGTCTATAACACCTTCAGGTGCAAGGGAGCCGGCTCAGGCCACGGAAACGGCACCAAGGTGCCGTACGGAAGTTACGAAATCCTGGGCCACCTACGCCTCCATTATGAGGGGGATACCGCGGCAGATCCCATGGATTACCACCGGGCGCTCTCCCTTGACGACGCCATGGCCACCACCCGGTATACCCTCGGGGAAACCGGTTACCGGCGTGACTATTTCGTGAGCTTTTCCGATGATGTGGGCCTCATCAGGCTGACGGCCGGTCGAAAAGGAATGGTCAACGTGCGCATCAGCCTGGACAGGCCGGAGAAATTCACGACGACGGCAGCCGGCAGCCGGCTCGAGATGACCGGCCAGCTGGAAAACGGAACCGACGGCAAGGGCATGCGCTACCGGACCCTGGTGTCGGTAAAAACCAAAAAAGGAAAAGTGACCACCTACGGGAACAGCCTGGTCGTTTCCGGAGCCACAGAAGCCCTCATTTACGTATCGGCAGGCACCGACTACAAAAATCCCGGATTTGAAAAAACGGTTGAAGAGAAACTGACCAAGGCGATGGCCCGCCCATACAAACGCATCGTCAGGGAACACATTGCAGCCTACAAAGCCTGGTTTGACCGGGCCGAGGTGATGCTGACCCCGAACCCCGAACGGGAAGCCCTTTCCACTCCGGAGCGGCTGCAGGCCTTTGCCGCCGATCCCGATGACAACGGACTGGCAGCCCTCTATTTCCAGTACGGGCGGTACCTGCTCATCAGCAGCACCCATGCGGGGTTGCTGCCCCCCAACCTCCAGGGGCTCTGGGCCCACACCATCAACACCCCCTGGAACGGAGATTACCACCTCAATATCAACGTCCAGATGAACCACTGGCCGGCGGAAATCACCAACCTGGCCGAACTGCACCGACCCCTCATTGAACTCACCAAAGGATTGGTGGAGCCGGGAGGAAAGACCGCCGCCGCCTTTTACAATGCCCGGGGCTGGGTGGCCCACATGATGACCAACGTGTGGGGATTCACGGCTCCCGGGGAACACCCCTCCTGGGGGGCTACCAACACCGGAGGGGCCTGGCTCTGCGCCCACCTCTGGGAACACTTCGACTACAACCGCGATACGGCATACCTGCAGGAGATCTACCCCGTTCTGAAGGGAGCGGCACAGTTCTTCCTCGACATGCTGGTGAAAGAACCGCACCACGGATGGCTGGTGACCGCCCCCACCACCTCCCCCGAGAACGCCTTTCTGATGCCGGGGAGCCGTCAGCCTGTGAACATATGTATGGGGTCGACCATGGACAACCAACTGATCAGGGAGTTGTTCGGGAATACCCTCCGTGCAGGGGAGATTCTGGGCGTGGACGGTGATTTTAGGGAACAATTGGCGGCGGCCGCCGCCCAGTTGCCCCCCAGCCGCGCAGGAAGTGACGGCAGGCTTATGGAATGGCTTGAAGATTATGAGGAAGCCGACCCGCACCACCGGCATGTCTCCCACCTCTACGGACTGCATCCCGGGTCGGAGATCACCCCCGAGGGCACTCCCGATCTGGCGGCGGCCGCCCGCAAAAGCCTGGAACGCCGCGGCGATGGAGGTACCGGCTGGTCACGGGCATGGAAAATCAACTTCTGGGCACGCCTTCACGACGGCAACCACGCCTTCGTCCTTCTTAAAAACCTCCTCGACCCCGCCTTCGACACCAGCTTTAACTATGCCAACAAAGGAGGGACCTACCCCAACCTCTTCTGCGCACATCCCCCCTTCCAGATGGATGGCAACTGGGGAGGATGCGCCGGCATTGCCGAAATGCTCCTGCAGAGCCACGCCGGCTTCCTGAATATCGCCCCTGCTCTCCCCGATGCCTTCCGGGAAGGCTCCTTCCGTGGACTGCGGGCCAGGGGAGGATTCACCGTGTCGGCCAGCTGGAAAGAAAAAACCGTGACCCGGGCTACCATTGACGCCTCCTGCCACGCAGACCTCCACCTGAAAATCCCCGCAGGAACCACCTCCTTCCAGGCATCCCTTAACGGGAAACCCCTGGAACCCGCCTCCGGAGAAGGCTTTATTCACCTGGACATGACAAAGGGTGACCAGCTGGAACTCACCTTCCAATGACCTTTTCATCTCTCCGGTGTGAAGTTCCCGGGTGCAAAGGACTGCTGATCAGAGAATTTATTGCTACTTTTAGGAAGAAAAACAACGATCCATGAACCGCAGACTTGTCCTCATCGTGACGGCGCTGGCCCTGAGCACCGCCGTGCATGCGCAGCCTTTGCCCACAAAGGAGAGCGTAGTGCAGAAAATGACCCTGGCCAACGACTACTTCATGCAGAAGTGGCCCGACCCGGGAGTGCCCATCGTGGGGGATCGGGTCAGGCCCAGTAACATCTGGACACGGGCCACCTACTTCGAGGGACTGATGGCACTACACCACATCTGTCCGGAGAAAAGGTATACCGATTATGCCATAGCCTGGGGAGAATCCCACCAATGGGGCCTGGCCTGGAAAAACGACAACCGCAACGCCGACGACATGGGATGCGGACAAACCTACATTGATCTTTACAACATGGATCCCCGCCCCGAGAGGATCAGAATCCTGAAGGAGGCCGTCGATAAGATGGTGGCTTCCAACAAAATCGACGACTGGTGGTGGATCGACGCCCTCCAGATGGCCATGCCGGTCTTTGCCCGTTTGGGAGCATTGGAAAACGAGGAGAAATATTGGAACAGGATGCATGAGATGTACCTTCATACCCGGAATGTGGAAGGAGGCCGGGGACTCTACAATCCTGAGGATCACCTCTGGTGGCGGGACAAGGATTTTGTGCCGCCCTACCGGGAGCCCAACGGCGAAGATTGTTACTGGTCGCGGGGCAACGGCTGGGTATTGGCCGCCATGGCACGGGTCCTGGAACAGAATCCCCCCTCCAAAAAACAGCGGAAGGAATACATCACCATGCTCAAAAAGATGTCGGAAGCCCTGGTGAAGGTGCAGCGTGAAGATGGCTTCTGGAATGTAAGTCTCCACGATCCGGGCCACTACGGGGGCCCCGAGAGTTCCGGAACGGCCTTTTTCGTGTATGGGATGGCCTGGGGCATCAACCACGGTCACCTCAAAAAGGGGAAATATCTGCCGGCAGTGATCAGGGGATGGAATGCCCTGTGCAATGAGGCGCTGCATCCCAACGGATTCCTAGGGTACATGCAGGGAACGGGCAAGGAGCCCGCCTCAAGCCAACCTGTTGGCTACGATACCATGCCCAACTTCGAGGATTACGGATTGGGAGCCTTTCTGCTGGCTGGTAGCGAAGTCTACCGGCTGGCCAGGTAAGGAGAACCCCGTGTGGCCAGGTATGGAAGATCCCGGCTGGCCAGGCATGGAGAACCCCGTGTGGCCAGGTATGGAAGATCCCGGCTGGCCAGGCATGGAGGACCCCGCGTGGCCAGGTATGGAAGATCCCGTGTGGCCAGGCATGGGGGACCCCGTATGGCCAGGCATGGAGGACCCCGCGTGGCCTGGCATGGAAGACCCCGGCTGGCCAGGCATAGAGGACCCCGTGTGGCCAGGTATGGAAGATCCCGGCTGGCCAGGTAAGGAGAACCCCGTATGGCCAGGCATGGAGGATACCTGTGGCCAGGCATGGAGGACACCTGTGGCCAGGCATGGAGGACCCCGCGTGGCGGGCGTACCGGGGTGCAGAGTGACCCAGTGCATCCATAATCTGTTTACTATCTGTTATAAACGGTTATACATGGCTATACATGGCTATAACTGTTTATACAAGGAAACGGCACACCCCCGGCCCTTTTTCGCCCCTGCTCCCTCATTATTTGCCTTAAAATGTTGCATTTGAGGAAAATTTGACGTAAATTGTATCTGAATATCTTATATTATATTAAGTATTCTGCTCTGCTTTTTTGGCGCTTTTAATTTTCCGGAGTATTTGATTTTTGAGGATGCATCACTCATATGTTATTGTCATGTTTAATTTCTAAAACTAAAAGGAGTCATTGCTATGAGTGAACTGAAAATTGGAGTAACCAATCCCTTTGCGCTGGGCGAACTGCTCATGCAGAAGCATATCAAGTGGGATACGCTGACCGATCCCGAGGGGACCCTTTCAGAGATTCTGAACGTGCCTGTTGCGGAGATTTTCAATGTGAAGAATCCTATCCTGAGTCCGTCACTGAAAGTGCTTGATTCGGGTGAGGTGGAGGATCTCAAGCCTGCCGATGCGGAGAAGAGGGTGGCCGACTTTCTGAGTGTGCAGAAGGTGACCCGCAGTGCCGCGATCACCCGGAAGGTACCGAAAGAGCGTCTGGAGCAGCTCCCGCAATTGCTGGCCGACCTGAACACGGGGGTTGCGGGGACCAATGTGCCCTGGAAACCAGCCAATATCGACTGGTTTGACATGGGCGACTACTTCGAGGATCTGAACGAGTTCAACGATCCGATCCAGGGGGCCCTGGGCGACTGCTACTACATTGCAGCCCTCTCCTCGGTGGTATGGGCCCGCCCCTACACCATCGTGAACATGATCAGGCCGGGAACCGAATCCAATCCCATCCACCGGGTGGTGTTCTACAAGGATGGCACCACCGCCCAGTCACTGGAAGTCACCGAGAATGTGCCGGTGACCAAAACCACCCACAACTGGATCTATGCCCGTTCCCTTGATGCCACAGAAGTATGGCCTGCCGTGATGGAAAAGGCCTATGCCAAATGGAGGACGGGAAACACGACCGACTTCCCTGAGTATCCGCCCATTGCGGGGGGAGACCCGGTAATGGCCTGCGCCCAGCTCATCAAGGGTGCCCGCACCTACTACAGCAATCCCTCCAAAACGGCCGCCCAAATCATCACCCTGGTCAGGGCCAACTCGTTGACCAAAAGGACCGTGAACCCCATGGTGGCCTGGACTTACGGCACACCGCCTACGGGCGTGAACTACACCGCCGCCAAAATCGCCGGAAACCACGCCTATTCCGTCCTGGGCTGGGAATACCACAACAGCACCTATTATGTGGTTTTGCGCAACCCCTGGGGAACCTACTCCGCTGTCCTCGACGTGCTCCCCGGCAACTGGAATACCGTCCTGATGGGAACCCCCGTGAACGTTCCCCTGAATGCCAACGGGGTCTTCGCCATGAAACTCGACACCTTCAAGAAGTACTTTGCCGGCATTGGCGTGGCCAAATAATACAAGCCGGGATGTGGATCCTGCACCTTCAGCACCATTCACTTAAAACGCCGCACAAGGGTGCGGCGTTTTTCTTTTTGCAGAGGAATGCTTACCTTTCGCTACAAAAGCACGAAGGTATGAAGGGAGGCTCATTAAGGGTATGGCTGGCAGTGGGATTGCTGGCACTGGGATTTCACCCCGGGGAAGCCGCGGGACAGCAGGGCACCTGGTGTCTGGTTATTCATGGGGGTGCCGGGGTTATGGAGCGTGAGAAGATGCCGCCGGAGCGGCAGCAGGCCTACCTCCGGGATCTCGACAGGGCCCTGACGACAGGGGACTCGGTGCTGCGCCATGGCGGCACGGCCCTGGAAGCCGTGGAAGCCACGGTCATGGTGCTTGAGAACTCCCCCCTTTTCAATGCGGGCAGGGGGGCCGTTTTTTCCTGGGAAGGAAAGAACGAACTGGATGCCTCGGTGATGGAGGGGGCCTCCCGGAAGGCCGGGGCGGTGGCCGGTGTGACCACCATCCGCCATCCCATCCGGGCGGCCCGTGCCGTCATGGAGCATTCACCACATGTACTGCTCAGCGGCCGGGGTGCCGAAATCTTCGCCCGCGAACAGGGACTGGAACGGGTGAACAACCGCTATTTCCATACCCGGGAGCGCAAGGCCCAGCTCAGGAGCCTTAAAAAGAAAACCCGCGAACGGGAGAGCCGTGACAACCACGGCACCGTGGGTTGCCTGGCCCTTGACCGCTACGGGAATCTGTGTGCGGGAACCTCCACGGGAGGCATGACCGGCAAACGCTACGGAAGAATCGGCGACACCCCCCTGATCGGGGCAGGAACCTGGGCCGACAACGCCACCTGTGCGGTCTCCTGCACCGGCCACGGCGAATTTTTCATCAGGGGGAATATCGCCCGTGAGGTGGCCGCCCTGATGGAATACAAAGGCAAAACCCTGCAGGATGCCTCTGCCGGGGCCCTGGAAAAACTGACCACCATGGGAGGCACCGGAGGCTTCATCGCCCTTGACGCCCGGGGAAACCTTGCCATGCCCTTTAACACCTCCGGGATGTTCCGGGGTTATATCCGCTCTACCGGGGAAAAGGAAACCGCCATCTTTGCCCCCTGAGCTCACATTCACCGCGGTCCCCCCGGAAAGTGGTCCGCATATCAACTATCCAATGCGAAGAAGATCCTTTATGGAAAACATGGCCCTGGCTTCCGGAATCCTTATCTTTGCTGGAAAAAGAAGCCTTATGGCCCAGGAAAAAACCACCCCGGATACCTCTCCCGTCAGGGTGATGATGATTTATAACAACACCGGTTCGCAGCCAGGCCTGAAGGGGGCATGGGGATTGTCGGCATGGGTGGCCACCTCGGAGGGGAACCTCCTTTTTGACACCGGGGGTGACCCCGACATTCTCCGCGACAACATGCGTCATCTCCGGCTGGATCCCTCCAGCCTCATCAGTGTGATCCTCTCCCACGACCATTGGGATCACCGCAACGGACTCTCCTGGCTCCTGGAGCACACCGCCTATGTCCCCACGGTGCTCGTTCCCGCAGAAGTAAGGGAAAAATATGCCCAGACCTACCCCGCCGCCCGCGTCAGAGGCATCACCGGCCCGACGGAGATCCTTCCCGGGATCTGGAGTACCGGCAGTATGGCCACCACCTACAAGGGAGACCCCCTCTATGAACAGGCGCTGGTCATCCTTCGTGGCGACCACCTCTGGCTGTTGAACGGGTGCAGCCACCCCGGGGTGATCCCCATGGTGAGCCAGGTGAAAGAAGCCTTCCCTGGAAAACACATCGCCCTGGTATCAGGAGGCTTCCACCTGGGAAGCAAAACCGCCAAGGAAGTCAGGGAGATCTCCGACCTTCTCCGCCAGGAGGGCGTGGAAAAAATCGCCCCCTCCCACTGTACCGGGGAAGAAGCCATCACCCTTTTCCGGAAAGCATGGGGTAACAGTTTTACCGCCTTTAACCTGGGCGACGAACTGGTTATCTTGTAAAAAACACAGTTTGAAAATTACGGAGATGGGGGGAAATTGCTACCTTCGGAGCAATTTAATCGTGGGTTTATGTTTCAGGAAGATCTCATTGACCGATACACTGAAAAGCTGCCGGGAAGGCTGGCAGGAAGGAGCACCGGGAATGCCGCAGGTTTCATACCGGCCAAGGCCACCCGGGGGGGATGGATGCATAGTGTGTGGACGCTGGCAGGGCTGATGGCGTTGCTGGGAATTGCCGTCCCTGAGGTATTTTGCCAGACTCCCGGCGTACAGGGATTTTTCCTGGAGGGGTGGCAGCCCAAAACCATTGAGGTGACAGCTTTCGATACGGTACCGCAGACCACGCTGAACCCCGGGGTGACGGTGACCGTCAATGCGGGCACGGTGTTGACCCGGGTTCCCCCGCAGGTCTATGGTCACAATGCGGCAGCATGGGGTGGCAAACTAGACCTCAGCCCTCTGGCCGTGACGAACATCACCCATCTGAATCCCCATGTGATCCGCTGGCCCGGGGGAAGCATGTCAAACGACTATTTCTGGGCGGCCAAAAGCAAGGAAACCCGCCCCAAGGACCTGCCTTCCACTTATGAATTCAAGGATCTGCAATATGGGCTGAACAACGGCGGCTGGACCATGTCGGTAGACAACTATTACTCCCTGCTCGCCAAAACGGGTGCCACGGGAAATATCAGCGTCAACTACTCCTATGCGCGGATAGGGACCAGCGAGGATCCTGTGCGGGTGGCCGCCCGGTATGCCGCCGACTGGGTGCGTTACGACAAAGGGCGCACGCTGATCTGGGAAATTGGGAATGAGAATTTCGGCAGCTGGGAGGTCGGCTACCAGATCGATACCAACCTGAACAAAGACGGGCAGCCCAAAACCATCAACGGGGACCTTTACGGGCGCCACTGCAAGATTTTCATCGAGGAGATGCGCAAAGCCGCCGAAGAGGTGGGCGTTGACATCAAAATCGGGGTGGTGGCCATGGACAGCCATGTCACCTGGGATGCCATACAGCAGAACTGGAACAGCCAGATGATGAAGCAGGTGGGCCATCTGGCCGACTTCTTTATCGTTCACAGTTACCATACCCCCTATAATGAGAATTCAAGTGTTTCCACGATCCTCGGTTCCGGCGCCAAATCGAAGGATATCGCCAAATATGTCACCGACGGACTGAAGAACCATGCCGGACTGGGGCCCATGCCCATGGCCATGACCGAATGGAACATCTTCGCCACCGGGAGCGGACAGGGGGTCTCTTATATCAACGGGATGCACGCGACCCTGGTTCTGGGGGAGCTGATTAAAAACAACTACGGACAGGGGAACCGCTGGGATTTTGTCAACGGCTGGGATAACGGGAACAACCACGGGCTGTTTGCCGACGGGGAGCCGGGCATCGCCCGCTACACCCCCCGGGCGCCCTTCTATTATATGTACTACTTCCAGAAGTACTTCGGCGATAAAATGATCCCTACCACGGTGTCAGGCAGCAGCGACATCCTGAGTTATGCCTCTTCCTTCTCTTCGGGAGAGAAAGGGATCGTACTGGTGAACAGAGGCATTTCGGAACGGGTGGTGGAGCTCCGCTTCAACCATTTCAAACCCGGCAGCCGCTACTACTATTATGTACTGACAGGGGGTACCGACAACGGCAATTTCTCACGCAAGGTATTTGTGAACGGGAAGACCACCACGCTGGCCGGAGGCGGGCCTGAAGATTACGCGACCCTCAGACCTTACGGAACGGAGAGGAACGGGGAGATCAGGCTGGCCCTGCCGAAGTACAGTGCGGTATATCTTCTCGTGGAGGGCAGCAGGGATCTGCAATCGCAGGAGATCCATTTTGGTGTATTGCCGGCCATGACCTACGGGGATACCGCTCTGACCCTTTCGGCCACGGCCACATCCGGGTTACCGGTGCAGTTTGCCGTGTCGGATCCGAGGGTAGCCCGGCTGGCCGATGGGAAAATCACCCTCATGGGGGCGGGAAACTGTGACATTGTGGCCTTCCAGGAGGGCGACAGCGTTTACCTTCCAGCACCCCAGGTGGTACAGCGGCTCACGGTAGCCAAGGCACCCCAAGCCATCACCTTTCCGGAGATGGGGCCCATGCTGACCGGCACCCCCGATTTTGATCCTGCAGCCACAGCCTCATCGGGGCTGCCCATCACCTATACCAGCTCGAATACAGCAGTGGCCACCATCGCGGAGGGAAAGGTAAGAATTACCGGGCCAGGGACCACCCTGATCTCGGCCCGCCAAAATGGCAACAACCGCTATGGTGCAGCCCCAACGGTGGCACGCGAGCTCGTCGTCTCCCTCAATACCGCCATTCCTGCCTTCCGGGAAACCTCCTTCGAGCTCTTCCCCAATCCGGCCTCAGAACAGGTGACGATCAGGTTCCCACATGACAAGGAGAACCCCGGATTCGCCATTTACAATGCCCTGGGCTCCCTGGTCTACCGCCACCCCGGCGGAGAATCCACGGTGATTCTCCCTGCCGGAACCCTGGGCGGCCCGGGAGTCTACACCGTGAAGGCCGGCACATCAGTCAGAAGAGTGACCGTCCTTTATTAGGCACCAGCGAAACACATGACAGGCACACCTTAAGGTGATTTTCTCTGTTAGCCGGGCCTGACCATGGTGGTCATGGGCGGTCCTTACTTCACGGTCACCCGGATTCCTTCGCTGTGCGCCGCAAATTCGGGGGCGTACATACACTGGACCGTGGTGATCCCATTGGAGAACTCCCCTTTCTGCGCGGCGTGAAGCCGGTATTCCAGTACGTAACTTCCCTTAGGCAGATAGCCGATGAAGAAGTGGGTGGCCACGTCAAGCGTCGACTCGTAATATCCGAGTCCGCCCTGCCAGCGGTAGCCCGACAGCACGTTAACCGGTTCGAAGGCCGACGCCCGCATGTCCTTGAGGTGGACGTATTCCATGTCGCGGTCGGTTTTCAGGATCACCCTGACCACCACCTTATCGCCCACACTGAGAGGATGGGTTCCGTCGATAGCTTCCAATTGCAGACCCTGCGGGGTATTCACTTCTTTAAACAGTTGCTTGCTCACCTGCAGGGGGGTCTGCGCGGGAGTGATCTTATCCAGGTTCTCGAAATATTGCCAGTAGGCGGCGCCCCAGGCGATGCCCGGGTTGGGGTTGCGGACTTCGATACGGGCCAGGGCAGGGGTGATCTCCGTGGCGTCCAGGCTCTTTTTGAAGTAGCCGGTGCCCGGTTCCGTGGGGGAGGCTGTGGCCAGAGCAGGATTCATCTGCAGTCCCCCGGCGGTGACGCTCACGGGTTGTGCGGGGGTCAGCAGCGGTTCGCCGCGCATGAGCAGCGCCCACACCGCTTCTGCCGTTGCCCGGGTGGTTTTCCAGTCCTGGGTTTGTTTCTGCTTCAGCAGCCACACTTTGAGTTCCTCCACGGCACGGGCATCACCCGTCACCTCATCAAAGGCCTCGGTGAGCAGGGCATGGGCCTCCACCGGCGCCTCATACCAGAACCACCCCCGGGGCTGGCTGCGCCAGTACATGCCCAGCTCGTCGCTGTGCAGGGCCGTTTCCTTCAGGGAACGCATAATGGCCAGTGCCAGCTTCCTCTCCCCCATCCGGTGAAGAAACAGGGCAGTCATCCCCTTCATATAGTTGGAGTTGCTTTTCCAGTGGGCGGCCGCCTGTGAACGGTAATAGGCAACCGCCTCCGTCAGTGTCTCCGGAAGTGGACGACTGGCAATGAAAAAAGAGCGGACATAAAACCAGTGGACAACCTCCTGGGTGAAATGGTTGTTTTTCAGGTACTCTTTGTCCTCCTTTTTCAGTTTGTCGAACCGGGAGGCCATCTCTCCATCGAGGAAGACAATGGCTTTGCCGGTTATTTCGGTGAGGAGGGGTTCTTCATCAGGAGTAATCACCCCGCGGGAAGTCAGCTTTCCAAGTCCGGCCAAAATGTGGCGGGTGATATATTCGCTTTCGGGCATACCCGGGAACCAGGGCCAGCCGCCGTTCACCGACTGGAGTTCCTGCAGTTTCCGGAGGGAGGCGTTCTGTTCGGTGGCCATCCGGGAGGCGTCGAAGAGGAAGGCCAGGCGTTGTTTACGTTCGCTCTCGCTGGTGGCTTCCCGCACCCAGGGACTTTCCTGGAGCAGGACCGCCTTAAGCTCTTCGTTCTTTTCGAGTTGTGCACGGAGGGCATCGGCGGGAAGGGACTTCCAGGCGTCGAAGACCTTGCGGATGGCGGGGTCGCTGCCGGCCATATGACCGGCCAAAGCATTGGCATAGAAGCGGCTGAAGACCTGCTCTGAACATTCGTGGGGGAACTCCATGAGGTAAGGAAGGGCCTGCACGGCGTACCATGCAGGATTGGAAGTGTATTCAAAGGTCATCCGGTAGTTGCGGAGGGTGGAGCCGGTTTTTCCGGCATTGGCGAGCTTATCGAAGCGGAAGGTTTTGGTTTCCCGGCCGCGGAGAGGCAGGGGCAGCGATTCGGTGACCAGCATGCGGTTGGTGAGCACAGGCAGGGGAGCTTCCTCCCCGTCGGAGAAGGTTCCGGCGATGGCCGTCACCCGGTAAACGACGGCCTGCAGTCCCTCAGGCACGGTGATCTCCCATTCGGCCAGGGCGCTTTCCCCCTTTCCGGCGTAAAAGGAGCGGGTGGTCTGCGTCACTCCCATCATGTGGCTGACCGGCTGCATGGTCAGGGCGTCGAAGAAGGTGATTTCCGCGGTTCCCGAGAGAGGTTGGTCGGAGAGGTTGGAGATCTTCACGGGGAAGACCAGGCGGTCGCCTTCGCGCAGAAAGCGGGGCGCATTGGGGAAAACCATCAGTTCGCGGCGGGTTACCGTAGTGTATTCCAGGGTGCCGGTTTGGAGGTCGCGGGTATGGGCCAGGGCCATCATCCGCCAGCGGGTGAGCGATTCGGGCATTTTAAAGCGAAGGATCACATCGCCGGAAGCATTGGTGGCCAGCTGGGGAAAAAAGAAGGCCGTCTCGTTGAAATCCTTTCGGGGTTTGGCCGGGGGAACGGGCGGAGGAATCCCGGCGCCGCCTCCTGCGGAACCAGCGGCAATCCCGGGAACAGCCGATTCTGGGGCCGGGGCTTCCTCCACGCTGAAGAAAACCTGGTCCCCGGCACTTTCGGCCTGTACCTGGGAAACCATAGATAAGGTGCGGGTGCCCCTGATGCGGATGCCCCCGTCGGCCATGGTGCCGGCTTTAAGAAGGAGGTTTCGTGCCCCTAAAAGACTCCATTCGGGCAGCCGTTCGTAATCCCTCTCTGTATATCCGGGAGGGTAGTGCCCATCAGAACTTTTCCGTAACAGGGCTAAACCGAATCCCAGGCCCTGCCAGTGGATCACTTCCCGGAAGGGCTGGTAGAGGGAGAAGGGCCACTGGTGGGGGGCAAAGGCATCGAGGGAAGCGTCGTACATGCCGGCCAGCAACTCCGCTGCTGCCGGTGCACCCTGATGGTCGCGGATGGTGATCCGCCACTCCTCTTCGGCCCCGGGATCGAGGGCACTCCGGAAACTGCCGGCCGTAAGCTCCAGTTTTTTGTTGTCGTAGGCGACGGCGGCGCGGAGGGTTTTGGTGAACAGCCGGTTATGGCGAACCATCACCAGGGAGATGACGATATCGCCGCGGTCGCTTTCCCTGACGGGAATCGGTACGAGGAGCTGGCCCCGGTCAAGATTCAGCTGCTTTTTCATGACCAATCCTCCTTTGGAAACGGCTTCAAGGAAGACCACGGCATTTTCCAGGGGGGAGGCCACCAGCAGGGAGAGGTTTTCCCCGGGTTGTGCTTCGGTGCGAAGAAGCCTGGCCGTCATGGGATCCGTGAAGGGCGTATTCCCCGTCTCAGGCCGGAACAGCCTGAAGATCTGGGTGGTGGAGACCTCTTTGCCCTGTGTATCGCGGGCGGTGAGGGTCAGTTGGTAGGTTCCCGCAGCGAGGGTGGCGGGGAGGGTAAAGCCGCTGTCGCGGGGGCTCTCAAAGCTCCCCTGCCCCACTCTCCTGCCCCGCGACCAGTTGGCGGGATCCGTTTCATCGCCGTACCCTTCCCCGGGGAACCATTTGGCGTATTCGCCGCGGGTCATGGTAAACCTGTCGGGCTGTTGCCATCGCCGCTCAAAAAGCGCGGAAGCGGGGGCCTTCAGCTCCGTCAGGGTATAGTTGGCGGTGGCGGGGAGGGGTTCTCCGCCCGGGCGGGTAATGGTGACCCTCACCTCACGGCCCGTGGCAGCGTTGACCACTTCCCCGAGGCTGGTGGTGATCAGAAGCGGTTGAAGGGAAGCACTCACGGAAGTCTCCCCGCTGCGGGTCTCCCCGTTGATGTCGGTCACATCGGCATAAGCCGTATAGGTGAAGATCGCCTGTGAGGAGGGGTCGGTGTCAGGAGCCGGCAGGGCCGTAAAGGTAAAGCTGAAGGTACCGTCGGAAGCGGTGACGGCGGTCCCGGAGGCGATTTCGGCTTCAGGGGTGCGGGGCAACCAGGAGCGGCCCCACACAGGAAACGGATAGCGGGCCTGGCGCACCACCCTCCAGGTAACCTGCGCATCCCCCACGCCGTTGCCGGCATAGTTCAGTGCGCTCCCCTTCAGGATCACCGTTTCTCCCAGCTGAAAGTCCCCCTTCACCGGGGTGAAAGTCACCTCAAAGCGGGGCCGTTTGTACTCCTCGACCCGGAACCCCACGCTCCCATAGTCAGTGACCATCTCCATATAGCCTGTCAGGACCCCCGCCGGCGCCGTAAAGGAACCGGCGAATGAGCCATAGTCGTTGGTGGTGAACTCCTGCGTGGCAATCAGCTGACCGTTGGCATCGTTGAACTTCACCGTCACCGGGAAGGCGTTTTTCAACTGTTGTGCTTCGCCCTCCTTCTCCATGGCGATACCCTTGAACCAGATCGTTTGTCCGGGCCTGTAAATGGAGCGGTCGGTGAAGAGCCATACCCTGGTTTCTTTTCCGGGTTGCCCGGGTCCGTCGTATCCCCGGTAAAAGGCGCGTGTCATGAACTTCTCCTTTTTGTATGTAAGGAGACAGTAGCCGGAATTGAGGTTTTGGTCGGCGGGGTAACTGAGGGTGGCGGCGCCATCCTTGCCGGTGACCACCTGATCGCCGGGTACGAAGATTTGTTTACGAAGCCGCGTGTCGTATTTGCGGAAGAAGGGGCGGATGGAGACTCCCCCGAGGGGTTGGCCCGAGCGGCGGTCGAGGACCAGCAGTTCACCGGATCTGCCGCCGGGAGTGCGGCTTACCAGGGTCAGGCGGGTGCTCCAGAGGTGAAACCAACGGACCTCCTCCTTTTCGGTGAAAGTTTCTTCCCGGGAGACCATCACCACATAATATCCGGGTATGAGGGGCGGCAGCTTCACCTCGGTGCGGTGGGACTGGAAATCGCCGTCATCGGGCAGGGCCTGGCTCCAGGAGATGAGCACCGGACGCTTGAGGTATTCATCCCTTTTTTCCGGGGTTTGGAGGGGGATCATCTCCTCCGGAGAGGGTTCTGCGGCAACCACCCTGAAATGGAGCACAGGCGTATTCCGGTATTGGACCGACAGCAGGGAGGGGAGCCCGGGTATCACCTCGCTGGTGCCGTCGATGTTGAAAAATGGCTGCCTGATTTCTTTGGCCAAAGCGAGGCAGTTCTTGCCACCCGGGGTATCAGGGAAGCGGGCGGCTGCTTTTTCAGCCAGTTCCAGCGCCTCCTTATGGTCCCATTTATGGTCGTCAGAGACGAGGGGTTTGTAAAGCATACCCCGGTCGTTTATCTGGCGGGCCAAACGATAGAGGATCTCCGCCGATTCGGGTCGCCCCTGGTAACGGTGGGCCATTTCCCGAAGGGCTTCGATATATCGTTCCTGTTTCCCGATAAGGCTGGAGAATCTGAAAACGAACTCTAACCGGTGGAGGTCGGCGTCGACCAGTGCGGCCGCATCGCCGTTTTCTCTGAAGCGCAGCAGATCCCTGAAGATTGTCAGGGCGTGGATGCCGGCAGAGAAGGGAACCGCCCGGAGCGTTTCATCGCCGGAACTCCCTTTGATGCCGGTGAGCAGGGGCATGCGGATAAATTCGTGTGCAGGTGCGAATAGCCCGGGCTGATCCCAGGGATATCCCATTCTTTCGTTAAGGTCATTGTGGGCGGTTTCCCTGAAATGGTCAATGGCGCGGAAAGCCAGCAGGTCATAAAGGGTGGGTCGCAGCCTGCGGGTCTCCTTGTCCCCTTCGAGGAGCTCCCCGTAGTGTTCCACGGGAGTCGACTGCAGCACCCCGGCATCAGAGAGGGAGAGCAGGGTATACCGGTTGATGGTGGCCGTAAACTGGTGCCGGTCCCAGGTTTCGGGGTTAAACGGCAGACCTTCGATTTCCTGAAGGGCGTCTCCGGGGGCGGCATCCTTAACCGTCCCCCCGCCCGTGGCCAGCGGTGTGCGCCGGTCTATGATCCACCGGTTGTTCCGGTAATAGTCATGGTACACTCCGGCAAGCAGGGAGGCCAGTAACTGACGTTGCGGGCTCCGGGCTTCTTCCATTTCGGCTGTAAGGAAAGCCACTGATTCTTGCAGCGAATTCTCCTGAAAATCAGCCTCCAGCTGCAATTTCATCACCAAAGCCTTCAGGGCATCCCCCTCCCTGCCATTACGCTTGCTTTCCGCATAGAGGATGTTTACCTTATCGAGCGCCGACTGCAGGAGCCCCTGGCTCACCAGGGAGTCCACTTCCTCCCAACGGAAAGGATGATCATTCTGTGCCATAACCGATATTGTCATGAAGGTTAGAAATACCAGTGTGATGAATGGATATTTCATTAGTATAGTTGTTTGTTAATAATTTGCTCTTCAGTTATATATCGTAATGAAGCCAGTTGATGTGCTTCACGCCCGTGGAAGTCGCATGGAGCAAATATACATGTCCTTATGTGGTCGAAGCACCATGCGACTTTCATTTGTTTACTTGTTAATTAATGACTTGCTCTTCATTTGTATTTCAAGATGAAGCCAGTTGATGTGCTTCACGCCCATGGAATTGGCTCCGCGGTGCTCCGCTGAACTTCGCTTCCCATGTAGCTGAATCACTCCGGTTGGTGTATACCGGAGGTGCGGCTTCACCTCTTCAAACACACTCTGAAGATACGGATAAACGGCCACCTGACGATGGCATGTCAAAAACAGTGCCTGAATTCCGGCAAGTGCAAAACAAGGGCCTGCGGGCGGGTTTTCACGACAGGGCACCCATGAAGAGCTTGAGGTGATCAGACCTCCTGCCGGGTCTGCCCGGAGGGGTACCGGCGGTTCCAGGAAAAAAAAGCGGTTCAGAAAAGGAAGATTCCTTTTCTGAACCGCTGGTCGGGCATCGCGTTAACCGGGAAGGTCTATTTAAACCGGCTGATGGTTTTGATGGACTGGGTCATGGGGATGGTCATATCCTGCGGACCGGAGACCGCCACGTTCATTTCCATTTCGGTGTCTGTTTCAACGTAGACGATCATCTGGCGGGCGGCATCGAAGAGGGCATAACCCTCCACTTTGGCATTCCCCTCTATGAACATCTCCATGCCCATTTGGGATCCCTTGCCGTTCACGCCGATGGTCCCGGAGGTGGTGATTTTATAAAAATCTTTTCCGTCGCGGACCTCTTTTCCGGCCAGGGTGTACTTGTTGTCAACGGCCATCTCCAGGGCAAAGGGCGTACCTGACGCCGCCTGCTTCACTTCGGTTTTGGTCTCCTCCCAGGATTCCCCCACCTTCACCGCTTTTCCGGGCAGAACCAGGAGATTCCCGGGTTCCAGCTGGTTGATGACGGCGGCCGCCTCCGAGGAGTCGACCTTGGCTGTGGAGACGACTTTTCCCTCCGGAGTATAGACGATCCGGACGGCATCCTTCATATTTTCATAGCGCAGGGTGGTATCCCTGCCCATGGCCACCGAATGAACCGAGATGTCCTTGACGGTCATCAGCACGGTGGCATTCCCTTCCGCAGAAAGGGCCTCCACCGCAAAGGAATTGAGGGACTTGATTTCTGCAGTCACCTTGATTTCCTGTCCCATCATGGACTGAACAGTATTCTGGAGAATTTCCATTTCCTGGAGGTAGGTGTCGCCAGCCTTGAAACCATATTTCAGCAGGACAGACTCCTGCGCCATGGAGGAAAAACTGATGGCTGCCAGGGCCACCAACACAAGCATTTGGGTTAAGCTTTTCATCTTTTTAATGTATTGAGTTAAATAATGGGTTTCTTGTAATTTGCACAGAACACATATTCACGGGCTGTCAAGGCCTTACGGTTTTCAGGTAAAGGTCATCTCCGGCAATACGCCGTGCCACACGGTATACCAGGGCCGCCACGCGGGCCGCCTTCCCGGAATCCACGGAGGCAGGGTCGTCGCTCACCTTGTGGTAATCGCCATGAAGTCCCGTGGTGATGTTGACTCCCGACACCCCCTTCCGGAAAAAGTTGTAATGGTCGCTCCGGCTGAAAAGATCCTCTCCTTCGGGAAAGTTTTGCAATCCCGAGTTTTCTGTTTCCTCGAGGAGAATCTGCGCCAGATCGGGGTTGAACCGCAGTCCGCTGATTTGCAGGGTATCGCTGCCATTGCGGCTGATCATGTCGAGGTTGAGCATGACCACGCTTTTATCGAGGGGTATCAGGGGATGGTCGCAGTAATGTTTGGAGCCGTAAAGCCCCAGTTCTTCACCGGCAAACAGGATGAAAAGGATGCTGCGTGCCGGTTTTTTCTTTGCGGCGGCAAAAGCGCGGGCGATGGCCAGGACGCCGGCTGTTCCCGAAGCGTTGTCATCGGCGCCGTTAAAGATGGGATCCTCCCCGGCTTTGGGTTTCTTCAGAAAACCCACATGGTCGTAGTGGGCTCCCACCACCACGACCTCCTGTTTCAGGCGGGGATGGCGGCCTTCGATCAGTCCCACGACATTCCTGGCCGTCAGAGGGTTGAAGGTCATGGCGGTCCGCAGGCGGACTTCCGTATCGGGAAAAGTGAAGGAGGCTGGGGTGAGGGTGGCGTCGATCCGCCGCTGAAGGTTCCGCAGGGAATCGACACTTCCGAAGAGTGCCTTCAGCACCGGTTCTCCCACCTGTACAAACGGGATGAGGTCCATGCCATGGTTGAGTTCCACAGGGATGTTGTCGGAGGGGAGGAATTTGGAAAGGCCGGGCCAGGGGTACCCCTGCGGGGTGAGGAGAAGGTGGTTGAGGGGGTCAGTGACCAGAAGGAGGCCGGCGGCGCCGTGGTTGCGGGCGTTTTCCATTTTGGTGGCCATGAGGGAATGGCGGGTCTCCTTTACGCCGTCGAAACGCGACAGGGAGTCCTTTTCTCCGGGTTCATGTTTCATGACCAGGACGATTTTTCCTTTGACGTCGAGGTCGCGGTAGTCATCATAACCGTATTCCGGGGCGGTGATGCCGTAACCGGCGAAAACCAGGGGAGCCTGCACAAGGGTGTCGGCGGTCAGGTCAAACGGCGTGTAGTCGGTGCGGAGTTTGAAGTCCCGGGTTTCACCGTCGCGGGTCATCGTAAAGAGGCACCCCTGCTGGTCGAGGCTTTTGGTATGAAGGGGCACCTCCTGGAAACGGACACCCCCGACCGGGCCGATCCCCAGGGAAGAGAATTCGGCTGCAATATATTCGGCGGCCTGGTCGAGTTCCGGACTGGGGGTATTGCGTCCCTTCATGGAATCGGAGGCCAGGAAACCAATGTGGCGCGCCATCAGCTCAGGGGTGATCTGCTCCAGCTCTCGGGGGACCTTTCGCGCAGAAACCTTTTTTTTCAGCGCTTTCCCGATGGGAGCGGGATTCGCGGCACCGGAGGGATTCTGGGCGGAAAGGGGAGTTCCCGTAAGCAGGAGAAGAGGGAGAAAAAGGAGGAGGACCACCCTTTTCAAACAGCAGGCCAACTGGTTCATCAGGTTGTTTTGCCTTATCAGACTGTGAAAAGTACCAAATGTTACAACTCACGGTAAAAAAAAACCGGAGGGAAGCCTTTGCGGGCTTTCCTCCGGTAAGAGGGTGAGCGGGAAGAGGTCAGCAGGTCATTTCAGGGGATAGCTGCCGGTAAATGGTTTATATTTGGCAGGCAGGCCAAGCAGATCCCTGATATTTGCCGGGAGGAGCATGGCGTTTCCGGCACCCGGGAAGGCGGGGTTCAGGGCATAGTTGCCAGTGAGGCCTCCCATGAACAGGGGCAGGTTTTTGGTGGTCAGAACGAGGTTGTGGGCCGCAGCGCCCTCAAACACTTTCTGCATCTCCTCAGGGGTGGAGGCGGTCATCTGGCAATTTTCGACGGGAACAGGGGCCCATTCCAGCAGGGGGTAATCTCCGCCATCGGGATCCTTCACGAAGGTGTTGTGGTCGAAGAGGGTGAGGGGGGAGCGGGTCAGTTTTCCGCAGAGCCCGGGGTGTTGCATGACCTTCATAAGGGGCACCTGACACTGGTCTGTGCCCACCATCAGATTATTGAAGACCTGGTGGCCTTCCCGCTGGTCGACGTCGGGACCGGTAGCCGGGTGCCAGCCGAAATGGTCGGCTTGGGCACTGCGCAGATCGCGGCTGATGACAAGCGGACTGTTGACGAAGGTATTCTGGGTGATCACCGCATTGGAGCTGTTGAGGATGAAAACCCCCTGGTCACAGTTCTCGAAAAGGTTGCCGGCGCACACCACTCCCTTTGAGATCTCAAAGAAGAAACCGTTGTAGTTGACCCAATGGGCATTGGGATCGGAGGGCCCGCCCCGGTTGGTGCCCACGTCTTTCACCCAGTTGTTGAGAAACCGGCCGTCGACGTTGCCCACGTCATACCATATGCCGTTCGAAAGGGGCTGGTCGCAGATCAGGTTGTCACGGCAGACCACCCGGTGGGTCTGGTTGAAGATCTTGACGGCGGCCGGATAGTAGCCGCTGATGTTATCCAGGTTGTTGCGCGAGAAGATATTCCGCTCGAGGAGGCAGTCGCTTGCCGACTGGATGTAAATCCCCTCGGTGACGGTATCGTGGACCTTGCAGTTCCGCATCACCAGGTTGTCGCCATGGAGGTAGCCACCCACCCTTCCGCAGTAGGAGAAAGTACAATGCTCAAAGACGGAACCCACGACATCCTTGCCAAATGTGGAAGGATCGGCGATGCCGTCGGGAAAGCGGGCTTCTATTTCCATCCCGGCATAGGCATACTGGGTCAGGGTAATGCCACGCATGATGACCCCCTTGTGGTCGTTTTTCTTACCGTGGACGTCCCTGAGCACCCTGAAGAAGCCGTGGTTATGGGCCGTGATTTCGACCAGCCGGTTTTCGGGGTTGGTGCCGATGTAGACGAAACCCTTTTCATAATCGATATAGAAGGAGTTCTCATCGACTTCGCCGGGCCACCCCACGGAGTGGAGGAGTCGGCCGTCGACAAACACCATATCGTTGTTGAAAACGTGGAGGGGGGTCCGCATGCCGTGGCGGTCGGGTACCCACCAGTCATCGGGATAAGCCCGGAAAAGGGTTTTCCAGGACGTTTTCCATTGGTTACCACGCAGGCGCTGCCATTGATCGGCCACCTGAGTCCCCTTGAAGACCGGCTGCTCGTCGTTATAAGGCTGAATGGTGATGCCCTGGTTAAAGAGAAGGTCACCCGAACGGTAGATGCCCCCGCGGAGGATCAGCACATCGCCGGTGACCGCTGCAGCCAGTGCGCTCTCAATGGTGGTGGGGGTTGCCAGCTGATCGCCGGCTGCCCCGGCGTTCCCGTCAGGGGCTACATAAATGATTTTTCCGGCCGTTTTGGGCACCGGCCAGGATTGGTGTACAGGGCCGTAAGGCCCTCCTGAAGGCTGGGCGACCGTGGTCAGCCACCCCGCAGCAGCCGCCATCAGCAGCATCAGCCTGAAGGGACGGGACATCCGCGGCATCACCCTGACCTGGCGGAGCCTCCGTATAAGCCCCCCGGGTCTCTTTGAAACGATTCCTTTGCTCATTGGATACATTGTTTGGTTTTAAAAACTCATTTCCTGATATGCGCTCCGGTATCACCTGGTGTGAACCAGTCCGGGAAATAGATATTTCGTAAATATATAACTCATATTTGTGAAAATTACAGTATTTTCATGGGACGCGTTAAAAACTTTATCGAGAAACCAGACGGGAAGAGAGAAACAATATTGAATTTTATGTAAATTTAGGGTTCAGTATTTTAAACACAAATCAACATGAGACGAAGCAGTTACCTCCCATCCATTCTATTGGTATTCATGATTTTATTATGGAGCGGATGGGCCAGTGCCCAGATTGTCAATCCGCGTGAAGTGGTGAAAGAGAAGGCGACCCATCGTACAAATTCCAGGATCGATCAGGGGATTGACCGTGGGTTGAACAAAGTGGAGGAAGGAGTAGGGAGTCTTTTCCGGAAGAAGGAGAAGGGATCAGAGGAGGAAGAAGTTCAGGAGGTGGAGGTCAACGAAGAAGAGGCTGAGGAGCAGGATTCCGGGGAAGCCGGAGGAGGGAGCGGGGAAGAAACGGTTGTCCCGCAGCCTGAGAAGGTGAAGCTTCAGGCTACCACGCAGTATGACTTTGTTCCGGGCGATAAGATTTTGTACTATGAGGATTTCAGTCAGGATGCGGTTGGAGATTTTCCGGCGCTGTGGACGACAAACGGAAGTGCTGAGGTAAAGACGGTCAACGTTGCCCCCGGGAAATGGTTTCACATGAATGGGGAGGATGCGGTGTACTGTTACACCAAAGAGATTGCTTTTCCCGAGAATTTCATCGTGGAGTTTGACATCATTCCTGACGAAGAGTACTACCGAGGCATTGTTTTCACGTTGTACCAGGAGAATCCTGAAGATCCGCAGGAGCTCAACGATGATTTGTATCCCGGGAAGGGGGGGGTGCACATTATTCCACATAAGGAGGGATGGGAGACCCTGGGGTATACCGATAGTCCCGATGACCGGTGGATCACCGGAGAGGCCTCGAAGAACCCGGTGGTGACGGAGCAGGTCAACCATGTGATCATCTGGATCCAGAAGCGGCGGGTGCGTGTTTACCATGAGGGTGCGAAAGTGATCGACATGCCCACCAACATCTACCCGGGATTGGTTTTCAATAGGATCCGGTTTTCGGGATGGGACCGGGACAGCTATCCCTTGGTAACCAACCTGAAGGTCACCACGGCGGCACCCGATACGCGCAGCAAGCTGATCACAGAAGGGAAGCTGGTCACCTATGGGATTACCTTCGATGTGAACAAGGCCGACATCAAGCCCGAGTCGCATGGAACGCTCAGGGATATTGCCACTGTCCTGCAGGAGAACCCCGGGGTGCGGGTGAAGATTGTGGGCCATACCGACAGCGACGGGGATGACAAGCTGAACCTCGACCTGTCGAAGCGCAGGGCCGAGTCGGTGAAGAGCGCATTGAGCGGACAATTCGGCATTGACGCGTCGCGCCTGGAGACCGAAGGAGCCGGCGAAAGCAAACCAGTGGCGGCCAACGATACCCCTGAGAACAAAGCCAAGAACCGCCGCGTTGAACTGATCAAACTGTAATTGAAACACCCCGTCGCAGAGCAGCGGGGAATCCGGTTCCGTCAAGGACTTATTTAGTATCTTGTACGCTTACCCCGAGTCAGTCCTGCGGGGAAACGAATTCCGGTAAACTTGGATGAGTTCGGCGGGCGAGTGCACCCGACCAGCCATCATCAGAGTCGGGCATTAATACTGACCTGGCATAGAGAACAGATGTAGCCAATGCGCTCACCGGAATTCAAGGAATAAAGCAGAAGGCTTCATGCGCTGTTTTAGTGATCTCCTGTGTGCATCGCATGCGGGAGGTATAGAAATAGTATGTACTTTAGTGGGACAAAACCAGGAGAAACGCAAAAAATGAGCCTATGAAGCCGATGGTATTACCGGGGTTAGCGACCTTGCTGATGGCGGCGGGATGCACCGAAAAGCAGACTGAGCAGAGACCCAACATTCTGTTCATCATGAGTGATGACCATGCTTACCAGGCCATCAGCGCCTACAGCAATCACCTCCTTGAAACGCCGAATATCGACCGGATTGCCCGGGAGGGGATACTCTTCAGCAACGCCTGTGTGACCAACTCGATTTGTGCGCCGTCGCGGGCGACGATCCTGACGGGCAAGCACACCCACATCCACGGGAAAATCGACAACAATTTTCCGTTTGACACCAGCAACGTCACCTTTCCGCAGCTGTTGCAGCAGGCCGGGTACCAGACGGCCATGTTCGGGAAGCTCCATTTCGGCAACAATCCCAGGGGGTTTGACGAGTTCATGATTCTTCCTGACCAGGGGGATTATTACAATCCCGATTTCATCACCCCGCGTGGCGACACGGTGATCCACGGGTATGTGACCGACATCATCACCGATCTGACGCTGAACTGGCTGAGGAAAGAGCGGAGGAAGGATCAGCCTTTCCTGATGATGTACCTGCACAAGGCGCCACACCGGGAGTGGATTCCTGCGGAGCGTCACTACCGTGCGTTCACGCAGCGCACTTTTCCGGAGCCGGCCACCCTCTTCGACGATTATGCGGGGCGGGGTACGGCGGCCCACACGGCGGAAATGAACCTTCTGCGGCACATGACCGTGTCGGCCGACAATAAGGTGTACCCGGACGTGGCCCGCGAACTGGGAATTAAAGAGCCCAGCAACTGGGGTTATAACGTGTTCAACAGCAAGTACTCCCGAATGGATTCGACCCAGAAGGCGCACTGGGATGAGGTCTACGGCCCCATCAGCGAAGAATTTGCCAGAACGTACCCCGCCATGGACGATTCAGCCTTCATGCGCTGGAAATACCAGCGCTATATGCAGGATTACCTGGCCTGCATCGCCGCCGTCGACGAAAATATCGGCAGGGTGCTCGACTATCTCGACGAGGCCGGACTGCTTGAAAACACGATCGTGGTGTACACCTCCGACCAGGGCTTCTATTTAGGGGAACATGGCTGGTTTGACAAACGGTTCATTTACGACGAGTCTTTCAAGACGCCGCTGGTCATCCGCTGGCCGGCGAAGATCGCCGCCGGCAGCCGCTCGGAAGAGATGGTTCAGAACCTCGACTTTGCCCAGACTTTCCTGGAAGCCGCAGGAGTACCCGCACCCGCTGACATGCAGGGCGAAAGCCTCATGCCCCTGCTCACCGGCCACCCCGAAAAGTGGAACAGAGAGGCCGTATACTATCACTACTATGAATACCCCTCGGTCCACATGGTCAAACGACACTACGGCATCGTCACCCGGGAATTCAAACTGGCCCATTTTTACTACGATGTTGACGAATGGGAACTCTACGACCGGGAAAAAGACCCTATGGAACTCCACAATGTATACGCCGATCCCGCCTATGCCGAAGTCGTGGCAGACCTCAAAGTCAAACTGGAGAAGATCAGGAGAAAATACAAGGATTCAGACGAACTCGACCAACACTACATCCAGGCTTACCGCGACAAAAACCTCATTAAATAAGCCGGTACCCATCCCCTCCTGCGGGGAATTTCAGAACAATAAAACAAGACCATTCGGAAATTCGAATTTCTATAAAAGATATTTCGCTCTTTTTGGGTTATTTTAGGCTTCCAGGCCCGTGGGGTATTGTGATTTCCCGAATTTCGGAGTAAATTGACTTAAATTCCGAAGTAAAAAAGAATTACAAACCTTAATAATTAAAACTATGAGAGCGGGGAAATCGGCGGTTCTTCTGATGTGTATGGTATGTCTCCTGTTTATGTCGAAGGGTATCCAGGGTCAGGTGAACCAGAATGAGGCGGAGTGGAACGGGAATGGCTGGTCGATCAAGAAGGTCGTGAGCAATCTGTCCATTCAGAGCGGAGTCAATTTCAGTTACACCATTCTTTTTTCAGCCCCGGCGGGGACGGCATCGATAGCGATCCAGGATTTGGTTCCTCCCGCCCTGGACATTGTCAATGTGACGGCGGCGGGGCCGGTGTTGGGGGTGCCCCCGGTGATTGCCTGGAACAACACCACAAAAATCGTCACCTACAATTTAAGTTCTCTGCCTGCCACGGGGCCTCCTTCGGGGTCATTCACCATAGTGGTGAAGTTTCCCGAGGGGGTGACCTGTAATGGGGTTACTGCGCGCAACCGTGCGGGGATACAGGTTGGGGGAGAGTGGATGTGGACGCCCTTTATCAGCACCACAGCCATAGCTGCCAATCCCTGGATTGTTTCCAAGTCGATTCTGACGGGGGCAGTGGTCAATCCCAACGGGGGGAGCTGCGGCTACCTGATCAATCCTGGGGATACAGTCACCTACCGGTTATCGGTGACCAAGGCCAGTCCCTATTACGGGAATGTGACGGGGCAGCAGAATGCATCGGGGGCGGTGGTGACCGATGTGCTTCCAGCGGGGGCGGTGATGGTACCCCATCCCAATGCGACCTTCAGCGGGAGCACCATCACCTGGAATGTGAATGCCCCCACGCAGCTGCTTGACGCCGCCAATCCCTGGGCCTATTACTGGATCGATATAAAGGTGGTTTATCCGGCCGCCTCCTTCCCCGTGAACACCCAGATTCCCAACAGTGCCACCCTGAATGCCACCAGTTGCAACCAGCCCATCACCCACACGAGCAACCAGACCTGTGTCGAGGTGGCCAATATTGTTCCCAATCCGAATGCCCAGTTTGCCAAATACCTGGCCATGACCAACCGGGTGCCCGGGTGCAACGGCTATTATTATATAGTATTGTGCAACAACGGGAACGTACCCCTGACCGCTTTTAACATCAACGATGCCATTCCGGCGGGGATCACCGTCAACCAGGTGCAGATCTTCAATGCCAGTTCGACCACTTCGGTGAACCTGAACATCAACAGCACTCCTTTTGCCACGGGCATCACCTCATCGGGGTATTCCACGGGAGCGCTGACGGGGCCGGTGAACCAGCTGCAGTTGCAGATGACCGGTTCGCTGCCAGTGGGGTCGTGTCTTTACATGTATGTCTATTTCACGGTGAATCCCAATCCTACCGGGACCATTGTCACCAATTGCGCCAACTTTGTGCCGTTGTCGAATCCGCTGACGCTGAACCCTGCCTGTGTGCAGTTCACCGTCGATGCCGGGGCCCCGCAGGCCTGTCTGCTCAAGGACATCTGTTCCCCACAGTCAGAATATGAGCCGGGTGATGTGGTCCGTTTCAGGCTGAGGGTCCAGAACATCGGCAGTGCCACCCTTTCAGGGGCCTCCATCCAGGATGCGCTTCACGCCAATTTCTCCTATGCGGGCAATGAGACCTATTACCAGTCGTCGAGTTTCAACCCGGCTTGTTCAAGCGGGGGGACCCCCCCATCTGGGGCGACGGCCTGGACGGGGGTCACCCCATCCCATTCGGGAAACAACCTGTCATGGAACCTGCCTCCCATTGCTTCCGACTGCCAGCTTTTCTATACGGCGTGGTGCGGATACTACGGAACCTATGGAATTCCATACTACTTCATTGAGTTTGATGCCGTCGTCGACAGTTTTGCCCTGCCAGGGGTGACTCCCAACCAGTACACCATTTCCGGGGGTAACCTCCCTGCACCGGTCACTTCCAATACGGTCAACGTGCTGGTGGTGGCCAGCTTCGGCCAGGAGGTCAACAAGCTGGTCAGTACCGACAACGGGGCGACCTATGCCGCCACGGGTACAGCCGCTCCGGGGAGCAACGCCCGTTTCCGCCTCAACTACCGGAATCTCTCGAATGTCGGGGTGTCCAATGTACGGCTGGTCGATTTGCTGGCCATGGACAACACCACCACCGACCTGATGATTTTCAGCCGGGGCACACCCCGCGGCAGCCAGTTCGACCTCTCGTATGTCGGGAACCATGCCACTTCATTGCAGCCTCCGGGGCCGGTGTCGGCTCCCGTATTGCAGTGGGCGGCGGGAGCGAACATCTGCCTGCCCCCATATGTCGTGGCCTTCGGCTGCAATGCCGCCACCTGGGGATCCACACCCGACAAGAACATCAGGATGGATTACGGAACCTCCTTTACCCTGGCGCCCTCCAAATTCCTGAGGGAGGATTTCGATGTGGGGATTCCCACGACGGCCACCACGGGGCAGACCGTCTGTAACGATTTTGCCGCCATAGCGTCGGCGCAGTTCCTGCTGAACGGCAATCCGCAGACCGTGGCATTAACGCCGCTTGCGGCGGCTCCGATATGCCTGACGGTGGGCAAGCAGGCCACCTGCTGTGACAGCTTAAGGGTGGAAAGAAGTTCCGGAGCCGATGGAACGCCCGGCTGCTGCGCAAAACTGGTCACCACCTGTGAGGTGAAGTCGGTGGAGGTGACCGTCACCAACGGAACCCTGTCGACCGCCTCCTGGACTTGTCCCACGCCGATTCCCACCGGATATGCCGGACAGACCTCCTACACCTTTGCCCCGGGGGGCTGCGCGGTGGAACTCACCACCTGTGTGACCCCCACCCAGCCAGGCGTGGTGACCATCAGCTATATGGTCACCTTCGAGAACGGTGAGAAGTGCGAACGGATCATAGACCTGGACTGCGGGTCGCCGGAAGGGTGTTGTGAGAAAGTAAAGCTGGAGCCCATCCAGGGAGAAGAGTGCTGTGCCCGCCTGGTGACGGAATGCGAGGTGGAGAAAATCGACGTCCACCTCACCAATGGGGTGATCGCCTCGGCAGCCTGGAACTGCGGGACCCTGCCCTCAGGGTATGTCAACCAGAGCAGTTTCACCTTTGTGGCCGGAGGGTGCGCCGCCGACCTGAAATTGTGCGTGACCCCCACCCAAACTGGGATGGTCACCATCGATTATATGATTACCTTCACCAACGGAGAGGTATGCGAAAAGAGCATCAGGATGGAGTGCAAGGCCGCCGAACCGACCTGCTGCGCCCTGGCCGACTTCACACTGAAGACCAAATGGCCCTTCTGGAAGAATCAGACCGGTCATTTCCAGATCACCAACCTGGATCCGGCTTCGCCCATCTGTTATGTAGAGATCAGCCCCGCGCCCGCAGGGAGTTTCACTACCGGAGGATTGGTCATTGACGGAGTACCCTCGCCGGTATCCTGGACACCGGTGCGGATTCCTGCTTCGGGGAACCTCACCCCCGGCGCCATCAACACGATTGACTTCAGTTTGACCGCCACCGGGTACAAGGGAGTGATCACCGTATGTGTGGTCAAGTGCGACGGTACCAGATGCTGTTTTGAATTCAAATGGAACTCCAAGGTGATCGATCCGATCGGAGTCGATGTGGAAATCAATCCCGATAAGACGCCCCTGGCAGCCGTGAGCATCACTCCTGTCGTGCAGGGTAACGTGAACGGAAAAGTCAGATATCTCTCCTTCGGGTTGGCCGATGAGGATGAAGCTGCAAAGCCGGAGTTTGGTTTCTGGGCGATATCGGCGGCCCCCATGGGAGATGAGGAGTACCCGGCCGGACTGGCCACGACGGCCAACGCCTGGATGGGGAAACACCATGCTTTCTTTGAGCTCGCTCCGGCCAGAAGTGCCACGGAACCCATGGGATATTTCAACCTGGTCTTCACCCCGAAGCTGCCCCAACTGGGCCTCACCCTCTTTGATGAAGAGGGGAATATCCTTTATTCGGGCAGCATCAAGGTCAATCCCTCCGACACGGTGACCGGCATTGTAGGGCCCGATGGAAAGAGTGTCACCGGGAATATGTTCGAATTCATCAACCTGTACCCCAATCCGAGCAGAGGATCGTTCCGGATCACCTATGCCACGGGCACGCCCCGGGAGGTGGAAATCAGGGTAATGACGGCTACGGGCCAGCTCATCCTGAACCGGATGGGTCCCGAACGGCGTGCAGGCCTCCACGAGGTCGAGATGTCGCCGGCACGCCTCTCCCCGGGACTGTACAAGGTAATTTTACGTTCGGAGGGCCAGGTTCTTAGTAAATCACTGGTTATCAAATAGCTATCATTTTTTGCCGTCAACATGAGGCTGGACCTGCACAACGGTTCAGCCTTTTTTTTTACTATTTTTGTTCCTGAAGGTACAAGCCCACAATCAGTATAAAAAATTGAAGTGCAATTCTTTAAATGGATATGAGATACGTGAAAAGGATTCCCCACGTGTGGGCATGCGTGATCGTGATGCTGTTGTTTCCGGGAGCCAGTCCGGAAACTGGGGGGATAGGCACGATGGGGATGAATGGTGAACGGGGAGTGAAGTGGCGGACAGGGGATTCGGTTTCCGGATGGGCGCAGCCTGTGGAGGAGAGGGCTGTGGGGAACCCCGGCCCATCGGGAGAGGTGTACCTCATCAGGGAGGAGGAGCAGGGGGTTGAGGAGTTCCGGCGGGGAGACATATTGGTGAAGGCCAACCACAACTGGTTGCCGGGGAGTGCCCAAGTATGGGGAGGCAAGGGTTTTGGCCATGCGGCCCTGGTGCTGCAGGGAGCGCGTGATACCAGTCTGCTGAGACTGCTGGAAAATACCCTTCTCTTTGAGTCCCATTCCCGCGATGTTCCCGACGCGTATCAGCTGCGGCAGGTGGCCGCTTACCTTCCGGGCCACGATTACAGAACGGCTAACATCACCTTCGGCCCGCAAAACCTGGGTTACTGCTACAGGCTAAGGCCAGCCCTTTCCCCTGAGGATCTGGAGAAGTTTATCACCTTTGTCACCTCACTCGATGAGGGACGCTCCAGTTGGCGGGCACAAAAAAGGTTTGCGGGACTTACCGGCCCTGTAAACCCGGAAAGGGGGGAGGACCCGGGACACTGGTACTGTTCCCTGGTCATCTGGCAGGCTTTTTATACCCTGTTTGGTGTGGATCTGGATCCCAACGGAGGGGTCATGGTCTACCCCAATGACCTGATCGCCAGTCCGTACTTTAACAATTCACCAGAAAATACGCAGAAGAGGGTGCGGTTCTGACCCCCACCCTCTTCCTGTACAGTGCAAACACCATTATTTTTGCTGATTAACAACACCTAATCATTGGCATTGGTGTCGTCGGAATAGAGGTTAACGATGGATCCGTTGGCCCTGGTCCCTGTAGCCATGATGAAGCCAAACTTGTGGTTGAACTTCCAGAGAATTTTTGTAAACGGGGAAGCGGCACCCTTGACCTGGACCCCTTCCGGAATGGTCTCCTCCACATCGATGGTTTTAATGATCATCGGGCCGTAAAAGGTATCGTCCTCGGTGCTTTTATGGACCACCTTCCGGACGACCGTCTGGTTCCCCACCTTATACTCCCATTTGTCACCCACCCTGGCGTCAAATTTCACCAGCGTGAAGGGCTTGCTCTTGTCCCCGTTGCTGTACACAAAATCGTAAATGCCGTTTTCGGTGATTTTTCCCTCCAGGGTGTAGGTTTTACCATTAAAGGTATAGGATCCCACCACCTCCCCGTTGGTATTGCTGCTGATGGTGATCTTGGAGTTGGCATAGCCTGTGGACTTCAGATTCCAGTAGTTGCCCACTTTTCCGAGGGTGGCATCAGGATCGGCCACATCTTCCAATCCCGTATCCTTGTCACAGGAGAGAAGGAGTCCAAGAGAGAAGATCGTCAGTAAAGAAAAGATCGTTTTTTTCATACGCGCTGGATTTTTAGAGTTTCATATTTAAGAGTTGATTGAGAAATGGCAGGTATTCGCTGACATGCACCTGGTGGCCGTCGGCAAAGCGGATGTAGTAATCGAGGAGGTCGCCCTGGGGTGTAGGGGCGAGGATCAGTTTTCCGGCCACCTTTCGCCCGGGTAATTCCATGATGAGGATTTCCGAATTACTGTTGAAGGAGCGGGCGTAATCGCGGGCGGTCGGGTCGATCTGGCCGTAGTGGATGGTGCCTTCAATAAGATGGTCAAAGGCTTTGATCGTAAAGGAGATGTCCCTGAAATAATAGCCCATGGCACTGTATCCGACAAGGGCATTCATGTGTGCGTCGATGAAGGTGAATCCTTTTTGCGCCAGGGAGGTTTCCATGTCAAGGGATCCGTTGTCGCCGTCACGGGTACGATGGAGGGAGTAGTTCCATGCCGACTCCGGGGTATGGACTTTGGTCAGGATTTGAAGGGGAAGGTCGTCTTCCACCACAGCGGTATGAGAGATCACGAGGCGTTCCTGACCGTTGAGATGGAGGCGGGCCTTCATTTCCAGGGGGAAATCGGGACGGGAGGAAAGGGTGGCGGCGCGGTAGTTTTCCAGGACAAATTCACTTTCGTTGAAATCAGCAGTGGAAAACCGGAGTCTCACCATAGAATCGGCTCCTGTGGGCAGGAAAAGCCCCTGCAGGGAGTCCAACACATAAACGCCGCGGCTGGCCCCGAAGTCATAAGGGCTCCAGGGATGGCCGGCGCTGTATTTCTCCTGCGGGAAAGGCAGGGGCACTGAATCATGGTCCCATAGAAACCGCAGGGCTTGAAGCTCCTCCATCTCCCCCGCCCGCGTAAAAAAATTGGTAAAATCACTGTTCAATACCTTCAGGGAGCGGATGGCTTCCTCCCGGTCCATGCTTTTCCTTCCGCAGGAAAAAAGAAATAACAAGGGTAAAAGGCAAACTATGGTTTTGCGCAACATAAGGCAAAGGCCCCCAAAAAATTTGGTCAGTCAGATTGGAAAAACGTCCATACCCGGCAGTTTTCAACCGGTCATTGGCGGTGTAGCCACCACCACATCACCAGTGGCCCTGCCTGGGTTATTCAAAAATAAAACAAAAAACGGGCTATGCAAACAGTCCCGTTGTTCCACGGCATTCAATTCGCGGGGAATAGCCGGTTTATTGCACTCTTATTATGTATATTAGATAATTATGTTCCAAACATAAAATATTTATAAAACCGGCCGCAAGTTCCGGTAGCGGAACGACCGGAAGATGTTCTGTAAACCCTTGTTTTCAGCCTGAGTTTTTACACTCAGAGCAGTTGTATCAGATTTTCAGGGTGATCCTGAGTTTTTACCATCAGAGCAGTTGTATCAGATTTTCAGGGTGATCCTGAGTTTTTACCATCAGAGCAGTTGTATCAGATTTTCAGGGTGATCCTGAGTTTTTCCATCAGTCGGGTGATGGCGACGATGAGCAGGGCGAAGAGGAGGGATTTCAGGAGGCCAATGGGGCCGGTGGTAAGCGCTGCGGGCAGTTTGAAATGGAGGAGTGATAGCAGCGGGTAGACCACATAGGGAATGAGGTAGCAGGTGAGGGTGCTTCTGCCGGCGGGGGCGATGATCCGGGCCCAGGAGGTGATTTTCAGGCGGTCGGTCAGGAGGTAAAGCAGGGCCAGGACCATCAGGGAGATGCCGGCGCAGATCATGGTCCAGGAGGGGGTGGCGTGGATTTTGGAGATGCCGCCCAGGGGCCGCACCAGGAAACCATAAATGAGGGCCGCGGCGCCCAGGGCCATCAGGATAAGGAAATAGCTGCGGTCTGTTTCCTGCGGTCCTTCTGTTTTTCCCTTCCCGCCGGGGAATGGTGCCATAAGCCGCTCGTTTCCCTGGTGGAGTGTGAGGGGATCCGGGGTACCAGCGTGGGAGTGGATCTTGCGGAAAATGGTGGAAGCCAGTACGCCGGCCATGACCAGGAAGTGGTTGGAGGCGCTGACAATCAGTTTAAAGCCGCCGCCCCAGGCCAGGACTTCCTGCAGGTTAAGGAGCATGACGGCCGCCAGGGCTGCGATGATCCAGGGGAGCCGCCCTTTGGAAAAGAAGTAGACCAGGGCAGAGAAGAGGTAGGCCCAGCCGATGAGGCCCAGGATGCCCCACCAGTGGATTTTCATCCAGGTAAGCTCCTCCCCTGCCCCCCTATAGATGGCCGCCAGGACCACCAGCAGGACCACTCCGGCTCCCTGCAGAAAGGAGACAGGAATCGCCTTGATTTTTCCGGAAGGGTATTTGGTCCAGATCAGAAAGAAGGCGACGATCAGCAATATTTCATAGATCTCCGGAAGGATAGGAAGGGACCCGCGGCTGATGTTTTCAAAGTTGACCAGGAAGAATCCCATGGCGATCAGGGCCAGGGAACGCAGGAGGATGTGGCCCAGGATTTTATGATCCTTCTCCGCTTTTTTTCTGCGGTTATCTATGGCATGGGGGATGGAGAGACCCACGATGAAGAGGAACGCGGGGAAGACCACGTCGGAGAGGCCCATGCCGTCGTAGTCGGCGGGGGTGTGGAGGAGCCATTGGGGGATGCCGCTCAGGGTCCACAGGTCGTTGACGAAGATCATGAGGGTCATGGTGAGCGCCCGGAAGATGTCGATGGAGGCGATGCGCCCTGGCGAAGCGATGGTGTGGGTCATAGTGCAGGAATTTGTTGCTATGTTACGAAAAAATCCCGGGTGTAAAAAGCAGAGGCTGCCCCGACAGGAGGCAGCCTCAATGATGAAATATAAAAAAGTGTGGTGCTCCTTATTTGGAGTAGTAGGGCAGTGCGATGAAGTCGTATGCGGTTTCCCAGCCGGGGTTTTGTTCGAGGACGCCTTCGGAGAGGGTCACCTGGGCATCGGGGATTTTCCAGAATCCGCCGCCGGTTTGGGCATAGCGTTCCATGAAATCGAATTTCCCGAAGGTGAAGGTTCCTTTGGCGCCACGGTTGGTGATGGCAAGGCCTTCCTGGTTGGCGACGATCTGCTGGACGTCTCCCCAACGGCGGAGGTCGTTCCAGCGGAGGCCTTCAAAGCAGAGTTCAAAGCGCCGTTCCTTTTTGAGGGCCGGGAGGGAATAACTGCCATAGGGGGGCAGCTGGGCTCTTTCGCGCACCTTGTTCATGTAGGTGGGAGTTTCGCTGAGTTCCGAATGCATGAGGTAGACATCGGCCAAACGGATCAGGATGAGGTCGGAGGTAAGTCCCTGCTGGCGGTTGTTGATGCCACCATAGAAGTAGGCAAAGGAGGTGATGAGGTTGTCTCCCTCATAGGCGCCCACACCCAGGTATTTCTTGGCCCACAGGCGGGTTTTCTCCACCTCTTTTGTTTTGTCACCCACGTAATTGGGGATTTCCTCAGCCTCGCTGCAGATGGATCCGCGCAGGCGATAATCTCCGGCATAGTCGGGATCGCTCATCCAGTCGTCCCACAGTTTGGTACTGACCGGGCCATTGGAGTAACCCTGTGGCATAAAGGGGAAGTTATTGGCGTTGGAGAGCCTCATTCCGAAGAATTCCACAATGCGGTTAAAGTAACCTTCGGCGCCGGTGTTGGAGAACTTCAGGGCGAAGATGGTCTCCTTACAGCCGTCGCCTTCCCAGACCAGGTTGTTCTCTTTGGCATACTGGTAGTTTGCGGCGGTATAGGGGTTGGTATAGGGCCAGATGTTGCGCTGGTCGCTGACCAGGGCATGGCCGCTGTTTTGGATGCAGTCTTCGAGCCAGGCAACGACCTCTTGTTTGGAGACGGTTCCGCCGCCGGCCAGGGGAAGGGAGGATTTCTTATAGAACCCGGTGTAGAAAAGATAGACCCTGGCCATCAGGGCTTCGGCGGCCCATTTGGATGCGTGTCCTGCCCCGTAGTTGGGGAAAGGGGTCGCAGGGAAGAGGGCGATGGCCTCTTTCAGGTCAGAAGCAATCTGGGCATAGATTTCGTCGGCCGGGGATTTGGGCAGGTTCTGTGGGTCGGTTTCGAGAACCAGGGGAACCTGGCCGAAGGCCTGCACCAGGTCAAGATAAAATAAGGCCCGGAGGAAATGGGCTTCGCCCAGCAGTTGTTCCCGTTTGCCGGCAGTGACCCAGCCGGTGACGTTGTCCATGGTTTGAATGGCCATGTTGGCGCGGAAAATGCCCGCATAACGCCTCTGCCAGAGGTCCTCAAAGAAACTCACCCCCGGGTTGAGGAGCCTGTCAAGCGACTGGGCCCCACGGTTACTGGTACTCCCTCCCCCTAAACGGTCGTCACCCGACATCTCACTCATGTAAAAGGGGTGCACCTCAGGGTTGCGGATCAGATCGTTCATCGAGGCATAGATGCCGGTAATCATCTGCTCGGCATCGTCCTGGGTGGCAGGAAAGTTGGAGGTATTCTTTTTGGTGAAGCTTTCCGTATCGAGGAAGCTTTCGCATCCCGAGAAAAGGAACAGGGCGGCAAGGATATAAATTATTCTTTTCATCTCTTACTGTTCTTTAAAAGTTAAAATTTAAGATTGACACCCATGAGGAAAGTCCGGGAACCCGGATAGTATCCGTTGTCGATACCTGAGGCCCAGCTGTAGCCGGCGCCGTAGCCCACTTCGGGGTCCATTCCGGAGTAGCCCGTGATGGTCAGGAGGTTCTGGGCGGTGACATACACCCTGAGTTGGGATACCGGGAGTTTGCTCCAGGCGTTCTTGATGTTGTAACCCAGGGTGACATTAGAGAGCTTCACATAATCGGCGTCTTCGACATAGATGTCGGAGATATCGACGAAGTTGGGATGTTTTCCGTAGGCCAGGGAAGGATAGCGGTTGGTGCTGCCCTCGCCGGTCCAGTATTTGGTATAGACTTCGGTGGTGTAATTGTCGTTGGGTGTATCGGAATAGGAGCGGTACATCCTCATGACCTGTTGTCCGAAGGCGCCGTAGGCGGTGAGGGAGAGGTCGAGGCCTTTCCAGGCGAAGTTGAGCGAGAAACTTCCGGTGTAGTCGGGATGGGGATTGCCGATGTAGGTTTTATCGTTTTCGTCGATTTTTGTGTTGCCGTCGGTATTCTGGAAGATGAGGTCACCGGGTTTCGGGGTGCCCTGTTTGGTCACGCCGCCGTTGGCCAGGAAGTCGTCGATCTGTTTCTGGTTCTGGAAGACGCCGAGGGTTTTGTATCCCCAGAAGTACCCCATGGGGTATCCGACTTCGACGCGGAAGGATTCGGTGGTATTCTCAGCGATGATGGCGTCGGGGCCGTGGATGATGCCTTCCTCGTTGGCGATGGTGAGCACCTTGTTTTGGTTATGGGCCATGTTGAGGGCGAGGCCATAGGAAAACTCCCTGCCGATTTTATCGTCCCAGGTAAAGGCCAGTTCGGCGCCGCGGTTTTCGACATCGCCGCCGTTGATGAAGGGAGCGCCGGTGCCATAGGAGGCCAGGGTAGGTGCGACCACAAGCCAGTCGATGGTTTTCTTGACATACCAGTCGAAGTTAACCCCCAGGCGGGAGGCAAAGAGACGGGCGTCGAAACCCAGGTCGAGCTGTTCCGAGGTTTCCCAGGTCACGTTCTTGTTGGGAAGGATGTCGGCGTACGCCCCGGTGGCGGGATTGTTCTTATCATTAAAGAAATAGGCGTTGGTATTGAAGGCGATGGTGGCCAGGTACTGGAAGTTGTCGATGTTGCAATTTCCGTTTTGGCCCCAGCTTCCGCGGAGTTTCAGGAAGTTGAGCACGGAGGAGGTCCCTTCCATAAAGGATTCCTGGGAGATGACCCACCCGGCTGATACGGAGGGGAAGTAGCCCCACCGTTTTCCGCGGGCAAAATTGGAGGAACCATCGGCGCGCATCACCAGAGATGCCATGTATTTCTCCATGTAGTTGTAGTTCAAACGCCCGAAGAAGGAGGCGAGGCGGCCGGCATCGGAAGGTGCCCCCTCAATGGTGGTGTTGGTGTTGTCGAGGCCCTGTGAGTTGTCAATGTAGGCGTGGTCGTACGATCCGGGGAAGAGGGAGTTGGAATTCTTGATGGAGAGTCCTTCACCGTAGCCCCATTTCTCGACCGACTGCCCCAGGAGCAGGTCCACAGCGTGGTGTCCCAGCTTCTTCGTATAGTTCAGGGTGTTTTCCCAGGTCCAGTTGGTGCTCCACGACTGTCCCTGGGTGATGTCGTCGGTTTCGTTGGAAGTGCGGGCCGAAAGGACATATTTGGGAACGTAGTAACGATAGGAGTTCTGGTAGTAATCGTAGCCCAGGCTGCTCTTGAAGAGAAGATCTTTCACCGGGGAGATCTCCAGGAAGACGTTTGACTGGAGCCGGTTGGTGATGGAGTTGCGGTTTTTGCGTGTGAAGTCGAGCTGCGCCAGCGGGTTGACCGTACCCTGGTCGAAATTCCATCCGTCGGCCAGCATATTGTCGTAGAGGTAATAGCTGCCATCGGCGTTATAGGCGGGCAGCAGGGGATTGGCTTTCAAGAGGTTGCGGACGTTATTGCTGTACATGGCGCCGATGCTGACCCCCGATTTGCTGTAATTCGAGAAAATGAGGTTTTCACCGAATTTGATGATGTCGCGGCCATTCTTTTTCAGGAGGGAATGGTCGGAGTTAATACGGGCGGTATAGCGGTCGTAGTGGGGCGTGGCGGGGTAGCCGATGGTTCCCTCCTGCATGAGGTAAGAGAAGCCCATGGCGAATCGCGACTGTTCGGAGCCGCCGGTGAGGTTCACGGCATGGCTGGTGATGGGGGCGTTTTTGTTGGTTCCCTCCTCGAGCCAGTTGGTGCCCGTCCAGGTGCCATTCTCGATGGAGGCGAGCATGGCCGCGGGAAGTTCATCCTGCCAGTTGTAGAGGAGGCTTCCCGAGGGATCCTGGGTGAGGAGCACCTTGTTGATGATTTCCATATACTGTTTGGCATTCAGAGGGGTGACGCCATTGGTCATGGGGTTCTGGATGCCGTAATAGGCGTCATAGGTGGCTTTCAGCTTGCCGGCCTTTCCGCGTTTGGTGGTGACCAGGACGACCCCGTTGGCGGCCCTGGCACCGTATATGGCGGCGGAAGCCGCATCCTTGAGGATGTCGATCGACTCGATATCACTGGGGTTAAGGGAGTTCAGCGAACCTCCGGCCACTCCGTCGATGACGTAAAGAGGGGCGGAATTGCCGGTGGTGCCCAAACCGCGGATGTTGATGTTGTAGCCTTCGCCGACCTGGCCGGAACTCTGGGTGATGTAGACCCCCGGGGACTGGCTTTGAAGGGCACCCAGTACGCTGGAAGCGTTGAGTTTTTCAATGTTCTCGCCCTTGACCTGCAGGGTGGCACCGGTGACCAGCTTTTTCTTCTGGATACCATAACCTACCACCACCACCTCATCGACCCCGATCAGTTCCTCCTCGAGAACGACGGTGAGGGTGGTTCTGTTTCCGGCGACGACCTCGAGGGTTTTCATACCCACGAAGGAGAAGACCAGGGTAGCTTCAGGGGAGACATTGGCCAGGGAGAAAATGCCGTCGGGATTGGTGATGGTTCCGGTGACGGTTCCCTTGATGGTCACGGAGACCCCGGGGAGCGGTGATCCGGTGGCGTCGGTCACCTTACCTGTGAGCACCGCGGGCTGCTGCGGCACACCAGGGGCTTCCGTACGGGCGGTGGTCAGGACGATCTGGCGGTTCATGACCAGGTAATTCACGTTGGTGCCGGTGAAGAGTTCCGAAAGGACCTCCTCGATGGGTTTGTTTTTCACCTCCAGGTCGACACGGCGTTCCACATCGACGAGCTTCTGGTTGAAGAGAAAATAGAATTCCGACTTTTGCTCAATTTCCTGAAGGACGTCGATCACGCGGGTGTCCTTGAGGGCCAGTGAGAGGCGGGTCACCTGGGAATAGGTGTCGAGGGCCCACCCCTGGGCGGTCATCAGTAACAGGAAGAACAGAGATAAACGCATAATTCTGCAGGTTTTAGTAATACACGGAAATGGGTCCGTGTGCCAAATCCACTTTTTTTTCATACTTTTAAGCATTAAGTAGTTTACACAATATTGGTTAAGAAGCTGCTTATGTTTGACAGGAGGGTGTTGCACCACTCTCCTGTTTTTCATTTAAAGGCCTTCAATTTTGCCGGATTAAGGCGAAGGGTGATCTTTCGTTTCGGGAAGGTACCATCTGCCAGGGGCTGTCTTTCTTTCTCCTCGTAGAGGATGGGAGTGGTGATCGCCAGCAGTTTAAGGACTTCATCGAGTTGTTCGTCCTGGAAAGTGGCGTAGAAGGTGTAGTCGAGGAGGCGGCGGTCGGCGATGAGGATGTCGGCGTTGTACCAGCGGCTAAGGCGTAGGGCGACCTGCCCCATGTCCTCGTTTCTGAAGACCAGTTTCCCTTCGGTCCAGCCCGTATACTGGGAGGCAATGACTTCGCTGCGGCTGCAGGAGCCGTTCTCCAGGTCCATTCTCAGTTTCTGGTTGGCCTGCAGGGAGGTGATGCGGGTTCCGGCCGGGTTGCTGATTTCGAGGTTTCCCGACTGGAGGATCACCTCTTCGGTGGTTTCCCCGGGATAGGAGATGACATTAAAGGCGGTGCCGGTCACCAGGATGGCAAGGTGAGGGGTATGGACTGTAAAGGGAAATTTCTCATTTTTCGTCACCTGGAAGAATGCCTCGCCGGAGAGGGTGACCTTCCGGTTTTTGTTGAAGTCAAGGGCGTATCCGAGGCGGGAACCGCTGTTGAGGTGGCCGGTGGTTCCGTCGGGGAGGGTGAAGCGGGTGCGTACCCCTTCAGGGCATTCGATTTCGGCAAATCCCCCTGACATGGCCTGCCGCGGGACCGAGAAATAAAAATATGCCAGTGAACCCAGCAACAGCGGAAGAAAAAGGAGGGCAGCCACGCGCTGGAGGGTATCCAGAATCCTGAATTTCTTCCGGGTCTGCCGTTCTTCGGTCATGATTCTGTGCTGGATACGGGAGAGGAGAAGGTCCATGCCGGCATCAGAGAGGGTCTCATCGCCCGTTTCCGTCCAGTGGGTGGCCATCAGTTGCCTGAGCTCATCCTCACGGGCGGGATCAGAGACCAGATTCATGACGGCAAGGTAGTCTTTCCGGGAATAGTTACCCCGGAAGAACCTTTTCAGGGGGTGTTCAGCCATTTCCATGGATCAATAGCATGATAATGCGTTATTTAACAAAGCGGATGCCGGTCTGCCCGCAGCGACCGGAGCGGTTCCGTGAGCAGCTGGTGCTTTTCCGGGTAAGTCTGGTGCATTTCCAGGTAAGTCTGGTGCATTTCCGGGAGTGGCAATACACGGGTTCGGTTTCATAGGACAAATGGTTTTTGGTTTGTCTGCATTACTATATAGGGACGAAGGAGACAAAACCCTTAGCCGTGATATAAAAAAAACGAAAAAAATGTGGCTCATGGTAATTTTACGGGAGGGGACCCCATGGGCATGTCAGGGATTCAGTTCAGCGTGGGAACCCCATGGGGCATGTCAGGGATCCATTTCAGCGTGGGAACTCCTTTGGGCATGTCAGGGATTCAGTTCAGCGTGGGAACCCCTTGGGGCATGTCAGGCCGGCAGTTCCTGAGTATCAGCCCGTGGGGAGTTCGGTGCAGCAGTTCCGGAAGATCACCCCGTGGGGCGTTCGGCGCAGCAGTTCCTGAGTATCACCCCGTGGGGCGTTCGGTGCAGCAGTTCCCGTAAGGGGAAGGGGGGTTTGGGAGAAAGAGGCAGAGGAAGAGCATGGCGGCGGCCTGGTCGCTTTGGAGGCAGGCCTTGATGTTCTTCAGGGCTTCGGTGAGGTGGTGTTCGACGGTTTTCGGGGAGAGGCCCAGGTTTTCGGCGATCTCGGCCACGGCCAATCCCCCTGAGCGGCGCATGAGGAGGATTTCCTTCTGCCGTGGTGGCAACCGGTCGATCGATTTTTTGACAAGTTCCAGCAGGGAGTGGTAGTCGGCGCGCTCGTTCAGCTCATCGGTAAAGGTCACCACATCTGCGGAGATATCGGCGAGGTAACGGCGTTCGAGGCTGATTTTCCGGAACCTCTCCATGATCTGGCGATAGGCAATTTTAAAAAGATAGGCATTGAAGGAAAGCCCGGGGTCGAGGGATCCACGGAGGTGCCAGATCTTAAGGAAGACCTCCTGAACGATCTCTTCGGCATCGGATTTTGACTTGAGGTATCCGAGCGAAAAATGGTAAAGCCGTTTTCCGTAAATGTGAAAAAGCTCCTCAAACGCCAGGGCATCCCCTTTTTTCAGGTTTCTTACCCATAGGTTTTCCAGTTGACGACTTTTATCACTCATAAAACAACACAGGGATCTTCAAGCATCACACTCCGGATTTTCCGCCGGCAGCCAGGGCGGTTTTCCGGGAAAGCCGCAAGATAGTAAATTCGTCAGAGTTGGCCGCAGGTTTGGGATTTGAATTGTGCTGCCGGAAATGTTAATCACGGGGGAGGTGGACTTTGACCTGCTGGAGGGGCGAAGTGGGGGCCGGCAAGGCATTATCGGAGAAGAAGGCAGAGTAACTGACCCAGGATCAACGGGGCATGGGCCTGTCAGAAGAAACCGAAGTGGATCCTGAATTTCTTGTCGCATAATGATCTGCTGCAATCCTCCTGGATGCACCAGTATTTCAGGGTAAAGTCCTGGTAAACATCACGGGTGTTGGACTGGGCATTTCTGAAGCGGACATGAATCCGGTAGGAGTCATCGGTTTGCCAGCCATCGCCGGGTTGTGCCACCCTGATCATATTATGGTTATCATTGGAGGCATCGGCATCGTTTTCGCCCAGATCGATGGTCAGCGGTTTACCGGACCGGACATCGTCCCTGTCGGTAGGCTCCGGGTTACATAAGCCGTCCTGGCACCAACAGTGGGGTTGGATTCCACTGATGACGATTTCCACCTCATCGCCACTTTCATAACGCAGGGTGTTTCCAATCTGGAGGATGGCGGTGCCGGAGCTGCCAGCCGGGCGGTGGCTGGTGACCGTGGATCGGGTTCCCAGGTTGGCGGGTTTACTGGCATTGACATTCCTGGCTTCCACAGTGACCGCCACATCACCGCATTCACACTTGTCGGGGGCCAAACTATATTTCAGCTTAAAAGTCTTCTCACAGCTTCCGGTGATACAACCGTCAAGGATACAATCCCAGGTAACGCGCACGTCCAGGGTCTGTATGGAGGTGCCGGGTAAAATCACCGGTACAGCAGGAACGTAGACGACATTGGCTACTTCGCAGGGCGTCCGGCTGCAATTTCCGCAGTCCAGGCTGGCCTCTGTGAAGCGCAGTGAAAGCGGGCCGGAAGGGAGTTCAAGATTGGAGGGGTTTTGGCTGAGGCTGGCCCTGGCCACCACCAGGTCACCCAACCGGATATCTGCCAGGATGAAGCTGGAAGCGTTGTCACCACACCGGCACTTCCGGGATGCCGAAATGGTCTGGAACCAGGAGGATGCCTCTCCCAGCAAAGCGCCGGTGACAGGGTCCGCAGCTTCCACCCTGATGGCAAAAAGGCCCTGGCTTTGATTACCATCCGGGTTTTCCCATTCCCCGGGCAGGGAGTGCATATTTCCGGACAACCGGGTAGCTGAATAAACCGGAATGCTACCTTCTGTTATGCAGACAGGATCTTTGGATTCTCCTGAAAGAGCCGAAGCCGGTTCTTCAGGAATGGCGTAGACAGAAAGGTTAAAGCGGGTACCCTCCGGGAAGCCTTTGGCGGTCCATACCACAACCAGGGGGTCAGCCGCCGGAAGAGAGCCAACCACGGGGGTTTCAATGCGCAGGAGTTGGCTTTCAGGGGGACCGAGTGTCACCAGCACGGAAAAAGCCCCCGACCGGGTGGCTGTCACCTCAGCGGTTTCTCTCAGGATGCCGGAAGGACCGGCTTGTTTTGGATCCAGGGTCTTTTGCTGCTCGTTGCCTCCCTTCAGCGTGATATTTCCCGGAGTAAGGTTGGATAAGGTCAGCGGCAAAGAGGAGTCCAACCCGTCGAGGCCGCTTACCTCTATGGTGACACGGGTGGTTTCTCCCCGCGTAAGGGTAAGCTTGTCGGCACTCAGGCTGAGGTTCACGATGTTCACCTCTCCGGTAAAGGTCTTGTTCTGTTCGGTGATTCCCAGGGTATGGCGCCCCGATAGGGTATCGGGAACGGCAAAGAAGATCCCTTCAGGGGATTCGGCCAGAACCTCCAGTTCTGCACCACCCAGGGTGATGACTGAATTCCGGCTGTCCCCATCAAAGAAGCCTGTGATTTTTTCATTCTGTCCGGCCCGTAAATATCCGGGGAGGGCGGCATCTCCTTCAGCGAAGGGCCTGTGGGCCTGCGGGTGGGCCTTCAATACGGGATCGGTAACGGGGAATCCGGCAGGAAAGCCTTCCAGAGCCTCTTTGCCGGAAGGAGTTGTTCCGGGGCCGTCCAGAACAGGGAACACCTGTCGCGCCAGGATACGACCCAGGTTATCCTTCAGCACAAGGCCAACCACGCCACCAGCGACCGAGGCAGGCATTTTCCAGGTAAATCTCCCCTTTTTTGCAGGAGAGGGTTCATTTTCCATTTCAATGACATAGCCATTCAGGAGTTGGGCGTTTTTGGAGAGCTGACGCTCGTTTTTACCCTGGGGTTCGGCAAGTACGGTTCCGGAGATCACATCTCCCATGCGCACGTGCGAGGGCAGAACCGCAGTCACCCGGCCTTCACCGGTTTCAAATTCAACAAAAGAGAGTTCCCGCTCGTTGCGCAAAGCAGTGGTGGCAGACTTCTGGGCCAGGGCCACGAAGGAAAGAAATATCCCTCCAGCCAGTAGAATCAGATTTCTCATAACGCAGATTTTTTATGTGGAGATTAGATACAGTATATTAGCATATTTTTATACTAATATACGTTTCTACGCGGAGAATAACAAGGCCTGAGAGGGATTTTCGCTTTGGGGGAAAAACACAAAGCACTGTTTTTTAGCTCATTGTAAAAAACAGCCCGAAGGTGAGGGCCAAAATGGAACAAGAAAAACAGGACACGTTTCGGGGTTTTCGACCGAATGGGTCAAAAAGAACGAATTTCTCTGCAGTGTGGGCTTCAGGGAGTTGGAATGGCAGCAGGAGTTAAGGAAGAGCGTTTTGGTCAGCAGATCGGAACGAGGCACTTTTATGGTTGCGCCGGGAATTGGTAAAACAGGGAAGTTCCTTTTTCGGTGCGGATCCAGGTGGTGAATTCCCGTTTTCCTTCCTGCAGTTCGATGATGCGGGCTCCCTTGTCGAGGTCGCCATAGCTGCTGAACCCTGTTTTCTGACCGTATGCCAGGGCCACACCCTTGTGGATTCCGATGAAGTTATTGACATGGTCGTGGCCCACGAAGGTACCCATCACATCTTTCATTTCGACAAAGGAGGCCAGAAGGCCGGTATTGATTTTCGGGGCGCACACCTCTTCGCGGGCTTCGCCCAGGAATTCCCCGCGGGCCATCACATCGGCATACTCTGGCAGGGGGATATGGAAGAAGGCCAGAGCAGGGAGGGGGATTCCGCGGTTGCGGGCTGTGGTGTGACGGCTCTGCTCCCGGTACCAGGCGATCTGGTCGAATTTGATCCAGTCGTAATAGCTGGCGGCGGTATCGGCAGCGTAGGCCTGGGAGTCGAAGAAATAAAGGAGTGCAGCCGGAAGGGCATGCGCAGGGACCGCGGAGACGACTGCAGGGGGGGATGAATTGCCCGGGAGCTTGGTTGCGGGGATGGCTGTGGCGCTGACTGAGGAGATTTTGGCAAGGGATGACTCCGCTGAAGAGGAGTAGGAAACAACGTTTGCTGAAATCCCGGAAGGAGCAGCATCGGGTGACGAAGAAGTAAAGGGAATAGTTTTGCTGTGATGGATTTCCAGGATATAGTTCCCCACCCCGGAGAGGTCTGCGGGTCCCCGGCTGCCCACGAAACCCGGAAGGGTGGACAGGTACCGGAAGATCTGCTCCCGGGTCCATTCCGCCTCATCGTCATGGTTTCCGAGGGCCACGGCCACAGGGACGTGCGCCTCTGCGAAGAGGGCCATGACCGCTTTCCATCCGGCTTCCTGAGGGGCGATAACGATATCGCCGGTGAGTACGGCAAGATGGGGACGTTCTGTTTCCAGTACGTGGCTGATTACCCGTTCTGCTGCGGCACATTGTTCAGGCTCACTGCCCGTCCAGTGGATATCGGTGAACTGGGCGATTCTGAATTTCCCGGCGGCATCATAATGAAGGGGGATCGCCTCAGAAGGGCGCTGTTTCGTGTCGCGGGTCATCTTTCCGCCCTGGCAGCCTGTCAACCACGAGAAGGTCGCGAAAACCAGAATGAATAACCGTAACACCGGGAACAGATAGCGTTTTGCGGTCAAACCTAACATAATTATCCCCCACCTGATCCATTCATCATTATCGATGACTTTATAAGGAGAGAAGGATTCTTTTCGTTGATACAATTCTTTTGACATACCATCACATTACCCACTGAACCATTTCAGTCCGGAAGTCCGAAGGTAGAAAAACTTTCCAAAGAGGGAGTATGAGGTCAGAGATTTGCACCATTGTTATCCCCCTGAAGGCCGGGATCATTCAGGAAATCATAGAGATTTTCATCGGCCTGGAGGTTGAGTTTTTTCCTGAGGCGTGAACGGCTGATATAGGAACTCGAGGGCTGGATGTTCAGGATATCGGCGATTTCCTTAGAGTTAAGCCCGATCTTCAGATAGGCACACAAGCGCAAGTCGTGGTTTGATAATCCCGGGAAACGCTCTTTCAATTTCCTGAAGAAATCCTGGTGCAGCTCATCCATCTGAATTTCAAATGTTTTATCATCGACATTCAGATAAGAGGTCAGTATTCTCTGCATTTCTGAAAGCTTTTGTTTGGAAAGGGAGGGATTTTTCATCGCCTTTTCGCACTGCTCTTTCAGGGTAAGGATCAGCCGGTTTTTCTCCTCATTATCCCGGGCTTTGTTGGCCAGTTCGATGGTTTTATGCTTCATCTGTTGTCTCAGCTGTTCATTCTCCACCTCGAGTTTTTCCTGTCTCAACCGTTTAATTTCCAGCCGGTGTTTGGCCGCCCGTTCGCGCATGGCCTTTTTCTCTCTGATCAGCATCTCTTTTTTCTGTTTTTTCAGGGCTCTGATCTGCGAGCCCCTGACAGACCAGAGGAGGAGGGACAACAGGAGGGCATAGAGGAGGAACGCGTACCAGGAGCGGTACCAGGGAGCCGCGATCCGGAAGGGGAAGGTTACCGTTTCCGATAAGATCCCCTGATGTTTCGCCTGAATCTCACAAAGGTGTTCTCCATATCGGAGGCCCGACACCACAAAGGAATTCTCAGGCCTCCAGGGGGTGTACTCCTCCTGGTCATCTATCCGGTAGCGGTACAGGACGTTTTCCTGGTTGGCGACGATATACTCCATGCGGAGATTGTTAAATAAAAAGGGAACCCTGGCCCCGGGATGCAATGCAATCCTTTCCTGGTTCCTGAAAGCATCCATCTTCCGAAGGGTCAGGACCGGACGGGGTTTGACAAATGCTTCGTCATGGCCAAGGTATTGGAGGGCGAATCCATTGTAAACCGGGAAAAATTCGTATTCCGGATTCAGGGCAACGGGTTGGTAGATGCCCGCCAGAAGACCCTTGGGTTTTGGTTCTTTCACGGGCAGAATTTCACGTTTAAATTGCGCACTTTGCCCCTGATAAACATATTGGAAGGTATCGGTCAGCACCTGTATGTCACTATCCTGTCTGTGCAAATATGGATGATTCCCCCTGAAGGACTCTTCCGGGAAAATCCACCTTTCTTCCGGTTCCAGGTCATTGTTCAGGAGCGCCCTGATGATTCCGAAGTTGGGAATATTGACCCAGAGGATATTCTCCTTTTCGATCAGTATTTGGTTACAGGAACCCCGTATGAGCCCCATTTTTTTGACAAAAGTCCAACGGTTATCCCGTTTCCTGAATACCGAAATGCCATTATAGTTACCTGTGAGCAGGGCATCCTTATAAGGAAGGATGGTCCAGACCCCTTCCTGGTCGTCTAATTTTTCAATCCTGTGGTCTCCCACCAGGAAGAGCCCCTTGTCATGTCCCATAAGAACCTCCCGGTCTGCCTCCTGCAAGGTCCACACCTGCCCTTCGGTGCCGGGAACGATGGATACCCGGAAGTACTCAAGGTTGCTGTTGAGGCCGTCCCAGCCGGTTCGGTAAAGGCCCTGATTGGTGCCCAGTAAAAAACCTTCATCATTCAGCAGGGCGGTATAACCGGTGCCGAAATCGCCCCGGTAATCGAAGAAATAGGTGTATTTGCTCAGCAGATTCAGGGAGGAGACGCCATAATCCATACCCAGCCAAAGTTTTCCGTTGCGGCTGAAATGGAGGGCCAGCACGGTATTGCTGGGCAATCCCTTTTGTTTATTGACATGATGGACGATTTTCCCGTCGGTGCCGGCAATGTAAAGTCCCTTGAGGACGGTCCCGAAAGCGACATAGTGATCGCCGATTGTTTCAAAGCAAAAAACCTTGGCCGCCTGCAACTGGTCGGAAAGGGGAGTTTCCATCCGGGAGAACGTTCCGCCCGCATACTGAAACAAACCGGCATTCCGTGTTACAATAACCAGTCCCTCCGTGTTCTCAAAGATACCGGCCATCTCAAACCTGTGGCCTTTGGGATAACCAAAGACTTTTCGCAGCGAGAAATCCTCAAAGACGAACAATCCCTGGTCTGCATCGGCGAAGTAAAGGGTATCCTTATGCCAGAAGTGACCGGCGAACCTGGAAGGTGCGGGAATTTTCACGAGCTGGTCACTGGTCTGCAGGTACAAGTTCCGCGAAGAAACAAAAACAATGTTCCCGCCGATCAGGGTGATGTGCCAGAATTCCTCGCTGACGTCCTGGGCTTCCTCCCGGAAGGGATATAAAGAGGTGTATTCGAAATCCCTGGTTTTCGTTCTCCTCCAGACCCCGAAGTCGAGGTCAGATCCGGAGTAAATCAAAGAATCACTGACCACCAGCACCGACCGGGTAAAGCCGTTGCTGCCCTTGTAGCTTTTCCATTCCCTGCCGTCGAATTCCAGCAATCCTCCGTCGGCAGCCATGTATACGATCCCGTTGGGTGCAGTCTGAATATTCCAGATTTTCCCCTGATCATGGTACTCCGTGGGGGTATAGTTAGCCAGCCAGGGGACCCCCTTTTCCGGCAGAATCTGCGAACATACCGGAGCAACGAAGGATAACCACAGAATAAGAGTGGATAGTATCTTTTTCAAAGGATAGGTCATGGTTTAATGATATCGCAATTTAAGCAATTTCCGGGAGATTAGGGATGATCCATCCTCCGGGAAATCTCCAATTCACTGCGCTCTGTATACAAATTCCGTGACGTGTTACCGCATATTTCATCGTCAACGGGAGAGTGGATCAGATCAGTGCACTCCATGGGGCCCAAAAACGGGGAGACTGATCACAATACATGCGTCAGCCTCCCCTTTCTGATTGAGATTAAAACCTGTTATTTTACCAGGAGCTTGGTGGTTTGCACCTGGCCCCCGTGATGGTGAATTCTCAGGAGGTACACGCCGGGCCTCAATCCCCGGGTATCCAACATGGAGGCATTGTTCTCCGAGCTGATCGCTTTGCCGGTGAGGTCCAGCAGGTCGATCTGCCGGGCTTCGCCGCCCAGCCTGACAGGCAAGCCTTGTTGAACGGGATTGGGGTAAACGCGGAGGGTGTTCGCGTCAAGGGTGGGGATGGAGGTGGCCACCTTGTAGAAATAGAGGTTATCAAGATAAAGGGTGGGCTTACCATCGCCGCCATCGAACTTGAACTGGATCACATCGGCCAGATTGACTCCAGCGAAGGCTGTCAGGGGAATGTCATAGCTGACCCATTGCCCGGGAGTAATGGCCAGTGCATAGGCTTTTTCCACGGGACCGGTACTGATGCAGAAGATATTCACGGCAGTGGCATCGGCGGTCCACATGTCGAGGTGCAGGAAATCCATTTCCGTGACATTAAGGGGAGTGGCGAACTGGGTGCCCTGGTAGTTGAAACCGGCGTATTTGAGGGTAGGATTTCCCTCGATCTCAACGGTGGAGACCAGGGTGGACTGTCCCCAGCCGGGGTTGAAGTCGGTGCCTGCCACATCGGCATAGGCTCCGGAGAAGACCGAGATCACATCACCTGCCGCGCGTGCCGGGGGTGCGGGTGCCGCTGCCGTGGGAGCCACGGGAACTGCAGCCGATGCGTTAAAGGAGATGTTGTCGAAGTAAATCACGTTGTCCTGATCCCTGCCATCCAGGTCGAAATCGGGGAAGATGACAATCCGGCCCAGGGTGCCGTTTCCTTCGGGCGGATTGGTGAAATCGGTGAAATCGAAGGTAAGCTCTTCCCACTGGTTGATTTTGGTGTTGGCCACCTTTTTCTCTCCCTGTGACCAGCCGGTTTCGGTGTCGAATTTGATCCCCACGTCGCTGATCACCGGTTTCCAGACCATGATTTTCACGGTCCGGTTGGTGTCGTTCCACTGGAAAGTACCCAGGTCGACCCCCTGCAGGGATTCACAGCCAGCCCAGGGCTGACCCGTTTTCAGGGCGGTGAATTTGGCCACCTTCAGGGAGGTGTTGATCCCGCTTTTATCGGGATTGTCGATGATCTCAAGGGCCGGATTGGTATCGTTTTCGAACACGTTCCAGGTCCAGGTCCCTCCCTGTCCGCCGGCCTCAAAGGTGATCGGCTCCTTTTGGGCAAAAGCGGCCGACGCTAAAAGCATAAGTAAGCAAAAAGTAAAGTTTTTCATAATCTGTCGTTTTTTGTTAAAGTGTTGTGAGATGTTCCGAATCATTCATTCAATGTTAATTACATTATATCAGTCCAGGGACCTGACCGCCATCTTGGGGGTTCTGTCCATAAAAAACAAACCCCAGTGTTTTTCTGGTTCCAGGGGTTCGGCAGAGCCTTTCCAGGGCTCATCAAAGGCTTCGAAGAAAAAGGAGAGGATGTTTTTTTCCATGACCCAATCCGTCAACATGTTGTAATAGGTTTTCTGAAATTCCTCACTGACATTTTCAGGATCGATTCCCCGCCCGTTCGATTGCGTAGCCCAACCAGCCTCGGTGATCACCACCGGCTTGCCGGGGTATTTCCCCGCGACCGCGTAGTAGTTCTCCTTCGAATAATCAAGGGCTTCGCCGATGTGTTTGTACTCCCACACCGGATAGGTGTGTATGGAAATAAAATCCACCTCCCGGGCCAGTTTCTCCAGCTTGTAAAGCCACGGGACATAATTCTCACAGAAGGTCACCGGTTGTCTGGTGTGCCTTTTTATCTGCCTTACAAACTCAATGACTTTTTTTTCAGGCACATAGTGATCGGTCCACTCTGCACAGGTTTCGTTTCCAGCTGAAAGGGAAAAGATCAGGTCGGGATATTGATTGGCGAGTTCAATCAGGCGCCCGATCTGTTTCCGGTTATTGATCTGATTTTGTTCCAATTGGGCTTCTGAGTAAACGCCGCCACCCCATGGACAACTGAAGTTGTTCATTTCAGCATGGATGAAAGCGCCCAGCATGACCCTGAAATCGAGTTTTTCCTTGCGGATGACCTCGAGGACCGTTTCGGCATGCTGGTCGCAGTCATATAAACGCAGGAATTTCCACCGTTTATGCAGGAGCAGGAGATCTTCCCTGACCTCTTCATAGGAAGGGTAACTTCCACCGGGATGTTGGCCCTCCCTGAAGCCAGAATAACAGATGGCCTGTCCGGCCGCGATGTTCAAACTCTGAAAAACATTCATATTAAAACTTTAGCTTTTCATTTTTATCCCAGATACCCCAATAGGCGCCCACTTCACCCTCGGCGCCCACTTTCCAGGATTCATCGAAAGAGGAGAAATAGAAGATTTCGGCATTGACATCCATGGCCCACAGCTGGCTGTTGACGAAATATTTCAGGGCGTTGTCATGCGAGGGCATGGCGCTGCCTGTATTTTCCCCCTTGCTGGGCCATCCGGTTTCGGTGATGATCACCCTTTTTCCTTTCGCCGCCAGTGAAGCCTGGCGATACATATGCTCCATGTGCTGCAGGGAGTGTTCGAAGGGAGTACCTTCCCAGAAGGGATAGCAGTTACACAGAATCACGTCGCAGGCGTCGGCAATGTCCTGGTTATCGGTGAATTCGTAATAGGCATCGACGTAGCCCACCGGCACCCCGGGGAGTTCTGCCTTCACGTGACTGATGAAACCGAGAAGTTCTTCTTTGGAGAGGTCTTTCCGGTAGAGGACTTCGTTGCCGACGGCGGCCACATCGACATATCCGTTGCGGGCCAGGGTGATGAGATTGGCGATTTCCTGCCGGTTTTTCTCCTCATCCCGACCCAGCCAGGCCCCCACCAGCGTTTTCAGGCCCATTTCCTTTGCCACCACGGGAATGATCTCATTTCCCTCGATACAGGAAAAGGAACGGATCCATTGCGTATAGGGCTTTAAAATGGCCATTCTCCGCCTGATCTGATCTTCAGAGATGATATCGCCGGGTTTCTGCCCGTCTTCATACAAGCTGAAGCAGAACCCGTGTATTCCCCCGTACAGGATTTCCAGAAAGAGATTCCGGATGTCATCTTCTGACTTTTTCTCAAGGAACTGGCTGCCCTGATGGTGCCGCGAGGCCTTGAAACCTGAGATGTAATCTGGTCTGTGTGACATAGCAATGGTGATAAATGTTGAAAATTTCTAACTAATTGTGAGCCGGTTACAATTCTCCGCGTCTGCGTACCAGCTCTTCTTTTATTTCCTGGGCTTTCTTTTCGGTCAGGTCATATTTCCACATGACCCAGAAAGCGAGGGCGGCAGTGATGGCAGGCACGGTGATATCGGCGATTCTGAGGTTGGTGATGGTTTCGGCGGTTTGTGTTGCGGCATTCTGGTCGAAGCCCACCACTTTGAGGATGAGTCCGCCCAGGACGAGTGCCAGGCCCTGGCCGAGCTTGACCATCCACCAGTAGATGGCGCCGAAGGTTCCCTCCTTACGGGGCATGCCATTGTTAAGTTCATCGAGGTCGCACACATCGGCGGTCATACTCATCATCAGGGTGAACAAACCACCGATTCCGAAGACCATGAAAGGCAGGGGCATAAACATCAGCCAGGGATTTTCGGGGTTGAAGCCCCACCATTTCAGGGCGTACCCCACGATTGAAATGGCCGTCGAGATCAGAAAGGCATTGCGTTTACCCCAGCGGTTCGACATCCAGGTAATGACGGGGATGATCAGGAAGGCGGTACATATGGCGCTGATCGTGGAGAACCAGGCCGGCCAGGTGGCAGTGGCACCATAATCCCCCTTAAAGAGGTAAAAAACGATGATAAAATAGCTGAAGGAGCCGACCATCTGGAATCCGTTGAACACCAGGAAGGTGGCGGTGCACAACCTCACGAAGGAGATGTTCATGAAGATCAGCACCATGTTATGGATGAGGCCTTTGAAGTTTTGGGCGATGTTCTTGAAGGTGATTTTATCGCGGTTGGTGAGGTTGGTCTGGTCGATTTCCTTGCAGAAAAGGGCGGGGAGCATGCCCAGGATCATACAAATTGCTCCCACCACGATGGCCAGGCGTCTGACGCCGTGGGCCTGGGTGTCAAACAAATCGGGATTGGCGATGAGCACCCAGAACCAGGGGACGATCATCCAGGCGATCTGGCCCAGGGTTTGGGAGAATCCCATCAGGCGGGTTCTTTCGTTGTAATCGAAGGTCATTTCATATCCCAGACCGATAAGGGGGGTGCTGAACATGGTGTTGCCCAGCAGGTAGATGAGTGAGAAAATGAGAAAATACCAGAAGTTATAGGTCTGGGAGTTGTCGGGATAGAGTTGCCAGAGCACGGCGAAGAGGATACCGCTGAGGATGGCACCGATGAAAATGTAGGGTTTCCGGCGCCCCCAGCGTGAGGTGGTGTTGTCGGAGATGTAGCCCATGATGGGGTCGGTAATGGCATCGAAGAACCTGGGCAACCCTCCCAGGAGTCCCGCCAGGAAGGGATCCATGCCAAAGGCGGTAAGCAGGAAGAAGGCGAAGACGCCCAGGGATCCCGGCAAGAGGTTGTTGACGAGATGACCAGCCCCGAAGGCGGCCTTTTGTCCGAAGGGGACCCGGTCTTTCAGAGGAGTGACGTGTGCTGACATCGTTTATTGGTTTTAGGTGAGTATTCGTATATCGACGTTTATGATCGGCTTTAGTCGTTTATAATCGTTTATGATCGGTCTGCAGAAGAACCGTCTGGAGGGCTTTTCCGCTGATGGTGAAATCCATGGATTTGCTGCCCAGGGAGAGGTGCACGCCTTTGGTTTCCCTGCCGGGATTGAAGAGGAGGGCGGCGATGGTTCCATCGGGGTTCCTGAAGGCGGTGACCATCAGGTCGCTGTCGTTGTTTTGCCATCCGATTCTGACGGCTCCCGGCCGGATGAACCTGCTGAAGTGGGCGAGGGTGTAATAGAGGGGAGTGAAGTACACTTCGTCCTTATCGGGATCCACGATCACGGGGGCGTTGCACCAGTTTTTGGCCCAGTTGGGTCCGCCCTGTCTGTCGAGCACCATGTTCCAGTCGACATAGCCGTGGACACCATGGTTGAAGCAGCCGATCATGTCGCGGGCGTATCGGAATACGGGGACATAGGGGGGGTGGAGGTGTTTTTTCTCCGGGGGAGCCCAATCCTTGCCCCAGTCGGTGGCTTCCTCTGCCCAGTACCAGGCATCGTCCTGCCACCGGGGTACCTGGGCGTCGATGCACCCTTCGGTGTGGATCAGCTGTTTTCCGGGGGCTTTCTGAGCAGCATGGCCGAGCACCTCCGGGAAGTAACTGACCGTACTGCCATACCAGTGAAAAGCGGTACCATCGTAGAACTGCGCGGCCTCCGGGTCGTCGTACATGGCATTGACCCAGGTCACCATCTCCTCTTCCCGGTTCTGATCATACCCCAGGATTTTCACTTTATGGCCGTCGCTGCGCAACCGGGGCCCCAGGTGGTTTTTCACGAAATCGTTCATCTCCTGCGGTGTGAAAAGCATGCTTTCCCAGTTGCTGTCGTTTCCCAGGGGTTCGTTCTCCACTGTAAAAGCCCATATGTCAATGCCCTGCTGGCGGTAAGCCTCCAGGTATTTTGAGAAGAATAAAGCCCAGACAGGATAATATGGGGGCAGCAGTTTTCCGCCGCGCCAGTCGTGGTTGTCTTTCATCCAGGGCGGAGCAGTCCAGGGAGAGGCGATGATTTTGAAACCTTCCGCGGAGAGGGCCATGGCCTCTTTGATCATGGGGATGATATCCCCCATATCCTCTTCTACCGAGAAGTGGGTCAGTGCAGTATCCCCTTCCACCGGCGCATAGGAGTAATTTCCGAGGGAGAAGTCGCACGAGTTCATGTGGGTCCGGGTCAGGGAGTACCTGGCTCCTGATTCCCCGAAATAAGCCTCCAGGATTTTGGAGCGGTTGGCGGGGCTCAGGCGGTTGAGGAGGGAAGCGGAAGCCTCGGTGAAAGAGCCGCCGATGCCGGTCATGGTCTGGAACTCCTCTTCCGGCAGGAGGGAAATGGCCGCACGGACTTCCGTACCGGGGAATTCAGTCAGCCGGGTCAGCTGGTGACCGCCTTCCGAAGTCTCATAAATTTCAGCCCTGTTCATCAGGGAACCGGTGCAACCGCTCATCAGGGTAATCATGAGAAAGAGAGTCGTGTATAATAATGTGGTTTTTGTGTTCATAGCAGGTAAAAAGGAGTTAAGGCTGTGCAACGGGGAACTCCGCTTCTGAGGGAGGAGCTTTCACGGTTTGCATCATGGCTTCCCGGTCACCGTTGAAAGTTTTGGTGATGGGTTGGCCGTCGCGGGTGAGGCCGTTGAAAACGCCCTGATCCACGAGGTCCCAGATGGCATACTTGGCTTGCCCCTGAAGGTTGATCAGCCCGAAGTGGTTTTCGGAACCCAGCGGGTTGGCGGCATCTTTCCATTGTTCGTCAAAGGCCTCGAACCAGAAACAGGTCATGCCCTCCCTGTTGGTCCATTCACGTACCAGTTTATAGTAATAGGCCGATTTGTATTCGTCGGTGGCCCGGGAGTCCCCATCGCCATAATTTCCTTCTGAAATGGTGGCCCAACCGGTTTCGCCGATATGGATGGGTTTCTCCACCCCCAGGCTCTGCATATAGGCGTTCACGCTTTCCACCTGTGACAAGGCATAATCGAGGGCCCTGTACATGGCTGAATCGATTTTCTCCATGTCGGAGAGGTGCTCCTGCGATTCGGGGACCACCCAGAAGGCGGGATTGTAATGGGTATCGTGCATGGGGTAGGTGTGGACGGAGAGGAAGTCGACCGCTTTGATGAGGGCATTCAGCTCCTCCTTGTGGTATTCACTGCCGCCGCCGCCCCAGGAGGCAAAGTTGTCGGAGCTGGTGACCCACAGGGTCGCGGGCAGGGCGCCTTCTTTTTTCAGCTCTTGCAGGTAATTTACCCATTTAAGGATGATGGCCGGTTCCACATAATAGTCCCAGGCCCAGTGGACCATGGCCTCGTTGCCCACGGCGATGATTTTCACCACTTCGGGGTATTGCTGGGCGAGTTCCACGGCGCGGGCCATTTCCACGGCGTTTTGGTCGCTCTCCACATTACGGATCCGGTCGGGCAGATCGGTAAAGGCGTTTTTACAGTCGATCCAGGCCCCCAGCATGACATACATTTCAAAACGGGGATCTTCAGCCTTTAACTGGCGGATGGCTTCCAGCAAATTGGCGGCCTCGGCGTGATGAACGTTATAGGTCCGGAGCAATTTGATCCCCATGGCCGACAGGATCTTCATGTCCTCCTTCAGCTGGGGAAGGGTAGGTTGGATGTCGCGGGTGATACCGCGATACCCCCCAAAAGAAATGGCCTGGCAGGCAGGATCACCCAGAATCTCGGCGGCGGTTTTGTCCACAACAGCCGGCTGCCGCCAGCAGGAGACCATAAAGAGCAGCATCATCATCAGGGGCACCGGAAGGGTAAACAGTCTATTTCTTCTTATCATGCTCATTGGATCCGTTTTTATTTTCATTTCATGTTGATTTATATTTTGCAGCCCAACACGGGTTGGAAGTATTCGCTTACCGATAAGCGGCGTTTTCTTTATGTAACCGGTTATTCCGTTTCATTGAGCCTTTGTTCAGTTTCATTGAGCCTTTGTTCAGTTTCATTGAGCCGTTACTCTGTTTCATCGCGCCTTTGTTCAGTTTCATTGAGCCGTTACTCTGTTTCATCGCGCCGTTGTTCCAGTTCTTTTTGCATCACCAGGCAGGTCTTGTGGTCGATGGCATAGAACCAGAGGAAAATGGCGCACGACATATAAAGGATGCCGGGGACGACCGAAATCATCAGTTTGATTCCGAGGAGGGAAGTGGCGGTTTGTTCGGCATTGGGCACGAACTGAAAGAGGGCGAGCATCCAGCCGGCGAGGGCGCCGCCGATACCCCATCCTGCTTTCTGGGCGAAGGTGGCGGCAGAAAAGGTAAGGCCGGTGGCCCTGCGCCCGAATTTCCACTCCGAATAGTCGGCGGTATCGGCCAGCATGGTCCAGAGCAGGGGCACTGCCGGGGCATAGGTGAACTTGGCCAGCACGTTGAGGATGTATACGGCATAGATGTTTTCATTTCCGGGGATATAAAGCAGAATGAAAAAGAGTCCCGAGAGCAGGGAACTGGCCATGTAGACATTTCTTTTCCCGAACCGTTTGGAGAGGGGTTTTGAGAAGGGAATACCCAGGATAAGGGCCACTGTGCCGATCACGTTGAAGAGCTGCACGCTTTGCTCCTTGCCGACGTAGTATTTGAAGTAGTAGGCGATGGAGAGGTTTTGCAGGGCAAACATGATAAAGGAAACGATGCCCACCAGGAAGAGGATCACCCAGGGGCGGTTTCTGAAGAGGTTTTTGAGGTCCTCTTTAAGGTCCTGTTTCTGGGTGGCCGGGGGGGCAACCCTTTCGCGGGTGGTGCGGAAGGTGACCATGAAGAGGATGAAGCTGATCACGGCAAAGAGGGTAAGGGTGTACTGGTATCCGCGGGCCATGTTGCCCTTTCCAAAATAGTTGGCCAGGTAAAGGGCGGTTCCCGTCACGATGAACTGACCCACGAAGGCAAAGATGAACCGGTAGGAATTCAGACCGGCTCTTTCATAGGAGTCGGAGGTCATGACCGCACCCAGGGAGGAGTAGGGCAGGTTGATGGCCGTGAAGACGGTCATCAGCAGCAGGTAGGTGGTGCCGGCGTAGATCACCTTTCCGGTGGCTCCCAGGTCGGGGGTGGTAAAGGTGAGTACGGCGAGGATGCTGTAGGGCAGGGCCATCCAGAGGAGGTAAGGTCTGAACTTCCCCCAGCGGGTGGTGGTGCGGTCGGCGATGATGCCCATCAGGGGGTCGCTGACCATGTCCCAGAAACGGGCGATCAGCATGATGGTGCCGGCCGCGGCCGCAGAAATGCCAAAGGTGTCGGTATAAAAGATCAGGATCCAGAAGCCCACCATGTCCCACACAAAATGGGAGGCCGTATCGCCCAGGCCATACCCGATCTTTTCCTTCAGTGACAGTGTAGTTTGTTTATCAGCCATTTGCAGTGTTTTTTATCTGAATATCCATATTGTGTATTCCACTCCCCGGAAACATTTCTGCGGTTCAATCAGAGGGAGGGAAGGTCACTTCCAGCCATTCCACCTTGCCTGTCCGTTTAAAGATCAGGGCACTCAAAGGCGGGGGAAGGCTATGGCCTGCCATTTCCTCTGTCTTTCCGCCGGCGAAATGGACGGTGATTTTTTCCCGGTCTGCCGAACCATATACCACGGGCACCTGGCAATAGGTAAAGGCCAGCTCTCCTTTGTGGAGGTTGATCTGCCCCTTTTTGCCCTCGGAACTGATGTAATCGAACGCCCGAGGTTCGGTGAGGAACTCTTCTTTGCGGAGCAGGCGCGGAGAGAAACAGAGTTGGGCCTCTGCGACGGAGACCCCGAGTTCGCCGAAGCGGGAGAGGATATCCTCTTTCACCTGTCCGGTCATGCCGGGTTGCTGGGCGCCCCTGTGCCCGGGTGTGTGGGAATAGGGGTCGGTGGGAAAAGCGCCGTAGAGGGAGGGTGATTTGTGGATGCCGATGCCGGCTTCGATTTCGTAATAATGGTCGAGGAGCCTGCCGGTGACAGCCGGGGCAGCGTCTTCGGCGAAAGCCTGAAGGCAGCATTCCTGGACGGCCAGCAGCAGTTTGGAGACCATATGCCAGTAAATGGATCCCAGGCCTTCGTAGGCATAAAAGGTGCCCGATCTGCCGGTGAAGGCTTTGTGGTGGAATACCTTTTCGAAGATCTCTTCCAGAAGGGAACGCTCTTTGGCCACGAGTTCCCCGTACCGGCCGGAGGCCAGGCCATCCAGAGCCCGCTGCAGGTCAGCTGCATTCCGGAAATTGCCGTTGAAATGGAGTCCTCCCAGCATGTCCTGGTCCACGATCTGTCTGTTTCCGTCGGCCACCAGCTTTCTGATCAGTTCCGAATCCGCGGCGGCGGAAGCCGGGATCAGGTTTTTCTGCAGGAACCCGGGCAGCTTCTTGTTGGGATAGAGGAGATAGCTGTACTGGTCTTTCCGGAAGAGGGGGCTTTCCTTCATGGCATCGAGTACTTCCAGGGCTTCCGCAGGGCTCAAATAGCCAGAGCTCAGGACGGCCACCTGCCCTTCCAGCATTTCGCCGAGATGGGCCACCGAGACCCCCGTTCCGGTGGCGGTCATCAGGTTGTAGGCATGGTAGAGCTTGTCGGCTCTCTTGTTGCTGCGGATGGTGTGTTCGATGAATCCGAGGCACAGATCGGCAAATTCCTTCAGGACGGACAGGGTGACGGCGGTTTTTCCGCCCCAGAAACCCTGATGGTAAATTTTCTGGCGGTAGTCGGAAGCGGCCCCTCCCAGGAGGTCAAGCAGTTTTTTTCTCTGTGTGTCGCTGAAATTCCCCGATAAGAGGGGGCTGAACTCCCGGAGGGCCTCCCCCACTTCGAGGAAGTATTCAGAGAGTTCCGCCGAAAAATGGAAAGTGCCGGATTCTGACTTTTCGAGCGTGGCCCGGAAAAACTTCATGAACCGGTGGAGATAGCAAAGGGTGACCATGGAGACGCCGTTTCCCACGAGGGCGTTGTTGGCGTCGTTCCATTCGGGGCGCTGGGTGTTCATCCAGATGCCGGCTTCGGGGATGAAATTGGAGACTTTGGCCAGCACGGTGGCGAGGATCTTCTCGAGGAAGGTCACATGGTGGATCTTTCCATCTTCGGTGGCCAGCAGGGCGCCGTCGGCCCCCAGGGTGTCGCGGCGGCTTCTGATGGCGGCATCCCACTGGTGGTCAAAGCCGATGGTTGATTTCGGGTTTTGGAGAATTTCCCCGTAAGGTTTGATGAGATAGGGCACAGCGGCATACACGAACCACTCCTTGTCGAAGAGGGTTTGCAGGGTACCGGGATGGAATTTCTCACAGATCTCGAAGAACTTCTGGAGGTAAATGATCTGGTGGTCGCCCCAGTAGCCGATGTAGGACCAGGGGTTGTCGGGTTCGATGGTTTCCCAGTCGAAGCCGTCTTTGGTGACCCTGTAGGGATTGTATCCGTCGAAGGTGGAGGCGTTCAGGAACTTGAAAATCATTCCGTCGATGAATCCGGGATAGGAATGGGCCAGGGCCTCCCAGTTCTGGAAGAGGTCCCTCCAGTTCCCCTCATAGTTGAGGATTTCGGAGCCATCGGTTTCGTCCTGGATGTGTATGGAAAAATAGTTCCAGGGGCGGCTGGGGTCGCCATGGCGGCGGCTGAATTTGAGGGGGAGGTATTCCATGGAGAGCCTGATCAGGTCGGTGTCTCCGGTTTTCAGGATCTGTTCGTTGAGGGAGAAGAGGCTGACCCGTTCTTCCAGGCTTTCGATCATCGCGTGGTGGCGGGCTGCGGCCTCCCGGTTGGCTTTGGCCAGGTACCCGGCAAAATCGGCTTTTTTAATGCTGTACTGGTCGGCGAAGACGCCTCCGCGCAGGATGTTGAACAGGGCATTGGCATAATGACGGGTGTTGCGGAGGTCGTCGGCGGTGCATTGCAGGCCGTCGGCACCCGCCACGAGCTGAATCAGCTTCCGGGTGCCGGCGTCGATATCCTGCTGAACCAGGGCATCGAGGTTTTGCTCTTCCCTGATGGCATGACAAAGGGCGATGATCTGGGCATGGTTCAGGTTGACGTCGGCCACGATTTTCCACTGTTTCTCCCCATGCGGGGGAAGGTTGATTTCCGCAGAGACGAAATAAGCCCCCTTTTCTCCCTTGACATCGGTTTCACCGGTCACCTTTTGGTTTCTCCGGAAACGATCGAGTTGCAGGGATGACAAGAGGCGCAGGGGCCGGTCCAATCCGAGTGACCAGGCGATGTTGGCCTTCAGGGCTTCGCTGGGCTCAGCCTTGTCGACAATGATGGCGCTCAGGGCAAAAATCCCCATGCCTGACAGGGGTTCCAGCTCACTTCTCTTATAGGCGTCGACCAGGTTGCTGGTGGTCGCCTGCAGGGAGGAAGGCACCCCGTAGGGCATGATGTTCTGGATACCGTCAAGCAGGGTAACAGGGCAATCGGCGCCTGACGCGTTGATCAGAACGCTCTTCTTCACAAACCCGAATTTTTTCGACGGGCACCACTGCACTCTGAAGGTCAGCTCCAGATCATGGTTGACCTCCTCGAAAAGGATTTTGTTGCCATAGACGCTTTTCCAGAGGTTGCGGCTGAGGGCATATTTCCCTGTAAACCGTTCCGAGAAAGGTTCCCAGACAAAGGTTTTCACGCCGCGGGTGACCCGGAAGAGGGTTTTACTTCCGGTGATGTCGGCCGACTCGGTGATCTTGTCGTCGGTATAATAGGGAAAGAGGGCGTATTCCGGGTTTTTACGGCCTGCCGTCAGTCCGCCGTTGCTCGAAATGAACATCCAGATATCCGAATCACTGACGATGCTCATGAAGAAGGGGCGGATGGCATCGTGGTCTGTAATCCTGAGATAGCTTTCCTTTTCGAAAACCACTTCCTGCAGTTCCGGCGTTGCAGCACCGCGTGGGGCGTCTTCAGGGATGAAATCCTTCATAATAATAATATTAAAAGGGATAAGGGTTAATACAACAACCGGGTGATTGGTCAATTCACTTCCTGGTAGACTTTGACGTAGTCGATGGTCATTTTCTGGGGGAAGGGGGTCTGGGCTGTCGGGAATCCGACATAGTTGCCCCCCACCGCCACGTTGAGGAGGATGAAGAAGGGTTGGTCATAGACCCATTCCCCGGGCACCTCGTCGCGTTTGATGCGCTGGTAGAGGTAGTCATCGACGAAGAAGTCGATTTTATCCTGGTCCCATTCTACGGCATAGAGGTGGAATCCGGCGTCGAAGCGGTCATTGATCAGGGCGTAGCTTTTGGTGATGGGGTTTCCGCCCGAGTAACCGGGGCCGTGGATGGTACCGTGGATGATATGGGGTTCCTGGCCTTTGAGTTCCATGATGTCGATTTCGCCGCACTGGGGCCAGCCTGTGGTGGTGACGCTTTCGCCGAGCATCCAGAATGCCGGCCATAAGCCGGGGCCGTAAGGGGTTTTTATGCGGGCCTCAAAGCGGCCGTATTTCTGGGCGAACAACCCCTGGGTTTTGATACGGGCCGAAGTGAAGCGGTTTCCCTCCTGAATGGCGGTGAGAACCAGGTTACCCTGGCCGTCGAGCGACACGTTGGCGGGAGCGTTGGTATAGCTCTGCAGTTCGGCATTGCCCCATCCCCCGTCACCGGTGCCGATGTCGAAAACCCAATTGGCTGAAGCGGGGAGCTGTCCCGCCGGCCCTTCGAAATCATCGCTCCAGGTCAGCTGCCAGTTGCGCTTCTCCAGTTTCTGAAAATCGTCTTTTTCGCAGCTCACGAAAAACACCATGACCGCCAGCAGAAGCATGCAGGGGAAGGCCTTCCCCGCGTATCTTGTCAATGTCTTCATTTTGCACATGTTTTAAATGCCAGGTGATGGCTGGTTATTAATTTTTGCGGAAATAGATGTTGTCGAGGAAGATGTCGCCGTTCCCTTCGAATTTAAGTTGGATGACATCGCTCATATTCACCGGTGCGAAGGAGGACAACGGGATGTCGAGGCTTCTCCATCCGGTGGTGGGGACCTGCAGGGTATAGGCGGTTTCCACGGGGCCCGGACTGATCAGGAACACTTTCAGGGAGGTGGAGGTGGCTGACCAGTAGTCGAGGTGCAAATAGGCCATGGCAGAGACATTCTGGCTGGATCCCAGCTGAATGCCCTGGTAATTAAGGCCGGCATATTTGAGGGTGTTGTTACCCTGCACCTGCACCACCGATACGGCCGTGGCCTGGCCCCAGTTGGGGTTCATGTCGGTCCCCGTAATGGAGGAATAGGCGTCGCTGTAAACGCTGATCACGTTGGCGGCAGGGTGCGTGGGCACCGGCGCCTGGGTGGTGGGTGCCGCCGGAGCCGTGCTGGCATTGTAGAAATAGATGTTATCAGCGTAAAAACCTGAAATGTTGTTGTTGACATCGACGAAGATGAGCTGGCCCAGGTTGGTTCTTTTGCTCAGTCCTGAAAAACTGGCCAGGGGAATGTCAAGGCTGAGCCACTGTTGGGTCTGCGCCGGCGTGATGCTGCGTGTGGAGGTCCCCGTCACGTTGGCTACCAGATCGACCAGTTCGAGCCGGATCTGACCTGTGGCCGCCAGTGCATTGGGGATGAAGAGGTCCACGTGGAGATGGGTCATGGAGGTGGCGTCCACTGTAGGAGAACTGAATTCGATGCCCACGAAGTTGAAGTCGGTATAGTTAAGGACATGGTCGCCGTTGACGTCGAAGTCGGCCGAAAGGGTTGTCTGGTAAGGGGCCCAGTAGCCGTTGTAATAGTTAACGGGGATGTTGGCATAGGCGTCGCTGAAGATGGAGATGACCTTATCGGCATCCTGGGATGAGGTCGGGGCATGCTGGTATACGCCCTGTGATTGGACGGTAAAGGAACCGTCGGCCGTCACCTCGCCGACTTTGGCGGTGATCACGGCATTCCCCGGGCCACCGGCGATGAGGACTTTTCCGGAGGCGTCGACCGTGGCAATGGACGGGTCGGAGGAGAGGAACTGGAAATAGGCGGGAGACAGGCTGATGGTTTGGTTGACACCGGAGGGAAGGTTGTAAATCCCCGAGAGCCCCCCGATGGTTTTGGAGACTCCGGTGAAAGAGGTTTCCACTTGTTCCTGGCCGTTGAGGATGGTGAAATGCGGGTGGGCGATGGTTCCCAGCTGTTCAAATTTCAGTTCGTCGACCCAGAAGGTAAATCCCTTTCCGTCAACGGGCCCGGCAGAATAGATGAACATGCCGCGTTCGGCGGTCAGGCGGGAGGGGTCAGGCAGGGGGATGATGAATTTCTTCCATCCTGTGGAGAGCTGCAGGTCGGAGATGGAGACCTGGTAGGTGGAGGGTCCCATGTCGTTGCCGAAACCGATCAGGCCGATGGTTGCCGACTGGGAGGCTTTGGCATAAAAGGTGAGGGCGTTGTATCCCGAGAGGTCGCGGGCCGTGGAGGTAAAGAAGACCCCGCCGGCATAGGCGCCCGAGGGGTCGCCGGCATTGGGGACGTCGAACCGCATAGAGGCGGAGGAGTTGTTCCAGGTCACCTGGTTGTCGACGTCAAAGGCGGAGGGTGAAGCACCCCCGAACACGGCATAGTTCAAGCCGGCGCTGAACCCGTCGATGAACACTTCGGGATTGGTGGGGAAGGCAGCGGGCTTCAACTCTTCCAGGTCGCGTTCACAGGCCACCAGAAGGAAGGCCAGCAGCGCCGCGGGAAGATATTTCTTCAGGTTGAAAAGAATAGGTGAGTTCATATGCTTGATTTTTTATTTACCGATATTGATGCGCACGTATGTTCTGATTTCCCATTCATTGCCGTTGTCGAAGCCGATGGCCTCAGGGTCGGGCACCAGTTCTCCGCTGCCGTCGATTTTCTGTGTCGGCGAATAACGGGGTGAATACTGGTTGAGGGTGCGGTAGGTGGCTCTGATGCCGATGTTGGTATCGGGGAGGTCGAACCAGTCGGGTTTCTTGAGGGAGGTAGAGAGGTCAGCCATCAGCTGGAGGGGGAAGGTGAGGTTGTAATCGCGGTGGTAGTCGTAAGGGCCCCAGTCGTTGATTCTGGCGAAGGAGGTAAGTTTGAGTTCCTTGTAAATCGCCCGGAGATCTACCCCGTATCTTCTGATGAGGCGGTCGTCGCTGCCGTTGGCCTGGGCATCGCCGGCATAGAGGTTGGCGATGAATCCGAAGTTATGGTTGATTTTGGAGACGATCCGGGAGTGGACTTCCCAGAGGTCCTGAGCCGGGGGTGCACCGGGGAAGGCGAAGATGGTGCGGCCGTCGGGGAGGATTCCCACGGCGGCATCCTGGGTGGTGGGGAGATGACGGTATACGAAACCGAGGCTCATGGCCAGTCCGGCGTCTTCAGAACGGTCGCTGTCCCAGTCGTACATCCAGGTTCCCGGGGTGGGATCCCAGGTGAAGAGGATTTCAGCCGCCATCTGTTCCCGGTTGGAGCGCACCACAAAGGGATCGTCGAGGATGTTCCTGGGGCGGCCGGGAGCCGCTACGCCTGAAGGGATAGGCCCCTCGATAGGTTTCTGCCATAAGAAGTTGGGAGCCACCTGCACATTTCCGATGAGATAGGTGAATCCCGACAGGAAATTGTACTGGTTTCCGCTGCCACTGTCTTTGAGTTTCCAGCCGGTGAAGGTGAGGGTTTGGTCGGCGCCGCCCTGAGCCACCAGACCCATGGCCGCCGATTGGGCATACCAGTTGAAGCGCCCGCCTTTGTAGGTGAGTTTGACCTTGCCGCCAAAATTGTCTTCAGCCCTGATCTCATCCTGGTAGACGGTGTAATTCCCCTCTTCGCCCCTTACCGCCTGGAAGATCCTTCCCTGGAGGGGCTGTCCGGCCCAGATGCCGCCAATTTCCATTCCGAATTTGTTGAAAGTCCGGTTGAGGTGGAGGGTCACCCTCCGGGTTCTCGGCTGGGGAATGGCAAAGGAGCTTTCGGTGGCCCCCAGCTGGGCGAAGTCTTCATGGAAGATCCCCGTGAGGTTTATTTTTCCCAGGGAAGTGCCGTATTTCAGCAAGATGGCAGGGTTGGCCCCCCACCAGAGCTGCGGACCGAAGGCCAGCTTGAAATTCTTGAAACTCCGCTTGCCGGCGGCTTCAAAGCCGAAGGGGGCGATACCATTGTAAATATCGATATTGGGGCCATAGTTGGCTTCGGGATAAAGGCCGAAGAAGTCGCCCTCGTAACCCCAGTGATAATGGCCGGTGCGGTAAAATCCCGTGAGGTCGAAGAGCTTGTGGTTCCATTCATAGCTGGCGTTATACACCTGCACCCTGTCGACAGACTTGAGGGTGAGGTTGCCGTTCTCTCCCTTGACGACCACGGGTCTGCCCCTGTTCTCATAGAAGATCTGGTCGATGGGATTCTGGGCGACATCCCCCAGGATGTTCACCTCGACATTGGCCCTGAAGTTGGGGGCCGGGTTGGCTTCCACCCCGATGTAAAAGGACTGCAACTGGTCGAAGCCGAGTTTGTTGGGATAGGTGGTGTTTCCGGGAACGGGATCTTTGGGGGTGGAGATCAGGCTGCCTCCCGTGTTGAAGGTGGTGAACTGGGCGCTAAGGCGGCTCAGGGAAATCTTCTTGACTTTTTCGCTGTCCTGGGCACCCTTGTCGCCCCGGGCCTTCAGGACCGACTCCACCACCTGGATTCCGTTGAAATGGGTCTGAATGGTTTCGAGGGTAACTCCGCCGGCATAGGGATTGAGCTGGTGGGCCTCTTTCAGGGTGTAGTAGGAAGCTCTCGGATAGAGGGTGTAAAACCCTTTGGCATTGGTCGGCCCTTTGGCGCAAATGCCGAACCACTCTTCATTCATATTGTTTTCGCCGGGGGCGTAGTCAAAAAGATAGCCTCCGTTGACCCAGGACGCATGGGCATCGTGGATGTCGAGGCTTTTCGTTTGGCCGAATTTCCACCATCCGTCGCTGAACTGAAAAGTGAAACCGCCGATGGCGTTGCCGGCTTTGCCGATACCTGCGGCATTCTCATAGATCTCCTTCCAGTTGGCCAGATTGTAGAGGGCCTGCTCCTTCTGGGCCTCTTCCTTGGTGAGGGCATTGAAAGCGTCGGTGCCAAACTCGGTCAGCACGACAGGTTTGCCATATTCATTTCGGGCCCGGTCGAAGAGATCGGTAAACGAAATACCCCGGTATACATTGATCCCGAAAATATCCACATCCTTGCATTCCCTGTTGATGATGTCGAGAAACAACAAATCGCCGTTGCAAATCGACACAGGATGGTTGGAATCGATGGCTTTCATGGCGACGGCCGCCTCATTGAAGAGCTTGTACATGTGCTCAGCCCTGTGTGTCGACTCCCGGTCTTCCATCGGGATGTCTTCGGTTTCGGCACCGCTCCAGAAGAGGCCGTAGTTGTTTTCATTTCCCAGAAGATAGAACAGCAATCCCGGCGTGTCCTTGTATTCCTGCGCCAGTTGCCTGATTTCCTTCAGAAGGAGTTCCCTGACACGCGGATCGGAGTAGTCGGTATTGGGTGCCCAGGCCCCGTCGAGGGTAAGGCCATACCTTCCGAAGGAATGGTTCAGCATGGTGTAAATGCCGTAATTCTCGTAAATATACCTGATCCATTTGGGCTGGATGCCGGTATACACCCTGATGGTGTTGACATGCATGTTCTTCAGCAACGACATCTCATCATCGAGCGCTTTCTGGATGAAGTCGTCGGACTGGTTCCACAGGCTGAAGGAGTAGTTGGTGCCGACAGGGAAATAATCCCAGTTCATGCCGTTAATCATGAGGGGAGCCCCATTGACCAGGAGTCTCCAGCCGTCTTCTTTTTTCTCCGTAGTCACACGGTTCGCCTGGGCAAACAGGGAGAGTGAGAAGAAAAGAAGGATTTGCAGTAAGATTAGTTTTTTCATGTTTATTTGTTTACTGGTATATTATGTTAATTGCATTAACAGGTGCATAGGTTCGCTATATAAAAATAAGTGACAGGAACATGCTATGTTTCTATACATTTACTATACAAGGCGTATATGTGGCATTTTCCTGCGGAACCACGAAATTAACAACCTCATAAACAAATAGTTATCTATAGTACCATTGACCAGGCCGCACGGGGCCAGCGGGGGTTGTATAGCTGTTTTTAATAGAGGGTCAGGAGGCATAAAGGGTTTTGTCGGGGAAAGGTCCCGGATAACTTTTTCGAAAGTCAATCCTGATTATTAATCCATTTTTATTGTTTTTCAATAAATATTTATCATCTTTGCCACATCATTCCAACAAATAAAGATCATGTCAAAAAGAAGCGACTTAGTATTTAAAGGATTACACGTGATCGTGTGGATCATATTCGTCGGGTTGAGCATCGAGGCCGGAGGGATTATTGTCAATTTTATCTACAGCCTCTTCAAGCCTGCAGTCATCCATCACCTCTATCAGAAACTGGACCTCAGTGAGATGTATGCCCGCAGCCAGGTGGCTTATTTCGCCATGTACACTTTACTCATGGTCATTGCGGTTATGAAAGCCCACCTTTTTTATGTGGTCATTAAACTTATGATGAATTTTAATCTGGCCAAGCCCTTCAACATGGTGGCTGTGGCACAAATCACACACATCAGTTATTATACGTTATCGATCGGACTCATGAGTTATTTTGCCCGTGAAACAACCAGATATTTGCAGCAACACGGATTTGAGGTTGATAAACTGAACCAATTCTGGGGAGACGGTCAGGCCTTTATCATTATGGCTGCCGTCATCTATGTGATTGCGAGCATTTTCAGAAAAGGGGTAGAAATCCAAAATGAAAACGATTTAACAGTGTAAGCCATGCCGATCATAGTAAATCTGGATGTGATGATGGCCAAACGGAAGATAAGCCTCAATGAGCTTTCAGAGAGAGTTGATCTGACCTTGTCCAATCTTTCGATATTAAAGACCGGAAAGGCCAAAGCCATCCGCTTCAGCACACTGGAGTCCATTTGCAAAGCCCTGGATTGTCAGCCGGGTGATCTTCTGGAGTACGTTTCTGAGGAATGACAAGCAGCTGTCACCGGTGGATTTTCCTGGAAGATAAAGTGACCCCATTCAGGCAAGTCCAGAAGAAGATGCTATTTTTACTGGATACAATCCAAATTTCTGACCCGATGAAAATTTCTGCTCTGGCTGCTGCGGTGAAAGGCTCTGAACTGGTGCTCCTGGTACTTCTCTTTCTGACCCATGGCATGATAAGTGCCCAAACGACGCACGCCGTTTATCAAAACGGAAATGAAGCATCTATTCCGCAGTCCGGCCAAATGGCCACTACCACCGAAGATGCTGCTTTCTTTCCGGTGACCTCCCAGATGGCACATTCATCGGGAATTGATGGAGCACTGCCACAGGCTATCTTTCAGCATACTCACCTGATCGGTCAAATTCCTGCTGAGGAAGCAGACAGCCCGCAGGCCACCCGGAACGACCACTTCCCCGGAAAGGTTTCTGTCAACCGGCAGACCACACGGAACGACCACTTCCCCGGAAAGGTTACTGTCAGCCCGCAGGCCACACGGAACGACCACTTCCCCGGAAAGGTTACTGTCAGCCCGCAGGCCACACGGAACGACCACTTCCCCGGAAAGGTTACTGTCAGCCCGCAGGCTACCCGGATCGTCCCTCTCCCTGCACCGGCTGCTGTCAGCACGCAGGCTACTCAAATCGTCTATCTCTCGGGAAGGGATGCCGCCACGCCCGTGGAGTGGGAGTTTTTCTGCACCGATGGGCGGAACAGCGGCCGGTGGACCACCATTCCGGTGCCGTCGAACTGGGAGTTGCAGGGTTTCGGAACTTATAATTACGGCCACGACTGGCGCGACAAAAACATAAAACTGGGACAGGAGGAAGGATTATACCGCTATCGGTTTGACGTTCCCGCCGCCTGGAGGGGCAAAACCGTGCAGATCGTCTTTGACGGCTCGATGACCGACACCGAAGTGAAAATCAACGGCAGGGTGGCGGGTCCCATCCACCAGGGAGCCTTCTACCGTTTCAAATACGACATCACGCCTCTGCTGAAATTCAACCGGTCCAACCTGCTGGAAGTCAGGGTGACCAAACATTCGGCGAATGAATCGGTGAACTGTGCCGAGCGGCAGGCCGACTTCTGGATCTTCGGGGGGATCTTCCGGCCGGTATTCCTCGAAATCCTGCCCGACATCCATATGAGCCGCACCGCCATCGATGCCCGGGGCAACGGCACCTTCCGCACACTGATTGAACACACCCCCACCCCTTCAGATGCCAGGGTCACGGTGGAACTCTTTGACCTGCAAGGGAATCCTATCGGAGAACCGGTGCATGAAAAGCTTCCGGAGGGAGCCGTTTCCTCGGTGATTTCCGGAAAGTTCGAACACATCAAACCCTGGAATCCCGAGTGGCCTACGCTGTATACGATGAAAATCACCCTCCTGAAGGGTGACGAAGTACTGCACGAGGTGATGGAGCGCATCGGCTTCCGCACGGTGGAACTACGAAAACACGACGGCTTTTATGTGAATGGCCGGAAGGTGGTCTTCAAGGGGGTGAACCGCCACTCTTTCTGGCCCGAAACCGGAAGGGCCCTCAGCGAGGAGCACCTGCTGACCGATATCCGGCTGATCAAGGAGATGAACATGAATGCCGTGCGCTGTTCCCATTATGTGCCTGACCGGCGCTTCCTGGAGTTGTGTGACTCGCTGGGACTCTTTGTTCTCGACGAGGTGACGGGCTGGCAGGATGCCTATGACACCCTTGTGGGGCCGAAACTGGTGCGCGAGACCATCCTGAAAGATGAGAACCACCCCAGTGTGGTGATCTGGGACCATGGCAACGAAGGGGGCTGGGATTTTGCCAACGAGAAGGGATTCCACGAGTACGACATCCAGAAGCGGCCGGTACTCTACCCGTGGCTGCTGCGGAACGGCGCCGACACCCACCACTACCCCGCCTTCGACTACGCCATCGGGCGGTACGGCAACGGCAACGATCCGTTTATGGCCACGGAACTGCTGCATGGGTTGTATGACGGCGGACACGGGGCCGGGCTTGAGGCTTACTGGCGGAATTATGAGACTTCCCCCCTCCATGCCGGGGGATTCCTGTGGGTGCTGGCCGACGAGGCCATCCTGCGTACCGACATGGACAGCCTGGTTTATGATGCCGTGAACAACCAGGCTCCCGACGGCATCCTGGGTCCCCACCGTGAGAAGGAGGGCAGTTTTTACACCATCAGGGAGATCTGGTCGCCGGTGCAAGTAAAACCCGTCACCATCACCCGCCGCTGGGACGGCCGTCTTTTTCTGGAAAACAAATACATTTATACCAACCTGAACGACTGCACCTTCACCTGGAAGGCCGTAAAAACCGGCTTTAACACTCCGGAAGAAACCATTACCGGGAGCGGGATGATGCCGGGACCCGACGCCGGACCGGGAGAAACCTCGGTGGTGCAGATCGATGCGGGGGAAGGTTCCGGTGGAAGGATCAAATTGGATGAAGCCCTGGCCGGTGCCGACATTTTTTACCTAACTGCGACCGGTCCGCACGGAAACGAACTCTTCACCTGGAGCTGGCCGGTGGTGCAGCCGTGGGAAAAGGCAGAGGAGATATTGAAGTCGCCCGGGGGTGAAGTGACTGAAGTTGGTCAAAAGGGTCACTCAGGTGGCAAAGAAGAAAGGTTTACCCGGCAAGAGTCGGGTATACCCTCCCGGAATCCGGAGAACATCAGGCGCCGGGCAACAAGCCTCATTTCGCTGGAAACAGGCGAAATCATCAGCCGGGAAACGGGCGACATCACCAGTCAGCAAGAGCGAGACAGAGCCACCCGGGATGCAGGCGGTATCACAAACGGGGATGCAGGAGACATTTCCGTCCGGGAAGAGCAAGATTTCATCTTCCGGCAAAAGGGCGACATTGACTTCCGGGAAAGTGCAGAGGCGGTCACAGCGGCGGTTGCCGGCTTGGAAATCACCTTTGCCAAAGCCGACGGGACACTTCTGGCCGTGAAGAACAAGGAGGGGAAAATCTCGCTGACGGGCGGACCGAAGCCGGTGGGCGTTCCCTCGAAAATAACCGGAACGAAGTGGGGAAAAGATGGGGAAGGGAATTTCGTCTTTGAAATCACCACCGACCACTATCCTGAGCGGATGACCTGGACGCTCTTCCGGAACGGAGTGCTGAAACTCGAAGCCAGCCCGTTGCATAGATGGGCCAGCCAGATCGATTATCTGGGGATATCGTTCAACTATCCTGAGGAGAAGTGCACCGGCGTGCGGTGGATGGGCAGCGGGCCTTACCGGGTATGGAAGAACCGGCTGAAGGGCAGCACCTTCGGGGTGTGGGAGAAAGCTTACAACAACACCGTCACCGGGGAGAGCTTCAATAACCTGGTTTATCCTGAATTCAAGGGGTATCATGGCCATCTTTACTGGGCCACCCTGAAAAACACCGAATCGGATTTCACGGTGATTTCCGGAACCCCCAACCTGTACTTCCGGCTTTTCACACCGGCGAAGCCTAAACATGTGTCAGGCGGGACCCATCCCCCGTTCCCGGAGGGAGACCTCTCTTTTCTGCTGGAAATTCCGGCCATCGGCACCAAGTTCAAGCAGCCCGAAGGGCTGGGTCCCGGGAGCGGAAAAGGGCACTACACCGGCCACACCGGCGACCGGGGGTATCCAATGATACTGTGGTTTGTGTTTTGTACAAGCTGAAATTGGAAACCATTCATCAAGAAGAATCGTTGCAGGGGAAACGATCATAGCGTATTCTTCCATGAAAAACCTAGCAAATAATCCTAAATTTGTTGCATGGTTGATCTTTTGTAACAGGTTATGATCATACGACATTTAAAGTATTTATGCATCACCCTTCTCCACATCATAATACTGATGGGAAAGGTGAATATACCTGTTTACGCTCAAGACGATGACCTCTATTTTGAAAGTATAGCACCGGAATTGGGTTTGTCCCAGATCACTGTAGCATGCATATTCCAGGACAGCAAAGGATTCATGTGGTTCGGAACAGCCGATGGGCTGAACCGATTTGACGGGTATAAATTCGAGGTTTTTAAAAATTCACCTGATAATCCGGCAAGTATCAGCAATAATTATATCAATGGGATTACCGAAGACAGTAAAGGCCGCATCTGGATCGGCACACATTTCGGTCTGAATTCATATGATTATAAGACCAATGAATTCACAATTTACACGAAAAGCAACGACAATAAAGGGATAAGCAACAATAAGGTCTCATTTATCTATCGCGACAAGAATAAAAAGATCTGGATTGGAACAGAACAGGGTATCGATTTCCTGAATGAAGACAGCCTTACGTTTGTCAAACGAACATTTAACAACTTCCTTTTTAACAACCGGATTCTCTCCATCGGTGATGACAGCTATGGAAATCTCTGGATAGGGACTTTAAAGGGATTGGTAAACTATGACCAATCTTCTGACAGCCATCTGGTTTTCAAACATGACCCTAATGATCCCAACAGTTTGTCAGAGAATCATGTACGCACCATTTTTGAAGATTCCAACAAAAATCTCTGGATAGGCACCTCTGACGGATTAAACCTCTTTGATCCCAAAAAAAGGCATTTCCAGCATTTCGGGGAAAATGTTTATACCGGCATATCCCTGACCCACAATGCGGTCAGGTGTCTGGTCGAAGATGGTGAAAAAAACCTGCTGATCGGCACCAATGAAGGATTAAACATATTAAACATCGAAACACGGGAGTTCAGAAAATATAACCTGAAAAAGATGATCAGGGGAAACCTGAACCATTTCTTTATCTACTCGCTATATATTGACAAAGCCGGAACGGTCTGGATAGGAACCTTCTCAGGCGGCATCAACTATTTTAACCACTTCACACAGCAATTCAGATATTTTAATCCGGGTAATAACCTTGTATTTGGCAGTATCGGATCCATCATTGAACACAAAAATGAGTTCTGGCTTGCGACCGGTGGAGGTGGTTTGTTGAATTATGATTTACATTTCAATTATAAAGGTCAGTTTTGTCTGAATGAAGATGGAACGCCTTCTTATGCATCTAATGTTGTAAGAGCAGTGTACGACACCGGAGACAAATTATTCATAAGCACTGAAGGTAACCGTATGCTGATCTTTGATCCGCAAACCAGGCAATTGAGCAGAAAAGTGAAAGGTTTCCGGGGAAATATCAACGACTTTTACCTAAGTGCTGACAAGCAGACCTGGTTATTAGTCAATGATACTTTCGGACTCAGGAAATATGAACCACGGACAGATCTGGCAGAAATTGTTAAATACCAGGCTCCGGATGGGAATGACATGTATATACCCTATTCCACTTGCATGGTAGAAGATTCAATGGGTATATTCTGGGTAGGCACCCGGTATGCAGGGCTCTATCGATACGATTCAAAGAAAATGGAGGTTTTGCGGTATATCAGCACTAAAGATTCAATTTCACTTCATTCTAATGAAATAAATTCCCTTTACATCGACAGTAGAAATAATCTGTGGGTTGGAACAAACGCTGGTGGGCTTAGCTTATATAACAGAGAAACTAAAAGTTTCAAGACTTTCTCGAAGTCCGACGGTTTACAAAATCTGAACATTCTAAAGATAACAGAAGATGATGCCGGATTTTTATGGATTGCCACATTATCAGGTATAAGCAGGCTTGATCCTACCCGGAACCGCTTCACAAACTATGCGCAAGGGAATGGATTTCCCTTGCAGGAGTTAAGCCTGCGTTCATTTACAAAACTCTCAGACGGACGGATTGCTGCAGGTGGCAACAATGGATTCACGGTTTTTGATCCATTGAAAATCAAATCAAATAATTTCATCCCTCCTGTTCAGATAACCAGCCTTAGGCTCCTTCGTTCAAAAAAGACGGAAGACTTCCCTGACATGGAAAAGAAGTATATCGATAACAATGAAGAAATCCGCCTTAAATATAACCAGTCGAGTTTTATCATTGAATATACAGGGCTTAATTACATATTCCCGGGAAAAAATCAATACGCTTATAAACTTGAAGGATTTGATTCTGAATGGAACCATGTGGCCCAACAGCGGATTGCCATCTATACCAACCTGAATTCCGGGACATACACATTCCGGGTGAAAGCTTCGAATAACGACGGAATGTGGAATGACCAGGGAATGTCAGTTGTGATTAAAGTTGCTCCACCGCCATGGCGTTCCTGGTGGGCTTTTACCATTTACTTTTTCTTCCTGACCGGGATATTCTTCCTGTTGATTCATTATCTGAAACTTGAAAACGAAGTCAGAATCAAACAAATAGCCCAGGGAAACATGGAGAAGGAACATCAACTTCGTATCCGTCTCTTCACTAACTTTTCCCATGAATTGCGGACGCCTCTGACCCTGATCCGGGGACCGATAGAAGATTTGCTCAACCGTTCCGATCTTATTTTACCTGTGCGAAATTCACTTGAATTAATCCATAAGAATGTTCAAAGGCTAATCTTCCTGGTAAATCAGCTGATGGATTTCAGAAAGCAGGAATCAGGAAATCTCAAACTGAGAGCGGCTGAAGGAAGGATCAATAAATTTGTCACAGAAGTATCGATGGCCTTTAATGAATTGGCTGCCAGGCAAAAAATTGAATACTCCGTTCATGGGACCTCCGAAGATATTTTACTATGGTATGATCGCCATTTGCTCGAAAACGTATTCTTTAACCTTTTGTCAAATGCCTTTAAGAATACCCCTCCACACGGTAAGATATCCATCTCTATGGCCAAATGGTCCAGAAATGAGGCAGTAAACCTCTGTTCCAGCAAAAGTGAAACCCTGCTAAAAAGTGATGTGCTGAATTACGTAGAAATTGCGGTAAACAATACAGGGAAAGGTATCCCCGTGAAGGATCAGGAAAAGATATTTGATCCTTTCTATCAGGTGGAAGAGGATGGGAAGTCGGCCGTTGGTTCCGGGATCGGTCTAAGCCTGGTACGTGGTATCACTGAATTGCATCACGGTGCAGTTTGTGTTGACAGTTCGCCGGGAGAAGGGGCCATATTTCGCATATTTCTTCCTGTTGGAAAAGATCATCTCAAGGAGGAGCAGTTGAATAAGGAGTATCTGGGAAGTGAACATACCAACCATTACCTTCCGTCTGGAGACACCTTTGAGGAAGAACTGCCGACACCACTGAATGAAGATAAAAAAGCAAATACGATCCTGGTAATTGATGATAATGCCGATATCAGACAGTACATTAAAACGCAGCTTCAGAACACTCATCATATTTTGATGGCCAAAGATGGCAATGAGGGACTGGAGAAAGCTATCAACCAAATGCCGGATTTGGTCATTAGCGATATAATGATGCCAGGCATCGATGGGCTTCAACTTTGCACAAAACTGAAAAACAACATTTATACCAGCCATATCCCAATCATCCTGCTTACAGCCCGGACAACCTACCTCCAGGTGAAAGAAGGATTTGAAGTAGGGGCGGATGATTACATTACAAAACCATTCAGTGGTTCACTTTTACGATTAAAGGTCGACAGCGTGATTAAAAACCGGGAAAGGCTCAGGCAATCATACAGTAAAATACTGCCATTCGAGCTGACCAGTTCTGAAACCACCTCTCTTGATGAACAATTTTTGAAAAAGGTTTGTCAGATTATTGACCGGAATATCTCCAATCCAGGTTTTAATATCGAATATTTCAGTGATGAGGTTGGTATGAGCCGGGCAAGCCTTTACCGGAAAATTAAATCGCTTACCAACTCATCACCCAACGAATTTATAAAAAACTACCGGCTGCAGGTCGCCATAAAGTATTTAAGGGAGACAGAATTGCCTGTTTCAGAGATCTCCTATAAGCTGGGATTTAATGATCCGGCATACTTCACCAACTGCTTTAAAAAGGAATATAAGGTATCGCCAAGCGAATACATTCAAAATATCGGCATTTCCAGAAAAAAACAAACTTAACTGACTGTAATCCTGCATTATATTAAGTTAAGATCGTACTTCAACAACTCGTCACTATCCATAACCAGAATCATTTTTACAACTTTTTGATGGAAATTTACAACTGATGCAACATTTGTAAGAGGTGTATGAGCAATTATTTAAGGCATCTTTCACATATCCTTAATAACTTCATACTACAAAAATCCAGACTATGATCCACAAAATTATCAAATCCATTTTCACCACGCATCAGGGACGGATGGTTTTATATTTCCTCCTTTTTATCCTGTTGGGGTTTGCTTTGCTGATGACTGTAATTGGAGCATTATCCTGACCATGGGGAACTACAATAAATCTTAATTAAAACTAATCTCAATTCAATATCTATGAAAAGAAGTAATCTGAAGTATCTTAAACCGACCAGCGCCATCTTCTGCCTGAAGATGTTGTTATGGGTCAGTTTGTTGAATTTGGGTTCGTTTCATGCCTGGGGGGATACCTGGTATGTGAATGAAACTCAAAGCACTAGGACACTGACAGGGAAAGTGATTTCCCCAGATGGTACTCCGGTCGCTGAAGCCACCATTTTGCAAAAGGGCACCGCCTTCCCTTCATTAGCAGACGAGAGAGGGCGGTTTACCATTACAGTTACGGAAGCATATCCGACACTGGTGTTTTCGAAATTTGACTTTGAAACACAGGAGATTGTTGTTGGCGAATCCAATGATTTAATGGTAACATTGAAGCCTGTCAGTTATGTAGACTTGTTGTATACCCGGCAGAAACAGACATTCGTAACCGAAGCGGCTTCTTCTATCTCCGGTGATGTAGTGAATAACCTGCCCGGGGTGAATCGCAACAACGTGCTGGGTGGCCGCCTTTCCGGCCTGATCGTCCAACAAAGTAACGGGGAACCCGGACTTGAAAGCAGTTCGTTGTATATCCGTGGACTTAGAACCCTTGGCGGAGCAAGACAAACTCCATACTTGTTAGTTGATGGATACTGGAGGAACGACGGCTCATATGTCAATCCTCATGACATTGAAAGCATTACCGTTTTGAAAGACGCTGCATCAGCCTCCATGTATGGTCTCAGAGGAAGTAATGGAGTAGTTTTGATAACTACAAAGCGAGGCAAAGAAGAGCCAGTAAAGGTTTCTCTTGATGCTAAATACGGGGTGCAAACACCAACACGCATCCCAAAGTACCTGGGATCCTATGATCATGCCTATTTATATAATGAAGCACTTCGCAATGCAGGTCAGGCCGAAAAGTATGACGCTACTGCATTGGATGCCTACCAGACAGGCATCGATCCGTACACCTATCCAAACGTAGATTGGGGCAATGAATTCCTCAAGAAAAACTCCGCTCAGCAAGACTATAACTTGAGCATCCGTGGAGGTAATAAATCTGTCCGCTATTACGCATCGGCCGGTTATGTTAACAATACAGGCCTGTACAACACCGATGAAAGTGCCAATTCTTATGATACTAACGCTGATTATGACCTCTATCGGTTGCGGTCAAACATTGACGTCCAGGTTTCCAGTAAACTGCAGATTTCGATGGAAATTGGGGTTCGGCAGGAAAAACAGAATTCACCAGGGCTATATAGTAATAGCGCCAGCCGTATATTTAATGTATTATACCAACTTCCGCCTAATATTTTTCCCATTTTCAACGCAGACAGTTCGCTGGCCGGAAACTCCCAGTATACTAATAATCCTTACGGTTTATTGAATTACAGCGGATACTCCATTTATAATGTCAGGAACACTGATGCAGCCTTCAAGGCAAAACTTGATATGGGAGAATGGATAAAAGGTCTTTCTGCCAGCGGTGCCATATCATTCGACTCCTATTTCGAACAGACCATTAACCGTAACAAGGGATTTGTAGTCTATGAAGGAAGCATTTTGAATGAAAGAGGCGTCAAGAATCCGGCCACTCAGCAGAACGGTAGCAGCGTTGGCGACAACCAGCGGATCTTTGACATGAAGTTCGGATTTGATTATGAGCGCACCTTTGGAATTCATGATGTGAAAGCAACACTCTTTGCCAACCAGGTTTCATACGCCGGCGACGGATCAGTAATGCCTCATTACTACCAGGGCATTATGGGTCGTGCAAACTATGCTTTTAACAATCGCTACCTTGCACAACTCTCATTCGGCTATCAGGGAAGTGAGCAGATTTCTGATAAACAACGATATGTTTTATTCCCGGCAGTTTCCTTTGGTTGGATCATTTCAGAGGAATCCTTTATGAAGGAAAATGCAACCTTTGTTAGTTTTTTAAAGCTGCGAGCTTCTCATGGGCTTACAGGTAATGACAGTAATATAGGTTATTTCCAGAAACTATACTTTTTTGAAAAATCCGGAAGCTACCTGATCGGTGATAATCTAACCTCCTTTGCCGGATATCGCGAAGGCGCACTTGGCAATATGGACATTACAGCAGAAAAAACGAGGAAAACTGATATTGGTATTGACGGAACATTCTTCAAAAATCATTTAAGCTTTTCAGCTGACTTGTTTTTTGAAAAGACCACCGGGATCATCGTCGACCTGAATACTATACCAAGGATGCTTGGGACAACCAACATTCCAACTGGCAACGCCGGGATCGTTGAAAACAAAGGATTTGAAGTCCAGTTGGGTTACAATAACAGTATAGGTGACTTCTGGTATGCAGCCTCCGGCAACTTCTCCTTTGCCAGGAACAAGATCATTGATATGCAGGAACAGGACTATCCATTTCCATTCAACTACCGCACAGGTTACCCGATCGGTTCACAATTCGGTTTACAGAGCATTGGATATTTCGGTGATGAATCTGAAATCATCAACAGTCCTGTACAAACGTACGGGAATGTCCGTCCGGGTGATCTGAAATACAAAGACCTGACCAATGATAATAAGATAGACATTGATGACATAGCCTATATAGGGAAGAGCTGGTTGCCTGAAATGGTTTATGGCGTTACGTTCGATTTCGGCTTCAAAGGGTTCGATTTCAGCGCCCTTATTCAGGGAGTCGGGAATGTTGAGAAAAAACTTTCGGGAGCTGCATTTTGGGAATTTTACCCGAACGGGCTTGGAAAAGTGATGGAACACCACATGGACCGTTGGGCATACTATCCCGAACTGGGTATTGACACGCGGGCAACAGCAAAGTTTCCAAGATTAAGTCTTGAAGGAGACAATACCAATAACAAAGCCCCAAACTCTGATTTCTGGCTAAAAGATGCTTCATACCTTCGCTTCAAATCTGCTGAACTTGGATATACCTTCCCGGAAAGTGTGATTAAACATCTGCAAATATCCAAATTAAGAATCTTTGCCAGCGGATATAACCTGTTCACTTTTGATAAAATAAAAGTGATAGATCCCGAATCGCCGGGTGATGGTATCTCGTACCCCATTCAGCATATCGTGAACATGGGTATTACAGTTCAGTTCTAATCTTCAAATCCAACATCATGAAAAATAAAATATTTCTGACGCTCATTATAGCGGCTTCCCTGGTGAATTCCTGTGAAAATCCGCTGGAGGTTACCCCTTACGATAAATACGGTCCTGAATTTGTGTTTGGAGAACGGAAAAAGGCCGAAGAATATGTCATGCGGAATTACAATGTATTTCCATACGGTTCTTCCGATTCATACGGTTTCAACAGGCTTGAATCAGGCAATTCAATGATAGCCAGTGCATCTGATGAAGCCATGCCTAATATGCCGGGATCTAATGTCGACATTCTGACCAATGGTTCATGGTCACCCTCATCTTCAAATCCCGATAATCAGTGGGATGTAAATTACCAGTATATCCGTTCAGCCAATATAGGTCTTGAAAATCTTGATATGCTCCCGGAGGAAGATGCGAACCTTCGTAATCAATTGAAAGGAGAACTTACCTTCATCCGTGCGTTTGCTCACTTTGAACTCATCAAACGGTATGGTGGCATTCCAATCATTACCAAAACGCTGACTCTCGATGACGAATTGAACCTTCCGCGTAACACCTTTCAGGAATGTGTCAATTTTGTCGTAACCCAATGTGATGAGGCATTGCCGTTTCTTCTTTCACCTGATGCAGCATCGGGCGGGCAATTGGGAAGGATTTCAAAAGGAGCAGCTTTAGCTTTGAAATCCCGAATGCTTCTTTATGCAGCCAGCGACCTCTATAACGGGCCAGCCTATGCAGGCTCAAACAGTGATCTTGTTGGTTACGGAAGCTATTCAAAAACACGTTGGGAAGACGCAGCGAAGGCAGCTGCCGATGTAATTGCCCTTGGGTATTATGAATTATACAAACCAAGCGCCATCACTGATGCGAGCAACGATGCAGCCGTAAAAACCAATGGGGAGAAAAACTATGCTGACCTCTTTTACACGTTGGCAGGGAACAAGGAATTGATCTTAATTCGAACCAGTGCCCAAGGCAATGCAGTGGAAAAGAAAAATTCACCGGTTGGATACACCAACGGACAGGGAACAACCAATCCGTCCCAGCAAATGGTTGACGCTTATGGCATGCTGAATGGGAAGAGCATTGCCGATGAAACATCGGGATATAGTCCGGCCAATCCATACAACAACCGCGACCCGCGTTTCAATGTAAGCATATTTTATAATGGCAGGACCTGGTCAGGTCGCGCTGTGGAAACCTTTACCGATGGGCTTGACAACAAGATCACAGCAACGAATGCAACCAAAACTGGCTATTACCTCTCTAAATTCATGAAAAGCGGTATTGTGATTTCCGGATCAGAAACCAAAACAAACCACTGCTTCCCGATTATCAGATATGCTGAAATCCTGTTGAATTATGCCGAAGCGATGAATGAAGCCTTTGGCCCGGATGTTGATCCTCAGGGATATGGAAAAACCGCGCGTGCAGCCGTTGAGGAAGTCCGTGCCAGGGTACTCCGCCCGAAAGATGCAGCCCTTGCTTCTGTGCCGACAGGTGATGTTGCGGCCATGCGTTCTGCCATCAGGAATGAACGTCGCGTTGAATTGGCCTTTGAAGATCACAGGCAGATTGATGTCCGCCGTTGGAAAATCGGTCCTGAAACCCTCGGACAAAGTCTGAACGGAATCAAGATCACCAAAACAGGGTCGACCTTCACCTATGAGCCTTTAAGCAATGTGGCGGTCAGGGTATTCGAACCAAAAATGTACCTCTACCCGATCCCCAAAAGTGAAATGAACAAAAACGAGGCGCTCATTCAAAATCCGCTTTGGTAAGTCGTACCATGCATTTAAAATCGAAACTATGAAAAGATTAATAATATTCATCCTTTCCGTAATTTGGGCAACACAGTTGTTTGCCCAGGGTGCCCGAGTGAGTGGAACAGTGACCGATGAAGCCGGAGTTCCGCTGCCAGGGGTCAATATAGTTGAAAAAACGACTGCCAATGGTGTAGTTACCGATGTAAACGGTAAGTTCTCCATTGCGCTGCGCAATCCGAATGCCACACTGATCATTTCATTTATTGGGTATACGGCACAGGAGGTACCTGTTACTTCGGCCATACTCAATGTACAGTTGAAACCCGATGTTGTTTCGCTTGATGATGTGGTAGTTGTGGGCTATGGAACGCAGAAAAAGGCTTCTGTGGTAGGTGCTATCTCTACCGCCTCGTCTGAAGAACTGAAACAGATGGGTACCCCAAACCTTAGTAATGCGCTCGCAGGCCGCGTATCAGGTGTGGTTGCCATGGTAGGCAGTGGCCGCCCGGGGGGTGACGATGCTGAAATCTATATCAGGGGCGTTTCAACGCTCAATTCTGACAATTCCAGGCCATTGATCCTGGTTGATGGTGTAGAGCGTGATTATACCCAGCTTGACCCGGAAGATATAGAATCATTTTCTGTGCTGAAGGATGCTTCTGCTACAGCTGTTTATGGCGTGCGCGGTGCAAACGGCGTTCTGCTGATCACCACCAAAAGGGGTGTGATAGGGAAAGCATCCGTAACTGTCAGTTTTCAGACAACCCTTCAGCAACCTACCCGGTTAATGAAATACCTCGATTCCTACGATGCAGCCGTAATGCGTAACGAAGCTCTGGCCAATGACGGATTGCCTCCCCGTTTTACGCAGGAGGACCTGGATCATTTCCGTACCGGGGATTCACCTTACACGCATCCCAATAATGATTACTTAGAAGACTTTCTCCGGAAAACAACTCCCATGCACAATGTGAATGTGAATGTCAGGGGAGGTAACAACCGGTTGAAATACTATGTATCCACCAACGGATTATTCCAGGACGGTCTCTACAAACAATTTGAAGAGGCAAAATATCCTTCAAATGCTCACTTCAAACGTTTGAATATCAGATCAAACCTCGACTTCGAAGCCACAAAAAGCACCATGATCAGCCTTGACCTGAACTCTCGGGTCGAAGAGCAGCAGAACATCTCTCTCGGAGACATCTCATCCACCACCCTCTTCAGTGAAATGAATACCACTCCGCCCTATTACTATGCGTATCGTTTACCAAACGGTTCCTATGGCAGCAACATAGACGGACAGCGTGAAAACCTCCTGGCGGTGCTGAACGATTATGGATTTAACCGCATGCTTGACAACATTCTGGAAGGTACATTCAGGGTCAACCAGAAACTGGATTTCCTGACAGAAGGATTGTCATTCAGGGGAATGGTCAGCTTTAACAGCTATTTCAGCTCCGGAACTAAAGTAGGTTACCGTCCGCCCAAATATTTATACAACCCAAGTGACGACAGTTATACCGAAGTGATTGCTGAAACAGCGCCTTGGATCGACAAACTGGCAGGTGATGGTCACAGCAAACGTATCAATATGGAATACGCAATAAACTACAATCGGACATTCGGAGACCATGCCACGAGCGGAATGTTACTTTACACCATGACACAGTCAAATGCCAACGCTGAAGTACCCAAAGGTTTTCTTGGCTATGTTGGACGTGCCACTTATGCTTTCAAACAAAGGTACCTGGCTGAATTCAACTTTGGCTATAATGGATCAGACCAGTTCGAAAAATCCCACCGGTATGGTTTCTTCCCCTCTTTTTCCTTGGGATGGGTTGTCTCCGATGAGGCATTCATCAAAAACGGCATGCCTGCAATTTCCTTTCTGAAATTCAGGGGATCATATGGGGAAGTCGGTAACGATAAGATCGGTTCAGACCGTTTCCTCTATCTGCAAACATACAACACAAGCGGCAGCTATTATTTCGGCGGGGACAATGCCTGGGGAGCACAGAGTGCACTCTATGAAGGAGCTCTCGGGAACGACCAGGTTACCTGGGAAGTCGGCAAGAAATCAAATGCAGGTTTCGACCTGAAGATGTTTGATAACAAATTCATCCTGAATATAGACCTCTTCAGGGAAATGCGTGTGAACATTTTCACTTCACGGAATACCAGGCCTCTTTTACTCGGAGTCGACCTTCCAAAAGAAAATGTCGGTAAAGTAGAGAACAAAGGGTTTGAAGTAGAAACAGGTATTGAAAACAAATCAGGAAAAGTAGGGTACTATGTCAGGGGAATGGCTTCATTCTCGAAAAACACGGTCATATTCCAGGATGAGGTAGATCCAAGGTTTGAATATCTCAGAAGGACAGGCAAACCAGTCGGACAAAACTTTGGGCTGAAGGTACTAGGGTATTATTCACCGGATGATTTTCAAAAGGATGCCAGCGGTAACCTGGTACTGCAGGAGAACGGAAAGCCTATTCTGAATGCGGATATGCCGCAACCCACTTTTGGACCGGTTCAACTGGGTGACTTAAAGTATTGGGACCGTAACGAAGATGGAGTTATCGATTCTTTTGACGAAGGCCCAATCGGAAATTCACGGATTCCGAAAGCTGTTTTCAGTTTATCTTACGGCCTCAACTACAAAGGTTTTGATTTCAACATGATGTGGCAGGGTGCAGCTGGAAATCACAAATTTCTCTCCGGAACCGGCGCATGGGAACAGATCAGGGAAGCCGGCCGATACCTGGAAAGACATAATACCAGGTGGACCCTCGAACGTTACAATAATGGGGAAGAAATCCTTTACCCACGCCTGTCAAGTGCCGAGAATAAACACAACCACCGGAACAACTCCTTCTACCAGGAAAAAGGCGATTATGTCCGTTTGAAAAATTTTGAATTAGGATATAATGTAGCCAAAAAGAACCTGAGCAAATTAGGCATTTCCCGACTGCGGTTTTTTGTCAGTGGAACCAACCTTCTGACATTTGACTATATTAAAGTTATGGACCCGGAATCGAACAGTGGAAGCGGAACTTCGTATCCCCAAATGAAACTATGGAACCTCGGCTTTAATTTACAATTTTGATCATTAACAAAATAATTTCATAACAATGAAAAGAATACACCAATTATTGATCATACTTTTCGCATTGTTCATGGCGGGATGCCATGAGGATGGAAGCGATCTGCTTGACAAGCAGGAGACCAATGACATCTACGAAGGAATGGTATTCACTGAACCGCAATACGCAGTCTGGTTTCTGAATGGAATTTACCGTGAAATGAATGCCAATTACTTCAGGTTCGGCTCTGCAGGATTTCTTGGAAATGCCATTGATGAAGGACAACCCAAAGCCAACTGGGACCAGGCACATACTATAGTCATGGGGTCCTGGGGCCCTGCCACAATCCCATACTCGATCAACGTTTGGCAAAAGAACTATGCAGCTATCCGGGCAGCGAACCGGTTCCTGGCCAATGTTGACCTGATCCCTGACTCTGATGAGCCACTGGTCAATGCGACTATCCGTCAGCGTATGAAAGGGGAAGCCACATTCCTCAGGGCTTTCTTCTATTCCGATTTATTAAAACACTATGCAGGTGTTCCGATTATTACCGAAGTGCTTGACCAGAATGATGACGAGGAACTTTTCAAACCTCGTGAGACCTATGACGGAACGGTGGATTTCATCTGTTCTGAACTGGAAAAAGCGCTTCCTCTCCTTCCGCATGCCGATGAACTCTCTTCTGCTGATTTCGGCCGGATCACCAAAGGTGCCGCCCTGGCTCTGATATGCAAAGTGAGGCTCTATGCTGCCAGTCCTCTGTTCAATGATCCTGAGAAACCTGAAAACTCTGAATTCAGAGGCCAATATAATACCGAAAAATGGAGCATTGCAGCCGAAGCAGCCAAACGTTTCATGGCTGAAACAAAAGGTCTCTATGGCCTGCATCAGACTACTTCACCTGCCAACTATGGCCACTATGAAGATTTCTTCATCCGCAGGTCAAGTCCTGAAGTAATCCTATCTTATCAACAGAGACCCTCCAATTCAGGTACTGTAAACATCGAAAGAGTATGTTTACCCGGCCAATTCTTCAATTACGGAAATGGTGTGATCAATAACCTCCCGCTCTTGAATATTGTAGCTGATTACGAAGTGGTTAAAGTGGATGCTGCCGGGAACATAACAGATGCTTATGAACTGGGTGTCGAAAAAGCGGTTCAGCTTTATGCCAGCGGACAGAAAGATCCTGTCTCTGGATGGGATCCGCAGAAACCCTATGAAAACAGAGATCCCCGGTTCTACCAGTCCATTTTCTTTAACCAGTCACCATGGCCTGCAAGGTCGGGGAAAATATATGAAATATGGCAACGTGATCCGGCTTCTTCCTTAACAGCCGATGGAGGTCAATACCTGACCGGTTGGTATAATACTGGTTTCTATAACAGAAAATTCCTCGATGCGTATGCCAACCTGAAAGCATGGGGTACCGTATTGAATGTAAACCATAATTACCCGATTATCCGTTACGCCGAAATATTGCTAAACTACGCCGAAGCCGTTAATGAGGCGTATGGAACACCTGACGTTGCACCTCCCGGTTTCCCGATGTCAGCCCGCGATGCCGTCAACCTGATCCGTGAACGAGCAGCTTTCCCTGGATACACAAAATCAATCCCTCCCGGCATGCCGGTCAAAGCAAAAGGAAAATCCATGCCTCCGCTGCCAACCGGCCTCACAAAAGAGCAGATGCGTGAAAAAATCAGGCATGAACGCCGCATCGAATTCTTCTTTGAAGAGCAGCGCTATTGGGATGTCCGTCGCTGGAAAATCGGGAAACAAACTGAAAAGATCTATGCACAACGTATTTGGAAACAGGACAATGGCTCCTATCGCTATGATGCTGAATTACTGGAAATCAGGATGTGGGACGACAAATACAGTCTTTGGCCAATGTGGGAAAATGAACTGCTGAAAAACAAGGACCTGGTCCAGAATCCGGGCTGGGGCAATTTCTGATAAGGTATTTACCTGAGTTTTTTTTAAAGGTCAGATTAGTAACAAGCTGTCAGGCCGCCTGGCCTGACAGCCTCTGTTCACTTGCTTTATCCTTAACCATGAAAAAATTGTATATGAAAATACCAGGCATTTCCCTTTTATTATCACTCTTCTTCTCCGGTTGCAGTGATGGACTTGAAAATTCCGGTCCGGGGAGTCTGGCTGCCGATGATCCCAAAGAGAAAACCGGAACAATTTGGGCTGCCTCTTCTGCGCCTTTTATCGGGGAATCAGGTAACGGAATAGGATCGTGGCAACGGCTGAACAACAGGTTGAAAGCTGCAAACGGAGGTCATGGACTAACAGGCAGAAGGACTTACGACAAAGGAGTACCGGCCAGTTTCTCAGAATCAGCCATGGCTGAAGACATAGGCAACTGTCCGGTCTCCATAGGATCATTTAAACCTTCATGGACAGAAACCATGGACGGCGCTAACAACGAAGCCATCAGAAAATTTATCCAGTCAATCCCGGGCGACAGAACCGTTTACCTGACTTTTTACCATGAACCGGAAGATAATGTTACCTCAACAAATACCACCGATGTGCTTCAAAAAGCCTTCGCCAGGTTTGTTGACATTGTCCTGACATCTGGAAAACCAAATCTTCACCCTTGTTTTGTTTTGATGACCTGGACTTTCAAACCTGAATCAGGACGAAATCCGGATAATTACAATATGGCAAAATATCTGAAACCCGAACAGGTAAGCAAGGTAATTGCCGGAGTTGACGGATATGCAAAAGATCCGGCCATGAGCGCTAAAGAGATCTTCGAACCCAGCTTCGCAAGAATGAAAACCTGGGGATTCACACGTTTTGGAATCTTTGAAACCGGGGCCCATGCATCATCGGTACCTTCAGCCAGAAGTGAGTGGATCAATGGGCTGGGCGTATGGGTCAAAAGCAGGAATGATATTGAACTGGTTTCCTGGTTTAATAACGGTAACGGCCAACATGCCGGTCCGACTGGCTGGTATCTGGGTACATGGCAATCAAACGGAACTACATACACCTGGGACGATGATGACGGCACCATTGCAGCATTTGCAAAGTTATTGAAGTAATTACCTTATGATGAACATTGATGATGATCGATAAATCATGTAAATCCAAGAGATTTTTTAAAACATTCGCATGGATGGCCCTCATTTTAACCTCCCTTTCATCCGATGTCCAGGCGGCACAAGACCAGGGTGCAAACCGATTTATTGTCCGGCTTTCTCAAACAAACAAAGTCCCCGTGAGTCAATTGCTCATGGGATTTAATGCGGTATATGCCTTTGAAGCGGATGACATCTGGAGAGACGGAAAAATAGAGCAACACCTGAAAGATGTGAATACCAGCATAATCCGTTGGCCAGGTGGAACCGTATCCTCCTTCTACCACTGGGATGCCCTTACCGGTGAAGGCTGGAAAGACAGCTGGGACCCCGTCAATAAGGTAATTCCTAAGGACAAATCGGAATTTATGGATCTCGATGAATACATCGCCATGGCCAGGCGAACAGGCATTACCCCGCTTTTCGGGATCAACATGAGCTCCGGAAGACGGTGGAACAGAACAGAAGACGGTATAGCGGAGGCAATGAGACTGATGAATTATTGCCGGGACCACAACTTCAAGGTTAAATACTGGTATCTCGATAATGAGCCTTACCAGCCCGACAGCAATGGTGGCAGCAAAACCCCTGAGGAATACGCCGAACTGATCAATCAATATGCCCCAAAAATGAAAGAATTTGATCCATCCATAAAAATAATTATCAACTGGGGCTCAGCCTTCCGAAACAAAAGGGAGGACTACCAGAAGTTGCTGAAGATCGCCGGAGCGAACATTGACATTATTGACGCGCATTGGTATTGGAGCTGGTCAAAGCCCACTTTTGAGAAGTGGCTGGAAAAAACACCAATGGCGCCATTTTCAGGAGAAAGCTATGTTACTGAGATCGCATATTTCCGCCAAATGGTGAAGGATTTCGGATACCCTGGTATTCAACTGGCATCACTCGAGTGGAATGTCGGCCCTATCAAAGAAAAACAACTCACCCCCGGTCAATGCGCGCTGATACAATCTGAAATGCTGATGCAATTCATCGCAGGAGGACTGGATATGGCCACTTTCTGGCCGCTTCAGGGCGCTGGTGAAGCCATAGCAGCCAGAAGTTTTGTAAACAGGGCAGACCATGCTGCACAACCGGCTTTCCCCATCTTCAAATTTCTTGGAAAAATGCAGGGAGGTAATCTCATGAATAATGAGCTGACCTTAGGCCAGCCTAATGTTTTCTCCATTACTGTAGCTGATAAAAACATGGAATCAATCCGGGTTTGTCTTTTGAATAAAAATGAGGATCAGACCTTCGCAACCATCGAATCCGATCTCTTCGGAAATATGAAACTTGCAGAAGCCTCGGCGTATGTTCTGAATACCCGGGACAATTCAGGGCAAATTGTTCCAGCCAAACTTTTAAAACATCATACTTCCGGAATCAAATTCTCTGTCTCAGGACTGTCAATTACCATGCTCACCTTTGAAAAAAAATAATATTATGGAAAAAATGAACAGTAAGGCGCACTTAATCCCCGTTTTCCTTATGATTTTTTTGAGCCTGACAACAGTTTTATCATTGCCGGCAGCCGAAATTATCCGTATCAACAGTACTAACAGGCATTTGCTTCCAAAGGGCAAAGAGGTTGATGGGGCCATTGGCGACTGGATCATGAAAAATGACAAAGTGATTGCCGTGATTGCAGATGCCTACCCTGACAGGGAGGCTAATCAGATGGTCTCATCCATTCAGGGGGGTGTGATCGATTTTACCAGCCTGAAAGCCAATAACGATCAGTTAGTAATTTATTACCCACAGGGGGCACGGGTTGATTTTCCGGCGGCCGACACGATCATAGTACTTCAGGGGAAAGGCTCTGCAGTCAGTCTGAAAGTTTTGAAAAAGGCATCGGCCAGGGAACCATACATTGCCATGACAACCTACACCCTCCGTGATGGAAATGCCTACCTGGAGGTTAACACAGAATATCAGAACACGTCTGATGCTCCGGTCTCACTGAAATTTGCCGATAAAGTCCGTTGCGACAATGATCTGACAGATGTATCTCCCGCCGGGGTAGGGCAACTGGCTTACATTTACAACAAATGGTATAAATCGGCATACGGCGTTGCCACACCAAGCGGCAGCCTCTTCACCAAAGCCATGGGAGAAAAACCTAAACTAACGGACGTTGGCATTGACACCTGGGTTCCTTATAAAGGGCAATCCACCGGCGAACCTGTTCAGTTGGCAGCCGGCGAAAAAATAAGCGTTTCAAGGGTACTGTTGACAGGTGACGATATCGCCGACCTGCAGCAGCAATTTGCATCCATTACAGGGAACCCGTCTCCTGCATGGAAGATCCAGGTATTTGACACTAAAAACAATGCCATTGCCGGAGCATTTGTCTTTGCAAAAAGCCCAAAGGACGAGCTGGTCTCTGCCGCGATGACACAGTCAGACGGAAGTGCTCTATTATTCCCCGGTAAAGGGGAATTCAAGCTTGGTATTTCAAAACCAGGCCATGATACAATATTCCAGAATGTCACTATTGCAGATCAGGATGGAGGAAGTGTCGCCATCATGCAACCACAAACTTTAGTGTCCATTCATATTACCGGTCCGGATGGCAAATACATGCCTGTGAAAATCGAATTCAGGGGAACCAAAGGCACTAAAGATCCCTTCCTCGGGCCTTTCAAGAGAGCGGAAGGTGCCGGAAACAACTGGTTTAACACGACAACCAGTTTTGATGTACCTGTTCCTCCCGGAACCTATGAAATTGCCTTTTCGCGCGGCCCTGAATTTGACGTTATTCTTAAAACCGTGACGGTTCAACGGGGAAACCGGGAAAAAATCGATGTGATGATGAAGCGCGCGTATTCCACACCCAACTGGATCGTTGCCGATATGCATAACCACACGACGGGCAGCGGGGATACCAATGCCGAAATCGAAGGACGAATGTACAACCTGGCCGGTTCAGGAATTGAATTTGCCCCGGCTACGGAACATAACCGGATCAGCACTTTCACTGAGCACATTGAGCAACTGGGCCTGCAAAAATTCATTGCCTCCGCGGCGGGCGTGGAACTAAGCGGACGGCCGGGGCCCGGCGATATCAACCACCAGAATGGGTGGCCGGTTAAAATACAGGAAGATAAACGCGGAAATGGTGCCCCTAAAACCGACAAGGATCCTTATATGCAGATGAAAAGGCTCTACGATTATGACGGGGGAAAATTCAAACTCATGCAGCAAAATCACCCCAATATCGGATGGTTATACTTTGACAAAGACCGGGATGGAGTTGCTGATGATGGTTTTGGCACTGCTTCAATCACCCACTGCCTCGAGATCAATGGGACACTGGTTGAATTTCCCAGAATCCTCGCAGGCGAAAGATCCCGCTCCCGTCTGCTGCCTTGGCTTCAGATGCTCAACCTGGGTTACCGTATTTATGGAACCGCCAATTCTGACTCCCATGTGGTAAGTCATGCCACCGGATCGGTCTTTTCTTACATCTATACAGCCAATGACAATCCCGAAAAAATTGATGAAGTAGAACTGGCCCACCAGGTAAAAAACGGACATGTAGTGATCAGCAACGGCCCGTTTATGGATATACGGATGAATGGATCCCTCCCGGGAGAAGAGATCAAAGTAAAAGATGGCAAAGTGACTGTTAAAGTAAAAGTAATGACCTCCAACTGGTGCCCGGTGAATACCGTCCAGGTGGTGGTCAACGGCCGTGCCGACCAGTCCCTGGTATTTACAAATGAGAAGAATCCGGAACTTTTCAAAGAGGGAGTAACCGCATTTGAACATGAAATCCCGGTGTCCCTGAAAACTGACGCCCATCTTATCGTTCTCGCATATGGGAAAGGAGAAACCGTGGGGAAAGTTCAGGGAAGCAAAATGCGGAATGCCATACCAATCGTGATGTCTAATCCTGTTTTCGTGGATGTCGATGGCAATGGGTTCATCGCAAACAAAGACCTGCTCGACAACCCTATTCCAACAGGAAAATCCTTTGGCAGGGCTCCCACCAGTGAGGAGGATTAGTCCAAAATACTAAACAATTTCAGACAGAGTCCGGCTATGATAATACGATGCGCAAAATTCCTCATTTCATTGCGTGCTTCCCTGGTTTTCATGCTTATACTGGCAGGGTCAATGTCAATCTTGGCTCAGATATCAGATTATACCTGGGGAAATGTTCAAATTGGAGGTGGCGGATATGTCACCGGAATTGCCATCCACCCCGGCAATAAGGACCATGTCTACATCCGTACTGATGTGGGGGGGGCGTACCGGTGGGATGCCATAAAGCGGCAATGGGACCAGATGCTGAACTGGATCGGGCCTGAAAATGATAACCTCATCGGCGTGGACGGTATCGCACTAGATCCTGCTAATCCGGACCGCATATACCTGGCCCTGGGTCAACGGATAGCGGAAGATGGGGGGTTATTCCGGTCTGAAGACCGCGGAAAAACCTGGACCAGACTTATGACTGCCGGGTTTGAAGGGAATGGAAGGGAGGCCAGGTGGTTTGGCGAATGTATTGCAGTAGACCCTGTCAACAGCCGTATCATCTATGCAGGCACTCGGAAAGACGGATTATGGAGAAGTATGGACGATGGAATGACCTGGAAAAAAATTCCGGATGTCCCGGCAGGATATACCGGAATTCGACCAACGGGCGTCCGTACTTTGGTCTTTGATCCCTCCCAAAAAACCGGCAATCAATCAACAACGCTTTATGTTGGTATTCCCGGAACAGGACTATATTTCAGTAAAGATGGCGGGGCTACCTTTTCAATACTGACAGGTTCTCCCAAGAATCCGGCCCGCATGCAGGTTGTGAACAGTGAACTTTTTGTTACCCACAGTACCGGTGTCGCCCTCTTTTCCGGGGGTGAATGGACGGATATCACGCCGGAAGCCGGAAAAAATTATGTTGGACTGGCCGTTGACGAAACCGACAGTCGGAAATTAGTTGCCGCCCAACGTTACAGGACTTTTTACAATCCCATTTACCGGTCACACGATAAAGGGAAAACCTGGCACCATGTGAACGGGAAAGAGTTACCGTTCAAACTGCACATTGACATCCCCTGGTGGCCCGAAAAGAGATTCTCTTCCGCAACGGCAGGAATGGCTTTTGCTCCGGGAGGCAAAGGGGAACTGTGGTACACCGACTGGTTCGGAAGCTGGTTCTCACCTGATATCTGGGCCGACACTACCCATTGGTACACGCCTCAGAAAGGGCATGAGGAAACGGTCGTACTGACTTTAAATGCTCCTCCTGCAGGAGCGCTCCTTTACTCCGGAGTTGCTGATGTTTTCGGTTTTAAACATGAAAAAATTGATACCTATCCGAAAGATAACCTGTATACCCTCAAAGAGTGTTTTTCAATCGCAGTATGTGAAAAACAGCCGACCCACATTGCCATTCTCGGTGCTAAGAGCTGGGGTGGCGATGCGACACAACTGGTAACTTCACCGGATGCCGGGGAGACCTGGACCATCCGCACCCTTCCGGAAGGGACGAAACTGGGAATAATCTCCATTTCAGCCATAAATCCCGACAGGATGGTATACCTGTCTGGAAAGGGGAAAGCCTATTACTCCCATAACCGGGGCGACACCTGGAAAGAGGCGTTGAATATTCCTGAAAACCTGATTGATGTAGCGCAAATATGGAGCAAAGATGAAGTCATGGCCTCCGACCTGGCCGACGGAAGTTTTTATATCCTGGCAGAAAACACCCTGTACCATTCGGAGGACGGGACTTCGTGGAGTGCCTCAGGAAAGATCCCGGTCAATGAACTCAGCGGCCAAACCCGGAATATAGCGACAGCTCCCGGATTAAAAGGTGAAGTATGGGTAAGCCTGGGGAAAGAAGGTTTGTGGAAAACGAGCGATGGAGGTCACCATTTTACCCGAATCACTTCCATTCAAACCGCAAAGTTCATCTCCTGGGGCGCCCCTGCTCCCGGAACCACCACACCCACTTCCTGGTGTTACGGTACCATGGACGACAAATGGGGAATGTATCGTTCCACAGATATGGGATCTTCATGGGTCAGAGTAAATGACAATCAGCACCATTTCCCGGGCGGGGTGAAAGCCATCGCCGGCGACAGGAATGTATTTGGAAGGATATTTATCGGAAGCGGAGGATGCGGGGTTTATTATGGTGAGCCGGCCGAAATAGTGAAGAAAGAGGTGAACGCCCCCAAACTATCTGATCCGAAGTCTTTCACATGGATCGTTTTACCCGATCCTCAGACATACACCAAATTCGGACGTAATCAGGCATTGTTCGAACTTATGACGGCCTGGATCAAAGACCAGAAGAAAAACCTCAATATTCAAATGGTTCTCTGCGAAGGAGACCTTGTTGAACAAAATGACATCACATTTCCCGACAGCATCAACGGTGATCAGACCAGTGAAGAACAATGGAAATCCGTATCAGCGGCATTCAATAATCTTGACGGATTTGTACCCTACATATTGTGCACCGGGAACCACGACCTTGGAATAAAAAGTGCTGAAAACCGGCAATCCCGGTTCAGTACCTATTTCACGCCTGATAGAAATCCCCTCAACCGGAAAATCCTGGTTGAAATGGCCCCCAACGGACAGGGAAAGAAAACACTGGAAAATTCCTGCTATGAATGGCACTCTCCGGCCGGACAATCATTTCTAATTTTTTCGCTGGAATTTGCACCCCGGCTCGAAACCCTTTCCTGGGCAAAAGCATTGGCTGCAAGTCCGGCATATAAAAACCATATAGGAGTGGTCCTTACCCATAGTTATATCAATTCAAAAGGAGAGTTGATCTCGCGGGAAAAATACCGCCTTGAAGGCGCTAACTATGGGGAGACTATTTGGACGGAGCTAGTGGAGCCTTCATCCAATATCGGTTTTGTGCTGAGTGGCCATGTGGCTGACAGCGAATCGCACCGTGGGCAGGTGGGATACAGGAAAGCGCCGAACCGCGCCGGTATGGACGTCCACCAGATGATGTTCAACGCCCAGCGTGAAGGAGGCGGTTGGCATGGAAACGGAGGCGATGGCTGGTTACGGATCATGGAGTTTTTGCCTGACCTTAAAACGGTAAAAGTATCCACCTTCTCACCCCTCTTTTTTATTTCACCCTCCACAAGACATCTCTCCTGGAGGGAAGAGCAATTTGACAAATTCACGCTTACCTATTAACTACAGCAACTTGTTAAGACAAAAAAAATCCCTGATAATGAAAAAAACATTGACAATCATGGCTTTCCTGGTAATCTGCTCAGCCGGAGTTATCGCTCAGGAGGCCGGGAAACCGTTTCCACCCTGGAAAGAGGGCGAAATGGAAATCCATCATATATACACCGGACGGGGTGAAGGGGTCTTCTGTATTCTTCCGGATGGGACCACCCTTCTTATTGATCCGGGAGATAGCGGACCCTGGGCCAATCCACGCACAACCCAAGGATCGCCCGATGAAACACGTCAGCCTGGCGAATGGATCGCCCGGTATATCTCCCGGCTAATGGAGAATTATGATAAAAAGAAGATCGACTATGCATTTTTAACCCATTTCCATGACGACCATATGGGAAAAGTGTACCCGGAAGCTCCTAAATCAGCAAAAGGAGGCGACTATCTCCTTAGCGGAATTACAGAGGTGTATGAATATGTTCCATACGCCAGGATGATCGACCGCGACTGGCCTACATATAAATATCCCAAGCCATTGGCCGGGAAAGCATATACAAACTACTGGCGTTTCATCGATTGGAATGTGAAGAATAACGGGTTGAAAATGGAACGCTTTGTTTCAGGTTCGAACAGCCAGTTCGTACTGGTAAACAACCCGGAAGCCTATAAAGGGAAATTTGAGATACGGAACATCGTTTCATCGGGAGAAGTTTGGACCGGTGAAGGTAACAATACCAAAAAACATTTCCCGGAGTTCCTGCCTGCCGGAGAGTCACTCGATGAAAACAAATGCAGTGCGGGGATCCGCATAACTTACGGCGATTTTGACTATTTCAACGGTGGAGACCTTAGCAGCCGGTTGCCGCTCAATTCAAATCCCTGGCGGGATATTGAGACCCCGGTTGGCAAGGCGGTAGGACCGGTTGAAGTGTGTGAAGCAAACCACCATGCCTGGATCGATGCGATGAACGAGAATTTCCTCCAAAGTGTCCAACCCCAGGTCATCATCATCCAGGTTTGGCATGTGACCCACCTGAACCTGACGATTCTGAATAGCATGTCAAACAAGGGATTGAACCGTAACCTTCAACACATTATTCCTACACGCATCCCTCAACTCTCAAAAGATTACCTCGGCGATGAAAACACCAATAAAACCACGGGGGACGGAGGACATGTTGTGATTAAAGTGGCCCCTGACGGCAAAAGTTATACCATCAGCCTGCTTTCGACAATAGATGAGTCTATGGATGTCAAATCAGTATATGGACCAATTAACTGCCTACCAAACATGTAAAAATGAAAACATCATGATATTAAGAATATATGTGCCGACACCATTACTCATTATGTTCTTGCTGCTCTCAATGGTAACCCGGTGCGAAAAGGATGGAATTCCAGGGAACGATGAAAACAGCGAAGATACGGTCATCCAGAGTGAATACATGATCCGTCCGGTGAATAGTGGATCCACATTGGTGAGTGATAAATTGATGGGATTTAATGTTATCTATCCGCACGAGAAAAATGCCATCTGGCAGGATAACAAAATTGCTGGCTACCTTAAGGATGTCAATGTCGGATTCATCCGCTACCCGGGTGGGACCGTTTGTTCTTTTTATCATTGGGATGCCCTTACCGGGGAAGGCTGGAAAGACAGCTGGGATCCGCAGAATCCTGTCCCGCCGAAAAACGGTTCGGAATTCATGGATATCGACGAATACATAGCCCTGGTGAGAAAAACAGGGGCTACTCCTTTGGTTGGAATCAACATGAGCTCCGGCTGGCGGTGGAACCGGCAGTCCGAAGGGATTAAAGAGGCCATCGATCTGATGAAGTATTGCAGGGATAAGAATTTCGACGTGGAATTCTGGTACCTCGACAATGAACCCTATCAGCACGACAGCAACGGAGGATCCAAAACACCGGAGCAATATGCAGCGCTGGTAAATGCATACGCGCCCGCCATGAAGGCATTCGATCCAGACATAAAAATTGTGGTCAACTGGAATGCAGGCTTCAAGAACAAAAGGAGTGAATATAACCTACTGATCAGTCAGGCCGGAGCCCATATTGATGTGATCGACGCGCATTGGTATTGGGCCTGGAGCGATGCGTCGTGGAGCAAATGGCTTGAAAAAACGCCAATGTTACAATGGACCGGCCTTTCCTATCCCGATGATATTACCTATTTCAGGCAGATGGTAAAGGAACTGGGTCATCCCAATATCAAACTGGCCAGTTTCGAATGGAATACCGGGCCAACCAAAGCAAGCACCTTTACATCTGCTCAGATGGCTTTGACCCAGGCTGAAATGATGATGCAATTTATCAGCGGCGGACTTGATTATGCTGTTTTCTGGCCCATCCACTGGCCCGATGAATCATCAAAAACCAGGAGCTTTGTCAACACATCCACCAATGCTGCAAATCCCGTTTACCACCTCTTTCAGTTTCTGGGAAACATGCAGGGAGGACTACTTCTCACCACTGAGATTTTAAAAACCGGAATAGATATTCTGTCAGTTGCCGTTATGGAGACCGATCAAAAGACCATTAGAATTTGCATCCTGAATAAGAATGCAAAAGACCAGGTTACTGATATACAAATGGATAAATTCCCTGGCGCTAAGTGTAAAGAGGCGAAAACCTACACGGTTAACGGGGATGGAAGCCAATACCTTCTTACCAGTATAACCGATATGAAATCTGAGAAAGCTGGACTTTCCAGGTTCAATTGCAAGGGTGTTTCTTTTACCATGGTAACCTATGAAAATAATTAAAAAAGAAGATAACGCCTGTATTGTAAACATGTAAACAATTTTAAATACCCTGATATGATCAGATTAGACAAAGCCATCCTCGGGTTATCTGTTTTGTGTTTGCCTGTTGCGGATTATGCACAGCAATCCATGCCTGGATTTAAACCACTTGAAAAGGTAAAAGGGACCAAACCTCAGAACGTCATATTCATCCTTTCGGATGACCACCGGAATGATTTCATGGGTTTCACGGGCAAGGTACCCTGGTTGAAGACCCCCAACCTGGACCGTATGGCCGCCGAAGGCGCCTGGTGTAAGAACGCCTTTGTGACCACCTCCCTTTGCTCACCTAGCCGGGCTTCTATTCTGACCGGACAATACTCACATACCCATACGATCGTAGATAACCAGGCACCCGATCCGGGGAACCTGACCTACTTCCCCCAATACCTCCAGGCAGCTGGATACCAGACGGCATTCTTCGGCAAATGGCATATGGGAGCTGACACCGACGCTCCCCGGCCAGGGTTCACCCATTGGGAGAGTTTCCGGGGACAGGGGGTATATTACAATCCGACCTTGAATATTAACGGGGAACGGATCCCTTATAAAGACTCAACCTACGTGACAGATCTGCTAACCGAGCATGTGATAACCTTTATGAAGAACCGCGACAAAAACAAACCGTTCTTTGTTTACCTGTCGCATAAAGCAGTTCACTCCGGATTTATTCCGGCCAAACGCCATAAGGGAATGTACAAAGGCAAGAAACTTAAACTGCCTGTCACATTCGATCAATCAAAAACAGGAGCCTGGAGAGACCTGAAATGGCCCGAATGGGTGGCTCAGCAACGGGTCAGCTGGCATGGTGTCGATTATATGTACAACGAAAATGACGACCTCCATACGATGGTCCAGGAGTATTGTGAAACGCTGATGGGTGTCGATGAAAGCGTGGGATCCATCCTCGATTTCCTGAAAAGCGAAGGAATCGATGAATCTACCATGGTCATTTATATGGGCGACAATGGTTTTAGCTGGGGAGAACACGGATTGATCGACAAGCGTCACTTCTACGAAGAATCGGTCAAGGTACCGTTCCTGGTCCGCTTCCCGGCAGTTGTTAAAGGGAATACGGTTATTGACAAAATGGTACAAAACATAGATATCGCCCCTACCTGCCTGGAAATAGCAGGACTTATCAAGCCTGACTACATGCCGGGTTACTCCTTCCTGCAACTGTTGAAGGGGGACGAAACCAACTGGCGTGACCGGATTTTCTATGAATATTACTGGGAGTATGACTTCCCAATGACCCCGACGACCTTTGGAGTCAGAACCGACAAATATAAATACATTCGATACCACGGGATCTGGGACCGGAATGAATTCTATGACCTCGAGAATGACCCTGATGAAATGTATAATCTGATTGACAAACCTGAATTACAGCCTGTGATCAGGCAACATCTCGTTGAATTAAACGATTGGCTGGAGGAAACAGAAGGTCTGCAAATACCGCTGAAAAAGAACAACGGCTACCGTAACAACGACTTCAAGCATCAAAGACAATATTAATCAAGATATTAACTATCCGGACAACCTCCGGCTAAAAACTGGCATCATGACTAAAACCAGATTACGCTTTCTCCTCATCCTGACAGCAACCTTTGTTTTCTCTTCAAACCAGAAAGCTGTCGCCATTGAAAATTCTTTCGCGGATGAAGACCTCCGAATAGTGAGGCTCCTTGACTCAGGGTGGAAATTCCTGAATGCGGAAGCAGAAGGGGAGAAACCCGGATTGGACACCAATGGGTGGCAAACTGTCGATGTGCCGCACGATTGGGCCATCAACGGACCGTTCGACGAGAATAACGACATGCAGTTTGACAGGGTACTCGAAGATGGGGAACGGGTGGCCAAAAAGCGTTCGGGACGGACAGGCGGATTACCGCATGTTGGCATCGGATGGTACCGGAATCCGTTGGATATCCCCGCCTCATGGAAAGGGAAGAGGATTTTCATTGAATTCGACGGAGCTATGAGTCATGCTAAAGTTTATCTGAATGGCAGTTTCGTGGGAGAATGGCCATACGGTTATGCTTCTTTCGGCTTTGAGCTGACCGACAAAATCACTTTCGGCGGCAGCAACCTGTTGGCCGTCCGGCTTGAAAACAAACCCAACTCGTCACGCTGGTATCCCGGCGCCGGCATATACAGGAATGTTCGACTGGTTGCTACCCAGCCCGTTCGTGTAAAACAATGGGGAACTTACATCTCCACCCCTGAAATCGAAAAAGGGAATGGAAATGTGAAGATCGAGACTATGCTAGATGGTTGGGCTGCTGGCGTGAAAAATGTACGGCTGACCACCAACCTTTTTGATGCACAGGGAAAGTTGGTAAGCACAATTACCAATCCGGTTTCAAACCTGAAAACTGTACAGGAACTTATCGTAACCCGGCCTCATATCTGGTCAGTTACAGATCCGTACCTATACAAGGCAGAATCTGTGGTAGAGGTGGACGGAAAGAAGTCAGACCAGTATATAACAACATTTGGATTCCGTTATTTCAGGTTCACTAACAATGAAGGGTTCTTCCTGAATGGTAAGAATATGAAACTGAACGGGGTGTGTATGCACCATGACCTGGGCGCTTTGGGAGCTGCCGTCAATGTGAGCGCCCTCCAACGCCAGCTGACCATGTTGCAGGAGATGGGGTGTAACGCCATCCGCACCAGCCATAACCCGCCTACCCCTGAATTGCTCGACCTTTGTGACAACATGGGATTTCTTGTGATAGACGAAGCTTTTGACGAATGGAAACATGCCAAATGCGAGAATGGGTATAATAAACTTTGGGATGAATGGGCCAAAAAAGACATGGTAGCATTTATCCATCGGGACCGAAACCACCCCTCCGTCATCTTATGGAGCGTGGGTAATGAAATCAGGGAACAGTCAGTTGCCGGCGGAGAGGCCTATTGCAAGTTTCTGGTCGACATTTGTAAACGGGAAGATCCCACTCGACCGACTACTGCCGGATTCAACCAGTGGGAAGCCGCTATCAAAAACGGTTTTGCCAACATAGTTGACGTTCCGGGGTGGAATTACAAACCCCAGCACTACAGTTATATACACCGGAATTTTCCTGATTGGACTATGTACGCCTCCGAGACCGCCTCAACGGTCAGTTCGAGGGGCGAATATTTCCTGCCCGCAGTTGCACAAGTCATCAGGGCGCGGGTTCCCTATCATACCTCATCTTATGATATGGAATACCCGCCCTGGGCTACTTCGCCCGACAGAGAGTTTGCCGCGCAGGATTCCTTCCCCTTCATGGGTGGGGAATTCGTGTGGACCGGTTTCGACTACCTGGGTGAGCCTACTCCCTTTAACAATGTATGGCCGTCACGCAGCTCTTATTTCGGAATTGTTGACCTGGCCGGAATCCCTAAAGACCGTTATTATCTTTACCAAAGCAAATGGACGGACAAAAAGGTGTTGCACCTCCTGCCCCACTGGAACTGGGAAGGCATGGAAGGCAAACCCATCCCGGTTCATTGTTACACGAATTATGACAGGGCAGAACTCTTTGTGAACGGAAAGAGTTACGGCATTCGGGAAAAGGATCCGGCATCCCTCTATACAAAATTCCGCCTGGTATGGGATGATGTCCCCTTTGCACCCGGTGAACTTAAAGTAGTAGCGCTTGATAAAAATAACAAACCTCAGGCATCCAAAATCATCAAAACAGCAGGAAAACCCGCGCGGGTAATCCTCGAAACTGACCGCAACAGTGTTTCTTATGCCGGAAAAGAACTGGCATTCGTCACTGCCACAGTGGTGGATTCAAACGGGGTACCCTGTCCAAAAGCCGGGAACAAAATAACCTTCAGTGTGTCTGGTTTTGGTAAACTGAGGGCAGCCGATAACGGAGATCCTACCAGTGTTGAGTCATTTGGTGATTCGGTAAGGAGCGCTTTCAACGGCAAGTGCATTGCTATACTGCAATCAACCGCTTCCAACGGAGAAATGAAGCTGGTTGCACAATCACCCGGACTGGAAAAGGCTGAGGTGATCCTTCGGATTAAATAAACCATTTTATTGGTTTCAACATAACAGGAGTACAAAATGAAAGGAACAAAACGCTTTTTACCGTTGTTGGCTGTCATCCCGGTGGGATGTATACCGCAGACTTCCCTGACGCAAAAAACCGCAGAGAAGCCCAATGTAGTATTTATCTATGCCGATGACCTCGGATATGGCGATGTCGGTTGCAATGGATCCCAAACGATTAAGACTCCCCATATTGACAAGTTGGCCAGCCAGGGAATCCGGTTCACCAATATGCACAGTGCAGCAGCCACCTGCACACCATCGAGATATGCCCTTCTCACCGGAGAATATGCCTGGCGCCGGCAGGGAACCGGAATTGCCACAGGTGATGCCGGGTCTATCATTCGTCCGGAGCGTTTTACGTTAGCCGATGTATTCAAACAGGCAGGTTATTCAACTGGAGCGATCGGAAAATGGCATTTGGGATTGGGTGACAAGACCGGAATGCAGGATTGGAACGGACATATCACCCCGGGACCGTCAGATATTGGTTTTGACTACTCTTTTATTCTGGCGGCGACAGGCGATCGTGTCCCCTGCGTCTATCTGGAGAATGAACGGGTGGTTAATCTCGATCCGAATGACCCTATTTCAGTAAGTTATGAGAAAAACTTCGACGGACAACCTACAGGGAAAGAGAATCCGGAACTTCTAACAATGCATCCCAGCCACGGCCATGATATGTCGATTGTCAATGGCATTTCACGAATCGGATTCATGAAAGGGGGCAAATCGGCCCATTGGGTTGACGAAGAGATAGCCGGCGTCATCACGGGAAAGGCTGTTGAATTCATTGAAAAACAAAAAGATAAACCCTTCTTCCTCTATTTTGCCACCCAGGATATCCACGTACCTCGAGTTCCCCATCCCCGGTTTGCAGGGAAAAGCGGTATGGGCCCCCGTGGTGATGCGATTATTGAATTCGACTGGTCGGTCGGTGAAATAGTGAAAACCATCAGGAAACTGGGTCTTGACAAAAACACCATCATAGTTATTTCTAGTGATAACGGTCCTGTTGTTGACGATGGGTATAAAGACCAGGCCGTTGAACTTCTGGGGAACCACAAACCTGCAGGTCCACTCAGAGGAGGCAAATACAGCAGTTTCGAAGGGGGCACAAGGGTACCCGGCCTCCTGCGTTGGACAGGCACACTCAATCCTGATGTATCAGACAAACTGATCTGTCAGGTCGATATGATTGCCACCTTCGCAGATATGTTGAAGGTGAAAGTCCCGGCCGGTGTAGCCCCTGACAGTGAAAACCACCTCCATACATGGCTGAACCAAGGTGGCAACGGCCGCGAATACCTTGTTTTGCAAAATGCGGCCAATAACCTCTCCATCGAAAACGGACAATGGAAATTCATAGCACCCGGTAAAGGGGTTGCTTTGAACAACAATACCAACACAGAAACAGGGAATCTTGACAAGGACCAGCTTTATGATTTGTCAGCCGATTTAGGAGAGAAAGTGAACGTTGCGGAAAACCACCCTGAAATTGTTGAAAAACTTCGTGGCAAACTGGAAGAAATTAAAGCAAAAAAATAATCCGTTCTGCTACCCAAAATAAGGCATTGACGACTTTTCACATTACATAAACATCATGCAATGAAAAACATAATACTGGCAACCTCCTGCCTGGCGACAGTTGCCGCATTCATGTTGCTTAGCTTCAACGTTTTTGCTCAAAATGATCCTTCAATACCACATTTGACAAAAAAGGGTAATTCAACGCAACTCATAGTTGATGGCAAGCCCACGGTTTTGCTCTCAGCTGAATTATCAAATTCTGCCGGATCGAGCATGGAATATATGGAACCCTTCTGGCCTGCACTCAAGCGGTTTCATCTGAATTCTGTCATAGCCCCGGTTTATTGGGAGTTGATTGAACCTGATGAAGGCAGGTATGATTTCGCTGCCATGGATGAATTGATATTCAAGGCAAGAGAACATGACATGAAGCTGGTCCTCCTGTGGTTCGCTTCCTGGAAAAATGCGGGCTCATCCTATCCTCCCGGTTGGGTTCGTCAGGATACCAGGCGTTTCCCGCGCCGGCAAACCAGAGAAGGGGAAAATACAAATGCGCTCTCTTGTTTCGCGGAAGCCTCTTGGTCAGCGGATGCCAAAGCATTTGCAGCCACCATGAAACACCTGAAAGAGATTGACGGTACCCAACATACTGTAGTGGCCATCCAGGTACAGAATGAACCCGGAGTCCGCTTTATGCCGAGAGATTTCAGTCCGGAAGCCAATAAACATTTCGGGTCAAAAGTCCCGAAGCAGCTCACCTCTTTCCTTGAGAAGAACAAAAGCAGGCTGATCCCTGAGTTGGAAACCATCTGGAAAAAGTCAGGTTATGAAACCAATGGAACCTGGAGCGAAATATTCGGTGACGATGCCAATGAAATATTTATGGCCTGGTATATTGGCAGTTACATTGAGAAAGTAACTGTTGCCGGGAAGAAAGAATACGAACTACCCATGTATGCCAATGCATGGCTGGAACCCAATGCGAATGCAAAACCGGGCGATTATCCCAGTGGCGGACCAACAGCCAGGATGGTACCCATCTATCAGGCAGCAGCCCCTCACATCGACTTCCTGGCGCCTGATATTTACCGGGCCGATTTCGATGTAGTATGCGACCGATACAAACGCATGGATAATCCGTTGTTCATTCCTGAAACCAGGAGGGGACCCAATATGGCTGCCAATGTCTTTTATGCAGTAGGCGAAGGAGCACTATGTTTTTCACCGTTTGGCATCGATAAATGGTTGAATTCACCCGATACGCTTGCACTGGGAAAAAGTTACAAAATGCTTTCAGACCTGATCCCTGTTATCACGGAATACCAGGGAAGCGGCAATATGAAAGGTTTTCTGGTTCCGTCGGGGGAAACACGGATCCTGGAGATGGGCGATTATCAACTGAAAGTTGATGCGCAGAAGGATAGGCCTATTCCTGCTTATGGTCTGATCATTGCGAAGAGCAATGATGAATTTCTGGCGGCTGGCGAAGGGTGCGCAATTACCTTCCTGTCAAAATCAACAGCCCAACCACACGCTGAACTCCTTTGGGCTTATGAACTGGTCTTCAGCAATGGCCAATGGATTCGTCAACGCCGGCTGAACGGAGATGAAACCGGAACCGGATCAAACCACAATATTCAACTCCAGTTCTGGACCGGTAAACCGATTGTGCTGACAACAAAAACATTTGCTTATGAATAAGTATGTATTAGATTTTAAGAGACAAAACATGATGACCAGACAAGCTTTAATTATTTTTCTTTTCGTCCTGGGAGCAGTTCTCCCGGTGGCAGACGCCTATGGCCAAAAAAAGAATCATTACATTAATGCGAAAACTTCTGCCGGCCTGCGGGCTATGTTCAGGTACACCGGCGACAGCGTATCGTTCCTCAGCTCCCACAGGGGAGGCCCTGAAAAACATCTCACAGAAAATAATACCGCCACGCTCAAGAACACGTTGCGACATACATACTCCATCATGGAGATCGATCCCCGCTATACCAAAGACAGCGTGATGATCATACACCACGACCCCACCCTTCAGCGCACAACAACCGGACAGGGCAGGGTGTCCGACTTCACCTGGAAGGAATTGAAAAAACTTCGTCAAAAGGATATGGAAGGAAATCCGACCAAATACAAAATCCAAACCCTGGAAAAAATGTTGAAATGGGCGAAAGGTAAAACCATATTGGTGCTGGACAGAAAAGAAGTTTCCATTCAAGACAGAATCAGCATGGTGGAAAAATGCAAGTCCGAAGCCTGCGCCATTGTGATGGCATACACCTTCGAGGAGGCTAAAATCGGGTACGCGATGAATAAAGAGATTATGATGCAGATATTTATCCCCACCCCTGAAAAATTTGCCGAATTCGAGAGAACAGGTGTGCCCTGGGACAATGTTGTGGCATTCGTCGGACATCAATTACCAAAGGATCTCTCCGTATTTAAAATGATCCATGACAAAGGAGCGCTCACTATTGTTGGCACATCCAGAAACCTCGACCGTGAACTGATGGATGGCAACGATCCTGAAACCATGCGACAAAAATACAATACGGTATACCGTGCCGGTGCGGACATTCTTGAGGCTGATACGCCGGTGCCTGTCAGTAAAATTGTCAGCAACCGCCTCTCTTCCAAAACATACCGGACAAAGTTCCTGGGTGAATAATTATTCGTTTCTACAAACACTATTACTTGAATAAGATGAAATACCCATGCAATGATTATGCACTAACCGCGATGAAATTGCGAAGCTATTCTTTGCGACCGCTTAAAACGGATAATAACCGCAAAAATAACCACATGGGTATTACATCTGTTTCAAGGAATTTGCCACAGCAACTTAATAATTTAAACAGATGAAAACCATTCGACCAATTATCACTGCCGGAATGGCCGCCATTACCATGGTGCCGGGCGCATGTCAGGCTCAGCCACAGAAAACGGCTTCCTTACCAAATATCATTTATGTATATGCCGATGACCTGGGATATGGAGACATTGCCTGCTACGGGAATAAATACATCAAAACCCCCAACATTGACCTGTTGGCAAAAGAAGGCATCCGCTTTACCCAGCATTATTCAAGTGCACCAGTTTCGGCACCTGCCCGGTGCGGTCTGATGACCGGCATGCACCTGGGAAACAGCTATGTCAGAAACAATTTTGAGATAAAGGGCACGGAACGTGAAGCCGGACAAATGCCAATTCCTGAAAATACGGAAACGATAGCGAAAATGTTGAAACGAGCCGGGTATGTAACCGGAGTGATAGGCAAATGGGGACTTGGGAGCATGGAATCAACAGGATCACCGCTCAAACAGGGTTTTGACTTCTTCTACGGATATAATGACCAAAACCATGCCCACAACCATTATCCATCGTACCTCTGGCGAAATGACGACATTGAGAAAACGGGAAATCCTGAATTTACGGTGCATCCCAAATTTAATGCATCTGCAACGCATGATGACCAGGAGTACAAACAATACATGGGACCAAAACACTCCCTCGATCTGATGGGCGATGAGGCCATGAAATTCATCGATGCAAATAAATCAAAACCGTTTTTTCTCTACCTGGCCTTTGTCGTTCCGCACAAAGCGCTGCAAATTCCCGACGAATACCTTGAAATGTACAATGGGGTATTCAACGAAAGACCATATATCGGCGGACAGGGATATACGCCTCATCCCCGGCCTTACTCAGCCTACGCGGCCATGATTACCCGCATGGACCAGAAAGTCGGACTCGTATTAGCCAAATTGAAGGAGTTGGGACTCGATGAAAATACCATCGTCATGTTTTCGAGTGATAACGGTCCGGCGGGCGGAGGCGGCGTGGATGCCGCTTTCTTCGGAAGCTCCGGCGGTTTCAGGGGAATGAAAGGACAGGTGTATGAAGGGGGAATCAGGGAACCCTTCGTCGCCCGATGGCCGGGTAAGATCAGTGCAAGTGCCGTCACAGACCATATATCCGCCCAATATGACCTCATGGCAACCCTGGGGGAACTGACTGGCCAAAAAGTGGAGAAAACGGACGGTATTTCCTTCCTTCCCACTCTTCTCGGACAACAAGCCAGGCAGAAACAACATGAATACCTATATTGGGAATTTGCCACTGCCGGCGGACAACTGGCCGTCAGGATGGGCGACTGGAAAGGCGTAAAAAGAGGGGTTTCAAGAAATCCGGAAGAAAAATGGGCTATTTACAACCTGGCTAACGATCCGGCAGAATCACAAGACCTGGCAGCCCAGCATCCTGAACTGGCTAAAAAATTCGACGGGTTTGTGAGCAAACGCACCCAGTCGCACCATGCCCCCTGGAACTTTCTCGGCCAGAGCATGGGTAGTAATTGAAGTTTTCTGCGCAAACTGAAAATTTGTACCTGTGAAGGGAAATAATACTGTGAAGGGAAATAATACAATACGCTGTTCAATAAAACAGATTTGGGAAACTGCATGCCTACAAATTAGCTTGATTACAGTACCTACTCATAAGCTGAGTTTATCCATTAAGAATACAGCATTTTCGTTAATCTGCTCTATTTTAATTGTCGTTCCATTCACCCGGGCGAATGCGCAGCAATTACCTGAAAATCAACTTATTTCGTATCTTGAATCCCTGGCCAAAAGTGACGGAGGATATGGATGGGAAGATCAGCCTGATTCACATCTGACGCCTGCATTCGCAGTTGTTGGCACGCTGTATAACCTCGGCAGGCTGCCTGGTAACAAGGAAGGCTTAATTGAGTTTATCAGGACCCACCATCCACAAAAAGGGCCAAACAAAGAGGCTGGTCCCAGTGGTACCGAACTGCGCAATCTCGTTTATCAACAAATCCAAGGAATTTTATGGTTGGGCGGAGATCCCTCTTCCTTCGGCACAGAAGTGTTGGCATGGAAATCCCAGGCCGGAAAACTGGCGAACTATGAAAAAAAGGGGTACCCTGTTTTGATGCAGGAACTGATGACTCCCATTTGCCGGGGATTGTTAAACCTACCCTCGTCGGATGTGAAATTAGAATTCGAGTCTTTATTAAATTCCAGAAAAAGGGAAAATGGCAGTTATAATAATGCCCCTTCGGCGGAGGGAGGAGACGGGAATATTCTGAATACTTGGTGGAGCCTTTATGCCTTGCATCAATCAGGGAGTTTTAACCAGGCTTCCCCTGCTGTCGTTGCATGGATAAACAAGTGCCAGCTTGGGAACGGTGGTTTCACCCACCAGCCCGAACCTGAAATTGGCAGGAATGATGAGGTCGCTTATACCTGGGCCGCTGTTAAATCACTCGACCTGTTTTCGGCAAAGCCTCAGGATAGCATGGCATGTATTCAATACCTGCTATCCTTGAGAAATTCTGACGGCGGATTTGGTAACAGACCCGGTTTTCCATCCACGCCCATGGCCACCTTCTATGCGGTCGATGCCTTGAAAACACTGAATGCTCTCACTGCGCTGCAAGAAGCACAAATTGTGACGCATCCTCCGAAAAAAGAGACCGATTTCTCAGGATATAACATCTATACGGTACAATTCCAGGCCGGAGGTTCGGGTAGCCCCCAAGAAGCTGTCATGCTCGCTGATAGCCTTGGCATTCATCTCTGGGGAGCCAAAAATGCCGGGGCCGGATGGATAGAGACTGCCCAAAAAATTGCCGATGGGAAAGGGGTGAATGTCACCTTTTTTCAATCCGATGAATCGCATGAGCGGAATGCATATGTTCCGGGTATGGGAACTTTCGGGCATATTCTCGACTATATTGCTCCGGCCGGAGACGGAATGGTGCCCTTTAAGAAAACCACCTCACAAAACGACTTCAGAAAATCGGCCATCGGGCTGAAAGAGAGTTCTACCTGGGCGGAACTGCGGGAGACAGCCATTCTGCCCCTTGCAAAGAATCATGGCGGCTTTGTTCTGCAGGTTTCTAATAATGAGCCCCTATCAAGGATCCTGCTCGACGAATCGGTGAACAATGGCGGATACCTTGCGATCAGCACTGTACATTTTGGACAGAATTTTCTTTTCTGGCTTCCTCATTTGAACCAGTACAGATATCAGTTGCCCTTTATTGCCATGCAGGATTTCCATGGAATCGAATCCTGGTGGTGGGGAAATGACTTGGTTTCATACAGGACCCTTTTCCTGGCCAAAAAGACTGATGTCAGTGAATTGTACACAGCACTGAGAAACAATTGGGTAGTTGCCTTACGGCATGACAGCAACAGCGGATACAAAACCAGGATGCTGGGAGGAACAGCAGATGCGAGAGCATTCATCCAGTCACGACAAAAAGAGTGGCAGTGGTGGAACGACAAAACACAGGAAATGAACCATCCCTGGGCTGCCATTACCGTCGTAACTCCCACCGACACCCTGGAAGCCGGTCGTCCCGACCAGGGTATAAATATCAGGATCAGGTGCTGGTGGAAGGGCGTAAGGCAGACGATTAAAGAGCCACTTGTCACTTTAGAACAATTGACCATCAACAATATCCCGGTTCCCCGCGACTCAGTGAAATTGGTGGAAAGAAAAAATGTCGACAGTTACTATCTTTATTCACTGCCAAATCAGGGTAAAGGAGAGCACCATATCAAAGTGACTTTACGCCATCTTAAAACAAACGAAGTGCGTGTCATGGAGAAATTGGCCGTTGATATCCCCGATAAGAATAATAAATCCACAAATAAAGATGGCATTCCAAAACTTTGGGGTACAAATGCATATGAACTGACTCCTGAAGAATGGCAGGCTTCATGGATTTGGAGAAAAGGAGAAACCGGCGGTACAAATTTGCTGCTTTTAGCCAGGAAAAAGTTTTCAATCCAGACAGTTCCGAACAGGGCAACATTGTATATCACGGCTGACAATAATTATGAATTGTTTCTGAACGGAAAATTTGTAAACCGTGGACCTGCCCGTTGTCAGCCTCACCATCAGTCTTATGACATTATTGAAATCGCCGGTCTGCTTACCAAGGGTGAGAACGTCCTGGCCATCAGGGCACTTCATCAGGGCAAATTTGGCTCATACAATACGCCCCCGCGTCCGGGTCTGCTTGTTCAACTTGATATGCAAACAAACGGACAAACGGAGATTATTAAAAGTGATGCATCCTGGAAGGTGACAAAACCCGAAAGTACAAGCCTGATTTCTCCCATCTATGGAGAGTCAGTTGATCTGAGGAAAGAAGAAGTCGGATGGAAAGAGTCAGGATTCGATGATAAAGATTGGTCAGATGCAGATGTACTAAAATCAGACAGATACTGGCCCTGGCCTGAACCATCGCCCAAGGCAAAATCCACTCCTTTTACCTTTCCATGGGAATCACTGGTACCAAGAGATCTTCCCTATCTCAGCGAATCGCTGGTAAAAGGGGTTAATTTGGTTGAAACGGGCGAAATCCTGGAGTTGGGATTTAACAATGCGGTTGCCGAAGGATCTTACGGACTTTTATTTCCCACTGAAAAAACAAAAGTGACCAGAGGGGAAGGATACAAAAATGGAAGCGATCTTTTAATCATCCAAAACTACTATCCCAAAGAAGTCTTTAAAAATGATCCTATTTACAGCACGTATTTGATTTTTGATCTGGGAGAATTAATGCATGGATATCCCTCTATGGAGATAGAGGGCAAGGCTGGGACCATCATCGAATTTTTGTACGCTCCGAACCTGTTACGGGGAAAGTTCCCCCTGCGGACCGACATTTCCGGCCGTCCATTGACTGACCGCATTGTTTTATCAGAAGGGAAATCGACATGGGAAGCGCTTGAAATGAAATATGCCCGCTATCTGTTTATTGCTGTCAGAAATACAGACCAACCTGTTAAACTGCATTTCACTGGAATGAAACGGGCTGACTACCCCTTTGAACCAAAGGGAATGCTGACCGTAAGCACTGATAAGGAGGTGGAATGGCTCTGGAAAGCTGCGACAAATACTTTGCGCGCAATAACTACAGATGCCTTTACGGATAACTACAGGGAAAGGCTGCAATATGCACAGACCTCCTACTATGCCGCACGTAGCAGTTATGCTGCCTTCGGCGACCGTTTCCTGCAAAAGAGGTACCTCCAACAGATTTCACAGGAACAGCAGGGTGACGGCGTTCTTCCTGCAGCGGTCCCGGTGACCGGATACAGGGGCGGACGATTTTTAGATGCTTCTCTTTTTTGGGTGTTGGGATTACACGACTATTTTTTGCATTCCGGAGATACGCAGACCGTGAAGGATCTCTTACCGGTGGCAAAAAAGGTGATTGACCGGTTTCAACTGTGGGAAAACAAAGAAGGCATTATCGACACTCCTCCCTATCCCTATTGGATTGATCATGCCGCTATTGACAGGTACGGAGCGAACTTTTCCTTTAATGCCCTGTATATTCTGACCCTGCAGGATATGAAGAGCATTTCGGAATGGTTGGGAAACCATGACGATGCAAAAGAATATGAACGCAGGGCTGAGAAACTCAGGGTTTTCATGCGGGAAAAATTCTGGGATCCGCAACAGTTGTTGTTCAGTGACACCTGGTCAGAAGGAAAACGCTCCTTGACATTTACGGAACAAAGCAACAGCCTGGCCATTGTTGCCGGAATTGCCACCAAGGATCAACAATCTGCCATCGTTAAGGAATTCATTGATAATAAATCATCAAGATTGGTTCCTGCCGTTCTTTTCATGCATTACCTGGCTGAATCACTTTTTATGAGTGGATACGAGAAACAGGCTTTGACTTTGTTAAAGGAGCGCTACCGCCATATGAATACTGACGGGGACAGCAGTACATTATGGGAAGAATGGGCATTGACAGTGAGCAGGAGATCAGGGCACTTAAGGCCTGAAAGCAACAGGACAGTCTCACAGGCAGAACAAACCTTCCTGACATACACCTTATCAAGATGGCTGCTTGGAATTCAGCCAACAAAGCCCGGAATGAAAGAAATCGTTATTTCCTGCCATGTGGGCGGCCTTCCCGAGGTAAAAGGAGATATGCCAACCCCGTTGGGAAACGTATCTGTGAACTGGACAGATAGAGGAAAAGGCAAGCATCTGGAAGTCATCATTCCAAAGGGAATCAGGGCATTTGTTGATCCATCTGGTAAAGATCTGATCAGCAAAAAAGTGACCATAGACGGAAAGGCTGTAAATAATAAGGGGAGAAAAATCCAGATTCCTGAAGGGAAACATCTTCTCATTTTTAACTGACTGCCATGAACTTGTAGATAAAGTACTTTAAATGAAGCATGTAATTAAATCAGTAGGTTTAGGCATGACAGCATTCTGCCTGCTGCCAATTGAATCATCAACTCAGGAGAAGCCAAACATCCTATGGATCATGGCCGATGATATGGGGACCGACCTGGGGTGTTACGGGAATAAAAGCGTCAAAACACCCAACTTGGACAAACTCTCCTCTGAAGGGATCACATTTACCAGGGCATTTACCGTCACACCGGTATCTTCTCCCAGCCGATCATCGCTCATTACCGCGATGTACCCGGTGTCCATTGGATGCCATCAACATCGGACCCGCAATAAAACCTCTCTGCCCGTCGGCGTTTTGCCAATAACAGAATACTTCCGCCATGCAGGGTACTATGTTTGTAATGGCGATGGGACCAGATTAAAGAGACCCGGTAAAACAGATTACAATTTCACCTTTGCGGATAAACCGATTTTTGATGGCCCTGATTGGTCGGCCCGTAAACCGGGACAACCATTCTATGCTCAGTTGCAAATCCAGTATCCGCACCGACCGTTCAAAAAAGATACACTTCATCCTGTTGACCGTAGCACCGTTCTCATTCCGCCGGTTTATCCCGACCATCCGGTAACCCGTGAAGATTGGGCACTTTACCTGGAGTCGGTACAACTCGTTGATAAATATGTGGGACAGATTATGCAACGACTTGAAGAAGAGGGACTTCTTAACAACACCATTGTGATGTTCTTTAGCGATCAGGGTCGGCCAATGGTCAGAGCTAAACAGTTTTTATATGATGATGGGACACAAATCCCGCTCATTGTCAGATTTCCCGATAAAAAAAGTGCCGGAATAAAAACAGAGGACCTGGTAAGTGTAGTTGACATCCCCGCCACTTCATTAAAACTGGCTGGAATCAGACTTCCGGAGACCATGCAGGGGCAAGATATCTTTTCAGACAAAAAAAGAAAGTTTGTTTTCTCCTCGCGAGACAGAATGGATGAGACAGTTGACCGGATGAGATCAATCAGGAGCAACAAATTCAAGTATATCATTAATTTTTATCCTGATAGGCCTTATACCCAGTTTAACACCTATAAAAAGACCATGTATCCGGTACTGACGCTGATGAAAGTGTTATATTCACAAGGCCGTTTAACACCCGAACAGAGCCTCTTTATGGCTTCCGAACGTCCAGCTGAAGAGTTTTATGACCTCGTAAAGGATCCTTTTGAAATGAAAAACGAAGCAAATAATCCTAATTTTACAATTGAAAAGGAGAGAATGCGGAAAGAATTGGTTAAATGGCTTGAAGTAAATGACAAAGGTGCTTATCCGGAAGATCAGGCAGAAGTAGGATTCTGGAAAAATGATGCAGAACAAGCGTACCAGAAAAAGATGAAATCGTATGGACTTCCGGTAGATATCTCTGATGAAGATTACCTGAAATGGTGGGAAATACAGCTAAATTTAAACTAAACGGGGATCAATCAAACTTTTAAAAGATATGAGTAATAAAGTAAACAACACATTTAGCCGGCGCCGGTTTCTCGGTTATTCAGCCCTGGGACTCACAGGACTCACCATTCTTCCTTCATGGTTAATGGCAGATGGCACACGAATCGCCCCCAGTGACCGGGTTGTATTGGGATTCATCGGAGTTGGCCGTCAGGGGATTTCCGATTTTAACAGTTTTTCCAGATGTCCTGGAATTCAGGTAGTAGCATGTGCCGATGTAGACCAGCTGAAACGCGAGCGATTCAAACTAAAAGCAGAAGCATGGCAAACGAAGTCAGGGATTTCCCCAAGGGTCGATATGTACGAATTTTATGAAGAACTCCTTGAAAGAAAAGACATTGATGCCGTTTCAATTGCCACCCCCGACCACTGGCATGCGTTGACCACCATCCATGCCTGCCTGTCAGGAAAGGATGTTTACGTGCAGAAACCCCTGGCTTACACCATCCGCGAGGGACATGCCATGGTGAAGGCTGTCCGGGCAAATGACCGGGTGTTGCAGATCGGCAGCCAGCAACGTTCAAGCAAGGAATTCCAGCAGGCGATTGCCCTGGTCCGCGCAGGGGCCATTGGCCACATTGAAACCATCTATGCCAAAGTGGGTGATCCTCCTAAACCCTTCGATCTTCCTGAGCAAACCATTCCCGGCACATTGAACTGGGACAAATGGATGGGGCCACTTTCAGATCCAAAAATTCACTACCACTTTGACCTTTGTCCTCAAATCACACTTGATCCGGAAGTGAATGAAAAGATATGGGGTGCCTGGCGCTGGTACCGGGAAACCGGAAATGGTTACACGGCCGATTGGGGTGCACACATGTTCGACATCGCACAGGCTGCCATCGGCATGGATGGCTCAGGTCCGTCTGAATATATACCGAAAGGTTACAACGGAGCACAATATCTGACGATGAAATACCAAAATGGCATCATCATGACAGAGCATCCCTTCCGCGAAAAAGGAGGTAATGGTATCCGTTTTAACGGCACTAAAGGATGGATCGCTGTAGCCCGCGGTTACATCGAATGTTCAGATCCTTCATTGTTGAAAAAAGAAGAGCAAAAGATTGTAGAAGGCCAGTACGAGGTAAGCGCTCCACATATGCAGAACTTTATTGATGCAGTGCGCTCACGTAAAAATCCGATCGCTCCGGTTGAAGTGGGTTGCAGTACCAATACATTGTGTTGTATCGCCAACATTGCCACTGAATTACAACGCCCTGTGAAATGGGATCCTGCAACACTTAGTTTCGGTGATGATAAAGAAGCAGCCGCGCACAGACTCTATCATTATGAATATAGGAGACCTTATGAACTATAAATGATATTTAAAGACTATAAAATGAAAAAAATCAATCCATTCACATCGGTGCCAAAAGTATTGGTAATCATCACCATCGTCGTGTTGGGCTTTCAATCCCCCACACCAGCCGCCGCTAAACCCAATTCAAAATTCGGGGGCGTCCAGGTCGGTGCCATCACCTACAGCTATCGCAGCATGCCCGACCAATCAGTCCCGGCCATCCTTAATTATATTGTCCAATCCGGACTCAGCAGCGTTGAGCTGATGGGCCAGCCGGTGGAGCAATTTGCAGGGATTCCGCAAACAAGAGATGCCCAGGCACTCCGTGCGTGGAGAACTTCCGTTCCCATGGACAAATTCAAAGAAATAAGGAAAATGTTCAGGAAGAAGGGTGTAAAAATCGATATTCTGAAACTGGGCGACCCCAAATGGTCGGATGAAGAGATCGATTACGCTTTCAGAGTATGCAAAGTATTGGGAGCCAAAGGCATCAGCATGGAAATTTCCGAACCTTCAGCTATCCGCATGGCCCCATTTGCTGAAAAGCACGACCTGTTTGTTATCTTCCACAACCATTTGCAGCCTGGCGATCCCAATTTCAGCTTTGACAAGATCCTGGCTCATGGCAATAAACTGATGCTGAATTTCGACTGTGGTCACTACTACGGTGCTACCGGACTGCATCCCAATACGCTGATCGAAAGGCTACACGACCGTATTTTCAGCATCCACATCAAGGACAAGACCGGTCCGAAGGCATCAGATCCCAACAAAAATAAACCTTTTGGTCAGGGTGAAACTCCTTTAAATGATATATTTAAACTGGTACAAAAGAACAAATGGCCGATAAATTGCGACATTGAACTGGAATACACCATTCCTGAAGGGTCCGATGCCGTAAAAGAGGTCGTCAAGTGCGTTTCCTATTGTAAGGAGATTTTGGTCAGCACAAAATAAACGTCCAAAACGGATTTACAACACAAAAAAGACCTTATGACCAGATTGAAATGCCTGGCTTTGGCCATATTCATGGGTTTTACGGCTAGGTGTGCCGCACAGAATCCGAAAGCCGGGGAACCATTGACCCTGTTGATTCCGGTAGAGGGGAACAGTTGGGTGTGGGATCAGCATGGGGCGGGCCGCCAGGGCGGCTGGAATCCGCAGGAGAACCACGTAATCAGCCAGTAGGGGGCTGCCCGCTGGAGCAGTCCGTCAACGGTGGTGGCCACCTGGTTCAAAACCGGTTCGGGCGGAGAGATGAAGGTCAGTTTGAGGGCCCGCAGTATTTCCGGTGAATCGGTGATGAGAATCAGGTACGACGATCAGGAACAGCAGGTCACCATTCCGGAGGGGAAGGCGTTCAGGAACCTGCCGGTGGTGACCTTCCGGGTGAAGGAACCGGGGTACCAACGTTTGGAGTTGCAGGGAGTCACCCGGGAAGGATCCGTTTTGGCAGAAGTGGCCGGAGTGCTGATCGGCGGGGAAGCGGCTTCCGGAAAGGTGTGGTACGTCAAGGATGAGTTTTACTGGGGCCGGCGGGGCCCGTCGGTTCACCTGAGTTACAAGGTACCCGCGGAAGCGGGTGACTTTCGCTGGTTTTATAATGAGGTGACCATTCCGGCCGGCGAGGATGTGGTGGGATCCTATTTCATGGCCAACGGATTTGCCGAGGGTTATTTCGGGATCCAGGTCAATTCGGCCACCGAACGGAGGATTCTTTTTTCAGTGTGGAGCCCTTACTCCACCGATGATCCAAAGGAGATTCCGGAGGAACAGCGGATTAAGCTGCTGCGCAGGGGCGAGGGGGTGACCACCGGCGAATTCGGGAATGAAGGCTCGGGCGGACAGAGTTACCTGGTCTACCCGTGGAAGGCAGGGGTCACTTACGGCTTTTTGCTGGAGGCAATTCCCGCATCGGCTTGGGCAGAGGGGGGAACCGGGAAGCCGGCTGTCGTTATGCGGTCTGCCGGGGAGGGGACCCCTGTTCAGCCAGCCACCGGAGAGGAGACCTCCATGAATCCGGCAGCCATCGGGCCTTCAGCGGGGAAATCTGGGATTACCAAGTCGGCTTCCCCGAAACCTGCACCCGGATCGACCCGTTATACGGCCTGGTTCAGGGAGAAAGGGAGCGGCCCCTGGCGGCTGATAGCCTCCTTCAGCCGGCCGCAGACCTCGACATGGGTGGCACGACCCCACTCCTTCCTCGAGAATTTCATTCCGGAGTCGGGACAGTACGCCCGGAAAGGATATTACGGCAACCAGTGGGCAGGGAACCGCGAGGAGAAATGGTTTGAGCTGACCGAAGCGTGGTTCACCGTCGACAACACCGGCCGGAAGGAGGCCCGCATGGACTTTTCCGGAGGCGTGGAGGAAGGGCGGTTTTTCCTGAAAAACTGCGGGTTCTTCAACGAGAACACCCCCGCCGACAGCCGCTTCACGAGGCCCGCCACCGGGGAAAGGCCTGAGATCGACTTCAACCGGCTGCCCTGATTACTAAAAACTCATGCATTGAGTACAAAAAACTCATGCATTTCTCAGAGCCTCCATATCCAGTTTTTTCATGGGGAGCATCACCCTGAGGATCCGTTCCAGTTTTTCACCGCCGGACTGAAATATCAGTTCGTTCATTTCCGCGGGTACCACCTGCCAGGAGAGTCCGAAACGATCCTTCAGCCAGCCGCAGGGTTGTTCACTGCCTCCTGCGCCCAGTTTCTGCCAGAAATCATCAATTTCCTCCTGCGAGGAGCACTCCACCATGAGGGAAACCGCTTCATTGAAGTCGTATCCGTGATCGAGCGGACTGCTCATGGCGTTGAGGAGGTATCCGCCGAGTTTGAACTGGGCAAAGAGGAGTGATCCCTCGGGGAGGCCTGTCGACGGGTCAGCCCGTGCTTCCAGCAATATCCGGGAATCATGGAAACAGGAACTCCAGAACCTCATGGCCTCTCTGACCAGTCCGCCTTTGGTTCCCCCCAGCAGGATGGTGGGCACAATTTTCTGAGCAGAAACGATGGGGTCGGCATCGAGCTGCCAGGCCACCCCGAAGCGGTCCTGAATAAAGGCATACCTTCGCGCCCAGGGGTAAGAATCCAGGGGAAACATCACCTCCCCATCCCTGGAAAGTTCATCATAGAGCCGCTCAATTTCCCGGTCTGATCCGCAATAGACGAAAAAGGAGATCGAAGGATTGATCCGGAATGAAGGTCCGCCATTGATGGCCATGAAACGGCTTCCCAGAAGTGTAAACGAAAAAACCTCCGCATCTCCCGATGGCGTGGCGGGAAGCACCACGCTCCCCGTCAGTTCCGATTCAGTAAACAGAGAGACATAATAATGAACCGCTTCGGCGGCCTGATGGTCAAACCAGAGGTGGGGAACGATTTTTTGATGGATTTCAGCCATGTTATCACGGTATTAAAGCCGGTCGTCAGGACCATGTTTTTCAAATGTACGCTATTTCTCCTTTTCTGCCGGAAGCGCTACTTCTTCAACAATTTCTCTTTAGCTTCTTCCAGAGAGCTCACAAAATTAATGCGGCCATACCGGTTGCTTTCCCTGATAAAATCGCTCAGGCTTTTGCTGGTGATCTTTGAGAAATCGCCGATGATGGCCAGTTGCATATTGTAGGTGGAGAACTTCTGGAGGATTTCTCCTGCGATGCCTGTTTTGAGGTCAAAGAACGCATCGGTCATCTGATCTTTATGCAGGATAATCCCGTAGGACTCCCGGTAACTTGCTTCGCCCATGAGATCCAGCGCATCATCGATTCCGGAGATGACAATCCCCAGTGATTTCAGGAGTGTAATGCGGGTATCGCCGATAGTTAAAACTTCGATTTCCATCATCAGAAAAACTACAAAATCCCCCGTCGCTTGAGTTCCCAAAAGCATTTGACCGTGGCTTTGATGTCGGCGGCGGCATTGTGGGCTTCTTCAAATCCGGTCCTGAACAACTTATAGTGCAGTTCCGACAGTTTGGGCCATTTGTATCCATAAGGCCCGTTGATGGCGCAGAAGTTGGTGGTGCTGTCCATCGTACAGATTTTCCGTTTTCCGTTCAGGCCGTTGGGCATATGGCATCGCAGAAATTCAGCCCCAATGATCTTTTCGTCGAACGATATGTTATGGGCGACCAGGTAACTTGCCTGTGGAATCAGCGAGTTGAAAACCTCCAGCACCTCGGGCAGTGGCCGTCCTTCGAGAAGGGCCCTTTCAGTGGTGATGCCATGAATCCGGGAGGCATCGGCCGGAATCCGGTACCCCTCCGGCCTGATGATAAAGTCGCCTCCGCTGATTTCATTTCCGTCCCGGTCGTAAAGCAGGAATGCCAGCTGGACCATCCGCGGCCAGTTGTTGAGGTCGGTCACCGGCGCTTTCCAGTTTCGCGGCAATCCTGTTGTTTCGGTATCAAAAAACAAGTACATACGATCAGCTATTTATTGATTAAGGTTGTTCTGATAGATCCGCTTCCAAAGTTATCCAGAATTCGCTGCCAAACGGCATTAATTTCCTGTTTGAAGGGAGGGCAGAATAAAATCCCTTAATATTTCAAATGGTCTGTGTTCTGATTGCAGGTAGTTTCCAGCCTTCATATTTTTCCTTTACCCATCGGGTTGAATCCCGTTCCGCAAAGTACTTCCAGACCGGTTCATTTTCGTCGGGAATAAACCCCTTGCCGATGGCGATCCCCAGTAGGGCTGAAGTAAAGCTTTTGGTAACCGAATGAACCCGGTGAAGTCTGTCCCGCGAATAGCCGTGGAAATACTCTTCCAGCACCAGTCGATCGTTCTTCACGATCAGCAGGCTATGGATGTTCGTGATTTCCCGGGTCAGGATTTTATCCATTAAAGCGACGATGAAAGAAGAGTCCATTCCTGCTTCAGCCAGGGAGGAACAATTCCAACCATCTCCCAACGGACCGGGTACCCGGTAGCGATATTTTGTAATGGGTTTGCCTGCATTGTCCGCCTGCGAAATTTTATAGGTCAGATTTTCCGGATGGGTCTTGCGCATGGTGAATGGGATGGGTGGCTTGCCGGGGAGTTGCTTCAACCCGTGAAATGCGGAGTCGGAGAACGTGGCTTCCCACCATCCTGAGCCAGAATCATTACTTCCGGAACACGAACACAACAATAACCACGCCCAAATCAGCGTGATCATCATAAAAGGATTCTTAAGGATAACTGTCTTCATAGTACACCAAAAACCCAAGTTACGATTATTTTTTTAAAGGCGTCGACAATAACTAAAACGCCCTCAGCCAACATGCTGAGCTCCTCCCTCAGCAATGCCGGACGGCTATTATACCGCTCGCTCAAGCTCATTTGACTAAAGTAGTTTGATATGCCGGGACATAAACCTGAACTTTAGATATTCATGCATATCTAAAGTTGATATTGAAAATATATCTCCCAATTCACATGCTTTTTGTTTTTCACTCTTTTCCGGGCAATTCGGCAAGAAGTGTTTTGTCCTCCAGGGAAGTTCTTTTCCATCGGATAGGGATTAGATGGTTCACCTAAAGTTAGCAAAAAGGCAGGGATCACCCGCGACATGAAAAAGCATCTATCCCTTATTCTCTCAGGAAATCACCTACCCAACGTTTATAGGGATCATCAAACTTAACTTCGTCCCGGTTAAAATGCTCCGGATCCCATTTTTTACCCGCCCATTTTCGCATGGATTTATAGTCCTCATGCTCTGGTTCTGCCAGAATTTTCAGAAGGTTACCATAGCCATCCACACCACCGCAGTCCTCTGGCGGACAGGCCCTTTCCCCTCCGACGCAAACCGGGTATTTTATCTTTGGGTACCTGTAAATGTATCCTTCGAGAAGTACTTTGTGCATCCAGGAATCTCCGTAGTCATACTCATAAGTCGCCTGAATGCCAAGGTCATTGAAGTAGGCCTGAACCCCAATTTCCCATCCGGGAAAGACCTCCTGGAGTTCACCCGATCCTTTAAAATCAGGAATACCGATGTGTTCGGCTTTGCGTTTATGCTTCCCTTTGATTTCAAAATGATGGAGGTGATAATCTTTCCAACCCATGGCATCCTGGATGGCCACGTGCAGGTCCCAAAAGTTGTAAATGACGGGCACCTGAATTCTTCTCCAGATCTTAGGCTCAATTTCTTCCAATTCAATCAGGAACTGGAGCACATAAGATTTATCGGATGATGTGCCGGGCATCTTGTTATAATTCATCAGGTATCCCTTTTCTGTGTAATTGCTCTGGAATCGGCTAGTCATGGCAAATGGTTCTATTTTGAGCCTAATTTAGAGAATTTTTGACCAGAACTTGTCTTTAGTTCTTAATTTGTACTTCTTCCACTGGCGGGTTTCTTTTTACTTCGGTGACGACCCTGACGTTTAAGTTCGGAAAAAATACGCCATAATTTGACTTTTTCGAACTTAATTGTCATGTCGATTTAAGCGATTTTAAAAAATTTTTAGGACAAAAGGAAAGGTTATTTCTGCCAGAATCCGGACAAAATACAAGGTTGACTGGTCTTTCCCTACTTTTTGCAGAAAGAAATCCCCGGTTTAACTCTGATCCTCAGAAATATTGAACAATTGCTTCGTGGATTGTCCGCTTCGTCTGATTTTCCGGATCTCCCACGGCGGCAGGGGATTGGGATCTTTCCACAAGCCCATCCTTTCTTTTCTGGCTTCCTCTTCGAGGGCGGCAAGGTCCCGGTCAGAGTTGTACTTTACAAAATGCCACGCCAGTCCGGCCCTGATCATTTCATGGCTCAGTTCATTTCCGGAAGAGAGATATGTGAATCCTATCTTTCTGTTTCCTGATTCGGTTTGTGTGATCTGCAAGGCGACCCGTTGGCCGAAGCAGAGTGAACCCAGGTGCTTTTTCGAAACCTGGTAAAAGGGCATTCCCTTTTCCGGAGCGTCTATTCCTTCCATCCGTATGCGATAGGTTTTATTGCTGTCGTCCAGTAGGTCAAAGGTGTCTCCGTCGACAATTCCGATCACCTTGCCTTCGATGATTTCCTTGGATGTCGAGGCTTCCGGGGATTTGTATTCTCCCTGGGCAGTGATCTGAGGACTATCATCTTTCGGACCGGAAAGCGTTGCAGGATTCTGTATCGCGGGACTATCAGCGGCCTTCAATTTAGTCGAGCCGGAATGGAATTCGCCTGGCTCACCCACCCATTGGTTTATCGGTGGGGAGGTTACTTCTCCCGGTTTCACCTGATGTCCGCTCTTCGACTGGCAGGCCCCGGACAGCAGAAAGGCCAGTAAGATACATAGATATGTTAATTTATTCAGCAATTACAGTTGGTACATAATCAGAAGATTAATATTTTCAGGCGATTTTGATGCCGGTTCTTTTTATGGCTTCCAACAAAGGAGAATTATCTTCAGACTCAAAACGATCCTTGCCAACAATAAAAGGTTCGATTTTCGAGTCAACTTCTTTTGTCAGCCTCCAGATTTTCCCTGCAAGTTTGTCATCATCTTCACTCTCCGTTACGACGAGTATATCAATATCACTCTCCTTTGTGGCAGTCCCAGACTGATAACTGCCATAAAGATACGCCCTGTCAACGACAATCCCCTCTGCCCTCAGAATGGATATGAAAGATTTCAATAATTCTATAACTTCTGCTTTAGCCATAAGAACAATTCCCTGGTTCTTCTTAAATAATCATCGATGACGATTTGTTTTGGTAAAACTGGTGAATAATCCGGGTATCGACCCTCCAACTGGTATTTCATTAAAATTCCAAGAAAATCAAGATCATTCTCTTCAAATTCTATTCTGGTTGTCCCTGCCAGATAAATAAGATTATGAGTCCTGGGTGGCACATCCATTTCACTTTTTACATAATGTGCCTTAAGGACTTTTTCAATAGTTAAATGACAGAAGAACATTCCATGCAGGTATCTTTTCTTTTTCAGTAATAAATCTGCAGTAATCAGATCTTCCTCGGCTCCTTTGACCCAATAATCTATCTGCTTTTGTAGATCGATCATTTCACCATTGATTTGTATCAAAGGTATAACATTTCAGGCAAATATTTAAGGGAGTGGATTCAGGGTCCTTTGATGAGGCACTCATTAGACGATCCATATCAGCATCCTTCTTGTCTGGACCCTGAGTTTGCGGTCAAAGATGGTGAAGGCTCTGTTGGAAACGGCAAACCGGGATGATGCTTTGACCGGCTTTTTTCGGCGGCGGTGACCTTTGGAAAAGATATCAACACCCCTGTTTTTCCTTTCCCCGGAAGGCGAATTTAGCTAAATTGCCACTCGGAAATCTCCCGATAGCTGCTGGCGGGATGGGCCGGATACAGGCCATCCGGGTAATCCCGGAACAAATCATCAGGCCGGCGCAGGGTGCATTTCCGGAGAAAAACAACGGTTAAACCCAAACCCAAATGGCAACACTCAGGCAATTGGCGGCAACGCTGTCGGAAAGCGAGAAGGGGCTTTACACCGCAGGACTCGAAGAATTTGACCGGCTCAGGATCAGGCTTTCTCCGGGGCAACTCATCGTCGTGGGTGGCCGTCCGGGAATGGGCAAAACCCCCTTCCTGCTTTTCCTCTACAAGCAGTTGTGGCAGAAGAACAACCTCCCGCAGATGTTCATTTCCACCGAGGAAGGAGAAACCCTCCTTTACAAAAAGCTGGCGGCCGCGATGTCGGGCATTCCCGTGGAAGAGCTCCGGGAGAAAGCCGTGGAAGTGATTGCCAACCACCTGGACCTCCTGGGGAGTACCCGCTGTTCGATTGTGGAGGGATCCCGCATCTGGGAGCGCCTGAAGGAGCAGATCGTGGCGACGGCGCAGGCGGGCACCCGCATCGTCATCATCGACAAGCTCCAGACCCTCTATGCCGAATTCCCCTGCTCCAACCGAGACCAGGAAATCGCCGCCATCACCGGCGAAATGAAGCAGCTGGCCGTCGACCATCAACTGCTGATGATCGTGAGTTCGTCGCTCTCCCGGAGTGCCGAGCGCCGCTACGGAAGGACTCCCCTGCTCTCCGACCTCCGGGAATCGGGGATGATCGAGGAGAATGCTGATACGGTGCTGCTGGTCCACCGCCCCGAGTATTTCGGGATCACCGAAGACATGGAGGGCCACAGCATGAAGGACTTCATGGAGGTGCAGGTCGCCAAGAACCGCCATGGCCGCACGGGCACCATGAAGTTCACCTTCCGGAAGAAAATCCCGGCCATCACCGTCTTTGAGGAGTATGAGAACAGCCATTACAACTTTGACAGAAAACAGAAAACCGACCTATGGCCTCCCATTATACCCTCGCCCGGCAGAAAAGTTTGAGCCAGAATCTTCTTCAGTGTAAAAGTCCGGCCCGGCTTGCCTCGTTACTGGGGATCGAACCCTGGGAGCTCCGCAGGGTGATCCTTTATCCCTCCTACCGGCGACAGGTCATCGCGAAAGCCTCGGGGAAGGAGCGGGTCCTTCACATTCCCGGTCCCGGGCTGATGAAGGTCCAACGCGATCTGAACCGGCACCTTCAGGCCGTTTATTACGACCTGATGCCTGCCGGAGTGCACGGATTTGTCAGGTGTCCGGCCGATGGGGTGAAACCGCGGAACATCGTCACCAATGCCCTTCCGCATGTCGGGAAAAAAGTGGTCATCAGCATGGACCTCTTCCGCTTCTTCCCGTCGGTGAAAGCCACGATGGTGCAGAAGCTCTTCCTGGGGCCTCCCTTTCATTTCGATCGGAATATGGCCTCGGCGCTGGCCCTGTTGTGCACCTACCGCCATTCGCTGCCCACGGGATCGCCGTTGTCGCCCGTCATCTCCAACTTCGTCTGCCTCGGAATGGATGCCGAACTGGCCTTTCTCGCCAGGAAGCACGGATATGCCTACACCCGCTATGCCGATGACCTCACCTTTTCGGGGGAAAGGCCTCCGGAAGCCGGATTTTTCGAATCGGTCACCCGGACCGCCGGGGAACACGGATTTATCCTGAACCGGCGGAAAACCCGCATTCAGTGGTCCACCTCCCGCCAGACCATCACCGGCATCGTGGCCAACCGGAAGCCCAATGTCGGCCGGGAGTACAAGCGGAAACTCAGGGCACAGCTCCATGCCCTCGACACCCTCGGACCCTACCTGGCCACCTGCAAAAATTTCAGGATCACGGAAGCTCCCCCGCAGCTTGTAAGCCAGTATCTCCTTACCCTGGAGGGGAAGAAGAATTTTGTGGAGATGGTGAAAGGGTATTCCTGAGGAAATCGATTAATTGCTTACGCTCAGCCGCTAAACCTCCCCGGATAATATTATTTTATGAAACTTCTACGTTCGTTTGTTTTCTTTAATTTCCGGCAAATTCATGGATAATCAATCCAATAAAGGTCCCTGCGGAATACAATCATGCCTCTTTGAAGCCGATGGTGTTGATGAACGCGAATCAGCCCGTAATGACTCTGATGAAAGATGCATCAACTGTGTTCTGGATGCTTTGTTAACCATAGAGGATAGCACGTTGAGAAACGCATGGATGAACCTGTTGAAGAAAGGTTGTCTTGAAATCCACTGTGCAAGAACCAGGAGATATTACAGAATCCTGCCCGGATTTTTTACTAAGGTGTTGCCCCTGGTTCCTTGATGATCAGCCAGTGACTTTTGACAGGTCTGCAGGTCAATATACAATACAGTCTGGAACTTCTCCCAAGTATCTGATTTAGTGGTTAAAACTATTTACCTTATCGAGCAGGCTCCCTTTTTAGGAGCCAGAACTTATCTTAATGTATGCTGCCGTCCACTGCATCGCACCTAAAAAACTGTTTCCCTACAAACCTTCAAAAAGTTAATCGATTTTCAGCTCAGTTTGTCAGAATCTTTTGGAATGAAATGACAATAAATGCAGGATCAGCTAAAATTTAGTAAATTCAAAGCTTAGATTTTGGGGTCCACCTTGTCCTGAAAATCTTTTCTTGGTAGAAAAAAAATACCTGTAAAATATGTGGAAGCTCGTATTGACTTTCATATCCTAAGAACATATTATTGTAGGTAAACAGATGATTTAGAGAACGAAAATGGCATATTATTTGAAAAGATTCGATAACTTACAGAGAAAATATGGAAATTAGGAGAAACAAAACATGATACATAAATAGATTATATTGACTACATTATGGCCAACATAGAACATCTTGAAACTTTAAGAAGAGGAGTAAATCATTGGAATGCCTTTAGGAAATCAGAAAATATTGAGCCAGATTTATTTAAGGCCGACTTGCGAGGATTTGATTTAAAAGGGGCAAACCTCAGTAATACAAATCTTTGTGAATCGAATCTAAGTGGGGCAGATCTTTCAAATGCTGATTTAACTCATTCCTTTCTTTTAAGAGCAAATCTCCAAAAAGCCTATTTGAAAGAAACAAATCTATCTGGGAGTTATCTTTATTGTGCAAATCTTAACGACACTGTAATCGAAGAATCATATTTCTATAAATCAGATTTAAGTGAAGCTACTCTAATTAATTCAAAAATTAGTGATTCAATATTTATTGAGACAAACCTGACTGAAACCAACTTTTCTTGTGCTAATATTATCAAGACCAATCTCGATTTATCGACTTGTATTAGAACAAATTTTAGCTCTGCGGCACTATCATACTTAAGCATATATGGCGTTGCTGTATGGAATATTGTTACCAAAGAATTGAAGCAAGAAAACCTTGTAATATCTAATTCGAAAGATCCAACTATAATAGTTGATAATATTGAAGTTGCTCAGTTTATTTATCTTCTTATTAATAACGAAAAGGTTAGGGGCATAATTGATACAATTTCCTCGAAAGTTATTCTGATTTTAGGCCGATTTACGGATAATCGGAAGAAAATACTAGACGCTATTCGAAGTGAATTACAACAAAGGAATTACACACCTATAATATTTGATTTTGATAAACCTGCAAGAAAAGATCTAACAGGAACAGTTGAGATACTTGCACGAATGGCCAAGTTTGTCATTGCAGATCTTACTGATCCTAGGAGTATCCCTCACGAATTGGCTACAATTGTGCCCTTTTTGAGGACTACTCCGTATAATACTCCCTAAAATTTAGACAGCTGGGTAAGTTTAATAAAAACGATTAAATTTACTCAAGATGAAAGCAAAGAGAAAGAAGTACAGTGCCGCCTTCAAGGCCCAGGTGGCCATTGAAGCGATC